>Ga0256830_1002795_pt1 | contig 11267 bp, 7 predicted proteins | sample 128326metaG_FD_190537 | JGI IMG/M metagenome (GOLD analysis project Ga0256830, IMG submission 190537) | Hydrothermal vent microbial communities from Lau Basin, Pacific Ocean - 128-326 | ecosystem: Environmental > Aquatic > Marine > Hydrothermal vents | place: Pacific Ocean: Lau Basin | collected...
CGGTGAACTCTCTGATGCGCTATGAGATGGCCTCCCATACCCACTACCGCCTGCGCGGGCTGGACGAGGGCGAGCGCCGGCGCGCCCTGCAACTGCCGCCCCAGGTCAATCCGCGCACCCAGGCCCTGGGACGCCAGTGGCGGCGCGAGATGGACGACGACGCGGCGCTGGTGCAACGCGCCCTGGACTTTTTTCATGAGGAACCCTTCTTCTACACACTGCAGCCCCCCCTGCTTGCGGGCGACGACCCCATGGACCAGTTTCTGTTCTCCACCCGGCGCGGTTTCTGCGAGCACTATGCCGCCAGTTTCACCCTCCTGATGCGCGCCGCGGGCATCCCCACGCGCATCGTGACCGGCTACCAGGGAGGGGAACTCAATCCCGTGGACGGCTACCTGGTGGTGCGCCAGCGCGACGCCCATGCGTGGACGGAGGTGTGGCTGGAAGAACGCGGCTGGGTGCGCATCGACCCCACCGCGGCGGTGGCGCCGCAACGCATCGAAAAGGGCATGGACGGCGTGCTGGAGGACAGCCGCGGCGGGGTCTTCGGCAGCGCCCTCGGCAACAGCCTGTGGCGCCAGTTGCGCAACGGCCTCGACGCCCTCGACAACACCTGGAGCCAGTGGGTGCTGGGCTACCAGGCCACGCTGCAGAACCAGGTGCTCTCCAGCCTGGGGCTGTCCTCATGGCAGGCCAGGGCCCTGGCCATCTTCGCCGGTCTGGGCGTGCTGCTCTCCATAACGGCGTGGCTGCTGCTGCGCCAGCGCGGCGTGCGCCAGGATCCGGTGACAGCGGCCTACCGGCGCTTCTGCGACAAGCTCGCGCGGCGCGGCCTGGCGCGGCGCCCGGCTGAAGGACCGGTGGATTATGCCGATAGAGTCATCAGGGCACGCCCCGACCTGTACCGCGAGGTGGAAGAAATCAACCGCGCGTATATCGCCCTGCAGTACGGTGACCACGGCACACCGGCCGCCACGCGCCGCTTCAGCCGCATGGTCCGGGGCTTCAGGCCCTGAGACGCATGGTATGACAGGAGGAATGAACACATGAGCAGCGGCAAACCCTACATCGCCCCTGGCATGCAGGCACTGGGCAAGGGCAAGGCCTTCCACAAGGAGGTGGCCGTCATGCTCAGGAACACCCAGATGTTCGGAGATTTCCACGCCGACGAAAACGAGGGCATCGCCCCCTACATGCTGGCCTTCAGCGCGCCTAGGAATGTGATCGTTTTCCGTGAGGGGGAACGCACGGGCCAGATGTGCCTGCTGGTGGAGGGCAGCCTGGAACTGTTCAAGAACGACGAGCGCGGCGGCCACAAGAAACTGGTGGAAATGCGCGCCGGCAAGTCCATCGGCGAGATGTCCGTGCTGGACGGCCTGCCCTACTCGGCCACGGCCATCACCGCCACCCCCTCCAAACTGCTGCTGCTCACCCGCGACAACCTCAACCGCATCATGGCGGAACACCCCCGCCTCGCCGCCAAGATGCTGTGGAAGATCGGCAACCTGTTGAGCCTGCGCCTGCGCCAGACGACGGGGAAGCTGATCGATTTCCTGTAACCTGCTGCGGTATAGCAGCCCCGGGCGGTAGAAAGGGCTGCTTCCCTTGTACCTTTCACAATCCCAGCACCCAATTTTTGCAATGACTGGGGCTACTTGCCAATACAGAATTCTCCGAAGATCCTGCCCAGCAGGTCGTCCGCGGTCACCTGGCCGGTGATCTCGCCCAGGGCGGCCTGGGCCTGGCGCAGGTCTTCGGCCAGCAGTTCGCCGGCCTGGTGGTGTTCCAGTTGTTGCTGTCCGTGAATGATGTGCTCGCGGGCGCGCCGCAGGGCGTCGAGGTGGCGGCGGCGGGCCATGAAGGCGCCCTCGCCCGGGTTGTGATAGCCCATGCAGTCCTTGAGGTGCTGGCACAGGAGATCGATGCCCGCGCCCGTGGCGGCGGAGAGCAGGATGCGTGGCAGACCGTCCGACTCGCCCAGGCGGGGCGCTTCGCCGGTGAGGTCGATCTTGTTGTGGATCAGGGTGAGCTTGGTACTGTATTCGTCCGGGATGAGACCGGCGCTGGCGGCGCCGCCGGGATCGCTGTTCCGGTCGATCAGCAAGAGTATGCGGTCGGCGCGCGCCATTTCGTCGCGGGCGCGCTGGATGCCCAGTTGTTCCACGGGGTCCGCGCTGTCGCGCAGGCCGGCGGTGTCGCTGATGTGCAGGGGCATTCCGTCGATGGTGATCTGCTCGCGCAGCACGTCGCGGGTGGTGCCGGCGATGTCGGTGACGATGGCGGCCTCGCGCCGCGCCAGGCGGTTGAGGAGACTGGATTTGCCCACGTTGGGCCGCCCCATGATGACCACGCGCATGCCTTCCTGCAGCAGGCAGCCCTGGCGCGCCCCGGCGAGCAGCGCCGCCACGGCGGTGGCGATATCCGTGAGGCGTCGGCGCACGCTGTCGTCGGAGAGGAAGTCGATTTCCTCATCGGGGAAGTCGATGGCCGCCTCCACGTAGAGGCGCAGGGCGGTGATGCGTTCCACCAGGTTGTGGATGCGCGCGGAGAATTCCCCCTGCAGGGAACGCTGGGCGCAGCGCGCGGCCTGTTGCGAGGCGCTGTCGATGAGGTCGGCGACGGCCTCGGCCTGGGCCAGGTCCATCTTGCCATTGAGGAAGGCGCGCTCGGTGAACTCACCGGGCCGCGCCGGTCGCGCGCCCAGGGTGACGATGCGCTGCTGGATCATGTCCAGCACCACCGGTCCGCCGTGGCCCTGCAGTTCCAGCACGTCTTCCCCCGTGTAGGAGGCCGGGGCGGGAAAGTAGAGGGCGATGCCGTGGTCCAGCACCGTTCCCTGGCCATCGTAGAAGGGGCCATAGCGGGCGTGGCGGGGCGGCGGCAGGTGGCGCAGCACGGCGCGGGCGATCTCCGCGGCGCGGGGCCCCGAGACGCGCACGACGCCCACGCCGCCTCGGCCGGGCGGGGTGGCCAGGGCGACGATGGTATCCGCGGCGCCGCTCATGCCGTGGCACCGGGCATAGCGCTTTCAGGACCCGTCAGGATCCGCTCTTGGCGCTCTCCGCCGCCTTTTCGATCCGGCGCGTGATGTACCATTGCTGCAGTATGGACAGGGCACTGTTGGTCACCCAGTACAACACCAGCCCCGAAGGGAAGAAGGCAAAGAACAGGGTAAAGACGATGGGCAGTGCCGCCAGGATCTTGGCCTGGATGGGGTCGGGTGGCGGCGGATTGAGCTTCTGCTGGATATACATCGTGGCGCCCATCAGCAGCGGCAGAATGTAATAGGGATCGCGAGAGGACAGGTCATTGATCCACAAGATGAAATCGGCCTGGCGCAGTTCCACGCTCTCCAGCAGCACCCAATACAGGGCGATGAAGACGGGAATCTGCACCAGCATGGGCAGACAGCCGCCCATGGGATTGATCTTTTCCTTCTTGTACAGCTCCATCATGGCCTGGCTCATGCGCTGGCGGTCGTCGCCGTAGCGCTCGCGCATGGCCACGATCTTGGGTTGCAGCTTGCGCATATTGGCCATGGAGCGGTAGCTGGATTCCGACAGTTTATAAAACAGCAGCTTGATGATGAGGGTGAGAATAATAATGGTGAAGCCCCAGTTGCCGATCCCGGCATGGATGTATTCCATCAGCCAGAAAATGGGCTTGGCCAGCACGGTGAGCACACCGTAATCGACGGTGAGTTCCAGTCCGGGGGCCAGTTTCTCCAGGCGGTGCTGTTCCTTGGGGCCGATGAAGACGCGGCTCTCGAAGGTCTTCTGCGCCCCGGGAGGCACGGCATCCTGCGCGGAGACCAGTCCCAGAATATACGGTCTGCCCTGGGGCGCCTTGGTATAGAAGTGGTTGACCTCATCCTCCCGCGGCAGCCAGGCGCCGACGAAGTAATGTTGAATCATGGCAGCCCATCCGCCCTTGATGTCGCGGCTGAGGTCGCCATCCTTCATATCGTCGAAGTCGATTTTCTCGTACTTTTCTTCCTCGCTGTAAATCACGCCACCGGTGTAGGTGTAGATAAAGGCGGATTTTTCGTAATCGGCGGGTTCAGTGCGCTGGAACTGGCGGTACTGGTGACCCCGCCACTCCTCCGCGCTGCCGTTTTCCACCGTGTGGGTGACGTCGATAACGTAGCTGTCGCGCCTGAAGGTAAAGGTCTTGGTGACGGTGATGCCGTCCCCGGACGTCCAGCGCAGGGGGACCTGGATCTGATCGGCGCCCGCGGGCAGTACATACTCCGTGCGCTCGGCGGTGAAGCGCGCATGATGGTCGGGCGCCGGCTGCTTGGACAACAGACCGGTCTGGGCGATGAACACCCGCAGGGGGCTGTCCTCCATGAGGCGGAATGGATGATCGGGTTCGTCCGCGGTGACGGGATAGGCGAGGAGATCCACCTGGCGTATGTCACCACCGATGGTGTCGATCTCCAGATCCAGGACATCGGTGCGAACACGGATGCGCTGGCCCTTCTTGAGCGCCTCCTGGCTGGCCTGGGCAGCGGAGAGGATGCCGGAAGTTTCCGGCTGAGCCTCTTGCTGGGGCGTCGCAGGCACGTCTTCCGAGGCCTGCGGGATCTGCTCCGCCGCTTTTTGCTCGGCGGTTGCGGGGGCCGGCTGCTGTTGAGTCATGTTGTCCTGCTGCCAGGCCTGCCAGATGAGCAGCAGTACAAAGGAGAGGGCGAAGAACAGGAGGACTCTTTGATTATCCATGGCGCTCAGCTGGGCAGGCAGCGGGTGGCGTTATGCTCCTTGGAGGAGCAGGAGGCGGGTTTATCCGGCACCAGATCGACGCCGCCCTCATGCCAGGGATGGCAGCGCAGAACGCGGCGCAGGATGAGATACAGGCCCTTGACAGCACCGTGGGCGCGCAGCGCTTCCTCGGCATAGGATGAGCAAGTGGGATAGAACCGGCAGGTGTTAGCCAGATAGGGGCTGATTGCCAGGCGGTAAGCCCGAATGAGATACATCAGTAGACTTCGCATCACTCAACTTTTCGTAGATTTCATTGACGGCCCCGGCCAGTTCGCGCCGCGAGCTGCGCGCCAACGCGGGCCGCGCCAGGAAAACCAGATCACGGGATCCCAAGGTCCGCCTGTAGCGGCGAAATGCTTCGCGTATGAGGCGCTTGACGGTATTTCTTTGTACCGCATTCTTAGTGTTCTTGCGTGAAATCGCCAGCCCTAGCCGCGGATATCCCTTGTCGTTCTCCCTGATCAATACCGTGAAACAACGGCTGTTCAGTCTCCGCGCGCGCGCGAAGACACGCCGGTATTCAGCGGCGTTCAGAAGCCGGTATTTTCTGGCAAAGTCCTGGTTGCCGGCAATGATCAGGCACTCAGCCGTACCCGCCCCTTGGCGCGGCGCCTCCTGATGACCGCCCGGCCCGCGGCCGTGCGCATGCGGGCCCGGAAGCCATGGGCGCGTTTACGCTTGATATTACTGGGCTGATATGTTCTTTTCATGTCACTTTCCGATTCATTGCCGGGAACCCCGCGCCAGGCGCAGGCGGGTTCCCACGAAAATAAAGTCGTCTAAAATACCCAGTTTTTACCTGGCGTGTCAATGTTCATTTGCACAGAGGAACAGAACTTGCGCGCATGCAGGGCATGCCCTGTACTGATTTAGACCGGTTTGTCACGAGGCGCCGTCAACTTCAGCCCGCAAGTTTGTGATCACGTGGAGAATCCACTGTCCATTCCGGGCGCTGTGCCGAAAGAGGCAAAACAGGGTATGGATTCGCTTGTTAAAGGGGTATACACTCCCCCTTCTCATCACCACGGACACAGCAAGCGGGGAGGTCGATCTGTAAGTGGAGAACAGTCTTTGGCAAAAGTGTCTCGATCATCTCGAATCGGAACTGACCGCCCAGCAGTTCAACACCTGGATCCGGCCGCTGCAAGCCATTGAAGACAAGCGCACCCTGCGGCTCCTCGCCCCCAACCGTTTCGTGCTCGACTGGGTCAACGAACGCTTCTACAGCAATATTTCCGCTATCACCGCCAAATACATCGACAGCGAGGATTTCAAGGTCAAGCTGGAAATCGGCTCGCATGTGGCCGCCCATGAAGCGGCCGGACAGGAGGTGCTGGCCACGCCCGCCAGAGAACGCAGTCCGGCCGACCGCGACACCAGCTTCACCCGCCGCGGGGACCGCGCGGACGTCAATCACGTCAACAATCTGCGGCCGGAATTCACCTTTGCCAACTTCGTGGAAGGCAAATCCAACCAGCTCGCCAAGGCGGCTTCGCAACAGGTGGCCGACAATCCCGGTGACGCCTACAACCCCTTGTTTATCTACGGAGGTGTAGGCCTGGGCAAAACCCATCTGATGCACGCCATCGGCAACCGCATCCTGGAACGGAATCCCTCGGCACGCGTGGTGTATATCAATTCAGAACGCTTCGTGGGGGACATGGTCAAGGCTTTTCAGCAGAACGCCATCAACGAATTCAAGCGCTATTACCGTTCCGTGGATTCCCTGCTTATCGACGACATCCAGTTCTTTGCCAAGAAGGAGCGCTCGCAGGAGGAATTCTTCCATACGTTCAACACGCTCATCGAGGGCCGAAGCCAGATCATCATGACCTGCGACCGTTATCCCAAGGAGGTGGGGGGCCTGGAGGAGCGCCTCAAGTCGCGCTTCGGCTGGGGTCTCACCGTCGCCGTGGAACCGCCCGATCTGGAAACCCGCGTGGCCATTCTCATGAGCAAGGCGGAACAGATGAACATGGAACTGCCCGATGACGTGGCCTTTTTCATTGCCCAGCGTATCCGCTCCAACATCCGCGAGCTGGAGGGCACCCTGCGCCGCGTGTGTGCCAGTTCCCGGTTCATGGGACGGCCCATCACCCTGGACCTTGCCAAGGACGCCCTGCGCGACCTGATCGCCCTGCAGGAAAAGCAGGTTACCATCGACAATATCCAGAAGGTGGTGGCCGACTATTGCAAAATCCGCATTTCAGATCTCAAATCGAAGCGCCGCTCGCGTTCGGTGGCGCGCCCGCGGCAAATGGCCATGGCCCTGGCCAAGGAACTGACCAATCACAGCCTGCCCGAGATTGGTGAGGCATTCGGAGGCCGCGACCATACCACGGTCATCCATGCCTGCAGGAAAATCAAGGAACTCAAGGAATCCGATTCCCGCGTGGGAGAGGATTATGCAAACCTGTTGAGAATACTGACCGCTTGATGGGGAATAATTGTGGATAAATTCCGCCTGTGGATAAGTTGGGGTTTTATCCACAAGCCATCAAGAGGGCTTCAACAATAACCAGGCCTGGTAGTACAACAGAATATTTATCACAAGATATTGTGAAAAAAGAATAAAACAATGTTATTCCTGTAATGGCCTGGTACTAGAAACAACAGGTTTTGAGAATATCATTCCTAAATTACTGAATAAACCAATATGAAATTTACCATCAGCAAAGAAATGCTCGTCAAGCCACTGCAAATGATTTGTGGCATCGTCGAGCGCCGCCAGACATTGCCCATTTTGTCCAACGTGCATGCTTCCGTTTCTGGTGACAGACTTACCCTCATTGCCACGGATCTTGAAGTGCAGATGAGCACCCATGCGGAAATTCTGAACGGCAGCGATGGCAGAGTGACCATTCCCGCCCGCAAGTTTCTCGACATCTGCCGCGCCCTGCCTGACGAAGCCACCATTGTCCTTTCTGCCGAAGGCGGGGAAAAGGCCACGATCCGTTCCGCCAAGAGCCGTTTCACCTTGTCGACCCTGCCCGCGGAGGATTTTCCCTGCATGGAGGCACCAAGGGACGCCATCCGTTTCGAAATAGCCCAGGACACACTCAAGTACGCCATCGAACACACCCAGTTCGCCATGGCGCAGCAGGACGTACGGTATTATCTCAACGGCCTGCTGATGGAGATGGCGGGAAGCGTCCTGCGTTTCGTTGCCACGGATGGTCACCGCCTCGCCCTTTGCGATATGGTGATGCCTGAAACAGGGGATTTAGAAAAATATAATGAAAATCAACAGATTATAATACCAAGGAAGGGAGTTTTAGAGCTTTCCAGGTTGTTGGAAGAAAGCGATGCGCCAGTTCAGGTTGCCGTGGGCAATAATTTTATCCAACTGAAAACGGATCAGATCGAGTTCGTATCCAAGCTCATCGACGGGCGGTTTCCTGACTATCAGAATGTGGTCCCCGTCAACAGCGACAAGCGCATCGTTTGTGAACGTGATCTGCTCCGGCAAGCGCTCGCGCGGGTTTCCATACTCTCCAACGAAAAATTCCGCGGCGTGCGCCTGGTGTTCTCACCCGGTCTGCTGCACGTCCATGCGCACAATCCGGAGCAGGAGGAGGCCGAGGAGGAAGTCAGCATCGATTACGATGGTCCCAATATTGAGATGGGGTTCAATGTCAATTATTTGCAGGATGCCCTTGCGGCGTGCGAAACCGCCCAGGTGCAACTGATGCTTTCGGATCCCAACAGCTGTTGTCTGATTCACGCGCTCGATGATGAGCAATGCCGCTACATCATCATGCCCATGAGGTTATAGGTCACGTTTCAGACCTGGCCAGTGGCAGCGAGCCTCCCTTGTCGCCGCGCCTGGGTATCGCGGATCACCCATGCGGATCAGTAGACTGCGCCTTGAAAACGTAAGAAACCTGCGGGCCACCGAGATAGAACCTGCTGCGGGGGTCAACCTGATCCATGGCAATAATGCCAGCGGCAAGACCAGCCTGCTTGAAACCCTCTTTGTCCTCTCCCGTGGAAAATCCTTCCGGACCAGCCAACTGCGCCACCTGATACAGAAGGGACAGGCGGATTTCACAATCCATGCGCAACTGGATGGCGATGCGCATCACTCCATGGATATCGGTGTCAGCTATCAAAAGCAGCGGCTCAAGTTGCGGGCGAGGGGACGTCCGGTTAAGAAAGCCTCCCAGCTTGCCAGCATTCTTCCCCTGGTGGTGATTCACCAGGAAAGCCACCGGCTGTTGCTGGAAGGACCCGTTCAGCGCCGGAACTTCATGGACTGGGCTTTGTTCCACGTGGAACCTTCCTTTCATGCCGTGTGGCATCGTTACAACAGGGCGCTGAAACAGAGAAATGGCGCGCTCCAGCAACATGCCGCGCGCAAGGCTTGTGAGGTATGGAATGACATGCTGGAAGCCGCAGCGCGGGTTATCCATCGCCAGCGCAAGGAATTCATCGACGGGTTGAAACCAGCCTTCGAGGTTTTTCTTAAGGATCTCCTGCCGGACATGATCCAGGTCCAGATGGATTACCATGGCGGCTGGCCTGAAGACAGGGATTACAAAGTTATGCTGGAAGAGTCCTTTGCCGGGGATCATGCCTGCGGCTATACCCGGTTTGGCCCTCATCGCGCCGACATGGTATTGCGTCAGGACGGCATTGCTCTCAAGGACCGGGTTTCACGCGGTCAACAGAAGCTGCTGGTGTGTGCCCTGTATTTGGCCCAATTAGGCTATTTCACGGGAAAGACGGGCAAGCCTTGTATTCTACTTATAGACGATATCGCGGCGGAATTGGACGTGATTCACCGCAATCTGCTGCTGGAACGCATCCGCGCGTTGAATATTCAGGTATTCTTGACGGCCACTGATTCTCTGAAGGATGTTCCGGATCACCTTATTCAGAAAAGGTTTCACGTGGAACACGGCAAGGTGGAACAGGTGCTATAATGCCGTTTTTCTCAAGGTAGGGCAGATGAGCAAGGACCAGACATACGATTCCTCAAGGATCAAGGTGCTGCGCGGGCTGGACGCGGTCAGAAAGCGTCCCGGCATGTATATCGGTGATACGGACGATGGCACGGGGCTCCATCATTTGGTTTTCGAAGTGGTGGACAATTCCATCGACGAGGCTCTGGCGGGACATTGCACGGAAATTTCCGTGACCATCCATAGCGATGATTCCGTTACGGTGGCCGACAACGGGCGTGGAATTCCAGTGGATATTCATCCGGAAGAAGGCCGGTCCGCAGCCGAGGTGATCATGACCGTTCTTCATGCGGGTGGTAAGTTCGACGACAACGCCTACAAGGTGTCTGGTGGCCTGCACGGTGTCGGCGTTTCCGTTGTCAATGCCCTGTCCGAAACCCTGCGCCTGACGATCCGGCGGGGTGGCCATGTCTATCAGCAGGAATACCGGGACGGTGAACCCCTGGCGCCCCTGATCAGCGTCGGGGAAAGCAAGCATACGGGGACGGAGATCCGTTTCAAACCCAGCGCCAAGGTATTCAGCGACACCAGCTTTCACTACGATATCCTCGCTGCCCGATTAAGGGAGCTTTCCTTTCTGAATCATGGGGTTAGGATCGTTCTCAGTGACGAGCGCAATGACAAAAAGGATGTGTTCGAGTATGAGGGTGGGATTCGCGCCTTCGTGGAACATCTCAACCGCAACAAAACGCCCCTGCACAAATCCGTGATCTACTTCAATACCGAGAAAAACGGTATCGGTGTCGAGGTCGCCATGCAGTGGAACGATTCCTATCAGGAAAATATTTTCTGTTATACCAATAACATACCACAGAAAGACGGAGGTACTCACCTGGCGGGGTTCCGCAGCGCCCTGACACGCACCCTCAACCAGTATCTCGACAAGGAGGGGCTGGCCAAAAAGGCCAAGATCACCATGACCGGCGACGATGCCCGCGAGGGGCTCACCGCGGTGATTTCCGTCAAGGCGCCGGACCCCAAGTTTTCTTCTCAGACCAAGGACAAGCTGGTGTCATCCGAAGTCATGCCGGTGGTGGAAAGCATCACGCGTGAGAACATCCAGGACTATTTTCTGGAAAACCCCAACGACGCCAAGGCCATCACGGCGAAGATCATCGATGCGGCGCGCGCCCGGGAGGCGGCCAAGCGGGCGCGGGAGATGACGCGCCGCAAGGGAGCACTGGACATTGCCGGCTTGCCCGGCAAGCTGGCGGACTGCCAGGAAAAGGATCCCGCCCGTTCGGAGCTGTTCCTGGTGGAGGGTGACTCCGCCGGAGGATCCGCCAAGCAGGGGCGCGACCGTCACAACCAAGCCATCCTGCCCCTCAAGGGCAAGATACTCAATGTGGAAAAAGCCCGGTTCGACAAGGTGTTGTCATCCGCGGAGATCGGCACCCTGATCACCGCCCTGGGGTGCGGCATCGGTAAGGATGATTACGACCCGGACAAGTTGCGCTACCACTACATCATCATCATGACCGACGCGGACGTGGATGGCTCCCATATACGCACGCTGTTGCTCACCTTCTTTTATCGTCAG
>Ga0256830_1002796_pt1 | contig 11258 bp, 3 predicted proteins | sample 128326metaG_FD_190537 | JGI IMG/M metagenome (GOLD analysis project Ga0256830, IMG submission 190537) | Hydrothermal vent microbial communities from Lau Basin, Pacific Ocean - 128-326 | ecosystem: Environmental > Aquatic > Marine > Hydrothermal vents | place: Pacific Ocean: Lau Basin | collected...
TCACTTGTCGGCGGGGGCGATGCCCATTCCGCTGCGATTGGGATAGCGCGGGCGCTTGGGCGGCTTGTAGGCCTTGGAGCGCAATTCGCCGAGAATATGCTTGATGGCGGCATCGAGCTGCGGATCCCCGCCATCGACCATCAATGCCGGATCGTCGATGACTTCGATGTCGGGGTCGACTCCATGGCCCTCGATTCCCCAGGTTCCGTCGCTTTCGTAGAAGGCGAAAGAGGGCAGGGTGATTCCGGATCCGTCGATCATTCCCGGGCTGCCGGCGATGCCGATGAGTCCGCCCCAAGTTCGCGTGCCGATCAGTTTGCCGAGCCCCGCGGCACGGAAGTAAGCCGGGAAAGCGTCGCCGCCCGAGCCGGCATGTCCGTTGATCAGCATGACTTTCGGTCCGTGATGCGCATCCGGCGGCCAAACCCAATCTTTCCCATCTCGTCGCGCGAAGTAGTTCATCACCGGCCGGTTGAGCAACTCGATGAAACGCGTCGGAATCTGCCCACCGCCGTTCCAGCGTTCGTCGATGATCAGCGCATCGAGATGGAGTTGTCCGAAGAACTGACGGAAGAGGTTGTTTTGGCCGTTGATGCCCGTATCGGGCACGTGAATATAACCCACGCGGCCGTCGGTCTTTTCTGCGACGTAGCGGCGGTTCTTTTCGATCCAGGCGCGGTATCGAAGGTTCGCTTCCGAGGTGATCGGCTTGACGATGATTTCTCGAGCATCGTCGTCTTTGACCGGCTTTTTCGAAACGGTGATGGAGACCGCGCGCTCGGCGAGGCCTTGGAACGCCGCCCACGGACTTTGAGTCGGATCCAGCGCGGAGCCGTTGACCTCGAGTAGGAAATCGCCTATCTCGACATCGAGTCCCGGGGCGCTGAGCGGGCCGCGAGCGTCGATATCCCAGTCGCCGCCTTCGTAGATCTTGCTGATCCGGAAGGCACCGTCGACCACTTCGAAATCGATTCCCAGCAGCCCGATCGGAAGGCTCGGCCCAGGATCGGTGGGCTTGGGGCCGAAGTAGTAGGCGTGCCCCGCGTTCAGTTCCGAGATCAATTCGCGGATCACGAAAGACAGGTCCTCTCGCGTGGCGCAGTCGTCGATCATCGCACCGTAGTGATCGCGCATGGCTTCCCAGTCGACACCGTGCATATTCGGGTCGTAGAAAAAGTCGCGCATCTGTCGCCAAGCATCGAGGAAGACCTGACGCCACTCTTCGCGGGGGTTGATTCTCGCGATCATACCGGCCGTGGGAACGTTCTTTCCAGTGGCTCCGGCACTCGCCTTGAGGATCTGCGCTTTACCGGCACGCAGCACGAGCATGTGTTTCCCGTCGGCCGATAGCATGAACGCTCCAGCACCCTTGGCGACGTCCTTTTCCTCTTTCTTTTCATCCTTCATGTCGAAGATCTTGATCGAAGGAGGACCGTCCGCGGCGAAGCGCGAGTAGATCAAATGCCCCTTGTCGTTGACGGCGATCGTCCCGAAGTTGCCCGGCGGCACCGGGATCTGCACGGCACGATGTTCGAAACCTTCCCAGGCGATTTCGACCTTCTTGACCTTTTTCTTGTCTTTCTTTTTGTCTTCACTCGTATCGTCGCCGTCATCGTCGGTGTCATTCGTTGCCGCTGAGATGCGGGTTCCGGTCAACTCGACGCTCATGCCCATTGCGTTCGAGGCGGTGACATTCAGCGACCCATTGAGGATCGTACCGGAGGCCGTCCAAACACTGCCGTCATCCGCCGTCAACTTTAGGTCGATGGCGCCCGTGTCTTTGTCGTAAGTTCCGCTGTCGATAGAGGCGGATCCGATGATGATGCTGATCGATCCGGAAACCGAGCCATCTGCAGCGACATGAAGGGTCAACGTGAAGTTCATCCCCGGGGGGAATTCGGCCATGCCGCTAGAAATCGAGCCTTCCCAAAGACCGGAGACACCATCGTCTTCCGCGCTTGAAGATTTGCTGTCATCATCCGCGGAGTCCGTGCCGTCTTGATCTTCCTCGCCGTCGTCGCCTTCGTCATCTTTCTTTTCGTCCCCGTCTTCTTCATCTTCCCAGCTTTCCTCGTCGCTTGTAGGCGCAAAGGGGGATTCTTGATCGCTTCGCAGGGGGACGGCGACGAGTACCTGTGATCCACGATAGATGAAGGTCGTATCGAGATCGGAATAGGTCGGCTGAAAATGACGGTTCGTCTTGTAGAAGAGATAATCCCCTTTGCGATCGAAGACCGGAGCCGCATCGTTGAAGAGGTCGGAGGTCACTTTGCGGCTTTTCGCGGCCTCGATGTCATAGATATAGACCGAGCCGGAGAACCCCTCGTCGCTGCTTCGCGCGTAGGTGATGAAGCGGCTGTCGTGAGAGAAGTTCAAGGCGGAGCCGGGAAATTGGCCGGGGTAGGGATCTTGGTCGATCTTGACTTTACTTTCGTCCTCGACGTTGACCAGAAACGCTGCGCCGGTCTTTTCCCAATAGGCGATCCATTTCGAGTCAGGTGACCAGGTCGGTGAAAATCGGAAGGACGATCCGTCGTGGGTCAGTCGTCGCGGCTCCGTCTTGCCGTCGGACTGAGTGATGTAGAGTTCGTACTCGCCGCTCTGGTCGGATAGATAGGCTAGCCAACGTCCATCCGGGCTCCATTCCACATCGCGTTCGGCGGAACCGCTGGACTTGCTGAGGTTTCGCGGACTGCCCTTTTGCGCGGGAAGAGTCCAGACATCCCCTCGGGCCGTGACGGCGACACGCTTGGCTTTCGGCGAGATCGACCACGAGCGAATCGAGTCCGAAACATCGACGACCTGCGTGCGTATGCCGGCGGTCGCCCCGGGGATCGTCACCTCGATGCGGCGCGGCTGCTTCGATTCGAGTCCGATCAGATAGATATCGGCCCCACTTTGGAAGACGATTTCTCCATCTCCGTCGGGTCCGGGACCCATGGCCGCGTACTTGATGTCGAAGTCCTTGAAGTGCGTGATCTGGGCGCGCCGCTTCGTTTTCGTGTCATAAGACCAGATGTTGATGCGATGTGCGGGCCCACGATCGGAGAGGTAGTAGATCTTCGTCCCGTGCCACATCGGCTGGGTGTCGGTGCCTTCCCACTTCGTGATTCTCTTTGAAGTCTTCTTCTCGAGGTCGAAAAGCCAGATGTCCGAGGCGAGGCCGCCGCGATAGCGCTTCCAGGTACGGTGGTCGCGCGTTCCCGGCGTATAGGCCAGCCAGCGGCCGTCCTTGCTGATCGTTCCCCAGTTGCCGTAGGGAACGGGCAGTTTTTCAGGAAGACCCCCTGTCGCGCCGACGGTCTTGAGTTCGGAAATACGCCGCATGTGGGAGGTGCCGTTGCTCGAGAAAATCAGCCGTCCGTCGCTCGTCCATTCGCAGAGACGCTCCGCTGCTGGATGATAGGTCACCCGAAAAGGAACCCCGCCGTCGGTCGCAATGGTGTAGATGTCCCGGTTGCCTTCGTAGTTCCCTTGGAAGGCCACAGTCTTGCCGTCGGGACTGAAGCGGGGGCGGGACTCGCCGCCCGGGGGGTTGGCCAGAGGCGTGGCGGTGCCGCCTTCACGTGGAACCATCCACAGGTCGTTGGCATAGCCGAAGACGATATGGGTTTCATTGACGTCGGGAAAACGCAAGAGCCCGCCATGGGGGCGGCTTCCGGCCATCGACTCCAGGGGCGCAGCGAGGCACAGGAGCAAGATGACTGCCCCGAATCCTTGTGTCACGACATCGAATTTTTTCTCGAACCAGCGCATATCATCTTCTCCAATACGAAGCGTCGGCACAGCATCGGCATCGAATCCCGAATCCGGATTCCGAATTCCGAAAAAGGAATAAGGGGTGATCCGGCGCCTCGATGCGAAAACGGAAACGGGCATGATATCCGCGAAGACCGCCGGGAGACAGGCCGTTTGCCGAGCGGAAAGTGCCGCTCGGGGCGCGATCTCCCGAAAAACCCGCGATGACGGGCTTTTCGAGGTGGGGTCATCAGCGAGACGGGACGAATCGCCGAAGGGCGACGCCAAGCGCTCGAGCCGCGGCCGCCCCGATTTCGAGGGAGCGGTGGCGCAGATCATCGAAGAGCGTGTAGAGCGTGGGTACGATCAGCAGAGTCAGTATCGTCGCGGTGGCCATCCCGCCGATCAGAGTCAGACTGAAACTCGTGTAGCTGATGCCGATCGAGCCCGCGCCGGCCATCGTCAAAGGGATCAGTCCGCCGATGGTCGTAATGGAAGTCATCATGATCGGACGAAAGCGGCGTTCGACTGCAAGCAGAACGGCCTGCTTTCGTTCTCGTCCTCGACCTCTAAGCCGATTGACGTAGTCGATGAGCACGATGCCGTTGTTCACCACGACACCTACCAGAATGATGATTCCGACGAAGCCGAGAAAGTCGATGTTGCGTCCCGAGAGAAAGTGCCCCCAGATCACACCGATGCCCGCTAGTGGAATCGTGAAGATGATGGAAAGCGGCAGGATGAAGCTTTCGAAGAGAAACGCCATCAATAGGTAGATGAAGGCGACGGAAAGCATCATGCCCATGCGCGCTCCGGCGAAGTCGTCAGCGAAGCTCTGCGCTTGTATGTCTTCTCCGAAGATGACGCCCTCGGGAAGATCGATTCCTGCCTTCATCATGGCGAGCCGTCTTCTGGTTTCGCTTTCCTTACCGCTTTCGAGTTCGAGCGTAATCGTACGGGAAATTCGCTTGTCTCGGCGGAAGATTCCCTCTTCGTCTTCGAGGCGCACCACGTTGGTCAGCGCACCGAGCGGCAAGAATGAGCCGGTGTCGGTGGGAACGGCGAAGTCGGCAAGTTCGGTCAGGCTTTCACGATCCTTTTCTTCAAAACGGATGCGCACCGGGATATCGCGCCCGTCGCGATAGAAACGGGGCAAGGATGTTCCACGCAAGGCGTAGCCGACGACTCCGGCGATCACGCGCGGGTTGGCTTGCACGTTCTGAGCCTTCGCGCGATCGATCACCAAGCCGATTTCTCCCGGGGAGGGGCCGGCGCGCCGGCGAAGGCCCAAGACGCCATCGACCTGCAAGTAGTAACTCTCGAGCGTTTCTGCGACTTCGGCCAGTTGGTCGGGGTTTTCTCCGTGGATTACGACGTAGTAGGTAGACTCCGCCCGGGATTGATTCACGTCGCTATCTTCATCGATATAGAGTTTGACGCCGGGCGGCTTCGGCAGCTTCTCGGCGACTTGCTTTACGACCTCTCGGGCTTGAATGCTCTTGGTGCGCGGGCGCTTGAACCACCCCTGGATTCTTCCGGACGATTTGTCGTGCACCAAGAACCAGCCGTCGAGATCCCATTCCTCCCGCCCCTCTTCGACGACCTTTTCCGCTGCAAGAAACCACTCTTCCGCTTCTTCCAATGTCGTTCCCGGAGGCATTTCGACGGGGATGGTGAACTGTGCCTTCTCGTCTTCCTGCTGATCGACGACTTCAACCTGTTCCTTGATGGGGCCGAAGGTCAGAGCGCAGACGGCGAGCACGGCGAGCAGTGTCTCTAGGCGATGACTCAGGCACCAGCTCATCACCCGGCCATATGCCCGGTTGAGCAAGCCGAAGGTGAGTTCATAAGCGCGGCGCAAGACGTCGTTGACCCGTTGGTGGAGCCGTCGAAACAGGCCGACCTCGGCTTTGGCTTCGCTCGTGGTAGGAAGGGTCAGGTAGACGCAGAGCGGAATGAAGACCAGCGCGACAAAGAGCGATGCGGCCAGCGACACGCAGACCGGAATGGCCAATCTGGCGAAGAAGAAGCGTATCTGCCCTTCCATGACGGGTATCGGCAGAAAGACCACCAAGGTCGTCAGCGTCGAGAGCGTAATCGCCAGGGAAATCTCGCCGGCCCCGTGAATCGCTGCATCCCGCCGGCTTCGTCCCTCTCGATGCAGACGGTGGATGTTTTCGGCGACGACGACGGAATTGTCGACCAACAGGCCGACTGAGATCATCAAGCCGAGAAGCGTGAGTATGTTCAATGTCTCGCCGCCGAAATACATGACGGAAAGCCCGATGAGCATGCTGAGCGGGATCGATAGCGCGATGATCAAGGTCATGCGAATACGGCGCAGAAAGAGGAAAAGAACGCCCGCGGCGATGACTCCCCCGATCTTGCCGCTGTCGATCAGAGTTTGGAGCTGCTCGTCTATCACATCTCCTTGGTTGAAGAGCACCACCATCTCGAGTCCCGAGAGACGTGGGTTGGTCTGGAGCTTCTCAAACTCGGCAACGACGCGCTCCGAGACGGCACGCGTGTTCGCGTCGCCCTCCTTGCGCACGATCAAGGCGATCGCCGGTTTGCTCATCGCTCGGGCGCGGTAGCGCTGCTCGGGAATTTCGTACTTGATGGTGGCGATATCACCAAGGCGGAGCGAGGGGGTCACTAGGCGGTCATTGAGGGCTTCCACGCTGTCGTAGCGCGCGACGGATCGCAACAACATCTTGCGACCGTCGCTGAGTACGTGGCCGCTGGCCATGGTGAAGTTGTCGTCGCCGAGCTGCTGAGCCAACTCATAGAGATTTACGCCCGAAGAACTCAGGCGTTCGCGATCGAGTTCGATCAGCACCTCCTTTTGCTCGAGACCGTCTCCGGTGATGTTGGCGACGCCGTCGATACGCGAGAGAGGTAGTATGACCTCCTGCTGAATCAGATCGTAGGCATCGGTGATACTTGCGTCGATGGCAACGCCGAAGACCATGATCGGGATGTCCGCCGTATCGAACTTATGGATGTAGACCTTTTCGACATCGTCGGGGAAGAGGCGTCTTGCCCGTTCTATGCGATCGCGGACCTCGCGATAGGCGACGTCCATGTCGGTCCCCTGCTTGAAGGAAAGGAAGAGGCTGCTGCTTCCGCGAGATGAATAGGAATTCAATTTTCGAAGTCCGCGAATGGTGCCGAGTTCTTCTTCGAGCGGTTCCGTGATCTTCTCCATGACCTCGCGCGCAGGGGCGTCGGGCCAAGGGGCTTGTACGCGGAGGAAATCTTCTTCGAAGCCGCGGGGCATCAATTCGGCGGGGATTCGCTTTGCGGCGACGAGGCCGATGACGAGCATCGAGAGGAAAATCACCAGCACCGTGACGCGTCTCTTGAGCGAAAAACGTGGCAGCGCCGGTTCGTTTTCCATGCTTCGAGGGTTCATCGATTCGTCCGTTTCATCCGCTGCTTTCATTCGCTCGTTGAAGTCGTCCATCGAGTACTCTGTCGTACGGCGAAGGTCATGTGTGCACGACGCCTTGACCGGTGCCGGAAGGATTCGCCTTTTCGGGGCGTGATTCGAATGCGGTCTCGCGTCCGAGAAGTCTTGCGATGGTGCGATCGATCAAGGCGTAAAACGCCGGGATGACCAGTAGAGTCAGGACCGTCGAGGCCAACAAGCCGCTGATCACGCTGATCGCCATCGGCGTGCGCAATTCGGATCCTTCGCCGAGGCCGAGTGCCATCGGCAGCAAGCCGAGCACGGTCGTTGCCGTGGTCATCATGATAGGGCGCAATCGGACCTTCCCGGCGAGAGCGATGGCCTCGTCCCGCGGCATACCCCGCTCTCGAAGTTGGTTGATGTAGTCGACCAGGACAATGGCATTGTTGACCACGATTCCAGCCAACATGATCATTCCGAGAAAGACCACGATCGACAGCGAGAGCTTCAAGAGGCTCATTGCGACGAAGGTGCCGACGAAAGCCAAGGGGATCGTCAACATGATGACCAAGGGGTGAATCAGCGATTCGAACTGCGCCGCCATGATGACATAGACCAAGAAAGCCCCAAGCCCGAGAGCGAAAAGCAGCGTGCGGCGACTTCGCTCCCATTCTTCGTTTTGCCCCGACATATACCAGGTCATGCCCGCCGGCCAGTCGACGTCGTTTCGTAAGGCGTTTTCGATCTGTTCGGCGGCGACGCTGAGAGTGCCTTCTCCAAGATTGGCGCGCACCAAGGCGACGCGGCGGCCGTCCACGCGGCGAACTTCGCTCGGCCCTTCACCCAAGGTGACATCGGCCACGGAGGCGAGTCGAATGGGTCGCTCGGCCCCCGGGTTGACGATCAGTGCGCGCACGTCTTCGACCGTCTCGCGATCGGAAAGCGCAAGGCGCACCACGATCGGGACCCTGCGGTCTTTAAGGTTGAAGCGAGTCGCCTCGAAACCTTGGACCTTGTCGCGAACTCGTCGCGCGACCTCACCGATGTTCAAACCATAGCGGGTGAGGCGGTCGCGATCGTAGATGATCTGTACTTCCGGTGCGCCGGGCTTTTGAGTGGTCTCTACGTCGGCGAGTGCGGGCAATCCGCTGAGGGCCTCGCGTACTTTTTCGGCTTGAAGGCGCAGACGATAAAGATCATGTCCGTGGACTTCGACTTCGATCGGAGACTTGAACGAAAAGAGCACGGGTCGAGTGACGCGCGCCTCAACATCGGGAAGGCCGGCGAAGAGCTTGCGCAATCGGGCTACGACCCGGCGTTCGGTCTCGGCGGGATCACCTCCCGAATCGAGGAGAATCTGGAAGCGCGCACTGTGCTCGCCCTCATCCGAGCGCTTGGAATTCGCGCTGTCGTATCCGATCATCAAAAGCAGCGAGCGAATGCTCTCGCGTTCGGAGAGAATGGCTTGCTCTACGGCCGCGAGCGCTTTGTCGGTCTCGTCGAGCGGGGTGCCGACGGGAAGGGCGACTTCCACCGTGAATTGATCTTGATGGACCTCGGGCAACAGTTCACTATCGAGGCGACTTGCCAGACGATAGGTGCCGACCAGAACGCCTGCGACCAGAATGGCGACGACGAAGGGTTGTCTTATGCAGCCGCGCAGTAGCAGGGAATAGCCGGACGCGACGGAGCGCCCTACCCCATTGAGCGGTCTGACGATGAAGAGCAGCAGGCCGATCACAGTGCCGACGGCCTTGAAGGTCGCCACCGTCAGAAGCACGACTAGGGCAAAGGCTGGGATCAACACGAGTTTCGCCGCGCACTCAAGTGCGAGCGAGATCAAGAAGACTCCCAGAGTCAGCGGGAGCAAGAACAAGGTCCAGCGCTTGAGGGGTGTGTGATAGGCCTTGAACTTCCTCCAAGACCACACACTTCCGTAGAGTTCGCGGAACGGCTTGGTGGCAGCGCTTTGTGAATCTGCCTTGCCGTCGCGGGAGAAACCCGATCGGCTTACCAGCATCGGGATCAGAAAAAGCGCCACGCCCATCGATGCGAGCAGCGAAACGACGACGGCAAGTCCCAAGTCGCCGAAGGCTTGTCCGGCGACGCCCTCGACGAAGACCATCGGAAAGAAGACCGCGATGGAGGTCAGAGTGGAGGCTATGACGGCTGAGCGGACTTCCTGCGTGCCACGCATGGCGGCCTGCTTCAGACTGTCTCCTTCTTCGATGCAGCGAACGATGGACTCGAGCACGACGATCGAGGAATCGACCAGCATGCCGATGCCGAGCGCAAGGCCGCCGAGCGACATGATGTTGAGTGAAATGCCCAGCATGTTCAGCGGCGCGAAGGTGATCAGGAGGGATACCGGGATGCTGAGCCCGATGATCAACGTAGGTTTGATCTTTCTAAGGAAAAGCAGCAGCACGGCAATCGCCAGCACGCCGCCGAGCAACGCGGTGTTGAGCACCTCTCGAATCGACGATGCGATGAAGATGGAACGATCGGCGATGATTTCGAGAGACGCCTCTTCGTTTTCGAAGAGATATCGGGCCAGTCCGCTTCCGGATATCGCATCGCGCCCCGTCGTGTGCGCTACCCCGGTGGGTTTGGGGTCGCTCGACTCTTCGGCATCGCTCCCTCGGCGAGGGAGATCCCCAACGACATCGCGCACGCGCCTCGCAAGGTCGACGATGTTCGCGTCGCCTTCCTTGTAGATTTCGAGCTGAACACTTTCTACCCCGTCGGTGCGGGTGATGATCTCGCGGTCCTTGTGGCCCCATTCGACCGAGCCGAGATCGGCGAGGCGCACGATGATTCCGTCGACGCGAGTGACGATGGTGTCGCGCATCGCCTGGAGGTCTTCGTACTCATTGAGAGTGCGCACCATGTACTCGGTACGTCCTTCCTTCACACGACCACCTGCGAGGTTGATGTTTTCTTGCTCGAGACGCGAGATGATCGCTTGAATGGAAAGTCCCGTGCGACGCAGTTTTTCCTCTTCGAGAGAGACGTGAATCTCCTCTTCTAGGCCGCCCTTGACGCGCACGGCGGCAATGCCGCTGATACGCTCGAGGTCGCGCTTGACCTGCAACTCGGCGAGCCGGCGCAAGCGTCGCAACCCGCCTTCCCCTTGATATCGATTCCCATGGCCCGAAAGGCTCAACTCCATCACCGGGTCGAGGGATGGGTCGAAGTGGAGAATCAGGGGGCGCTCAGCCTTCTGCGGAAGAAAAACCCCGTCGATCTTTTCTAGGACATCTTGGGTCGCGTCGGAAATGTCGGTATCCCAGGAAAACTCGAGAACCACGTCGCTGAGCCCGGCCCGGGAGATGCTGCTGACCTTGACCAGCCCGCCGACGACACCGAGCTGTTCTTCGATTGGACGCGATATATCGTTTTCGACTTCTTCGGGGGCGGCACCCGGGTATTCCGTGCGGACGGTGAGCGTGGGGTAGCTCATCTCCGGCATGAGTTCGACCGGCAGCAGATCGATCGAGAGCGATCCGAAGACGGTCACGGCCAAGAAGACCACGGCGATACCGACGGGCCGTTCCGTGATGAAGCGGGAGACCGCGCTAGGTACTCGAGGTGCGCGAGCGGGCGGTCGAATCACAGCGAGGCCCTCTTCTCGGCCTCGGTCCCATGCGCCACCGAGTCGTCGTCACGATCCTCATCGTCATCATCGGCGTCGTCACCCGGAAGTGAGACCAGGGCGCCGTCTTTGAGGCCGGACTGACCGGCAACGACGATCCGGTCGCCGACACTCAGTCCGGAGGCGGGCTCGATGAAATGCTTGTCTTCCAAGCGCGGCGTGACGAGCAAGCGCTCGACACGACGTTCATCCCCAAGGCGGAAGACGAAAGTCTGATCCTTGTCATAGACCAGCGCGCGTTTGGGGATGAGGATCGTATCGTGGTGTTGCGCGGTGACGAGATCGACGTCGACGTAGAGGCCCGGTCGGAGTCCGGGTTGGCCGCCAAGAGCTACGGTCACCTTGATCGTGCCGGACCGCGCGTCCACCGTAGGGGCGATTCGCAGGACTTTCCCTTCATAACTTCGATCCTCGAGAGCGGGAACGATGACTCGCGCACCTAGGCCCACCGAG
>Ga0256830_1002797_pt1 | contig 11251 bp, 9 predicted proteins | sample 128326metaG_FD_190537 | JGI IMG/M metagenome (GOLD analysis project Ga0256830, IMG submission 190537) | Hydrothermal vent microbial communities from Lau Basin, Pacific Ocean - 128-326 | ecosystem: Environmental > Aquatic > Marine > Hydrothermal vents | place: Pacific Ocean: Lau Basin | collected...
AGATAGGAGGCTCCAAACCCGCCGTCAAATGAACCCACCTTCGGTCCGGTTTGCCCGAACCGGGCATTTTCCGCGGCAATGGTCAGATCGCATATCACATGCAAAACGTGGCCGCCGCCGATCGCCCAACCGGCAACCATGGCGATTACCACCTTGGGCAACGACCGGATCATCTTTTGCAGGTCAAGAACATTCAATCGCGGAACTTCGTCCTCCCCAACATAGCCCCCGTGTCCACGTACGCTTTGATCGCCGCCGCTGCAGAAAGCTTTACCCCCTTCACCGGTGATAATCACCACTCCGATTCGCGGATCCTCCCGACAAATATGCATGGCGTCGATCATTTCCTTGATCGTGAGGGGTGTAAAAGCATTGTGCACCTGCGGACGGTTGATGCTGATCTTGGCAATACCATTATATAATTGGAATATTATTTCCTGGTATTCTTTAATCGATTTCCAGGGAAATGTGCTTTTCATGAGCTTTGTCCGACTTGATTAATAAATTGTTTAAACAGGGTTGTATTCATATCGGTTTCGGTAAACACCTCCAAAATTTTGGCCGGCCCTTCCGCGTCGAAAAATACATCCAAATCGTGAAGCAATTCATCCCTCGAATGAACCGGGAAATAATTGAACCCGTACTCCTTCGCCGTCATTTCAGCCGTCAGCGGTTGCTTCGTAACAAACAATTCTTCCACTTCCGGTTGATGGCCCGGACCGTCAATCAATTTGAATATGCCCCCACCGTGATTATTTAACACGACAATCCGCAGATTTGAGGGGATATAGTTATTCCAAAAGGCGTTCCGGTCATAGATGAAGGCCATATCACCAAGGATTAGGGTATTGATCTTATCGGCGCTTATTGCGTGTCCGACAGCCGTACTCAGGGTGCCGTCGATGCCGGCCGTCCCCCGGTTGGAAAACACCTCAATCGCGGGATCGTCAATCCCGACATAATTGGCGTAACGCACCGGCAAACTGTTCCCCAGGTGTAGAACGCTGTGCGCCGGCAGCCGCGAAAGGAGGTGGCGTACCACTTCAAATTCCGAAAACTCTTTCGTCGATCGAAAAAACGTATTCAAACCGGAAACCGCTTCCTGCTCGTATTTCCGCCAGAGACGGTAATACCCGGACCGGTTGTTCTTCGTTTGAATCTTTCCTGCCAGTTCACGAAAAAAATAGCCCGGGTTTACCCGGCAAATTTGTCTTACTGATTGATAAGTATCCGCCGTTTGTCCTCCGGATTGAATATGCCAGTGGTCTTTCGCTTTGAATTTACGAAGGTACATCTTCAGATTTTTAGAGATCGTCGACAGCCCGAAAGTAATGAGCAACTCGGGGCATAAATCGTTCAGGACCGATTCATTCTTTTGCGCCAGGATAATATCGGCATGTTTAATACAATTCCCTACAGGGTGAAGATTGGTGATTACATCACCGACAACCGGAATATGGGCCGCTTCACAAAATTGATTCAATGCTTCCAACAGATCGGAATCCATTCTCCCCTGGCCCCCGACAAGCAATATTTTTTCAACCCTTTGAATTTCGGTGACCAGTCTTTGCCATTGTTCAGCATCCAAAACAGCGGTCCCGCTTACTTCTTCGATAATTTTGATATCGGGCCCGAAACGGATTGTTTCACCACCCCGGGGATAGAGGGGCTCGCGGACGGGAAGATTCAGATGGACAGGCCCGGCGGGCATTGCCTGGGCACAATTGACAGCTTCGGAGATACTCCTTTCCATGTGCCAGGCGGCATCCGCATGTGAGGTGTCGACCGGTAAATCGTAGCCGGCTTTAATGTGCGGTGAATACAAATTCGATTGATGAATGGCTTGGCCGTCCTGCTGATCGACCCATTCCGGCGGACGATCGGCGGTAATTACCACGAGCGGAATATGCTGGTAAAAAGCTTCGGTTATCGCCGGAGCATAATTCAAAGCTGCCGTGCCGGAAGTGCACACGAGCACAACCGGTTTCCGTTTACTCTGGGCCATTCCCAACGCAATATAACCGGCTGATCGTTCGTCGCTGACGGTACGCACCCTTATTTTCTTATGCCGGGCAAAAGCCAAGGTCAGCGGAGCGCATCGGGAACCGGGAGATAATACGGCATCGCGGATACCCTTGCGGGCGCATATTTCAGCTATGTTGACAATCGCAGGCAGAAACATGGGTTAGCGCCGCAGTACATTCAATAAGGTCCGGCACTTCAAATTCGTCTCTTCCCATTCCTTTTCGGGATCGGAATCGTGGGTAATGCCCGAGCCGGCATACAAAACGGTTTTATCGACAAATAATTGCATACATCTCAAATTTACGTAGATATATGTCTCGTCCTGGATATTCACCGGGCCAAGATAACCACTGTAAAAGGCCCGATCGAACGTTTCATGCTTCAGAATGAAATCGATCGCCCGTCGTTTGGGCATTCCACATACCGCCGATGTGGGATGCAACAGGAAAAGCATGATTGAACCCAGTTCCGGAAAATTGACGTTGTTCAGATCCACGGTAAAGTCGGTTTTCAGATGCATTAAATTCCCGGCGGCCACAGTTCGGGGACCGAATTCCTCAAATTCCCGAAGGCGGATTTTCTTAAACTGATTAATGATAAACCGGCTTACCATAGCCTGCTCCTCAATCTCCTTTTGCGTCCACGCCGCTTGCGCGATATCGACATTATCACTGATCGGCTGGGTGCCTGCCAGAGATACGGTACGAAAAACCTGTTCCCGATTGATTTGAATCAATAACTCGGGGCTGACCCCCATCCAGGTACCGCAACCGGGGACGGAGAATAAGGATGCAAACCCGGCGGGGTATGTTTCGGCCAAAGCAAGAAACGTTTCCACCAGGTCGAAATCCGGCGCCAATTCCTCCTGCTTCGTGCGCGCCGTGACCACTTTTTGAAAAGTTCCTCTCTCGATTGCCCGCAACCCCTTCTCGACAATTGTCAGGTAATACTGTTTCTGATCCGCCCCGTTGAATATCGGGTTGCGACCGGTGTGATACGGTACTTTTTTACCCGGGCCGTGTTCCAACGCCCGGATTACCGATTCAAGATATTGCCGCTTGTGTTCCTCGTTTCCTCCGGAAATGTTTTCCAACCGGCCGGTATCGGAATGATAATACAAATCCGCGGGAATATAAATGGTATCCTCCCCCGTGGGATTCACAAAAGGACTGATAACAAACCCCGGAGAAGTGGATTCGATTTCAATTTTCCGGGTCGCCCACTGCCCGCTTAAATTGATGACAGCGTGGAATCCTTCCGTATTGGGTAAGCGCCAGACAGCCACGGCGCCTTTCCGCACGACGGCCGTTGCGACAAATGCCTTTAACAATGCCGCCATCGAATACCGTTTGAGTTCAATTGGTGTCGCGGTTTCGGTATACATACGATTATTTACGGTTGGTTCTTACAACCAGTGTCATGCGGCTGATACAAATCAAATTGTCATCATCATCGGTGATTCGTGTTTCCCAAACCTGGGTCCGTTTCCCCAAATAAATCGGCACACTCCTGCCGTGTACCCAGCCCCCGGTAATACCTCTGATATGATTGGCGTTAATCTCCAGACCTACACAGTACTGGTTTGGATAATCTATCTTAAGGGTCCCGGCCACACTGGCCAATGTTTCGGCCAGCGCCACCGACGCGCCCCCATGCAGGGAACCCATGGGTTGCACGGTACGGTGATCCACCGGCATTTTTCCGCACAGGTAATTTTCACCGACATCGGTAAACTCGATACCCAAATGGTCCGCCATCGTATTACGACTTATCCGGCGTATTTCCGCGAGGATTTCTTCGTTGTTTTTCATTACGGAATATTAATCACTGGAATAAATAAACAATCGTTCATTCAGGTAGCGACGCAAATCCATTTCGTCAATATCAATATGAACGAACCGGCCTTCTTCGGCTATCGAAACCCTTCGATTTTCTTCAGAGACCACAATTATGATCGCGTCCGTCTCTTCCGACAACCCAAGCGCCGCACGATGACGGGTACCCATTGCCGGATCCACCATTGTGCTTTCCGTCAGGGGCAATATGCAAGCCGCCGCCTCGATGATATCATTTTGAATAATTACCGCTCCATCATGTAAGGGTGAGGTAGGATTGAAAATTGAGATAAGAAGGGGCCCGGTCACCTCCGCTTTCAAAGGCATACCGGCTTCCTTGTAATTACGCAATCCCGTTTCCCGTTGGATAACGATCAACGCTCCCCAACCACGGTCTTTTAATTGATTGGTCGCATCCACGATAGCTTCAATCGTTTTTGAGGTGCCGACCCGGAATATTCGTCGGAAAAACCTGTGCTGTCCCACGTATATGAGTAAGCGGCGGATTTCCGGTTGAAATAAGATAACAAACGCAACGACCCACACGGTCTGAAACTGGTTTACCAGCCAGGAAGTGGCACTTAATCCGAAGGCGTTAAATATGAACGATGATATTAACAGGATAATCAATCCCACCAACATCTGTCCGGCACGGGTTCCCCGAAAATAATGGTATACTTTATAAAAAATCCAACTGACGATAATTAAATCAATCAGGTCAACGAGCGTGAACGTCAGGAAACCGATTTTAAACAATTCCATCGTTAATGGTACCTACGCCTGTTTATCGATTAAGGTTCGTCATAGCGGAAAGATTACGCTGTTTTTCTTAAAATTCCAACCGATTGTAGGAACGTTGCCTCCAAGGCCGCTCCATTTTTATACTTCGTTGACCGGATCTGTTCCGGTTAAAATTTCCGAACTTCATTTCTTTTTATTGAATTACCCCAAGTGATTATTTGTGCGAAACACCGATTATCCGGATCAATTCACATCTTTTATTTTATCTGCTATTGTTATCACGCGTTTCATTGCCTGAACGTCGTGAACACGTATAATTTGTGCTCCGTTTATTACACAGGCCGTAACCGCCGCGGCTGTGCCTTCCAAGCGTTGATCGGACGGTAAATCAAGCGTCAGCCCGATAAATGATTTTCGCGACGGGCCAACCAACACAGGGTAACCAAGATCGGCAATCTGTTTTAATTCCCGGATGAGTTTAAAATTATCGTCTAACCTTTTTCCGAATCCGATACCCGGGTCGATAATAATTTGTTCGTCATTGATACCCCGTGCGCGTGAATATACCAATCGTTCCTGAAAATAATTCAGTATTTCCACCATCAGGTTTTCATAACGGGGATTGATTTGCATGTTTTTGGGAGTCCCTTTTATATGCATAATGACAACCGGGACACCGGTCTCCCGAACCACCTCGGCCATTTCCATATCGAACGTTAAGCCGCTGATGTCATTAATTAAATCGGCCCCCGCCTCCAATGCTTGTCGGGCGACATCCGACTTATAAGTATCAATCGAAATGAGCGTATCGGTATGTTCCCTGAGACCTTCAATAACCGGGATCACCCGGCTCAATTCCGTCCGGAACGATACCGGTTCCGCGCCGGGGCGAGTGGATTCTCCTCCAACGTCGATGATATCGGCCCCCTCTTCGATCATCTCCAACCCACGCTCTATCGCCCTTTCCGTTTCAACAAACTGTCCGCCGTCACTAAACGAATCGGGGGTTACATTCAAAACACCCATTACCAGTGTGTATGGTTGCGGATTCGATCGCCAGGAGTAATACTGATTTTTATTCATTGGGAAATCGACGGTGTCGGGTGAAAATAGACCATCTTATTTTCATAATTGATCGGACCGTATTAATCGCCGGACGTCTGTTGAACGACAGGGGTAACTACCCGATCATCAGGTCTTTTTATCTGGTGTCGGTTTTGGGCTCGGTTTCCTGGCCGGTCGGCGACGTTTCCGGGAGCGTGTATTCCCGTTTTTGGAACGAATGATTTTCTTCCCTTCCAGGATTCGCCGGATATCATCCGCATCAATCGTTTCGTATTTCAGCAATTCTTCAGCCATGCGGTGTAAGATTTCCTTATTCTCCTCAATTATACACTCGGCTGCTTTTTGTGCCTTACGGACAATCCGGACGACTTCTTCATCAATAACGCGCGCCGTCACTTCACTGTAATCGCGATGGGTCTGGATCTCCCGGCCCAGGAATATTTCCTCGTTTTTCTTTCCGAAAGTCATGGGACCCAGGACGTCGCTCATGCCCCATTCACAAACCATTTTACGAGCAATTATTGTTGCTTGCTCAATATCGTTGCCGGCGCCGGTCGTTAATTCGTTGAAAATCATTTTTTCCGCCGCCCGGCCGCCCATCATGATTGCCAATCGCCCTTCAATGTACTTTTTGGAATAGCCGTGCTTTTCATCCATTGGAAGTTGCATCGTGACCCCCAGGGCCCGCCCCCGGGGAATAATGCTGACCTTATGTATCGGATCGGCGCCCTCGGTGCGCACCGCAACCAGGGCATGCCCGGCTTCATGGTAGGCGGTGATTTTCTTCTCCTCGTCGGACAGGATCATGCTTTTACGCTGGACCCCCATCATGACCTTATCTTTGGCCTCTTCAAAATCCTCCATATCCACGGCTGATTTTCGTTTCCGGGCCGCCAGTAAAGCGGCCTCATTCACAATATTTGCCAGGTCGGCGCCGACCAGACCCGGCGTACCTTTGGCCAAAGCTTCAAGGTCAACTTTTCGCTTATTGACCACGATATTTTTTGCATGCACCTTCAAGATACCCAGGCGTCCTTTAACATCGGGGACATCCACCACCACTTGCCGGTCGAATCGTCCCGGGCGTAATAAGGCCGCATCCAGCACATCCGGCCGGTTGGTTGCCGCCATTACGATGATATTCTGGTTCGGCTCGAAACCGTCCAATTCCACCAGCAACTGGTTTAAGGTTTGCTCACGTTCATCATGTCCGCCGCCCAATCCCGCTCCGCGCATACGACCTACGGCATCCAATTCATCGATAAAAATGATACACGGGCTATGTTTTTTCCCCTGTTCAAATAAATCCCGAACCCGGGAAGCGCCGACCCCCACAAACATTTCCACAAAATCAGCTCCGCTCAGACTGAAAAACGGAACATTCGCTTCCCCGGCCACGGCGCGGGCCAGTAAAGTCTTTCCCGTTCCGGGGGGACCAACCAATAATACCCCTTTGGGTATTTTCGCTCCCAATTTTTGGAACCGTTTGGGGTGTTTCAAAAAAGCGATGACTTCTTTTAATTCCTCCTTGGCCTCCACACACCCGGCAACATCATTAAAGGTGACTTTGGGCAGGTTGGTCGTCATAACCTTGGCGCGGGTCTTGCCGAAATTGAAGATGCCTTTCATTCCCCCGCCGCCCCCTTGCATACGGCGCATAATAAACAACCAGAAACCGATCAATAAAATCCACGGGAGCATATCCTTCAACATATAAACAGTCCAATTGATGCTCTGCTCCTTGAAACTGTATTCCACGCCGTATTTGTCCCACTCGGACATGGTTTCCCGGTCAATGAACGGTAGTTTGAGATAAAACCGGGTTACGTTATCCAGAGTCCCGTATTCGGTAGTAACCGTTTGCGGTTCCGATAACACACCGTGAAAAATGTCATCAATGACCGTTCCGGAAGTAATTTTCCGCTGGGTTAAAAAATCGCGATATTGGAAATAATCGATTTCAACCTCTTTCCGGGCATTCTCGGTAAACAACCCTGAAAGAAAAATTGCGGCCATGATAATGAGCACCCAGATCAGGGATGTTTTGCCGGCACGTTTCCACTGGAAATTATTTTCGGGAAGATTCGGTTTCCGGCTGTTTTTAGATGTTTTCCCGGATCGGTTCTTCACTTCCCTTTTAGGCTTTCGTGCCTTAGGACGAGGTGATTCATTTTTATTCATAAATTGTTTCCTTCCAGTCGGTATATGGCTGGTAAATGGCGCATTTTTTGTTGGTAATCCAAGCCATATCCCACGACAAAATCGGGAGGGATTTCAAATCCTACATAATCAATCGCGAATTTTATCTTCGCAACATCAGGTTTCAATAACAAAGTTACAATGGTTAATGACTTGGGACTTGCTCCTTCCAGGCGTTCTTTCAGAAACTGAATCGTTAACCCGGAATCGATGATATCTTCAACAATAATAACATGACGGTTGGTAATATCGGCTGAAATATCTTTTAGTAGTCTCACCGTGCCGGTGGATTCGGTTCCGGCATAGCTGGATAATTTTATGAAATCCATTTCGCAGTCAATGGTCATCGCCCGCATCAGGTCCGCGAGAACAATAAAACTCCCGTTTAATACACCAATGAAAATCGGTACTTCATCCTTAAAGCGGTCCGATAACTGTTGCGCGATCTCGCGGATCCGTTTCCGAATAACATCGGCCGAAATGATTTCGGTTAAGGTATATTTACCGTATTGCATGTTTACCCAACCTTAGGCACGATTGAAAGTTCCTCAAAATGCCTGGTTTGGGAGGTAACTTTCACCCGCTCGCTGATTCGTTGGCCACAGAGCCAGATGATTTCATTCTCGCTCGCCAATACCAGTTGCCGCTGCTTGTTAAAACGATCCATTTTAATATCCGTTAGAAAATCACTGATTTTTTTACGCCCTTTCATACCCAGGGGCTGGAAATAATCGCCGGCACACCAATTTCTCAGGATAAGTTTCTCATCCTTAATTGTCTCTCCGTCAATTATCTCTTTCCAGGGATTTGTCCCCAAATCCTCAATGGAATCTACATCATTCCAGTTGAAGACAAAATCCCCACAATCAATTGATTTCCCGAATACGACGGGAATTTCTTTCCTTATGATTGAGCCCGGCTGTTTTAATATCCAGTTTTTCCGGTCTTTCAACAGAAACCATCCGGCCGGCAAGGGAAGCCAATTTCCGACTTTAGTCGATTGCAGGAACGTTTTAAGCTGGGTAATCATATGCCTTCTTGGCAACATATCGCTGTCGATCAATCCGGAGATTACCATTACCTGCAGGAGTATCGGCAACTTTGCCATTTCACGAACGGAAAGCAGGAAATGACCGTCATCTTCCCGTTCAACAACGGTATCCAGCGCGCGTTCAACGGCATATCCCAGGATCGGTTCCGTTTCCCGTATATTTTCACTTACCTGATAAAAAGCTGAAACGAGGCCGGGGTTGAGTTTGTCCCATTCGGGAATTACCCGATGACGCAGATAATTTCTTGGATAATGAATATCCCTGTTGGTATCATCCTCGCGGTACGGAATTTCATTCAGCTTGACATACGTTTTGATGGCAGGCCTTGAAAACGGCAACAACGGACGGATGATCCGACCGCGTTGCGGATGGATTCCCCGTAATCCCCTGATTCCCGCCCCGGCGCCCAAACGTAACAAAATGGTCTCCACCTGATCATTCCCGTGGTGCGCGGTCGCAATCAGGTCGGCCCCCGTTTCCCGGCGCATCTCTTCCAATGCGATGTACCGTTCCTTCCGCGCCCATGCTTCGGTACTTTCGCCGGGCGATTGCGTTCGTGGATTCAATTTCCTTACGAGAAACCGAATGTCCCACGCTTTACAGATTTCAGCCACAAAATGTTGATCCTTACCGGCGTCCGGTCGCAACCCATGATTCACATGGGCAGCCGTCAACCGTAATTGCCGCACCTTCTGAAGTCCCGCCAGAAGATGCAATAAGCACATTGAATCTCTTCCGCCGGATACCGCGACCAGTATATGCTGCCCGGGTTGAATCAGTCGTGAAACGGCGGGATGAGTGACAAATTGTTTTTCCAAACCGGTAATACCGGAAAACATGAAACCTGAAACCTGGTTATTTTAATTGCGAGACAATCTCGGCCACTTCCGTGGCGGAAGACATGATATAGAAATGAATGCAGGGGACTTTGGCTTCAATCAATTCATGGCACTGTTGCAAGGCCCACTCAATTCCCACGCGGTTTATCTCCTCCTGCGATTGTTCCAGAATTTGTTCCGATAATTCTTCCGGAATGTCCACGTAAAAGTTCTTGGGGATTGTCCGCAGGTGGTATTCTCGCGTCAAAATCTTGATTCCCGGGATAATGGGGATATCGATCCCTTCCGCCCTGCACCGTTCGACGAATGAAAAGTACGCCTGATTATTAAAATACATCTGGGTTACGATATAATCGGCTCCGGCATCCACTTTCGCTTTTAAATACTTAATATCGGTGGAAAGGTTCGGCGCCTCGAAATGTTTTTCGGGATAACCGGCCACACCGATACAAAAATTCGTCGGTGTCGCGTCCACCAGGTCTTCCAGGTACCGACCATTGTTCATGGCCTTTATCTGTTTTACCAGGTCAACGGCGTACTTATTCCGCGTTTTACCACTGCGATTAGTCGCATCCTGCCTGAGATCGTCACCCCGGACGGCCAATACATTATCGATACCCAGGTAGTTTAGTTCTATCAGGGCGTCTTCCGTTTCTTCCCGGGTAAATCCCCGGCATAAAATATGGGGAACGGTCTCCACGTTAAACCGATTCTTGATGGCGGCGCTGAGGCCGATGGTTCCGGGTCTCTTACGCTTGACATGACGTCGTATCATGCCGTCCGGGAATTCCTCGTAGTACACTTCGGCCGAGCGACTCGTCAAGTCGATAAACGGCGGATCAAAAGGCATCAATTGCTCAATTAAATTGAATACCTCCTGGATACTTCCACCCCGTCGGGGGGGAATGATCTCGTAACTGAACAGGGTCTTGTCGGCTTTTTCGAAGAATTCGATGACTTTCACAAATAAAACCTCAACTATTTAAGCGGTGCAAAATGATTAATATATTGATCCGATAAAGACGAATGATCGTGGATGCGTTGCCACTTTTAATAATGTGGATGAAATTGTTGCTGATAAATTGATCATTTTAATCATTTCGGATAAATTGATTATACCGAATTTACGTCAAATTTAACCGTCTTTGTATCGTTTGTAAAAAAGGATTATGATGAATTTCCGATTCCATCGATGTATCCGGTCCATGTCCGGAGTGAATGGTGTAATTACGGGGGATAACGGAAATCATTTTCCGTAATGATTCTTCCAGAGTTTGCCAATCCCCGCCCGGCAGATCGGTCCTCCCGACGGATCCGCGAAATAAGGTGTCCCCCACAAATACATGTTCATCAACAATAAAGCAGGTTCCACCGGGGGTATGCCCGGGAGTATATAGCAATCGAATCGTAAAATTTTCAATTTCCAGCTTCTCCTGGTCCCCGAACCAACAATCCACTTCCGGAGGTGTGCCCGGTGCCAAACCGAACAACCGAC
>Ga0256830_1002798_pt1 | contig 11250 bp, 1 predicted proteins | sample 128326metaG_FD_190537 | JGI IMG/M metagenome (GOLD analysis project Ga0256830, IMG submission 190537) | Hydrothermal vent microbial communities from Lau Basin, Pacific Ocean - 128-326 | ecosystem: Environmental > Aquatic > Marine > Hydrothermal vents | place: Pacific Ocean: Lau Basin | collected...
GGCGGACCAGTCGTCGAGGTGGAGGGTGATGAGGTCTGAGGTCTGAGGTCTGAGGGATGAGGTCGGCGGTCTGAGGGCTGAGGGCTGAGTGACGAGGGCTGCCTCAGTCCTCGGTGCCTCATCCCTCAGTGCCTCAGTCGCCTCATCCCTCGTTGCCTCGGTCGCCTCAGCCCCTGGTGCCTCGGCCACTTCAGCGCCCTGGCCGTCCACCAGCAGGACGGCGACGCCGGCGTCCTGGAGCATAAAGGCGAGGCGCTGGGGGGGGTAGGCGGGGTCGAGGGGGAGGTAGGCCGCGCCGGCCTTGAGGACGGCGAGGAAGGCGATGATGAGGTTGGGGGAGCGGTGGAGGCGAAGGCCGACGAGGGAGTCGGGGCCGACGCCGAGCTTCTGGAGGTGGTGGGCCAGTTGGTTGGCGCGGCGGTTGAGTTCGGCGTAGGAGAGGTGGATGTCGCCGAAGGCGATGGCGGTGGCGTGGGGGGAGCGGCGGACCTGGTCCTCGAAGAGGTGATGGACGCAGGCGTGGGGGCGTTCGAGGGCGGTGTCGTTCCACCGGACGAGGAGTTGGTGGCGCTCGGCCTCGGTCAGCAGCGGCAGCTCGGCGATGGGCTGCTCAGGATCGGCCACGATCCCCTCCAGCAGCGTCCGCAGGTGGCCCAGCATCCGCCGGATGGTGGCGCTGTCGAAGCGGGCGGTCTCGTAGGCCATCTGCAGCATCAGCCGCTCGCCGGGGCCGGCCACCACCGTCAGCGGGTAGTTGGTCCGCTCCGCCGTGCGAACGTCCTCGATGGTCAGGCTCCCCTCGTGGGCCTGGAGGGAGGTGTCCACGGGGTAGTTCTCGAAGACGAGGATGCTCTCGAAGAGGGGCTGACCCCGGGGGACGTCGCTCCACCCCTGGACCTGGACCAGGGGGCTGTACTCGTACTGGCGCATCTCCACCTGCTGGGCCTGGAGCTCCTTGAGCCAGGCGAGGACGGGGGTCTGGGGGCGTATCCGGGCCCGCACCGGCAGCGTGTTGATGAAGAGCCCGACCATCGTCTCGGCCCCGGGGAGGTCGGTCGGCCGGCCGGAGACGGTGGCCCCGAAGACGACGTCCTCCTCGCCGCTGTAGCGGCTCAACAGGAGCGCCCAGGCCCCCTGCACCAGCGTGTTGAGGGTCACCTGGTGCTGCCGGGCCAGGGCCTGCAGGGCCGATGTCGTCTCCGCCGAGAGCAGGATGTCGAGCTTGCGGTAGTCGGTCTCTTCGGGGGGGGAGCCATCGCCATCCCCCGCCGGACGCCGGTCCACCGTTAGGGGGGTGGGGGCGGTGAAGCCCTTGAGGAGCCGCCGCCAGAAGGCCTCGGCCCGGGCCATGTCCTGCTTCTTGAGCCAGACGATGTAATCCCGATAGGGGCGGCTGGGGGGCAGGTAGAGGTCTCGGCCCTGGCGGAGGGCCTCGTAGAAGGCGAGGACCTCTTGAAGGAGGATGGGCAGCGACCACCCGTCCATCAGCAGGTGGTGGTGGGTCCAGACGAACTTGTAGGCGTTTTCCTCCACCCGGATCAGGGCCAGCCGCATCAGGGGGGGCTTGGTGAGTTGGAAGCCCCGCTGCCGCTCGGCCCGCAGGAAGCGCTCCAGCCGGGCTTCCTGCTCGGCGGGGGGGAGGGCCCGCCAATCCTGCTGCTCGATGGGCAGCCGGACCCGTCGGTGCACCACCTGGATGGGCTCTTTGAGGCCCTCGCCGATGAAGGCGGTGCGCAGGATGGGGTGCCGGTCCACCACCCGCTGCCAGGCTTGGGTGAAGGCCGGGACATCGAGGTCACCCCGCAGGGTGCAGCTCAGTTGCTCGATGTACATCCCCGCTTCAGGGGCCAGCAGGCTGTGGAAGAGCATCCCCTGTTGCATCGGGGAGAGGGGGTAGAAATCCTGAACGTTTTTCATCGCCATAGGACTACCCCATCGCTTCACTGATCGCAGCCATAATGTCGTCCAGGTCCTCCTGATCCCACTCGAATTCGGCGAAGTCCGAGGGGGTGTAGCCGACGGCGTCGGGCGACTGGCAGTGGGCGATGATGGCCCGCAGCGCTTCGAGGAAGTCCTGGGCCAGCCGCTCGATGGTGGACCGGCGGTGCAGGGTCTCGCTGTAGGTCCACTCCAGTTGCAGCCGGCCTCCGGCGATCACGCCGTTGATCTCCAGCCGGTGGCTCCGCTTCCCCCGAGGGCTGTGGGCGGGGCCGCCGGATTCGGGGGCCGGGCCGAAGGGGGAGCCCTCGGGCACCGCCTGGTCCAGTTGCCCCAGGTAGTTGAAGCTGATCTCCGGTTGGGGCAGGGCGCGGATCTGCTGCCTCACCTCCTCGTCCTCGCAGAGGTAGCGGAGCAGGCCGTAGCCGATCCCCCGCCGGGGCACCCGCCGGAGCTGTTCCTTGACCGCCTTCAGCGCCTCGCCGGGGTCGTAGATGCCCGTCAGGTCCAGCCGCACCGGGTAGAGGGTGGTGAACCAGCCGACGGTGCGGGAGAGGTCCACGTCGTCGAAGAGGTCCTCCCGACCGTGGCCTTCCAGGGCCACGAGGAGGGCGGAGGAGCCGGTCCACTTCGCCACCGCTTGGGCCAGCGCCGCCAGGAGGGCGTCGTTGATCTCGGTGCGGTAGGCGGCCGGCACCTCCTGCAGCAGGGCCTGGGTCTCCTCGGGGCTCAGGGCGACGGTGACGCTGCGGGCCGAGGCTTCGGTGTTGTCTCCGTCGGGGTAGTCCACGGGCAGCCGGGCCGCCCCGTCCGACGGGACCTCCAGCCAGTAGGCCAGCTCCTGGCGGACCTCGTCGCTCTGGGCGTATTCGACCAGCCGCCGGGCCCAGTGCTGGAAGGAGGTGGTCTTGGGCGGCAGTTGGGCCGGCTCGCCCCGGCTGAGCTGCCGGTAGAGGGTCTGCAGGTCCTCCAGCAGGATGCGCCAGGAGACGCCGTCCACGGCCAGGTGGTGGATGACGATGAAGAGGCGGGCGGGGCGGTCGGGGCCGAGGTCGAAGTAGGCCACCCGCAGCAGCGGGCCGTGGGTCAGGTCCAGGCTGGCCTGGAGGCGGGCGGTGAGGGCTTCGATGGTCTCCCCCTGCTCGGCGGTGGGCAGGGCGGAGAGGTCCACCCAGGTGAAGGGGGTCTGGTCGTCCAGCCCGGCGTTCACCTGCTCCCAGGCCGCTGCCCCTTCCCGCGTCGCCCCGTTTCCTCGTTCCCTCATCTCTCCCCACCGCCGGAAGCGGAGCCGAAGGGCGTCGTGGTGGGCGAGGAGGTGGCCGACGGCCTGCTCCAGGAGGATGGGATCCAGGGGCTGACGTACCTCCAGCAGCAAGTCCTGGTTCCAGTGGTGAGGCTCCGGCAGTTCTTGCTCGAAGAACCAGTGCTGGATGGGGGTCAGAGGAACCGGTCCTTCGACGATCCCCTGCTCGGCCTGGATGACCCGGCCTGTGCCGGCCACGGCGGCCAGTTCGGCGATGGTCGGGTGCTCGAAGATCTGGCGGGGGGTCAGTTGCAATCCGGCCTGGTTGGCCCGGGCGACGACCTGGATGCTGAGGATGGAGTCGCCGCCCAGCTCGAAGAAGTTGTCGTGGACGCCGACCCGGTCCAGCCCCAGCACCTGGGCCCAGATCTCGGCCAGCACTTGCTCCTTATCGGTGCGCGGGGCGACGAAATCGCTCTCCAGGTCGGGCCGGGCCTGCTCCGGCGCGGGGAGGGCCTTGCGGTCCACCTTGCCGCTGGGGGTGAGGGGCAGCGCTTCCAGCACGACGAAGGCGGAGGGGACCATGTAGTCGGGCAGCTTCTCCTTCAGGAAGTGGCGCAGCTCTGTCACGCCGGGGGCGGTCTCCCCCTCGGGCACGACGTAGGCCACCAGCCGCCGGTCGCCGGGGCTGTCCTCCCGCACGATCACGGCCACCTCCCGCAGGGCGGGGTGTTCTTCCAGAACGGCCTCGATCTCGCCCAGTTCGATGCGGAAGCCCCGGACCTTGACCTGGTGGTCAATGCGGCCCAGGAATTCGATCTCCCCGTCGGGGCGGAAGCGGACCAGGTCGCCGGTGCGGTAGAGGCGGGCGCCGGGGCGGTCGCTGAAGGGGTCGGGGATGAAGCGCTCGGCGGTGAGGTCGGGGCGGTTGAGGTAGCCGCGGCCGACGCCGATGCCGCCGATGAAGAGTTCGCCGGGGACGCCGACGGGGAGGGGCTGGAGGTTGGGGTCGAGGATGTAGAGGGTGGCGTTGGCGATGGGCCGGCCGATGGGGGGGCCGTCGGGCTCCCGGTCGGCGCAGAGGTGCATCGAGGCACAGACGGTGGTCTCGGTGGGGCCGTAGGCGTTGAAGAAGTCGCGGCCCGGGGACCAGCGCTCGACCAGTTCGGGGGTGCAGGCTTCGCCGGCGGAGATGAGGGTTTCGAGGGTGTGGAGCCCCTGGTGAGGAAGGACGCGGAGCATCGAGGGGGGCAGGGTGGCGTTGGTGATGGCCTGGTCGGCGAGGAGGGCGGCCAGGTCAGGGGCGGAGGCGAGGGTTTCCCGGCGGGCGAGGCAGAGGGTGGCGCCGTTGGCCAGGGCCATAAAGGTCTCCCAGACGGAGGCGTCGAAGCTGAGGGGGGAGAACTGGAGGATGCGGGAGCCCGGGCGGATGCCGAAGGCGCGGCGCTGGGCGTCGGTGAGGTTGCAGAGGCCGCGATGGTGGAGCATAGTGCCCTTGGGCTTGCCGGTGGAGCCGGAGGTGTAGATGACGTAGGCCAGGTTGTCGGGGGAGACGGAGGTCTCCGGTGGCGTGGTCGGCTCGCCGGCGAAGGTGGACCAGTCGTCGAGGCGGATGGCGGTTAGCGGCTTAGCGGCTAGCGGCGTAGCGGATAGCGTCTTAGCGGATGGCGTCTTAGCGGCGGTCTGAGGTCCGAGGTCTGAGGTCTGAGGTCTGAGGGATGCCTCAGCCCCCGGTGCCTCATTCCTCAGTGCCTCGGTCGCCTCAGCCCTCAGTGCCTCGGTCGCCTCAGTCCTCGGTGCCTTGTCCGCCTCAGCCCCCGGTGCCTCACCCCTCATTGCCTCGTTCCCCAGCGCCTCGGCCACTTCAGCGCCCCGGCTGTCCACCAGCAGGACGGAGACGGCGGCGTCTTGGAGCATGAAAGCCAGCCGCTCCGGGGGGTAGGTGGGGTCGAGGGGGAGGTAGGCGCCGCCGGCCTTGAGGACGGCCAGGATGGCGATGACCATCTCGGGGGAGCGGCGGGTGGAGATGCCGACGAGGGATTCGGGGCCGACGCCGAGCTTCTGGAGGTGGTGGGCCAGTTGGTTGGCGCGGCGGTCGAGTTCGGCGTAGGAGAGGGCCTGGTCCTCGAAGGTGACGGCGATGGCGTGGGGCTGGCGGGCGGCCCAGGCTTCGACGAGGTGGTGGGCACAGCGGTCGTGGTCGAAGTCGGTGGCGGTGGCGTTCCACCGGACGAGCATCTGCTGTTGCTCCGACTCGGTCAGGAGGGGGAGTTGGGCGATGGGCCGGTCGGGGTCGGCGACGACGGCCTCCAGCAGGGTCTGGAAGTGGCCCAGCATCCGGCGGATGGTGTCGGCATCGAAGAGGTCGGTGTTGTACTCCAACGAGCCGCTCAGCCGGTCTCCCTCTTCGTCCATATAGAGCGTCAGGTCGTACTTGGCGGTTCCGCTGTGGGCCTCCACCGGTTCGAGGGTCAGCCCCGACCGGGGCAGGGCGACGGCGCGGGCGGGCGTGCTCTGGAGGGCGAAGGCCACCTGGAAGAGGGGGCTGTGGCTCATATCCCGCTCCGGCTGGAGGGCGTCCACCAGCATCTCGAAGGGGAGGTCCTGGTGGGCGTAGGCCCCCAGGGCGACCTCGCGGACCCGCTTGAGCACCTCGCGGAAGGTGGGGTTGCCGTCCAGCTTGGTCCGCATCACCAGGGTGTTGACGAAGAAGCCGATGAGCCCTTCGATCTCGGCGCGGGTGCGGTTGGCGATGGGCACGCCGACGCTGATGTCGTCCTGGCCCGAGTAGCGGGAGAGGAGGGTCTGGAAGGCGGCCAGGAGGGTCATAAAGAGGGTGACCCCCTCCCGCTGGCAGAGGTCCTTGATGGCCTGGGTGAGCTCTTCGGGCAGGGTGAAGGTCTGGTAGTCGCCCCGGAAGGTCTGGAAGGCGGGCCGAGGGCGGTCGGTGGGCAGTTCCAGGATGGGGGGCAGCCCGGCCAACTGTTCCTTCCAGTAGGCGAGCTGGCGTTCCAGGACCTCGCCCTGGAGCCATTCCCGCTGCCAGACGGCGAAGTCGGCGTACTGGATGGGCAGCTCGGGCAGCGGCGAGGGCTTGCCGGCGGCGAAGGCTTCGTAGAGGGCGGCCATCTCGCCCATGAAGACGCCGGTGGACCAGCCGTCGGAGACGGTGTGGTGGACGGTGAGGAGGGCGATGTGCTCTTCTTCGTCCAGCCGCAGCAGGAGGGCCCGGATCAAAGGCCCTCGGGCCAGGTCGAAGGGGCGCTGGGCCTCTTCGGTGGCCAGCCGCAGCGCTTCCGCCTCCCGCCGGGCCTTGGGCAGGCTCCGCAGGTCCACGATGGGCAGGGGAAGGTGGAGTTCCGGGGCGATGACCTGGATGGGCCGGCCCTCCACGGCGGCGAAGGTGGTGCGCAGGACCTCGTGGCGGCGGACGATCTCGTTCAGGCTTCGCTCCAGCACCCCCACGTCCAACGGGCCGGTGATACGGACGGCGTCGGGGATGTTGTAGAGGGGGCTGTTGGGCGCCAGTTGGTCCAGGAACCAGAGCCGCTGCTGGGCGAAGGAGAGGGGGATCTCCCGGTCGCGGGGGACGGGCCGGATGGGCGGGGCCTGGACGCCGGCCTCGGTCCGCCGGATGATCTCGATGCGCTCGGCCAGGGTGGCGACGGTGGGGCACTCGAAGACGTGGCGGAGGGGCAGTTCGATCTCAAAGGCCTCGCGCACCCGGGAGACGAGCTGGGTTGCCAGGAGGGAGTGGCCGCCCAGCTCGAAGAAGTTGTCGTGGACGCCCACCTCTTCGACGCCGAGTACCTGGCTCCAGATGCCGGCCAGCACCTCCTCGACGGGGGTGCGGGGCGCGACGTACTCCCCGGCCAGTTGTCGGCGCGACCATTCGGGCTCCGGCAGCGCCTGGCGGTCCACCTTGCCGTTGGGGGTTAGGGGCAGGGCTTCCATCACGACGTAGGCCGAGGGGACCATGTAGTCGGGCAGCCGCTCTTGGAGGAAACGGCGCAGTTCGCCGGCGGTGGGGACGGTCTCCCCGGCGGGGACGATGTAGGCGGCCAGCCGCTTGTCGCCGGGGGCCACCTCCAGGGCGACGACGGCGGCCTCGCGCACCGCCGGGTGCCGGCCCAGGGTCGCTTCGATCTCGCCCAACTCAATGCGGTAGCCCCGGACCTTGACTTGGTAGTCCAGCCGGCCCAGGAACTCGATGTTGCCGTCGGGTAGGTAGCGGGCCAGGTCGCCGGTCCGGTAGAGCCGGGCGTTGGGGTCGTCGGAGAAGGGGTCGGGGATGAACTTCTCCTCCGTCAGTTCGGGGCGGTTGTGGTAGCCCCGGGCGACGCCGAGGCCGCCGATGAAGAGCTCGCCGGGGACGCCGACGGGGACGGGCTGGAGGTGGTCGTCCAGGATGTAGAGGCGGACGTTGGCGAAGGGCCGCCCGATGGGGACCACCTGCTCGCCGGAGAGGTCCATCGCGCTGCCCTCGAAGAAGCAACTGTCAATGGTCGCCTCCGTGAGGCCGAAGGAGTTGATCAGCCGGGTCTCCGGCCCGCAGAAGCGCAGGAACTGGCGGTACTCGCTCACGTACCAACTGTCGGAGCCGCAGATGAGCAGCCGCATGAAGTCGAGGCGTTCTCCTGTCTCGTCCAGGTACTGGATCAGGTGGCGCAGGACGGCGGGGACGAACTCGGCGCACTCCACCCCTTCCCGGCGCATCAGCCCGTACAGCCGTTCGGGGTCCAGCAGCCACTCGCGGGGGCAGAGGACCAGCCGGCCGCCGGAGCAGAGGGCGCGGACCAGGTCGCCGGAGAAGACGTCGAAGGCGAAGTTGGCCATCTGGAGGTGGGTGCGCACGGAGCGCAACCGGTAGGAGGCTTCCCAGCCCCGGTAGGCGTTGACCAGGCTGCGGTGCTCGATCATCACCCCCTTGGACTGCCCCGTCGAGCCGGAGGTGTAGATCAGGTAGGCCAGGTTGGTGGGGGAGACGGGGACCTCCGGGTTGGTGTCCGGCTCGTCGGCGAAGGGGGTCCAGTCGTCCAGGTTGAGGGTGACGAGGTCTGAGGGCTGAGGTCTGAGGGCTGAGGGCTGAGTGATGAGGTCCGAGGGCCGAGTGGCGAGGGATGCCTCGGCCCCCGGTGCCTCATCCCTCGTTGCCTCGGTCGCCTCATCCCTCGGTGCCTCCATCCTGAGAGGAAGGCGGGGCAGGGTGTTGCTGTCGGTGAGAAGGATGGCGACGCCGGCGTCGTCCAGCATGTAGGCCAACCGCTCCGGCGGGTAGAGGGGGTCGAGGGGGAGGTAGGCGCCGCCGGCCTTGAGGACGCCCAAGACGCCGACGATCATCTCCAGGGAACGCTCGACGCAGATGCCGACCACCGTCTCCGGCCCGACGCCCCGTTTGCGCAGGTGGTGGGCCAGTTGGTTGGCCCGCCGGTTCAGTTCGCCGTAGGTGAGCCGTGCGTCCGGCCCGCCCTCTGTCGAGGGGAGGACGACGGCGACGGCGTCGGGCGTCCGCTCGGCCTGGGCCTCGATGAGCTGGTGGACGCAGAGGTCCTGGGGATGGTCGGTGGCGGTGTCGTTCCACTCGACGAGCAACTGCTGCCGCTCGGCCTCGGTCAGCAGCGGCAGCTCGGCGATGGGCCGGTCGGGGTCGGCGGCAATGGCCTCCAGCAGGGTCTGGAAGTGGTCCAGCATCCGCCGGATGGTGGCAGCGTCGAAGAGGTCGGTGTTGTACTCCACCGAGGCCTCCAGCCCATCCGGCCCCTCGGCCATCGAGAGGGTCAGGTCGAAGGTAGAGGTGCCGGGGTGGGTCTCCACCTGGCTCAGGGTCAGGCCGGGCAGCTCCTGGCCCTGCACCGGCGCGTTCTGGAGGATGAACATCACCTGGAAGAGGGGGGTGTGGCTCATATCCCGCTCCGGCTGGAGGGCGTCCACCAGCATCTCGAAGGGGAGGTCCTGGTGGGCGTAGGCCCCCAGCGTCACCTCCCGCACCCGCTTCAGCAGGTGGCGGAAGGTGGGGTTGCCGGAGAGGTCGGTGCGCAGCACGAGGGTGTTGACGAAGAAGCCGATGATCCCCTCGATCTCGGCCCGGTTGCGATTGGCGATGGGGGTGCCGACGCTGATCTTCTCCTGGCCAGTGTAGCGGTGGAGCAGGGTCTGGAAGGCGGCCAGGAGGGTCATGAAGAGGGTCACCCCCTCCTCCCGGCTGAGGGCCTGGAGGGCGTCGGCCAGTTCCTTCGACAGCTTCCGCGACAGGACGGCCCCGTTGTTCGTGTAGATGGGCGGGCGAGGCCGGTCGGTGGGCAGTTCCAGGATGCCCGGGTCGTCGCCGAGTTGCTGCTTCCAGTAGGCCAGTTGCTCCTCCAGGACCTCGCCCTGGAGCCATTCCCGCTGCCAGACGGCGAAGTCGGCGTACTGGATGGGCAGCTCCGGCAGCGGCGAGGGCTTGCCGGCCGAGAAGGCGGTGTAGAGGGCCGTCAGCTCCCCGATGAAGACGCCGATGGACCAGCCGTCGCAGATGATGTGGTGCATGGTCAGGAGGAACAGGTACTCCTCCTCGTCCAGCCACAACAAGGTGGTCCTCAGCAGGGGGCCTCGGGAGAGGTCGAAGGGGCGTTTGGCCTCTTCCTGGGCCAAGCGCATCGCTTCCGCCTCCCGCTCAGCCTCGGGCAGGTGCCGCAGGTCCACGATGGGAAGCGGCAGGGTAAGCGAGGGGGAGATGACCTGCATGGGTTCCCCATCCAGGGCGGTGAAGGTGGTGCGCAGGCTCTCGTGGCGGCGGACGATCTCGTTGAGGGTGCGCTCCAGCGCCACCACGTCGAGCCGGCCGCTAAGGCGCACGGCGGTGGGGACGTTGTAGAAGGGGCTGCCGGGCTCGAACTGGTCGAGGAACCAGAGCCGCTGCTGGGCGAAGGAGACGGGAAAGACGTAGACTTCCTCTTCCGCGATCTCCTGGTCAGTCTCGACAACCATCGGCAGGTCATAGGGAGGCGATTGCGTCATGGCTTTCTCCTCGTGCATACTCTGTACCTACTCCTCCTGTGTCACCCTCCCGCAGGTCACGCGGTGCCCGGCGATGGCAACGGCTTGTCGGGAGCCGCCTGTGACCCACTTCAGCCGTGGGGGGCCTGCGGGAGGGTTGGCTTACTCTTCCTGTGTCACCCTCCCGCAGGTCACGCGGTGCCCGGCGACGGCAACGGCTTGTCGGGAGCCGCCTGTGACCCACTTCAGCCGTGGGGGGCCTGCGGGAGGGTTGGCTTACTCTTCCTGTGTCACCCTCCCGCAGGTCACGCGGTGCCCGGCGACGGCAACGGCTTGTCGGGAGCCGCCTGTGGCCCGTTTCAGCCGTGGGGGGCCTGCGGGAGGGTTGGCTTACTCCTCCTGTGTCACCCTCCCGCAGGTCACGCGGTGCCCGGCGATGGCAACGGCTTGTCGGGAGCCGCCTGTGACCCACTTCAGCCGTGGGGGGCCTGCGGGAGGGTTGGCTTACTCTTCCTGTGTCACCCTCCCGCAGGTCACGCGGTGCCCGGCGACGGCAATGGCTTGTCGGGAGCCGCCTGTGATCCACTTCAGCCGTGGGGGGCCTGCGGGAGGGTTGGCTCATTGGCGTCTCCTGGTTCGATCACCCAGAAGGGCGGACCGCTTCATCCGGCGGGCTTCTCGGGAGACCCGTCGGATGGTCGGCGCCGGCGCGACGGGGCTGCTCTTCCGTGCTTTCTCAATCTCCTGGGCGAGCTGGGCGACGGTGGGGTGCTCGAAGAGGCTGCGGAGAGGGAGCTCCACGCCAAAGGTCTCCCGCACCCGCGAAATGAACTGGGTCGCCAGCAGGGAATGGCCGCCCAGGTCGAAGAAATTGTCGTGGACCCCCACCTGCTCGATCCCCAGGAGCTGGGCGCATATGGCGGCCAGCTTTTCCTCGGTCGGCGTGCGGGGGGCGACGTATTCTTGCTCCAGGAAGGGGCGCTCCCCTTCGGGGGCCGGCAAGGCCCGCCGATCCACCTTGCCGCCGGGGGTCCGGGGCAGCCCCTCCAGCGTCACGAAGGCGGAAGGAACCATGTAGTCGGGCAACCGCT
>Ga0256830_1002799_pt1 | contig 11248 bp, 4 predicted proteins | sample 128326metaG_FD_190537 | JGI IMG/M metagenome (GOLD analysis project Ga0256830, IMG submission 190537) | Hydrothermal vent microbial communities from Lau Basin, Pacific Ocean - 128-326 | ecosystem: Environmental > Aquatic > Marine > Hydrothermal vents | place: Pacific Ocean: Lau Basin | collected...
ACCTCGCCTCAAGGGAAACGGACGGCGGCTGGCCATCCCAATCAAACTGCGCGACCAAACTCTGGGCGCGCTCAACCTCAAATTCGAGGACGAGGAAGCCGCCCGCAAAACCGCCCCCGTATTGCACGAAGTCTCCAACCGCCTGGCGATAGCAATAGAAAACGCCAGCCTGTTCCAGGAAACACAGCTCGCACTGGCTCGCACCAACGCCCTCCTGCAAGTCAGCCGCTCGGCCATCGCGTTCGAAAGCCTCCCCGACCTATTGCAAACCGTAGTGGACGAGGTGGCAAAAACCCTGCCCGCCGACCGGGTGACGCTGATCACCTTCGACACACAGGCCAAAAAAGTCACCAATTTCGTCGGTGGCGGCCCGGGGATCGGAAATGTAGTCTTTTCCGTGCCCTATGAGGAACTGCTAAACGGCCTGAGCGGGTGGGTGATGCGGGAACACAAACCGGCCATCTCACCCAAAGATGTTCCCGATCCACGAGAAAGCCCCGAAGTCCAAAAACGCCGCCGGGAGACCAACTGTGGCAGCATCATCGTTGTGCCCCTGATGTTCCGCGACAACATACTGGGCACAATGACCGCCATCAACACCCCTGCCCAACCCGATTTCACCGAACAAGACGCAGAGTTGATGCTAGCCATGGCCAACCAGACCGCAGCGGCCATCGAAAACGCACTGCTGTTCGAGCAGCAGCAACGCCGCACCCTTCAACTTCAGACCGCAGCCGAAGTCTCTCGAGCGGCATCCTCCATCCTCGATCTCAACGAGCTGCTGCCACAAGCGGTCGAATTGATCCGTGAACGCTTTGAACTGTATTACGTCGGCATCTTTTTGGTAGACGACGCCAACGAGTGGGCCATCTTGCGCGCCGGAACAGGAGAGGCCGGCCGTGTGCAACTCGAACGCAACCACCGCCTCGCCGTGGGAGGCGAGTCGATGATCGGCCAGGCGGTTGCTACCGGCAAGGCACGCATCGCGCTGGACGTTGGGGAAGAGGCCGTCCGATTCCAAAACCCCCTGCTGCCAGATACCCACTCCGAACTAGCGCTCCCGCTGCGAGCGCGCGGCCGGGTGATCGGTGCGCTAACCGTACAAAGCACCGAACAGGCCGCCTTTTCCCCAGAGGACGTCACCACCCTGCAAACGATGGCCGACCAACTGGCAAACGCCATCGATAACGCCCGCCTGTTTGAACAAACCCAGGCGCGCGCCCAAGAACTGGCCATCCTCAACGAAATGGGGCATACGCTCGCATCCAGACTCGAGCACGACCGCATCATCGAGCACATCGAGCGATACACCAACCGGTTGATACAGTCCACCAGTTTCGTGCTCGCGCTGTATGACAAAGAACAGGATTTGATCTCCTTCCCCCTGGTGATCGAGGAAGGAGAAAAACTCAACATCGCCCCCAGGCAGGCGGCCAACGGGTTGGTAGACTACGTCATCAACAACAAAACCCCTCTGCTCATCTCGGAGAACCTGCCGGCGCGCGCAGAAGAGTTGGGAGTGGACCACCAGACGGTGGGCAAACCTGCCCTCTCGTGGTTAGGTGTCCCCATCCTGATCGGCGACGAAATCATTGGGATGATCTCGGTTCAATCGGTGGAAACCCCCCGCCTGTATTCCGAACGAGACCTGAACCTGCTGCTCTCGATTGCCAACCAGGCCGCCAGCGCGCTCCAAAACGCCAAACTGTTTGCCCAAACGGAACAGCAAAACGCGGAACTGGCCATCCTGAACGAAATGAGCCGCGAACTGAGTGCTACGCTCGATCTGGAGCATACTTTCGAACTCATCTACCAGTATACCGCGCGGCTCATGGATGCCACCAACTTCTATCTGGCGCTATACTACCCCGAACAGGACGAAATCGAGTTCAAACTCTACACCCACGAGGGGAAACGCGTCACCCTTAGGGACCAAAAACGTAAAGCCGGCAAAGGGTTGACCGAATACATCATCCGCACACGCCGGCCCCTGCTGATCCAGGATGACGTCCTGGCACACATCCAACAACTGGAAGACGTGGAAGCGATTGGGCAAAATGCAAGCAGCTGGTTAGGGGTCCCGATGATCGTGCGCGACCAGGTGCTCGGAGTCATCGCGCTTCAGAGCTACACCACCCCCCGGCTATACAACGAACGCCACCAGGACCTGCTCACCTCCATTGCCAGCCAAGCCGCCATCGCCATTCAGAATGCGAATTTGTTCAACCAGTTCCAACGTCGTAACGAAGAACTGGCACTGATCAACCGCGTGGTGGCTAGAGTTTCAGCGGTCCTCGATGTGCGGGAGAGTCTCCAAATCGTATGTGACGAACTCGGCAAGGCCATTGGCGCGGGCCGGGTAGGCGTAGCCCTGCTGAACGACGCCCAATCCGAACTGACCGTGATCGCCGATTACAGAGCAGACCCGAATAACCCCTCCGCGGTCGGCGTTAAAATTCCAGTCGAAGGCAACCCTGCTACCCAACACGTTTTGAGCACAAGGAAATCGCTGGTGATCGAAGACGCTCAAAACGATCCCATGCTTGCGCCACTACACCAAGCCTTCCGCGAACGAGGAATCAAAAGTGTGGTCATCATCCCCCTGCTGGCACGCAACGAAGTGATGGGCACCATCGGGCTGGACATCATGGAGGGGGAAGAACTCTTCTCGGATGACCAACTAGAGTTAGCCGAAACGATCATTTTCCAGGCCTCTACCGCCATTTACAACGCACGGCTGTACAACCAGACACAGGAAGCCCTGGCCGAAACAGCCGCACTGTACCAGGCCAGCGCGGAGATCAACCGCGCCAACACGAACGAGGAAATCCTCGACATCCTCAGAAAGTACACGCTGCTCAAAGACGCGGACACCAACGTCAGCATCAACCTGTTCGACCGCCCCTGGGAAGACGAAATGCCCGAATGGAGCATCCCGATTGCCCGCTGGACGCGCCTCCCCTCCCAAGCGCTGCTCCCGCGCTATCCGCTCAAGGCGTTTCCCGCCGCCAAAACCATGCTCCTCCCCGACCAACCCACCATCGTCGAAGACATTGCCAACGACCCTCGCCCAGACGAGGCCACCAAAAAACTCTACATAGAACGCTTCAAAGCCAGCAGCACGATCTTCGTCCCGCTAGTAGTCAGCGGTAAATGGATCGGGTACATCAACGGCATCTATAGCACACCCTACAAATTTTCGGAAAAGGGCGTTCGGCTGCTCTCTGCCCTCACTGCGCAGGCTGCCATCTCCATCCAAAACATCCGCCTGTTGGAGGAAACCCGTAAACGCGCCGCGCAGTTGCTCACCGCGGCCGAAATCGCCCGTGATACCTCCGAAACCCTGGCCCAAGATGAGTTGCTCAAACGGGCAGTTAACTTGATTCTGAATCGTTTCGGCTATTACCACGCCGCGATTTATCTGCTCGACGACGCCAGAGAGTGGGCTATCATCCGCCAGGCCACAGGAAAAGCCGGAGAAGAAATGCTCCAACGCGGCCACAAGCTGGCTGTGGGTTCGCAATCTGTGGTCGGCAGTGTAACCTACACCGGGGAACCACTGGTGGTCAACGATGTTTCCCAAGACGCAATCCACCACCCTAACCCGCTGCTGCCAGACACTCGCGCAGAACTGGGCATCCCACTCAAGATCGGACAACGTGTCATTGGCGCGTTGGACGTTCAATCCACACAAATAGATGCCTTTACCCCGGATGATGTAGCGGTCCTGCAAACGCTTGCCGACCAGATCGCCGTGGCGGTGGACAACGCCAAATCCTACGAACTCGCCCAACAGGCCTTTCAGGAGGCACGCGCCCGCGTACAAGAGCTAACCACCCTTTTCGACGTCAGCGAAGCGCTCACCTCCGCCGCGCTGCTCTCCGAGCAAATTGGCGAAATTGTGGCCACAAAAATCGCAACCGCACTGGGAGAAGTAACCACCTGCGCCATTCTGCTCCACGATCCCGAGACCGACATGATGCACACGCTGGTGGATGTCACCCACACGCAGGGAGAATATGTCAAAACCGAAAACCCCGAACAGTGGGACTACCGCTTATCGGAATACCCGGCCACCAAGCGGGTTATGGACACCATGCAGCCTCTGCTCGTCCACGCCGACGACCCCGATGCAGACCCCGCCGAACTGCGTTACCTGCAAGAGGTGGGCGCAAAGTCATTGTTGATTTTCCCACTGGCATACAAAGGCCAAACCTTTGGCATTATTGAACTCGAAACCTGGGAGGAAAAGCTCCAACTCAGCCCCGAACGCATGAACCTGGGGATGGCCATCGCCAACCAGGCAGCCGCAGCGCTGGAAAACGCCCGCCTTTACGAAGAGCAACTCCGCACCGCGGAACAATTGCGCGAGCTCGATAAACTCAAGAACCAGTTCCTGGCCAATATGAGCCATGAACTGCGCACCCCGCTCAATTCCATCATCGGCTTCTCCAGAGTGATTCTCAAAGGCATCGACGGGCCGATCACCGAACTGCAAGAACAAGACCTGAAAGCCATTCACAGCGCAGGACAACACCTGCTCGGGCTGATCAACGATATTCTCGACCTTTCACGCATTGAGGCCGGGAAGATGGAGCTGAATATCACCGAATTGGACCTGGCGCCGGTGATCACCGGGGTCATGGCCACCACCCGCGGCCTGATCAAAGAAAAACCCATCCGGCTCGAGCATTTCATCGAACCGGACTTACCCAAAGTGATGGCTGACGAAACCCGTGTGCGGCAAGTGCTGCTCAATCTACTGCAAAACGCGGCTAAGTTTACAGAGGAGGGCTATATCCGCGTCAGAGCAGAGAGGCAGATTGGCCCTGACGATCAACTGGAAGTCGTGGTCAGTGTAACTGACACCGGCATCGGGATCGCCCCGGAAGATCAGAGCAAACTTTTCCTGCCCTTTTCGCAGGTGGATTCCTCGGCCACGCGCAAAAGCGGGGGCACAGGCCTGGGGCTGTCCATCAGCCGCAATCTGATCGAAATGCAGGGCGGACGCATTGAGATGGTCAGCGAAGTCGGGAAAGGCAGCACCTTTTCTTTCACCCTGCCTGCCATTCCAGAAAACGAGCCAATCGAAATCAAAGATGGTCGCAAAATTGTGCTGGCCATCGACGACGATCCGAAAATCATCGAACTCTACAAACGCTATCTCGACTCCACGGAATACCAGGTCGTGCCGCTCACGGATGCCACCCAGGCCGTGGATATGGCCACCCAACTCCAACCCTTTGCCATTACGCTGGACATTCGGATGCCCAACCAGGATGGCTGGGAGGTCATGCGAGCACTCAAATCTAATCCCGAAACCAAAGACATACCCGTCATCCTCTGCACCATTGTGGAAGAGGAGGCCAAGGGGCACAGTCTGGGCGCGGCGGAATACTTGCTCAAACCCATTCTGAAGGAAGACCTGATCGACGCCCTCAACCGATTAAATGGGGGGACAAACTACCCATAACCATTCTAGAGGGCCAACCAGCTTCCGGCATCCGCCCGAATCGCCTTCGCGGACGCCCCCGATCCCCAGGGGAAAACGCCCTGGCATCATCGCCCCCCCCTGAAACCAGGAAAACACTGGATGAAATCTCACTTTTATGTTAAATGTTTGGACTGCGGTCTCGAAGCCCCGTACGCACCGCTTTCCGTGAATTGCTCCCGTTGTGGAGGGGAATGGCGCGAGGCCCGTTACGATTACGCCACCCTGAAAACAAGCCTGCCCCAAAAACTGCGCGAACGCCCCTTCATTTTATGGCGCTACCAGGAGCTGCTGCCCGTACATGCGCCCAACCCCGACATAACGCTCGGAGAGGGCGGGACGCCGTTGATTCGCGCAACGAATCTGGGGATGATGCTCGGCTGTCCGAACCTGTTCATCAAAGATGAACGTCAAGGGCCAACCGGCTCATTCAAAGACAGGCAGGCAGCCGTGACCATCGCGGCCCTCAAAGAGGCCGGCATCACAGAGGCGGTGATCGCCTCGACCGGAAACGTTGCCATCGCCTATTCCGCGTACGCGGCGCGCGCCGGGATCAAGCTATGGGCGTTCTTGACCAGCCTGGTGCCGGCAGAAAAAATGCGGGAGGTAGCCATTTACGGCACTCAGGTCGTCAAAGTGACTGCCAGCTACGATCAGGCCAAACAAGTGGCCGCCGAGTTCGCCCGCCAACGGGGGTTGTACCTGGATCGCGGCACCCGCTCCATCCCCTCTGTCGAGGCGATGAAAACCGTAGCCTTCGAAATTGCCGAACAATTGGGGAGCATCCTGGGCCCCTCCCAGGCCGCCAGCAACGGGAACGCGAACCCGATCCCCTGGCGCGCACCAGACTGGTACGTGCAGGCGGTCAGCGGGGGGCTTGGCCCCGTAGGGGTTCAAAAAGGCTTCCATGAATTGCACAAGATGGGCCTGATCGACCGCATCCCTGCCATCGCCGGGGTCCAGACCGAGGGATGCGCCCCGATGGTTCACGCCTGGCGCGAGCAAAGCAAAACCGCTCGTCCAATCCGCTCGCCCAAAACCCACATCGCCACGCTATCGACCGGTACACCAGGGCGCACCTACACCCTGCTGCAAGAACGCTTCCTCCAGGGCGGCGGCGGCACATTCGAAAGCGTCTCCGACGCGGAAGCCTTTCGCGCCATGCACGTCCTGGCAAAAATGGAGGGGCTTTCCATCGAGCCAGCAGCCGCAGTGGCGTTTGCTGGCTTGTTCAAACTCCTGCGTGCTGGTAAGATCAACTCGACAGACGTAATCGTAGTCAATTGCACCGGCCACACCATGCCTATTGAGCCAATCATTCTCGGCAAAGGCTGGGCGCGAAACGTGGTACTCTCTTCCCAGACGGCCTACGACACCCCGGAAGAAGGGCTGTTGGCCGCGCTCAGTCGTGTCACAGAAGATAAATTCCCGAAAGTCCTGATCGTAGATGACCACCCGGAGGCCCGGCGGCTGATCATGCGCATCATGCAGTCGCAAGGCAATTACACCCTTTTCGAAGCCAGCAACGGGCTGGAGGCCATCGATCTGGCCCAAAGACAGCACCCCAATCTGATCATCCTGGACCTGATGATGCCGGAGATGGACGGGTTTGCCGTCTTAGACGCGTTGAAGGAAAACCCGGATACGGCCGATATTCCCGTGATTGTGGTGACCGCCAGAGAATTAACCGCCCAGGAAAAACAGCGTTTGCACGGACAGATCGAATCGCTCATGCAAAAAGGCGGCTTTATGGATGATGAACTCCTGAACGAGATTCGTTCGCTAACCAAATAGGCTGCCTTCTCCCCCCTCCCCCGCGTTCCATTCCCAACGACGGAACAGCCCAACACATTCTGATGAATCAGCGCATTCGGGGCCTCCGGGCCGCCGGACTTTCCGCAGTGTTTCTGGGCCTGGCGCCCGTATTCGGTAAGCAGGCCATCCTGATGGGGTTCTCTCCTCTCGCGGTCGCCTCGTTGCGCACACTGATGGCCGCACTTTTACTGTTGTTGGTGATCGCAATCATCCAGCCGAAAAACCTCTACATCTATCCCGCCGGGTTGCTGGGCTGCCTCCTGGCCGGGGGCATCAACGGGTTGGGGTCACTGCTCTTTTACGGCTCGTTAGCCCGGATAGATGCCAGCCTGGGGCAGTTATTGAATTCGACCTATCCCGTTTTTGTAGCCCTGTGGTTCACTCTGGACTTCCAGCCGCCCAAAGGTTTAACCGTGTTCCGGCTGGTGCTGACTCTGCCTGCGATTTATCTGCTCACTCAGGCGGGGGGGCGGGAACTGGATATGGTGGGGGTTGCTATGATGTTGGGGGCCGCGGCCCTCTACGCGCTCCACCTGCCCATCAACCAACGTGTGCTCTACGAGATGCCCGCCCCAACGGTCACACTGTATACGCTGCTTTCCATGAGCGCGGTCGTTGTGCCCGCTTTTCTGCTTTTTGACTCCATCGATACACTTCAAACCGCCTCTGCGGCAGCCTGGTGGCCCTTGATCGGGCTGACTGTGGTCACATTTTTTTCGCGGGTGACTCTGTTTATGGGCGTCAAACATTTGGGAGGTATGCAAACCGCCCTGATCGGGCTGGGAGAGCTGCTGGTCACTGTTTTCGTGGCCTATGTATGGCTGGGGGAACGGCTCAGCCCGCAACAGTGGGTGGGGGCCGTTTTGTTGATGAGCAGCATACTGCTGGTTCTGGTGGACAAAAGCCCGCCCCCGCGGCGGCGCAAAACGCGCTGGCTGCGCTGGCTCACCCCGCCCACACCCCACCCGGAGATGCTACAAAATACAGAGACACCCCCTCCCGCGGCCGAAACCACCTCCCAGGAAAAACACTCGAAGCCCGGACGAGATTTGGCCTGAACCGCAAAGAGCCGGTCATAACGACCGGCTCTTTTGGTGTTCTCTTGCCTTTCCAGACCGCTAGTCCCCGTTCATCAGCCCGTCAAAAACATATCCTGTGCCACGCACATTGCTGATCCAGCTCTTTCCCCCCGGAAAAGCAGCCAGCTTCCGGCGCAAACGACTGACCAATGGACGCAGTATTTCCGGGGCCTCCCAATCCGTAGTCTGATAGCCCTGCACCTGGAAGACAAGCTCTTTGTGCGTCAACACCCGGCCTTGATTCTCCAGCAACACCTTCATCAACTTTCCTTCCGTGGGGGTCAACAACACTTTGGTATCGTCCTGCCAGATTTCCCGTCGATCCAGGTCGACCTTGATGCCCTGCCCAAGAGAAACGACCGCACTGGTAACATTGGCGGGCTGCTCCATGCCCTCCGCATCTTTCAATTGTCGCAAAGATGTCTCCATTTGTTCCAGCAATCGTTTTTTACGGATGGACTCGGACCGGCGGTCCATTCCCTGGCGCACACTGGCAAGGATTTCGTTGGGAGATGCTGGCTTGAGCAAATAGTCATGCGCGCCGTAGCGCAGGGCTTCGATAGCCGACTCCAGCGAACCGTGGGCAGTAAGCAGAATGATCTGGCACTCTGGCGCAATGCGGGCGGCCTTTTCCATCACGCGCAAACCGCTCATGCCCGGCATTTTGATGTCGAGCAACATCACGTCGAACGTGTCGCCCTCTAAATGCTGGAGGGCCGTTTCGCCGCTTTCCGCCGTAATTACCCGATATCCTTCCAGTCGCAGGATTTCTGCCAGAGAGTTTCTGGCGGATGCTTCGTCGTCTACAACGAGAATATTGCCTTTCATTTCGCCTCCATTTTGGGTAACGCAACCCGAAAACTTGCGCCTCCGTCACCCTTTTGCTCCTGCCCATTGAGAAGCTCTAGCTTCCCCCCATGGGCATCCAGAATGGTATAACTCACTGACAGGCCCAAGCCGGTTCCGTGGGGTTTCGAGCTGATAAAGGGTTCGAAGATTTGGGCCTGTTGAGATTCCGACACACCAGGGCCGGTGTCTTCAAAAATAACTTCAACGAATTCCTGATCCTGACCCGTGGTAATCTTAATTTTACCCCCATTTGGCATAGCTTCCATCGCGTTCAAAAGAATGTTGAAAAAAACCTGCTGAATCTGATTGCGGACCACAAGAACCAGCGGCAGGTGGGGATCGAACAACGTTTCTACCCGAATCTCTTGTTTTTGGAGTTGTTTCTCCAACAGCGCCAGAACGGTCTCGACGAGCTGGTTCATGTCTGTAGCCACCCTGTCACGCGTGCTGGGCCGCGAAAAGTCCAGCATTTGCCGGATGGTGTCCATCAGACGTTCCACCTCGCTGTTTGCCAGAACCAGATACTCTTTACGCTTTTCAGGAGTCAGATCGTGGCGGTCCACCAGGTGCAAACAATTGCGAACCGCCTGAAGGGGGTTGTTGACCTCATGGGCAATGCTGGCTGTCAGCCTGCCGATGGCTGCCATTTTTTCGGCCTGGATCAGCTTGCGCTGCGATTCTTCCACCTGCCGGACGTAATCGCGTAATTCGTCATATAGACGCGCGTTTTCTAGCGCCACCGCGGCCTGACGAGCCAGAATGGTAAGCATCTCGAAATCGGCTTCGCTGAAAGGGGGTTCCCCCCGTTCTCTACCCGCCAACAAAACACTATGAACATCCTGGCTGCGCAACACGGGCACACAAATCACCGTCTCCAAATCGTGTTCGATCAAAACCTGCTGAAGTTCGGTATTCTCTTTGCCGGTCACGTCCACCTGAATGGGCACCCCCCACACATCCGCCCGGCTGACGGGCCCGCCCGCCAGGCTGCTCTCCTCTCCGGGAAGCGGGTTCCCCCTCCCCGCCACCAGCGTCAAGAACCTTTGCTCCTCGTTGCGCTGGTAAAAGCCAGCATGGTTACAATGCAGATGGTCACAAACCGCGTCCAGGATCAGATCGATCAAATGTTGAGGGCGTGTCTCAGCAAAAAGAGAGCGGGTGATCTGGATCAGAGGTTGCAACGCCTGAAGACGCGCCATTTCTCGTTTGCGTTCTCGCTCCTGGATGGCTTGTTGCACGCTGTCCAGCAACTCAGAGGTTTCTTCAAATGGTTTCAAGATCAGCCCGTTGGCCCCCAGGCGCAGGGCGCGAATCGCGGTTTCAACCGTCCCGAACCCGGTCATAACCACGATGGCGATGTCCGGCTGGTGTTGGCGTGCCAGCTCCATCACCTCGAAACCGTCCAGTCTGGGCATTCGAATGTCTACCAGCAGCAAATCCACCCGCGCCTGCTGTAAGATCGCGACAGCTTGCTGGGGGTTGGTCACGCAAATGACCTCATATCCCGCGGCGTCCAATACCCGCTGGCAGAGACGCGCCACACCCACGTCATCGTCCAAAACCATCACAACTCGATCAAGCATCGCCCTTCTCACGCGCCAGAGCTATTTCTTCCACAGGCAGCCAGACGGTAAAAGCAGTTCCTTTGTTTAGCTGGCTATTCACTTCCATAAAGCCTCCATGATCGGAAACAATATTATAACTAATCGACAACCCCAGCCCGGTTCCCGATCCCATCGGTTTGGTAGTGAAAAACGGCTCAAAGATGTGTGGCAGCACATCCTCCGGGATGCCCTCTCCTGTGTCCACCACTTGCAGCACAATCCAGGGACTGTCATCGCGAATTTCCAGGTTGGTCTGCAAGACGAGCGTGCCGCCGTGTGGCATGGCCTGCAGCGCATTGTGTACCAGGTTGAGCACCACCTGTTTCATCTGACCCCGGTCCATGCGAATCGGTGGCAGGTCATCCCAGGGCACAAAGCGTACTTCCACTCCCGTGGCCCGCGCCAGATGA
>Ga0256830_1002800_pt1 | contig 11247 bp, 14 predicted proteins | sample 128326metaG_FD_190537 | JGI IMG/M metagenome (GOLD analysis project Ga0256830, IMG submission 190537) | Hydrothermal vent microbial communities from Lau Basin, Pacific Ocean - 128-326 | ecosystem: Environmental > Aquatic > Marine > Hydrothermal vents | place: Pacific Ocean: Lau Basin | collected...
CTGACCGCTTTGCATCGATCAAGACATTATTTTCTCTGCAATTAACAGACTTTTACAACCGCACACTCTTTCTCTATTGCCATAGACAGGCCCATCGCTTTAAAAAGTTTTTGATGGTCGAGCGGCTTGGCAAGACAGGCTTCTGCACCCAGCATCAGGCTACGCTGGATTTGTTCATCATTCAGATAATCCACCATCGTCACCAGACGCACATGCCGGGTTGCATGATCACTCTTGATACGGCGGCACATTTCAATACCTTCCTGGTTCGACAACATCAAATCCACAAGCACAATATCGGAGCCACCACGTTGTAAATGCTGACCAGCCTCAAAGGCCGTGTGTACGGCGGTGGCAACCACCGTTTCTGACAGGGTGTCAAACAGATCCACGAGAAAACGAGTGAGTCGCGGATCACTGTCAACAATCAGAATACGTTGCTTGCCTTTATCGGGACGACTGATATTCAAACCACGCATTTGTGCGAAGAAGCGCAAGTCTTCACGGGAAAAGGCGGTATCCAGCCCGTCCTGCAAATGTACATGCAACCTGCCCTGTTGCACCCATTCAAAAACGCGGAGCGGCGAAGTCATGAGTAATTCCGCGACTTCGTCCGCAGAGAGCTTTGTTTTTTCTGCCATGAGATACGACCATATCGAGGGGTACGACGGTGATACCACTTAAAAAACCGTCTTCCTACATAACGTGTCGTAACAGTGATTCTTTAGCGGATATTGACAGTTTTTTATACCGGTTTTTGGTAGCCGTTGATTAACACCAAACCTCAAAACATTGCCGTCTACTTCCCTTTTGCGTCAAAACAGTTGTCGTCCTTGCTGAAATATATCTCGTCATCTTCGGTATTTGATCAATGCCAGGGAAGGAATTTTAACCTGAACCACACAACAAAGAATAATGTCTCTTTTTACTTGTGCGTTATATTGATTTTGGTTCGTACGTTAGAGCAGAACCAAGTAACTTTGAGAACTGAGATTGGAGATTGTTAATTTGTTCATCTGAATTAGAAACAATTACTGTGGGGTTTACTTTTTGCACAGATATATGAACGCTCACATTATGTTCTTTAACAACGGTGAAATCCTGGCAAAATTCTTTAAAATCCAGGTTATCCTTCATACACCAAAATACTTTTGTATCCGCTTCTACAAGCTTATCCATAACATCAGTCATGGCTACAAATTGCTCTATGCTGTCATACACAAATATTCTTCTTATTTTCACCCCCTCTTTTGCCTTTTCTACATTAATATTTAAATACCCATGATTGTACTTCCAAATATCCGGATCTACCAACATGCAGACACCATCAAAGGTATCTCCTTTCCCCAAAGCACCTAGCAAAGTCTTGTTTGTTTCTGCTATGTCATTTATACGAAAATCAGCACTATTCGATGCAAATGATAATGCATTTTTGGCGTGATCAAATTGATCCACAGCCAGAACATAACTTGCATTTTTTTTGTTTTTTCTCAGTTCATGGAGAAACAACATTAATTCATATCCTTCTTTTTGCTCTTCTGTTGGCAAAGATAGCGTGGGACGAATTAATGTAATATCCCTGTGTAGCAAAAAGATAGAAGTAAGCACATTCATTAACAATGTGGAAACCATCAATAAAATCGAAGAAATAGTTTGCTCTTGCAATGAAAACCCATATTTCCCTGAAAGCCAAAGAAACAAAACCACTGACAAAACCCCAATAACTCCTATTATAATATTAACCATATTCTATCGAGCCCTGTTTGAAACCAATCCAGCCTGACCTGTTATTGATAAATAATTTTTTATCTTCTCATAACCAAATAAACTACCCATAGCAAGCTGCGAGAAGCCCAACCTGGAAAGATCAAAATACCACAAAACCAATATCTTGTGATTGTTGTGTTTACCTTGCGCAACCCGAGGTTTCGACACTAAATCACGAGGAAGGAGATGCCGTATTTTTTCTCATATGATGTTTGATTTCAGCTGGCAGGTTATTCAACCAGAAGCTGTTGCACAGAAGTGTTGTTGCAGCCAGTAAAATTGGAAACATACTGGATTACCAGAGGGCGTTATCCTGGCCGCCGAGGTGGCAAAACCAGAAGCGATTGGCTGTGGATCAGTTTAAACCCGGGAGCGGTGTATGCAACAACCGCTCCCGATGAAGAACAACAGGAGTCACCAAACTCGGTATATATTGATAGTTTTTACTCTGCTTGCAATAGCCATTAATCAACGCCGGACTTCAAACCGTTCGCCTCTGGCCTTACGCAAATCCACACGAACACGCTGTTTGCTCCAGCCATGCAACTTGTCATGCGCCTCGACAAAAACAATGACTGTATCCGCTGGAATACGCAAATCACGCAGATTACGTGTGACGGGTTGTTCCTTTTCATGCGGATGATACAAAGTGCGCGTGCCCAACACCTTGCCTTTTTCATCCACAACCCGCCATGCATCTGCGTAATGTGACCAGCCGGTATCGGCGTGACGCAGCGTAGTGTTGACATTCCAGCTGTCACCCTGTTGTTCAAAATGTACTTTCATGATGGCGACATCACCCGCAAGTACGGTGCTGCCAAAAAGACCACAAAGCAAAAGCCACACGACAATAGCTGTACCTGTAAACCACTTTTTCATGTTCATGCTCCTAATATAAATGCCACACCTTGCAATACCACCCAGGCCAGCACCGCCGCCAGCACATCGTCCAGCATAATGCCCAGACCACCGTGTACACGCCGGTCAGCCCAGCCAATGGGCCAGGGTTTGATAATGTCAAAAAAACGAAAAAGGACAAAGCCTGCAACCATCCATTGCCAGCCCGGGGGTGCGGCGATCATGGTGATGAGATAACCGACAATTTCATCCCATACGATACCTCCGTGATCATGCACACCCAGATCCCGGCTGGTGACATGGCACAGCCAGACACCCAGCAACGTCATCACCACTACTACGGCCAGATATGCCCATAAACTTAGCGGCACCATCAACAGATAAATCGGCAACGCTGCCAGGGTACCAAAGGTTCCAGGAGCAAACGGCATCGCACCGCTGCCAAAACCAAAGGCCAGAAAATGGATCGGATTGCGCCAGACACTGCGCGGCGCGCTGTTTTTGCTCATTGTGGTGTCCCGGAAGTAAAGTGATCAAACCCCGTATTATCCAAAGTCAGTAGCTGATCATTGGCATCCCGCCAACGCAATCCCGGGCTTGCCGTTATTTCACCAATGCGTGTGCAGGTGCAATCCAGCCCGGCCAATGCCTCAATTTCCTGTCCGGCAGGCAGCGTAAAACATAACTCGTAATCGTCACCCGCACTTACTGCTGCCCGCCAATTATTCTCTGGGGCAAGCAAGCGGTATGCCGACGACAGTGGCAATTGATCAACATGGATATCGGCTCCTACATTGCTGGCTGTCAGCACATGTCCAAGATCGGCTGCCAGTCCATCAGATACATCAATGGCACTGCTGGCACGTCCACGCAAAGCAAGACCCGCAGCAATACGGGGTGTTGGGAATTCCAGTCGGTGAATAAGGTGCATTGTGGCATCATTATGCGCATCAGGCGGTTGCTGATACAAACGCAGGCCCAGCCCGGCATCACCCACCGTACCGGTTAAAAAAATACCATCACCCGGTTGCGCGCCACTGCGTAAGAGCGCCTGCTCCCGCGACACAAAACCCGTCACCTGCACGGTAATGCTCAACGGCCCGCGTGTAGTATCCCCTCCCACCAGTTGCACATTGTGTGTACTGGCCAGATCAAAAAAACCCTGGGCAAAATCGCTCAGCCATGAGGTATCTGCCTTGGGTAAGGTCAATGCCAGAGTAGCCCAGGCAGGCTCGGTACCCATGGCCGCCAGATCACTGAGATTGACAGCCAGTGCTTTGTAACCCACCGCCCGTGCAGCGGTGTCTAACGGGAAATGGACACCCGCAATCAGCGTATCCACCGACACCGCCAGCAGACTGTCTGCCGGAGCCGCAAGTAACGCAGCATCGTCGCCAATGCCCAGCGGAACGTCCGCACGCCGGGTGGATTGTTCGGTAAAAAAATGCCGAATCAGATCAAATTCGGAACAGGTCATGGGAAGACAGCACAGCAACGCAAAATATAAAAACTACTGGTCTGCGGGTTTATTCTTGGGCTTGTTTTTATATTTTTCAGTGCCATTGATTTCCGTGGCACGTAATTTTTTGGCCACACCATCCAGAATGCCATTGACGTATTTATGGCTCTGGTCTGCACCAAAGGTCTTGGCCAGTTTGACCGATTCATTAATCACCACACGATAAGGAACATCCAGCCGGTGTGCCAATTCATAACACCCCAGCCGTAAAATCGCACGTTCAACACCATCAACTTCCTCAATGGTACGATCCAGCAAAGGCACCAAATGCCCGTCCAGCTCATCAAGATGGGCAGGGACTTTGTGCAACAGTTCATGGAAATAGTCACCATCGACTTTTTTCATATCGTGATCGAGACAATATTCCGTCTCGATATCGGTAAGGCTTTGTCCTGCTACTTGCCAGGTGTAAAGCGCCTGAGTGGCGAGACGTCGTGCCTTGTGTCGGGTTTGGCTCATTTCAATTCACTCATTTCAACTTAAGGCCTTTAATAAATTAACCATCTCAATGGCGGACATCGCCGCTTCCACACCCTTGTTGCCTGCCTTGGTGCCAGCCCGTTCTATGGCCTGTTCGATAGTGTCTACCGTCAACACACCAAAAGCCACCGGTACATCATATTGCGCAGAGACTGCTGCCAGCCCTTTGGTGCATTCACCGGCCACATATTCAAAATGTGGCGTGCCACCTCGAATCACTGCTCCCAGTGCAATGATTGCATCATATTCCTTTTTGGCAGCCATACGTGCAGCCACCAACGGCATTTCAAAAGCACCGGGTACTTTCACTAACTGCAAATCGCTATCATTAGCACCGTGGCGTTTCAGTGCATCAATGGCACCGTCCACCAGACTGTCTACCACAAAGCTGTTAAAACGCCCGGCGATAATGCCGAAGCGTGCGCCGTGTACGGTGAGGTTACCTTCGATTGTTTTTATATGATTCATAATATTTTCCGTTCCTGCAAAAAATTGTAGGGATGCTCCACTGGCTAAAAACTGGATTAAAGTGAGAGCCTATGAAACAACTTCCGTGCATGACACCCCTCACCCCGACCTTCTTCCCTCAAATGTAAATATAAGTGCTAAAAACACTCTGCTTTTAAAAAATCACCGGATATTCATATTTAACGCAGAGAACTCAAAAGTTTTTAGTGTTTTTCTCTGCGTCCTTTGCGTCTCTGCGACCTCTGCGTTTATAACACGCCACCTTATCAAGGCCACTACAACATAACCTCCCACTGTACTGAAACACTTGCCCAGGGGTTTAAACCTCTGGATTCCGGCTAAAAACATGCCGGAATGACGATGTTTTCAGTAACAAGGACACCAACAGAGTGGTTTAGTCCTTTAATGCACATTCCAAAGGGAGAAGGAGCAAAACCTCTTCTGAATTTACCGCTAATCATGATTAATGTATTCAACCACTTCCAAACCGAAACCGGAAAGCCCATGCATGCGTTTAGGTGCACTGAGCACCCGCATTTTTCGCACTTCCAGATCCAGCAATATTTGCGCACCGACACCATAAGTCCGCAAATCAGGGTTGGACTCACGCCTGAGCGCAATCTCGCCCGCATCTTCCGCCTGATAATGCGTAATACGGTTCAATAATTCGTTTTCCCCTTCCGACTGCCCCAGCAATACAATAACACCTTCACCGGCCTCATGAATGTAACGCATGGCATTTTCCAGCGGCCAGCTCACGTCCGAGCGCTGCATGCCCAGCACATCAGCGAGATAATGCGGCATGTGTACCCGCACCAGCGCAGGCTGATCACGTTTGATCTGTCCCTTCACCAGCGCAAAATGCACACCACCGTCAAGCCGGTCACGGTATGTCACCAGGCGAAAGCTGCCAATGTCGTTTTTTAACTCACATTCGGAAACACGCTCAACACTGCGCTCGTTTTCCAGTCGATAACGAATCAGGTCAGCAATGGTACCAATTTTGAGATCAAACTCAGCCGCAAATTTTTCCAGCTCAGGACGGCGCGCCATACTGCCGTCTTCATTGAGAATTTCCACAATCACCGACGCAGGCTCCAGCCCGGCCAGCCGTGCCAGATCACAACCGGCCTCGGTATGGCCCGCGCGGGTCAGCACACCACCAGCCTGCGCCTTGATGGGGAAAATATGCCCCGGCTGTACGATATCTTCCGGTCGGGCATTTTCCGCCACTGCCGCCTGCACCGTCACGGCGCGATCCGCCGCCGAAATGCCCGTGGTCACCCCTTCGGCAGCTTCAATGGAAACCGTGAAATTGGTGGCATAGGCAGCATTGTTATCATTAACCATCAACGGCAGGCGCAATTGTTCACAACGCTTTTGACTCAGAGTCAGGCAAATCAGCCCACGCCCGTGACGAGCCATGAAATTGATATCTTCGGTACGCACTAGGCTGGCGGCCATAATCAGATCGCCTTCGTTTTCACGATCTTCGTCATCCATAAGGATGACCATCTTGCCGTCACGCATATCAGCAACGATTTCTTCAATACTGTTCAGTGTTGTATCCATATATTTCCAATACTCAAACTATCTTAAAAAAAGCCCCGCTTTTCCAGCAGTTCACGGGTAACACCCGAGCTTGCAGAATCCGCAGAGGAAGACAACAAACGCTCCAGATAACGCGCAATAATATCCACTTCCAGATTCACTTTCTGCCCGGCCTGATAATTACCCATGGTAGTGGCAGTCAAAGTATGTGGCACGATATTTAATTCAAATTCATTACCATCCACGGCGTTGACCGTAAGGCTGATACCATCCACACAAATTGACCCTTTGGCGGCAATGTATTTAGCCAGTTCATCCGGTGCCTGAATGCAGAAACGTTCAGAGCGCGCATCGCTCCAGCGACGTTTGATTTCACCCACACCATCCACATGCCCGCTCACCAGATGCCCGCCCAACCGTGTCGTCGGCAGCATGGCCATTTCCAGATTCACTGAAGTACCCACGGTAAAACCGGCCACGGTGGTACAAGCCACCGTTTCGGAAGAAACGTCTGCGGTAAAGCTGTTCGTGTTAAATTCGACAACGGTCAGACAAACACCGTTCACTGCAATGCTGTCGCCCAGAGCAACTGCTCCCATATCAAGATCACCACAACCCACCACCACACGCAAATCACCACCGCATGGAGTCAGGTCACGAATTTCGCCAACAACTTCTATTATTCCGGTAAACATATAAATCAAGCACTCAATAAAAACACTAAAAAATGTTAACTAACATACCCTGGATTTTCTAATAAGCTCGCGAATATTCCCTGACAAGGGTAATCGGGTTATTGACATCAATTTTTGTGACCCAAAAAAGCCTGAATGCCGTGTAAGTTCCACCAGCAACATGAGCTTGTGCGTAAAGTAACAGATCTTCAATATTGTCGTGATTAAAATCACCGCGTGCAATAAGTGATATTTCTTGAGAAGCACCTTCCATTGCGTATTTGGCCTGATACTCGCCCTCCTTTGAAACAAATTTTACCGCCTCTGCCTGGGCCCAACTCACAATTGCGTCATCCTGTAAAACCCGTTCTGTTTCGGAAAGAGAAATCATTAGCGCCATATTTTTCGGTGCCTGATGGGGAAAGTCGGCGTCCAACTTAAAATCAGACAAGGCGCTATATTGGGCGGGGCGCGCTTTGGCAATAGACTCCGCAGCAACACACATGGCGGCCTGATACAGATAAGGGCGAGACTCATAGGGGAGATCGGTTCCTATTTGCCTGATATCCGGGAGAATTTGGCTACAACGATCCGCACTAAACACCTCTTGTGTTTGGAAATTAATCAGCTTGAAAGGATACTCCCAGGGCTTATCTAACAATGCCTGTATGTCTTCCTGATCATATATCGGAGTCTTTTCCCCCCATTGCGCCATAAGAGAAACGGGAAACCATTGTACTGGGTAGACCTTCGTTAATGATGAAGTGCCTTTAGCAGTGCATGCTGTTATAAGCAAAATGCCAAACAATAAAACAGTATTTTGAAGATTCATCGACTGATTCTCATATAGATTTATGGGTTTGCATTTCGGTTTTCGGTGGATACATTTTCGGCTACAACCTCGAACAGCTCTCTGACATATTTATTGCGAGGCGGCTGGATATCGGGGCGATTTGATTCCACTGCCGCCGCAGCCCAGTTTTTTTCCTTGACCGCTTTACAAAACTTGGGAAATCGACCTTTCAATCGTGTCATCCCCAGATTAAAAATCATATCCAACAACCCTAACCGCGCCTCGGTTGGGTAGTCATCAAAATCCGGGAAAAGTTTTTTTAACTCTTTACAAAAGGTCTTTATGTGTTTATTTGTTAGTCTGTTTACCTCGACCCCTGTCATAATTAGTTGGGTATATTTTTTATAGGTATAGGCAATACCACCTTTTGGTTGTTTCTTAACGCTTTCATAATCTATTGTTATTTGCGCTTCAGTCGCTATCGCACCTGTTTTCCCTACCACCAAATTCAGCTTCAACGCCGCTGCCAAATTGGGAACCAGGTGCCCCACACCAATAGTGACGTATCCTTCTGTATCAAGATACATATGCCGCACATCCCCTTCATAACGAATGAGATTTTTCCTGAGCGTCTGTTTTTCCTTTTCTGTCAACATGTTATTTTTCCATCTGCTGGTTTTGTCCATTGATGTGATCAGTCGCGTTATAAGATATATCTCGATTCACGTTACAACGGTTTGGCGGTGGTCAGATCATATCCCGTTCGCTGCGGGCTACCGGCTGTGTTGGTGGCATTATGGTCTTTGTAACTCACTACAATTTGGGAAAAACTCAGACTAATGGTCTCTTCCATTTCTCCTGTGTCGTCTGCTTCAATGTCATAACGACTGATCAGGCAGTTTTCCAGGGTGTAACTCATAAACTCTTCTACGTTGTTACTGCCAGTGCGCACAAATCTGAGCACGGCTTTTTTTCCTGAAGAGCCACCAACAGACGCCCTGAAAAACTGACTGACCGAGGCATCAATGGTTTTGCTTAAGCTCACTTCATTTAGTATGGGAATACCAACTTCACGATTGCTGAGCTTGCCCGGCTCCATGGAAATTTCCCGGCAGGTACCAAAGTCCACGCTATTGATTGCGATGTGGTTTTTATACGCTTCTGCGGTCACGTTTCCCTTAATACCGTCATATTCCAGATAAATTGCCATGGTGTTTCCTTTTGTTTTTTACGATCCTTATTGAAGAGGAAAAGAGGCCGCGAATCACGAACGGTGGAAATTTTCTACCGACATTTTACGATCATTCTCCAATCATTTCCGACAGCACGCATATCAACTATTTTGAGCTGGGTCACTTGGCTCATTTTTTCCACGCCGGGTAAATTCAGCAATCCGCGAGCCTCGCTGCCCATAAACAGGGGGGCCATATAAATGACCAGTTCATCGAATAACTCCGCTTGCAGGAAAGCTCCACACAAAGTTGCTCCAGCTTCTACCAACACTTCGTTGATTTCGTGGCGGGCCAAACAATCCAGCACCGCTGGCAAATCCAGGCGACCATTGTCTGACGCCAGCACTTCGACTTCTGCACCAGCATCACGCAAAGCGGTGGCTTTTTGTTCGTCAGCATTGATCGTCAACACCAGAGTACGCCCCGGTAACGACAACATTTTTGCCGTCTGTGGCATTTGCAGACGACTGTCCAGCACGACCCGTAGCGGCTGTTCCACATCATCATCCAGACGTGCCGTCAGCGAAGGATCATCGGCCAGTACGGTGCCAATGCCTGTTACAATCGCGGCACTGCGGGCACGCAAGCGATGCACATCATGTCGTGCATCGTTGCCGGTAATCCATTGGCTTTCACCCGAGGCCATGGCGGTGCGGCCATCCAGACTCATGGCCATTTTGCCGCGCACAAAAGGTTGGCCCGTGCGCATGCGTTTGATAAAACCGGGATTCAGTGCTTCGGCCTGAGTCTGCAACACACCGCTGTGTGTTTCGATACCGGCCTTTTGAAGTTGGCTCAGCCCCTGCCCTGCTACTTGCGGATTCGGGTCTTGCATGGCGACTACCACTCGCGATATACCCGCAGCAATCAGGGCATCACTGCATGGCGGCGTACGGCCATGATGACAACAGGGCTCTAACGTAATATAGGCAGTCGCGCCTTTTGCCCCATTTTTTGCCAAACGACCTGCCGCTTGCAAGGCGTTGATTTCGGCATGCGGCTTACCAGCGCGTTGATGCCAGCCTTCGCCCACGATGTTGTTATTTTTAACCAGCACACAACCGACACGCGGGTTGGGGTCAGTGGTAAATAAACCGTGTTCGGCCAACTGCAACGCCCTGCTCATGAAGCGTCTGTCAGTCATCCTTGTCATCCAGCAAATTCATTTGATTGCGACGCTGCTCTGCTGTCGGGGCTTTTTCCAGTCGTTCGATTTCTTCACGGAAGGCATTCACATCTTCAAAGCTGCGGTATACCGAAGCAAAACGGACATAACCGACATGGTCCAGGTCTCGCAGCTCGTCCATCACCCAATGTCCTACCTTTTGAGCAGGCACTTCACGGTCACCAGTACTGCGCAGATTTTTTTTGATGCGTTCCACGGCAGACTCGATATCTTCAGAACTCACCGGGCGTTTTTCCAGTGCGCGCACGATACCGGCACGTAGTTTGTCTTCGTTGAAGGGTTCACGACGACCGTCGTTTTTCACCAGTTTGGGCATCACCAGTTCGGCGGACTCAAAAGTGGTAAAGCGCTCGCTGCACGTCAAGCATTCGCGGCGGCGACGCACTTCAAAGCCCTGATTCGCCAGACGCGAATCAATGACTTTGGTATCTTCGGCGTCACAGAAAGGGCAGTGCATATTTCCCTTTTTATTTGCCGTAAACCGGCAAACGTTTGCAGATAGCCAGCACCTGCTGTTTAACCCGTTCAATGGTGGCAGTACTGTTCACGTCATCCAGCACGTCACATATCCAGCCCGCCAGTTCAGCAGCATCACCTTCCATAAATCCGCGTGTGGTCAGCGCCGGGGTACCGATGCGAATACCGCTGGTGACAAAGGGCGATTGCGGGTCATTGGGTACACTGTTTTTATTGACAGTGATATTGGCGGCACCCAGTGC
>Ga0256830_1002801_pt1 | contig 11247 bp, 9 predicted proteins | sample 128326metaG_FD_190537 | JGI IMG/M metagenome (GOLD analysis project Ga0256830, IMG submission 190537) | Hydrothermal vent microbial communities from Lau Basin, Pacific Ocean - 128-326 | ecosystem: Environmental > Aquatic > Marine > Hydrothermal vents | place: Pacific Ocean: Lau Basin | collected...
GCCGCCCTTTTGATATTGGCGACAATGGCCGCCATTTCAAACCGATATTTCTTTTACGAATTGGGAAGCAGAAGATGGAGATTTCTCATGCGTTTCGGATACCTGGCCTTTATTTTCGCGCTCATCCATTTTTCGGCGCTGAAATACAAAGAATGGACGGAATGGTTCGACTCCCTCGACCCGGCTCTTCCGCCTTTGAGTCTTTTGGCGGCCTTGTTCGGCATGGGAGTGGTAATCCTGCGCTTCGCCCTCCTGTTGTCAATCCGCAAAAAGAAGCAAGGGCTTTAACCCCGCCCAGCAGCGTTCCAATAATTTCCCTAAGCCGCCCGGCAAACTAATGAATTGAGTTCAACTCAAGCAAATTCCTAAAAACCATCGCCACGGTAATGGGTCCGACCCCGCCGGGAACAGGCGTAATAAAAGACGCTCTCTCCCCCGCCAGGGGGTCAACATCCCCCAGCAACCGATTATCTTTCACGGAAGTCCCCGCGTCAATGACTATGGCGCCGTTTTTTATCATATCCCGAGAAATCAATCCCGGCTTTCCAACTCCGCTTACAATTATATCGGCTCCTTTTGCATATTTTGAAATATCTGACGTTTTCTCGGTAAGAACTGAAACGGTGGCGCCGCGATTGATAAGCCAAACGGCGCTCGGCTTGCCGACAAGTTCTCCGGCTCCAACCACAACGGCGTTTTTGCCGGCCGGATCAACTCCGCACCTGCCAAGAATTTCCCGCACGGCGCCGGCAACCGGAGGGAAAACATCCTCAATGCCGATGACAAAACGCCCGACAGCCGCGGAAGATAAAATATCAACATCTTTTTCGCGCGGAATCGCGTCAAGAACGCTCCGCGAATCAATGTGAACCGGCAAAGGGAGTTGGACAATAACCCCATCGTTTTCCCGACATGCTTCCAGAACTCTTCCGCGGAGTTCTTCGGTCGCGATTCCCTTTGGGAGAACGAGAAGATTGACCGTTATTCCGATGTCATCGGCAAATGCCTGTTTCTGCCGAATAAACCTCGTCGAAACCTCGCTCTCACCCGCCTGGACAATGCCGATTGCCGGTTTTTTGCCGGAAGTTTGAAGCGATTTCCTGAGGCTTTCTTTGATTTCATCGGCTATTTGTTTCCCGTCAATTATCATGATTTTGCAACGTTAATATTTTATCTATTCTCGCGGCAATTCTCTTCATGTCATTTTCTTTCAAACCCAATGACGTGACGGCCGGAGAGCCAAGGCGAATGCCGGAAGGATCGCTCGGTTTGCGGGTGTCATACGGTATCGCGTTTTTGTTCACAATGATTCCTTCCCTTTCCAGCATTATTTGCGCCTGACCGCCGGATACGCGCGCCCTTTTGGCGTCTTTTTTTCTCCCCCACGTGTCCACCAAAAATAAATGGGTATCTGTTCCGCCCGAAACGATTCTCCACCCCAGCCTTTCCAGCTCCCCGGACAACGCCTTGGCGTTTTTGACGACTTGGCGCGCATACTTTTTGAAAGAGGAATCGGACGCCTCCCGCAAAGCGACGGCCATGGCGGCAATCTGATTGACATGCGGACCGCCCTGGACACCGGGAAATACCGCCTTGTCTATTTTTCCGGAAAGCGCTTTGCGGGAAAATATCATCGCGCCCCGGGGCCCCCTTAATGTTTTGTGCGTTGTAGTCATAACGACATCGGCCAGCAATCTTCCCTTTCTGCCGCAAAAAGGAGAGGGATGCTCCCCGGCTGACACAAGGCCGGCTATATGGGAGATATCGGCCAACAAATAGGCTCCAACGGAGTCAGCTATCTCACGGAACTTTTCAAAATCAATCTCGCGCGAATAAGCCGTCGCGCCGGCAACAATAATGGCCGGTTTTTCTTTTCTCGCCAATTTCAAAATCTCGGCGTAATCAAGTCTTTCTGTTTTTTTGTTTACCCCGTAAGAAACTCTTCTCCAAAACTTTCCGGTAATGGACATTTCTTGTCCGTGCGTCAAATGCCCCCCCATATCAAGCGACATTCCCATAATTTTCCCGCCCTTCGGAACAAGCGCCAAAAAAACGGCAAGATTAGCCGGAGATCCGGAATAAGGCTGGACATTAACACTCCACTTTTTCTTATCAAGGCCAAATAATTTGAGGGCGCGGTTTTGGCACAAAATTTCCACTTTATCAACAATTTCATTTCCCCCATAATACCTCTTTCCGGGATAACCTTCCGCGTATTTATTGACAAAAACGGAACCAAGGGCCTTGAGCGCGTCCTTGGACACAAAATTTTCCGAGGCAATAAGGTTGATAACCTTTTTTTGTCTTATTTTTTCCTTTTTTATCAGATTTTCAATTTTCAAGTCTTTCATTGCTCTTATTTTATCCGAATCCACCCTTTTTTTCCATTAAAACGAAAACTTTGATACAATGAGAACAATGGAAGCGGACAAAAAGAAAGGATTCACGCTGCTAGAGCTATTGGTGGTTATTGCCATCATAGGGCTGCTTTCCGGTGTTGTCATGATATCCATCGGAAAAGCGCGCATGAGGGCGCGAGACGCAAAAAGAGTGCAAGATTTGAGACAGATACGCGCGGCAATTGAATCTTACGCCAATGACCACGGAAAATATCCTCCGCCTCCGCCGTTCAGCAGTTTCGCGTCCAGCGCCGATCCCGCAAAGTGGAATTATCTGCAAAATTTATTAAAACCCTATCTCCCCCAATTACCCAAAGACCCCGTAAATAACGCCATTGAAACTTACAGAACCGGAAACTATTCATATCTTTATTTGGTTAACGGAATAGAATATGATTTGATAACGCAATTTGAGGACAAAAACAACAAAAACCGATGCGAACTGAAATGCTGGAGGCGTCACAGCCTGAGAGTGGCGGAGAAGCCGACATGGTGCCAAGGAGACCCCCTCTGCGCTCCCCCCAGGGGAGGATATAGCCCCTATATTTACGCAGACCACTGATTTCACATCTCCAAGAACCTTTCGCCGAAGTCTTTCCTGTGGGCGGAACGGCCATAGCGGCGCATGCCCATTAAAATACCCAATCCGGCGAAAACAGTCACCATGTGAGAACCTCCGTAACTCATAAAAGGCAGGGTAATTCCGGTTACGGGCATAAGCCCTATATTCATTCCAACATGAATGATAAAGTGAGACATCAGAAAAATAGCCAGACCCATTCCAAAAAACGATTCAAAGTTTGTTTGACCCAAAAACGAAATCCTCAGTATTCTCCATATAACAATCCCAAAAAAAATAAATATAAAAATAACGCCGACAAAACCCCATTCTTCGGCAAAAGCGGCAAAAATGAAGTCGGTTTGATGTTCCGGCAAGAATTCAAGCCGGCTTTGAGTTCCCAGCCCTATCCCTTTTCCCAAAACCCGTCCGGATCCAACGGCTATCATTGATTGATACGCGTTGTAGCCGGCCCCCCTGACGTCCCTCAGGGGATGCAAAAAAGTCAAAATTCTTTCTTTTTGGTAAGGCTTGAAAACAAAAAGCCAAGAAGCGCCGAAAACCAAAGAAAAAAGCAAGAAAACAAGCAAAAGATGTTTTTTGCTCACGCCGGAAACGGTTATCATCCCAAGCCAGATAAAAAAAAGAATGATTGCCGAACCGAAATCCGGCTGAAGAAAAATGAGAAGCGCCGGAACAAACACGTAAAAGCCTGAAACGATGATATGGCGTATATTCCCGATCTCGACATGCCGGCGGGAAAAATATTTTGCCAAAATGAGAATGGTAAGAAGTTTAACAAGGTCAGAAGGTTCAACGGAAAAAAAATAAAGCGAAATCCAGGAGGATGCCCCGCGCACCGTTTTCCCCAGAACCAAAAGAATTGACAAAACGGCGACCATGACCCCCCAATAAAGAACCAGCGTCCCCCCCCTGCGCAAAAAACGCCAATCAATCCCGCTGAATAAAAAAAACACCAGAAAAGAAACCCCCACCCAGATTAATTGGCGATTAAAAAAATAATCACCCCCGGAAGACATTCCTCTTCCAAGCTCATGCATTGTGATAAGCCCCCCCGCCAAAAGCGGGAGAGTGGATAAAAACAGGACCCAATCTATATCCGGCAAACGCGAAAATAAATTACTTTTCATGAGTCAAATTAACCCTCAAAAAGATACGGCTTGAAACCACTTCTTTTTCAAAAGGGGTCGGCCAAGTGAAAACGACCGGATAAGAAGATTTTCCTTTTATGGATTTTATTTTGGTCGAACTCACCGCGACGGCATTTCCATCTTTATCGTAAACGACGGCCGCCGCAAAAATTCCTTCAATCGGGAAAATTGATGTATTGCTTATTTCGGCGCTCAAACGAGGGGAAGGAAGAGGGGTAAAACTTTTATTTGACACGACAATTTGAGGAATTTCCCTTTCTATTTTTTTCCATTTTAAATTTTTATCAAATTCCACAAAAGCTTTTACCGGGGAGCGTTCTCCGGCGTCTATATTCGTTTCAAAAAGCACGTATTCTCCTCCCGGGTTGATAAAAGTTTCCCCCTCGCGAACGGCAACAAGTATATTCTTTCTATCATAAAGTTTAATCTTGTATTTCACAAAAGGAAGAGCCAAAGACAGGTTTGGATTTCTTATGAGGGCCGCTGCCTCATATTTCCCATTATCAAGCTTAAACACCTTGCTCCAAACCACGATAATGTCCCTTATTTTCCCCAAGCATGGTTGGCAGGGCCCCCCGCAATCAATGCCCTCTTCGGCCTGATTCTGTTTTCCGTCAAAACAGGTTGGTTTATTGAGGGATATAAAAACCAAAAGCATCCCCGCGGCAACAATCAGAATGAAAACGGAGAGAAAAGTGAGCTGTTTTTTAACGGTCCATGGTATAGCCATTTGGATTGGAACAAATTCAAATCATCTTGAATTTGCGATGTTAATTTTACGCGGTTAACTTTCGTTGCCCGGCGGATTTTATATCCCCTTATCGAGATAAACATCGGCAAAAACAATTGGAGTTTATCTCGCCGGGAACTGTTTTAATGATAGCAATCCGACGGTTGATCCGCAACTCTCCGTTTTGGCGCCATATGTTTTAAAAAGCAATAAAAAAACGCAGAATGTTGGCGGCTGCCTACTTTCCCCCGAAGAGTATCATCGGCACTAGAGGGCTTAACTTCCGTGTTCGGAATGGGAACGGGTGTACCCCCTCCGTCAAGCCACCAACATTCTGCGTTCTTTTGAAACGCTTTGATTAAACAAAATATACAAATTTCCTAATAGGAAGACGATTGTTAGTACTCCTCGGCTGAACGCGTCGCCGCGCTTACACCTGGAGCCTATCAACGTGGTCATCTTCCACGCATCTGCGATTCCTAATCTTGGAGTGGGCTTCCCGCTTAGATGCTTTCAGCGGTTATCCCGTCCTAACATAGCTACCCAGCGGTGCTCCTGGCGGAACAGCTGGTACACCAGAGGTTAGTTCCTTCCGGTCCTCTCGTACTAGGAAGAACTCTCCTCAAGAATCAACGCCTGCAGCAGATAGGAGACCAACCTGTCTTACGACGGTTTGAACCCAGCTCGCGTAACCTTTTAATTGGCGAACAGCCAAACCCTTGGGACCTTCTCCAGCCCCAGGATAGGTTGAGCCGACATCGAGGTGCCGAACACTGCCGTCGATATGAACTCTTGGGCAGTACCAGCCTGTTATCCCCGGAGTAGCTTTTATCCGTTAATCACGGGCCGCATCTAATGCGAGCCCTCGGTTCACTATGCTCCGCTTTCGCGCCTGCTCGACATGTCCGTCTTGCAGTCAAGCCAGCTTATGCCATTACACTATCGGCACGGTTTCCATCCGCGCCTAGCTGACCTTAATAGACTCCTCCGTTACTTTTTGGGAGGAGAGCGCCCCACTCAAACTACCCACCAGGCACTGTCTCCGTCGCGTTTTGCGCGGCAGATTAGAATTTAAATTCTGAAAGAGTGGTATTTCACTGGCGGCTCCATTCCGGCCGAAACCGAAACTTCAAAGCCTCCCACCTATGCTACGCATTCAAAACTTAAACTCAATACCAAGTTGTAGTAAAGCTTCCGGGGTCTTTTCGTCTAGCTGCAGGTAGAGGGCATCTTCACCCCCATTGCATTTTCACCGAGCTGCTTCCCGAGACAGTCCCCCAGTCGTTACGCCTTTCGTGCACGTCGGAATTTACCCGACAAGGAATTACGCTACCTTAGGACCGTTATAGTTACGGCCGACATTCACCGGGGCTTATATCAGTCAGCCCGACATCCGAAGACATCGGACCACCGATATTTAACCTTCCGGCATTGGTCAGGCGTCACCCCCTATACATCCTCTTACGAGTTCGCAGGGAGCTGTGTTTTTGATAAACAGTCGCCAGGGGTACTTTCGCTGCGCCCGATACAGCCATCAGTTTCCGGCTGTCAGCCGCCAGCTAAATCAAAAGCTGGAGAGACTGAGAGCTGAAGACTGACGGCTGTACCGGGAAGCCTTATCCCGAAGTTACGGCTGCTTTTTTGCCGAGTTCCTTGGGAAGCACTCACTCGTTCGCCTTGGTCTTCTCGACCTGTCCACCTGTGTTGGTTTGCGGTACGGTTTCCCTAATTTTAGCTCTAGAAGCTTTTCTTGGAAGCTCGCTCAACGAAATTTCCTCCGCCGTAACGGAGAATTTTTCCGGCACTCGGATTTGCCCGAAAGCGCGCTACGGATTTGCCTATAACGCATCCTCATGCAAGAAACATGAATCCAATAACATGCTCCGTCTACAGAACTTCGTCACTTCATCGAAAAATTAAGGAAGGGACGGAATATTAACCGTCTGTCCATCGACTGCGGCTTTCGCCATCGCCTTAGGACCGCCTAACCCTTGGATGATCAACATTGCCAAGGAAACCTTAGACTTTCGGCGCGCGGGTAATCTCACCCGCGTTGCGGTTACTTGTGCCAACATTCTTGCTTCGTAACGCTCCACCCCGGGTCACCCCGTGAGCTTCACCGCGGTTACAAACACTCTCCTACCACACCACCGCGCCTCGCCACATTCAATGCTCTAAATTGTTTTTTGCGATAATTTGACAATTTAACAATTCGCATCAAATGCAATGAGGCGGGGTGGTGTCCTCACCTTCGGTACTTTGCTTAGCCCCGATCATTTTCGGCGCAAAATCTCTTAACGAGTGAGCTGTTACGCACTCTTTAAAAGATGGCTGCTTCTGAGCCAACTTCCTCGTTGTCTGAGAAATTTCACCTCCTTAAGTGCACTTAGCAACTCCGTCACTCTTGCGAGCTGGGAGCCCCGATGTTTCCATCGAGGAGATTTTGGGACCTTAGATTGAGGTCTGGGCTGTTTCCCTTTTGACCAATGGAGCTTAGCCCCCATAGTCTGACTGTTGAGTTTTGACTTTCGGTATTCGGAGTTTGGTAGGTCTGACGAGATTACTCCCTATTCACACCTTCCAGTAGCTCTACCCCCAAAAGGAACACTCAACGCTAGCCCTAAAGCTATTTCGGAGAGAACCAGCTATTACCAGGTTCGACTAGCTTTTCACTCCATACCACAGGTCATCCGATGATATTGCACCATCAACCGGTTCGGGCCTCCATTCCGCCTTCGCGGAACTTCACCCTGCCCATGGCAAGTTCACCTGGCTTCGGGTCTTATGCATAATACCATTATTCGCGCTTTTAACACTTGGTTTCCCTGTAGCTTCGTCCTGTTAAGGACTTAGCTGGGCAATATGCATAAACTCGTTGGCTCATTCTTCAATAGGCACGCCGTCGTCCCGCAAAAGCGAGACTTCGACTCCTTGTAAACATATGGTTTCAGGTTCTATTTCACTCCCCTCACCGGGGTTCTTTTCACCTTTCCCTCGCGGTACTCGTTCACTATCGATCTTGTTGGGTATTTAGCCTTGGGAGTTAGTTCTCCCTGCTTCACTCGAGGCATTCATTCCTCGAACTACTCAAGATTAACGGTAAGAAAGACATCTTATTTTCATTTACGGGGCTGTTACCCTCTATGGCTCCGCTTTCCAGCAAGATTCAATTAACAAGACGTTTTGTAACTTTCTCGGAATAAACCGCACCGTTATCTTACAACCCCTCGCGCAGCTATCAGCTGCCAACTGCCGGTTATTAATTTCCGGATATTAGTTGCCGAAAAATTTTGAAAACCGAAAGCTGAAAACTGAAAGCTGCACGAGGTTTGGGCTGCTCCCTTTTCGCTCGCCGCTACTAAGGGAATAAAAGTTTTTTTCTTTTCCTCCGCTTACTGAGATGTTTCACTTCAGCGGGTTCCCGTCCCGATTGCTCGGGACGCTGCGGGTTTTCCCGCAGCAGGTTTCCCCATTCGGAAATCTCCGGATCAAAGGTTGCTAGGCACCTCCCCGAAGCTTATCGCAGCCACGCCGCGTCCTTCATCGGCCTCAACAAGTCATAGGCATCCACCATATGCTCTTAAATTTCCTATTAGGAAATTTATATACTTTATTTGTTTTTTTGCTTAATGCTTAACCCGGACGGGAAGAAAAACATATAATCCGTTCCCGCCGGGATTTACCTGCTAAATTGTCAAAGTTCTTTCGTTCGGCTTAAATTCGGTTTTCGCCGCGCGGGGCGACTAAAAAACCGCTTTTAAGCGGATGATCATCCCAAGAACACAAAGGTGCAAATCATCTCTTCCGCTTAAAAATTACTTTATTTAAACCTCTTCTCATATCGTATTCAAAGTATATACCCTTGGCAAAAACAAGTCAAGCCGGTATATCGATCCGCCACATTTGTTTGTAGACAGCCTTAATTTTTACCACAATATCAACCAGAAGCCTTGATTGATGTTTTCGTTTTTTGAGAAACATCCGCGTTAGCGGATGTTTCTTTTATCGCGCCCCGCAAAGAAACTCCCCCAATGGATAATTTCGCAATTTAAAGCTTTTTTAATCTTCCAATCTTTTTTGATCTCACCGGGGCCGGCCGCCGTTTTTGGCGTCCCTTTCAATTGCGGGAAAACCTTGTTTTTCACCGCGATTTTAATTTCATCCGAAACGAAAATTAAGACTGCCGTCATCATAACCATAACGCGCCTCCACCCGCGAAACACCATGCGCTTTTTCCGCAATAGCCAAGAGGAGCCGCCTTGTTTTGAAAATCCCATCTTTATTGAACGCTTCCAAATACCCGTTTATGGTTTCAAGAAAACATAAAATTCGCCGCTCAAGCGGCGAATTTTATGTTTGATTTAATCAAGAACCGATCAAGAATCAGAAGCCTATTCTTTGTGATTGGCATCTATGTCTTTCCTCAATTTTTCAAGATAACGCGCGGCCGCCTCCTTTCCCCCCAAACCGAACGCCAAACCGCCGCTGATGGCCAGCATCGCGACAAATCCGGTGAACAACGTCTGGGCAAAAACTCCGGCAACTCCAAGCTGGTAAAGCGCGGCCAGAATCGCGAAAATCCAAATTGACCATTTGGTAACCCCCCCAAGAAAAGACGGGGAAGGAACATCAGCCGCCCGCGCAGAACCGACAACAATTCTTTTTGTCGTGTCGGCTATAAAAGCGGCGACAACCAAGATCAAGGCGGCGACAATCACATTGGGCAGATAAAGCAAGACAACATCTCTTAAAAAGGAATTGACCTGACTCAACCCGAGAACATCTATGGAAGCGACCAGGAAGACGATTATAAAAAACCATCTCACGAGTCCTCCTATAAAAGCTCCCGCGTCAAGACGGAAACCCGCCTTTGAAAGCGTTTCTTCGGCCCCCAACGCCTGGAGGGCGCGATCAACCTTGAAAGCGCGCACAATCTGGGCGACAACCCTGCCCAAGGCGACAGCAATCACCCAACCTACGATAAATATGACCAAAGCGATTATGAGCTGGGGAATAAATCCTATCACCCCCTCCCATAACTGCTGGAACGACGCAATTAATACTTGACTCCAAGTCTGAACCATAATATTTTAAGTTTATTACATGTGATAAAAATGCAACTCGACCGCCTTTGCGACAACGAAAGGCTTGTTTGTATTATATCAAACATTCATTTTATTGAGAATTTTCTCGTGTGGATAATCAAGCACATCGTGGACAAACCTATCATACATCCCCACGCGGTACGCAAACTCTTTCGTGCTAAAAACGGCGTAGGTGAGTTCTTTCCCCGTTTCCGCCTCTATGTTCCTCAGCGCGCGGTCCAGGGCGCTTTTTTTAATCGCATCTCCGACCAGCAAAATGTCCACTCGGCTGTCGGCCGATTGGACAAAGATTCCGGACAAGATAATGAGTTTTATTTTCCCCGCCTTTTTGCAGGCTCTGATTATTTTTTCTCTGTCAACCGGAACCGAATCGAGAACGAGATTTTTGAGAGGAGAAAGAAAAACAAAAGATTCATTCAAAACCCATCCTCGCACTTTTTTCTTGTTGTTCTTTATTTTCCCGTTTTTTAGTTTTATCAAATCATCAACGAGCCCTTTCTTTTGTTTAATGAACCCGATTTTATTCAAAAGAGAAATCTCCCGCCGGACAAGGTTCGGAACAACCTTGCACCTGCGGGAGATTTCCCTTGAAATGAACAGGGTGTCGGGATTCAGCAAGAAAAGACGGATAATCTTGATTCTCGCTGCCGAACCAAACAATTTTTCCAACAATCCTGTTTGCATTTGCACATTATATCACATTTTCAGCGGCAAAAAAAGCGACAATGAAAATGTTATTTAAGCTCAACAACAGCTCCTGTTTCCTCAAGCTTGGCTTTCAGTTCTTCGGCTGTTTTTTTGTCAACACCCTCCTTGGCGATGACTGGAGCCTTATCCGCCAAATCTTTCGCTTCTTTAAGCCCCAGGCCGAGCAAATCCCTTAAAACCTTGATGACCTGGATTTTTTGCTCTCCGGCGCTTTTCAGCTCAACGTTGAATGATGATTTTTCTTCCGCGGCTTCCTCCCCTCCGGTTCCTCCGGCAGCCGGCGCGGCGACCGCGACCGCCTGAGCCGAAACTCCGAATTTTTCTTCAAGAACCTTCACAAGCTCAGAAAGATCAAGAACGGACATTTTTTCCACTTTTTCCACTATGTCCTTGAACTTCTCGGGAACTTCAACGCTTTTTTCTTCTTTTTTTATTTCATCTGTCATTTTTTTTATCGGCTTCCGATTCTCAATCCACCCGAAAACCGGAAACGCGTGATTAAAAAATTTTAATTACGACCTTGAATTTTTAATTTCATTTAAAACCCCGACAAAGTTTCTGGTAACGCCGTTCA
>Ga0256830_1002802_pt1 | contig 11245 bp, 13 predicted proteins | sample 128326metaG_FD_190537 | JGI IMG/M metagenome (GOLD analysis project Ga0256830, IMG submission 190537) | Hydrothermal vent microbial communities from Lau Basin, Pacific Ocean - 128-326 | ecosystem: Environmental > Aquatic > Marine > Hydrothermal vents | place: Pacific Ocean: Lau Basin | collected...
ACCGCGGCAGCGACGATGCACCGCCTTGACCGCCGCAAAGACATCATTGTGATCGATCTTCAGTTTGCCCAGGCGTTGCAGCTCATGAGCGAAAACATTCAACAAAATTTCCGAATCAGAATCGGTGTTCATGTGGCGCAAATCTTCAGTGTAAAGATCGCGCTTCAGTTCTTCGGCATTGGTGAGGTTGCCGTTGTGCGCCAGGGTGATGCCATAAGGCGAGTTAACGTAGAAAGGTTGCGCCTCTGCGGATGAGGAACACCCCGCCGTGGGATAACGCACATGCCCCACCCCCATGTTGCCGCGCAGGTTAACCATGTGCTGGGTGGTAAACACATCACGCACCAGACCATTGTCTTTGCGCAAAAACAGTTTGCCGCCATCGCAGGTCACGATGCCTGCTGCATCCTGGCCACGATGTTGCAGGACTGTCAGCCCGTCATATAGCGCCTGGTTGACGCTGTCACTTGCCACAATACCGATAATGCCACACATAAAACTACTCTCTCCTCACAAGCCCTGATCGGTCACACTTGTCAAGCGCTCAGTAATCACACCTAGCGGGTAACGCTGCTCAACCCATTCTAGGGCGTTGTTAAATACAGCAATCATGTACGATTGCTGCCACGCAGGCTCACCCGCAAACGGAGTCAGCCTTACCACCAGAATAATCACAGCAATCACCACCGCGCCGCGCATCACACCAAACCCCGCGCCCGCCACCCGATCGACGCCCTTCAGACCTATCGATTTGATCAGGGTGGACAACAGGCGAGAGACAACAAACCCGGCAATATGCACCAGCAAAAAAATCAGTACAAAGCTAACCACCAGTCTTAGCGACTGATCCAGAATCAAGCTACGCAGATAAACCTCGGCCGACCCGGCACCAGCATAGGCCAGCCAAAAAGCCAGCACCCAGATAGCCAGCGACAAGGCTTCGCGTACAAAGCCGCGCCAGACACCGATCGCGGCAGACAGGAGGATAATTCCCAATACAGCATAGTCGATTCCACTCATTGAAAAGCTTCCTGTTGGGGATCAGACTGAGACAGCGTCAACAAAACGTTTGATTCGGGTAAATGGCAGGAAAAGAGGCCGATTCTACCAGACCACTCAGGCATGCAAAAGCGCGCGTAGCATTATCGGTGAAGCATCACCAGCCCATTCAGCTTGGTTGCTCGCTTTATCTCGTTTTTCATTTTTTCGGCCTTGCCATGTTCAAGTACCGGACCGGCCTTGACGCGAAAGACAATCCCCTTTGCTGTGTTTACCTGTTCGACAAATGCTGGATGCCCGGCTTTGCGCAAAGTGTCGCGCAATTCGAAGGCCTTTTTTTCCACGCTCAGACTGGCCACTTGAACCACCCAGGCCGTTGTCCCGCCGGGCGGTGGCTTTTCCGGTTCTGCCTCGGGTTTCTGAATGACCACTTTCGCCTCGGGCGCAACGGCTGGTTTGGGCGTTTCGGTGTTTACCCGGGCCTCTTTAGCAGCGGGTTTTTCTTGCGGCGCAGGTTTTGTTTTTTGCGGGGCTTCGATAATGCGGGTATCACGGTTCACTTGCGGATCGATTTTTTGCGACCAGACATCGAGGGGCAACACTTCCATTTTCATGGTATCAGGGGCTGGGGGGATCTCTGCATTTTTGATGCGCACACGATCTTCCTGGGAAAAGTCGAGCACCATGGGGATAAAAATCAGCCCCAGGGCAAGCAACACCGTTGCCCCCACGATCCTTTGTTTATGCGCCTGTTGCATTGCCCACCCGCTCACTGAAACTACTGGCCATTATAAACTGCCTGCATGGCCTCGGCCACGGTATAAAAAGAGCCAAACACGACGATTCGGTCATTAGGGCGAGCCTTGGCCTTAACGCTCGTCAATGCCGCCGCAACAGATTCGTGTTGCTGCGCCCCGCCTTTCAGCCGTTCTGCCAGGTTTTCAGGACTGGCGGCGCGTGGCAGATCAATCGTTGTCACATGCCACTCATCGATTTCGGATGCCAATTGCTCAAAGACCGCCACGATATCCTTGTCCGCCATCATGGCGACAATGCCGAAAGTTTGGCCAGGCATGGACCAGGCCCGCAGGTTATGCGCCAACGCCCTGGCGGCTTCTGGGTTGTGGGCCACATCGAGCACCAACGGCACATCACCGCCGATGACCTGAAAGCGCCCCGGCACGGCCACATTGGCCAGGCCTTCGCGCAGCTGGGCCTGGGATATCGGCAAGGCTTTGGCCAACAATTCAACCACCATGAGTACCGCCGCGGCGTTGTACAACTGAAAATCACCTCGCAGAGCAGGTGGCGGCAAGGCATCACGCTGACGTGGTTTATCCTCTACCCGCCCCCTCCAGCGCCACTGTCCATCACGCGGTTGGGCACCAAAGTCCCGGCCATTCAGATATAACCGTGCGCCGCTTTCTTCCGCCACCTGGGCAATCGTCACTGGCGGATCAGGATCACCACATACCACTGGGCGGGCAGCGCGCATTATCCCGGCCTTTTCACGGCCTATTTGCTCGCGATCATTGCCCAACCAGTCGGCGTGATCGAGCGCAATTGTTGTGATCAGAGCGACATCGGCGTCGAGAATATTCACCGCATCCAGACGGCCACCCAGCCCCACTTCAAGAATCACCACATCCAGTGGCGATCGGGCGAAGATATCCAGCGCCGCCAGGGTGCCAAATTCAAAATAGGTAAGTGATATTTCTGCGCCATCCTGGGCTGCCCGCGCCTGATCCACTCTTTCAAACGCCTGGCACAGAGTTTCATCGTCCACCTCGTTGCCATTGAGACGTACACGCTCGTTGTAACGAATGAGATGTGGCGAGGTATAAGCGCCGACGCGGTAACCGGCAGCCAGATAGATGGCCTCCAGCATGGCCACGCAGGAACCCTTGCCATTGGTGCCGGCAACGGTAATCACCGGACAAGCAACACTGCCGCTTTCTTTCAACCGCAACCAAACCTCACGAACACGCGTCAGGCCCAATTCAATGTCGGAAGGGTGAAGGCTCTCCTGCCAGGAGAGCCATTCGTCCAGAGTGTTAAAACGCATGACGATGCGTTTGAAAGATATGAATCAGTTTTTATTACTCAGCATGGACAGCAGGTTACCCAAACGGTCACGCATTTCGCGACGATCAATAATCATGTCTATTGCACCGTGCGCCACCAAAAATTCACTGCGCTGAAAACCTTCCGGTAGTGTCTCACGCACGGTCTGCTCGATAACACGTGGACCGGCAAAGCCGATCAGTGCTTTAGGCTCTGCCACGTTGATATCACCCAGCATGGCGAAGCTGGCCGACACACCGCCCATGGTCGGGTCGGTCATCACCGAAATAAAGGGAATACCCTCTTTGCTCATACGCGCCAGAATGGCGCTGGTTTTGGACATTTGCATCAGGGAGAAAAGTGCCTCCTGCATGCGAGCGCCACCACTGGCCGAAAAGCAGACAAACGGGATGCGCTCTTCCAGGCTGATGTTGGCGGCGCGCACAAAGCGCTCGCCCACAACGGACCCCATAGAACCACCCATGAACTTAAATTCAAAGGCCGCCGCCGTTAGTGGCATGCCTTTGAGTGTTCCCTTCATGGCGATCAAGGCATCTTTTTCTTCGGTGTTTTTTTGTGCCTGGACAAGGCGGTCTTTGTATTTTTTGCTGTCCTTGAATTTCAGAATGTCAATGGGTTCCAGTTCTGCGCCGATCTCTTCTCGGCCATCACTGTCGAGGAACAGTTCCAGACGACGGCGCGCACCGATGCGGTGATGGTGATCGCACTTGGGGCACACATCCATGGTGCGCTCAAGCTCGCGACGATAAAGTACCGCACTGCAGCCACCGCACTTGGTCCACAAGCCTTCTGGAACAGACTTTTTGCTACCGGCGTCGATACGAATGCGAGAAGGTAAAAGTTTTTCAAACCAGTTCATGAGGGATCTCTTGTATGTCCTGAGTCTTAAGGTAAGTCCCCATTTTTTCGCATTGAAAGGAAGGGGGACTCTGCTATAGAGTGTTTACGCCTTATCCATGGCGGCACGCATCTCGCGCAACAGGCTGCAAACCGCGTCGTTAATCTTTTCGGGCTGTTCGGCGTTGTCGGCGACACGGTTCACCACCGCACTGCCCACCACTACCGCATCGGCCACCGCAGAAACGCGCCGCGCCGTCTCTGCATCACGAATACCAAAGCCGACACCAATCGGCAGACTGGTGTGTTTGCGAATCTGCTCGACTTTGTGCGCCACCGCCACCACATCCAGATTGGCCGCACCAGTGACACCCTTTAATGACACATAGTATACAAAACCGCTGGCATCGGCACAGACCCTGGCAATACGTTCATCAACGGTGGTGGGCGCGAGCAAAAAAATCGGATCAATGCTGGCGTCAGACAACGCCACCATCAGGTCAGCGGCCTCTTCAGGTGGCATATCCACGGTCAGCAAACCATCCACACCTGCCTCGGTGGCTGACTTGGCAAACGCGTCATAACCCATGATCTCGACCGGGTTCATGTAGCCCATCAGCACGACGGGCGTTTGCGTATCTTTTTGGCGAAATTCTTTCACCATCGCCAATACGTCGCGCAGGCTGACGTTGTGCTTCAAGGCCCGCTCACAGGCTTTCTGAATGGTGGGGCCTTCAGCCATTGGATCGGAGAACGGCACGCCCAGTTCCAGCAGATCGGCACCCGCCTCTACCATGGCGTGCAACAGCGGCACGGTGACATTCGGATTTGGATCACCGGCGGTAACGAAAGGGATCAGCGCCTTGCGGCCGTTGGCCTTCAGATCAGCAAATCGTTGTGCAATGCGGCTCATACTGTGATGCCCTCCAGACCGGCAACGGTGTGGATGTCTTTATCTCCACGACCGGAAAGATTAACGATAATGATCTTGTCCTTGTCCATTTGCGGTGCCAGCTTGGCAGCATAGGCCAGGGCATGGCTGGACTCCAGCGCGGGCATAATGCCTTCAAAACGGGTCAGGTCATGAAATGCCTGCAGCGCCTCGGTATCGGTGGCGGCGACATAATTGGCGCGGCCAATATCTTTCAACCAGGCGTGCTCGGGGCCGACGCCGGGATAATCGAGGCCTGCAGAGACAGAATGCGTTTCGATAATCTGGCCGTTGTCGTCTTCCACCAGGTAGGTACGGTTGCCGTGCAGCACACCCGGGCGACCGGCACACAGCGGTGCCGCATGGCGTGGGGTATCAACACCGTCACCGCCACCTTCAACGCCGTACATAGCGACGGACTCATCATCAATAAAAGGATGAAACAGACCAATGGCATTGGAGCCGCCGCCCACACAGGCTACCAGCGCATCGGGCAGACGCGCTTCGGCCTCAAGGATCTGGCGCTTGGCTTCGCGACCGATAACGGCCTGAAAATCACGCACCAGCATCGGATAGGGGTGCGGCCCGGCAACGGTGCCGATAATATAGAAGGTGTTATCGACGTTGGTCACCCAGTCACGCATCGCCTCGTTCAGTGCATCTTTGAGGGTCTTGGAGCCGGATTCAACGGGCACCACCTCTGCGCCCAGCAACTTCATACGGTAGACATTCAGGGCCTGGCGTTTGACATCTTCGGCCCCCATGTAGACCACACATTCCAACCCCATGCGCGCCGCCACCGTGGCCGATGCCACGCCGTGCTGACCAGCGCCGGTTTCGGCGATGATACGGGTCTTGCCCAAATGCTTGGCCAACAGTGCCTGACCGATGGTGTTGTTCACCTTGTGGGCACCGGTGTGGTTAAGGTCTTCACGCTTTAGATAGACCTTGGCACCGCCCAAAATTCCGGTCCAACGCTCGGCAAAATAGAGTGGCGATGGACGGCCGACATAATGAGCCAGATCTTTATCATATTCCGCCTGAAACTCGGTATCGTTTTTCAAGCGCTCATAGGCCGCCAGCAGCTCGTCCAGCGGTGCCATCAAAGTCTCTGCACAAAAACGACCGCCATACGGGCCAAAATGGCCGTTGACGTCGGGTAAATTCGCTTTAGACACGTTTCACTTCTCCCATGAATGCAGCCATCTTTTCTGCATCCTTAATTCCCTTGCCCGCCTCCACGCCGCCACTCACATCCACGGCATAGGGTTGCACCTGTTTGATCGCCTCACCGACATTCTCCGGCGTTAAACCACCGGCGAGAATAATCGTTGAGGCCAAATTTTTTGGAATGCGCTGCCAGTCAAACGAGGCCCCGGTGCCCCCTGGCACATCAGGCTGGTATGTATCCAGCAGCAAACCACGACTCTCACGATAACGCACCCGCTCGGCCGCCAGATTAATATCGTCATGCATGCGAATCGCTTTGATATAGGGGCGGCCAAACTGCTGACAAAATTCGGGGGACTCATCACCATGAAATTGCAGCAGATCCAGCGGCACCTCCGCCAGCACCGCCTCAACGGCATCCGGCCCAGGGTTCACAAACAGCCCCACTGATGTCACAAACGGTGGTAGCGCCGCCACGACTTCAGCCGCCAAAGCCGGTGCCACCGCACGTGGGCTTTTGGCGTAAAACACCAAACCGACGGCATCCGCCCCCAGCCGGGCGGCCTCACGGCCATCTTCCGGCCGGGTAATGCCACAGATTTTCACCCGAGTGCGCATGAATTGAGTCTCGAAAAAAAGGGAGAATGTTACCAGAATCTACCAGATTACGCCTTACCGTGGCATACCAAAGCACCGCCCAGCGCCAGGAACGTGAACTAACGGTTACTTGCTCGTCTCGTCCTGCTGTTCAGGCTGCTTGCGCCATTTTTCGTAACACACCAGCCCACAAAAATGGCTAACATAGTCCGACGCCTCCGCATTTTTTGCCTCTGAGGCGGGAATCTCTTTCAGGCAAACCTCGCACTGAACCAGGCCGCCTCCTGCAGGATCATTTGATGTTGGCATAACGCACCTCCTACGCTATCTCTCCACTCTAATTGTAGTACTTGTTTGAAATTTTTCTGGTAAAAACTGAAAGAGAAGAAACCGAGAGGCTATCGAACGTGGGCCATCGTAGCGAGAAATGGCCCTTTCGACATGCTATTTTCCGGCAACAGGCCGTAGACGCCAGCGCTGGTTGATGTTGGCAACGTATTCCCCGCCGTTTATAAAGTGAACAATCCAGGCTCGGCTTGCCTGAACCCCCTTGTTTTCTTCGCTTGTCCAGAAACCGGACTCAGGCGAAAACGGGAAGATATCGAGATTGATTGCGGGTTTGTAACAGCGCGCCTCAACCAGCGAGGCCAGCTCTTCACGTGTCGGCAGACGCCAATCGGAACGCTTGCTATCGCGGGCTTTGTTCATTTCAAGTAATTGAGTTTTGGCCGCTTTAAATTTGTACGCCTCACTATGCCCTTCACAGCTGCTGCCATTCCAAGTCATGCCCACCACACAGTGACGCCATACGAGTTTGGTTTTGGCATCGGTAACGGTACCATCTCCATTATCTATGAAGCGGCTGCTTGGAGCAGTTTCTGGTTTGCTGGTGTCGCATTTCTGTGCGGCAGAAGCCTGGCCGACAAACAGCGCTAACACAGCCGCCAGCAGTAGCGGTGCTTTTGTCATTATCCTCTCCTCAAATCCCTTGCGTTTAGGGGGTATCCCTTAAAAAAGACGCGGCCACTATAACAAGCCAACCCAAACAGGTCGAGAAGAACACACAAACATTAGGGGAATATTAAGAAGGCCGCCAGAAAATGGGCAAAGCGGTAGGCCGCCGGGGAGGTGGCGGCCTTTCCTTTGCGAAGCTGCCCCCCTTCGGGGAGGGGGAGGGGGATGAAGAGGAACAGCTTTTAACGCAACCTTTTACTGACTACTTATCAGAAACTTTTAATCCGTGGGACTCGCTGCTTCTGGCGTCAGCCACACCAATAAACACGATAAAACCAACGATCAGAACCAGCGACGCTATTTGAATATACACCCACTCCATCTCTAAACACCTCGCTATATTGGCAATCAATTACCCTACAAACTATATGCGTACATTCTATACGACTTTTATGAAATAGCAACAAAAAAACTACGGTCTTTGTAAAAAAATTTATTTTCTATACATCTATTCCCAGATAGCGCTGCTTGATGGTGCTTGGGGCAGCTCAAATTCAAGCGGATATAGCACCTGAGCTAGATACAGGCCTGATGGCGGCGCAGTGACGCCGCCTAAAGTACGGTCACGATATTCAAGCACTTCTTTGGCCCACTCAACAGGCCGCTCCCCCGCCCCGACAGCCATCAATACGCCGGCAATGTTGCGTACCATGTGATGCAGAAAGGCATTGGCCTCTATATCTATAAACACAAGCTCATTACGCCGCGTCACATCCAGCCGGTGCAAGGTCCGCACAGGGCTTTTGGCCTGGCAGCCTTGAGCGCGATAGGACGAAAAATCGTGCTCGCCAAGCAAGGCCTTGGCCGCCTCTGCCATGCGCCGCTCATCCAGCGGGCGATAATCCCAAGAGGTGCGCCAAGCGAGAAAGGTGGGGCGTACGTTGCGATTGTGAATGACATAACGATAGCGCCGTCTCACCGCGCTGAAGCGGGCATGGAATTCATTGCCGACTGGTTTGGCCCAAAGAATGGCCACGCCTTTGGGCAGATTGGTGTTGGCACCATACACCCAGGAACGCATAGTACGCTCGGCATGAGTATCGATATGGATCACCTGCTCGGTAGCATGCACACCTGTATCAGTGCGCCCGGCACAGATCACTTTAACAGGCTGGTCGGCTACCTTGCTTAACGCCTTCTCCACCGCCTCCTGGACGGATGGGGAATGGTCCTGATACTGCCAGCCGCAAAATCCATGACCATCATATTCAACGCCGAGTGCAATGCGCATAAAAAACGCCCTTTATTAATTAAGGGCATAGTTTAACAGGTGAGCAGTTCGGTTTAATCTGCGATCAGGCGCACACGCCAATCCTGTTTTTTATGTGCCACATAGCGCTTACCGTTAAGAAAATGGACAACCCATGCGCGGGGCTGCACTCCCTCGCTGCGGGTGTCTGTCCAAAAACCGGATTCGGGAGAATAAGGAAACGCCTCCAGATTGATGGCTGGTTTGAAACAGCGCTTTTCGGTAATACTTTCCAATTCGTCTACGGTAGGCAAACGCCAGTTACTGCGCCCCGCCACTTTCTTTTGGTTCATTTCTTCAATAACGCTCAGAGCATCATTCCACCTGTAGGTAAGGGTTTGCCCCTCACAGGTATTACCGTTCCATCTCATGCCAATGGCGCAACGCAGCCAAGTTTTATTCAACCGGGTATCCTTCACTGCGCCTTTGGCGTCTGCGCTAAAACGGCTCATGGGCGCGGTTTCAGACTTGCTGGTATCGCACTTCTGAGCCAAGGCTGGTGCAGCGAGTGCGACCCCCAACCCTATTGCAAGCATTTGTTTTTGTATCATTCCCGGCACTCCTCGTGTACTGCGCATAGATGAAAACGATGTACGGTATGTCAGTATCGGCTCCTCATCCAATCTTAATAACCAGACAGAACAAAGGGCTTATTATTTGTGCGACTATACCAATGACGGCAACGAAGGTCGAGTACTGTAAAAGCTGGCATAATAGCGAAGCTGCCAAATGAGCTAAAGGATAAGCCCGTGGACCAATTGACCATCACCCGCCCTGACGACTGGCATATTCATCTGCGTGATGGCCCGGTGCTAAACACCACCGTTCCTCATGCCGCTGCTCAGTTTGGCCGGGCCATTGTCATGCCCAATCTGCAACAACCCATAACAACTGCCAAGGCAGCGTTGGCGTATCGCCAGCGCATCCTGGAGGCCCGCCCGGAAGGCTCCGCTTTCGACCCGCTGATGACGCTTTATCTGACCAATAGCACCAGCAAAGAAGAGATTTTGAGCGCCAAAAAAAGCGGCGTCGTGTATGGCGTAAAGCTCTATCCCGCCGGGGCCACCACCAATTCTGATTCCGGAGTCACTCATCTGGAGAACATTTACAGTGTTCTGGAGACCATGGAGGAAATCGGCCTGCCGCTGCTGGTGCATGGCGAAGTCACAGACCCGCATATTGACGTTTTTGACCGCGAAAAGGTCTTTATCGAACAAAAACTGGCACCGCTCACCGAGCGTTTTCCAACCTTGAAAGTGGTGTTTGAGCACATTACCACCCTGGACGCAGCCCATTTTGTTTTATACGCCGCCGAAAACATCGCCGCCACCATTACGCCGCAACATTTGCTGATGAACCGCAACCACATTCTGGTGGGCGGCGTTCACCCGCATCATTACTGCCTACCGGTATTAAAGCGCGAAGAACATCGCCAGGAGTTGCTCAAAGTGGCCGCCAGTGGCAATCCCAAGTTTTTTCTTGGCACCGACAGCGCACCGCACAGTAAATCTGCCAAGGAAAGTGGCTGCGGCTGCGCTGGTTGTTATACGGCCTACGGGGCCATTGAGCTTTACGCAGAGGCCTTTGAAGAGGCCGGGGCCTTGGGGCAACTGGATGCCTTTGCCGGTCGCCATGGCCCTCAATTTTACGGGCTGCCAGTCAACGAAGAGACCGTGACCCTGGCCCGTCAGGAGTGGGCGGTGCCGAAAGAGTTCAGATTCGGTGACGAAACAGTGGTACCGTTACGTGCCGGAGGCAATCTTAGCTGGCAGATGATTCGCCCCTCTTGACATTATTTGATATCAACGCTGAAAGAAGTTTTCATGTCTGACCTACCCTACCGAATTGCTGATCGTTTTCGCGGATTTTTGCCTGTGGTTGTTGATGTCGAAACCGGCGGGTTTAATGCCGAAACAGATGCCTTACTGGAGGTTGCTGCCGTCATATTGCGTATGGACGACGATGGTATGCTGCACCGCCACAGAACCTACGACTGCCATGTCGTGCCGTTTCCGGGTGCCAACCTCAGCGAATCAGCCCTGGCGTTTACCGGCATTGACCCTCACCACCCGTTTCGCGATGCTGTCGATGAAAAAGAGGCACTGGAGAAAATTTTCACCCCCATTCGACAGGAAATCAGAGACACCGGCTGCAGCCGGGCCGTGCTGGTCGGGCACAACCCGTTTTTTGATCTTGGTTTTCTCAAAGCCGCCATCGAACGCACCAAAAGCAAGAGTCCGTTTCATGCTTTCACCACCTTTGATACGGCGACGCTGGGCGGGCTGGCCTACGGGCAGACCGTATTGGCCCGTACCGTTCAGGCTGCCGGTTTCAGTTGGGACAGCAACGCCGCCCATTCCGCC
>Ga0256830_1002803_pt1 | contig 11242 bp, 7 predicted proteins | sample 128326metaG_FD_190537 | JGI IMG/M metagenome (GOLD analysis project Ga0256830, IMG submission 190537) | Hydrothermal vent microbial communities from Lau Basin, Pacific Ocean - 128-326 | ecosystem: Environmental > Aquatic > Marine > Hydrothermal vents | place: Pacific Ocean: Lau Basin | collected...
CCTGCCGCTGGCCGTGCACAAACTCAGCGGACAAGTTCGGGACTTCGAGGGCTGCCCCTTTCCCGCGTATGTGTGGGCCGCAAGCGATGATCTCAACTCCCCTCAAGCGATCGTGAGGACAGACGAAGAGGGCTGCTTCACGCTCTGGTACCCCGAGGGGAAGCCGCTCAGGGTATTCATCGACGACGAGAGCTACTCCCGCACGACCTACGAGTGCTGGATCACTTCGGAAGGGCTGAAGGCTGACGTGCAGATCAATCCACGCGTAGGCGACTTCGAGCTTTGGGGTCTGCACGCCTGGCGCACGCAGCTCAATTGGCACGTGTACTTCTGGCCCTGCTCGCTGCCGTTGGACCTTCGGGCCAAGCAGCTCAACAGGGAATTTTCGGTTCCCCGGTTGAGGAGGGAGGAAGTCACGGTGCGCTTCGACGGCGAGGAGGTTCCCATCCTGGGATTGCACCGGGTGCCGGTCCACATCAAGAAGGGGCGAGTCCATGCTGCCTATCTTTTAGATCTGCCCCTGCAGAAGAGGCTTTATCCTTGTGAGCCCATGCGGATTCAAGTGGAAGTGCACACGGCCACCCGCGGGCGCGGGGAGGCGTGGTATATTGTGTGGTAAGAGCCCTGATGGGTGTAGAATAGTCATGGCCAATCCCCTAAGCTAGAATTCCTGAGGTGATCAACGATGGCGAAGATTGCGGACCGTGTTGAAGTAAACCCCAAAGTCCATCATGGAAAGCCCGTCATCGCGGGGACCCGAGTGCCGGTTCATATGGTGCTCGGTCTCCTGGCCCGTGGGCTGACCCCGGAGGATATTATCCGCGATTATTACGACCACATCACTAAGGAAGACATCCTGGCCTGCCTCCGCTATGCCCAATCCCTCGTTGAAGAGGAAGAGGTCCACACCGTTTGAGCCATGACCCTTTTCTTGGCAGACGAGTGCGTGTTTGTTTCTACCGTTCGTCTCATGAGGAATCTTGGGCTTACAGTCCAGCGCGTCCAGGAGCTCAGCCTGATCGGTTCCGAAGACCAAGAGATCTTTCAAGAAGCGCAACGGATGAAAGCCGTCCTTGTGACCAACGACAAAGGCTTCGGAGACGTTCGGGTTTATCCACCCTCGTCGCATCGGGGGATTATCGTTTTGAGGATGGAGCCCGATCCGAAGAAGGTTCAAGCCGTCCACCGCGTATTGGAAGGACTGCTCAAGCGGGAAAGGAAATTCGATTGCTGCCTTTTTATCGTTGATGCGAGCAAATACCGCAAGAGGAAAAGGCCATAAATAAATGAGCAGGCAGAAGCAGCAGAAGCCGAAGTCCTCCCAGGACCCTAAGATTGTGATCTCCGTAATCCACACGACAACTTGGGGGCTCGTGGCCGCAAAGCATCCTGGGATCAGACCCGCTGCCCAGCTTGTTGGGGCTTTTGGCATTCACGCTGGTGGATGGAGCAGCTTCCTTTGGAGACTTCCGAGGATGGAACTGGCAGGATGCTCGGATCTTGCGCCGCTTTCACGCCTTTGGATTGGGGATTATGAAGATGGTCGTCGCCTCCGAGACGGGGAGGAGCGCCCTTAAGGCCCTCAAGGTGCTTCAGGGCACGGGGATTCAACTTGTCGTGGTGACCCACCCTCCGGCGGCCACGACGGGACCGAAGGGCGAGATCCCCATCGGGCTCAGCCGCCCGGAATATCAACACGTCAAGCGCCATCTGGAGGCTCAGGGAGCCGTGATCGTGCAGGGGACACGACCCCTCGGCGGCGTCGGACGCGCCCTCGGTTGGCGGGCGGCGGTTCCTGCTACGTTCGTGGACGAAACGCTCGAGCTGTTTAGCTCGGGGACTAAGATCGCCGTGGAAGTCGCAATCATGGCGGCGGACGCCGGGGCCGTGGAGGCGGGCGAGGAGGTCGTGGCGCTGGGCGGCACCTTCAAAGGGCTGGATACGGCTCTCGTCGTCAAGACGGCCTATAGCTACAACGTCTTTGCGGAGTTCGAGGTGTTGGAGATCGTCGCCAAGCCCCGACATCCGGGGAAGCGCCTGCCGGAATACGAGCAGGAAGGCTGGGAAGGCGATCTCGATCCGTACTATAAGCCCGTCGAACTGGACGAAGAACGCCACGGCTAGGCTCAACAGAACACGAGGTAGGCGGAAAGCTCAAAGGCAAGTAGCCCCGCCTTGAGATGAGATAGGAAGGGAGCTTGCCGCCCCCTCGCCGGTTTGAGTATGATGGGCTGCGCATGCCAGAAGCAACGCCATCATACATGAGCGCGAAATTCTTTCCTAAGGGGAGAGGTGCGGTGAGGCAACTGCGACGGCAACCCGATAAAGAGCAACCGTTTAGGGCACTCAGCATCGCGTTCGGCTATGGATGGGGCGGCTTCCTGTTTCTCCTCTCGATCCTGAGCGCGCTGGGCCTGAGCCTGGGGCTCCCCCCGGTGCCCGCCCAGGCCCAGATCCCGGAGCTGGCCCAGAGCCCCTCGTTCGAGGTCTTCGGAAGCGTAAATTGGACCGTCCGCTACGGGCTGGGAGACCCCCGTGGGCTGGCCCAGAAGGGCTACTCCCGCGGCCTCTTCTTCAACCAGAACATCACCCTGGACGCCGACGTCTCCGTGGCCGTCGAGCGCCCCGTCCCCGGGCTGCTCTCGTTGTTGGCCCAAATCGACAACCAGCAGCCCGACTTCCTCCAGTCCCTAAGCATCCTCTTTGAGGCCGAGCGCTGGACGGCCCAGTTCGGGGACTTCCCCATGGGCCGCCCCGAGAGCCCCTTTGCCTCCGCGGATCGCCTGCTCAAGGGCTTCAAGGTGGACTGGCAGGTCAACGAGCGCCTCTCCCTCAGCGCGATCCTGTCCCAGGTCTCCGGGATCCTGCAGACCAAGACGTTCCGCGGGAACACCGTGGAGGAAACCGTCCAGCTCGTACCCCAACTCCCGGACCGCCCCTGGGCCGAAATGCCGTACCTCTGCGAGCTTCAGGGGTCGGAGACCTACTGCAACCTGAGGGGGCTGGCCCACTTCTTCCTCGGCCCCGACTTCGTCGAGGGGTTTACCAAAATCAAGCTGCGCTTCCCCACGGACGATCGCCTCCGGGAGCTCCTGGAAGCCTATGAGCTGGGGTACCTCTTCGACGTCATCCAAGAAGACCCGGAGCCGGAGCTGGATCCCTCGTCCTACCTCATCATCCCCGCCGAGGAGGGGTTCTACCTGGCGCTGCGCGCGGACTTCGAGACGATTCTCCGGGACCAAATCTTCCGCTACATCGACGACTACAACCTGGGGTTGCCGCCGGACGCGGAGTTCCAAGAGTACCCCCTAAGCCCGGGGACGGACTACGAGCGAGGCTTTCTCGAGGGCCTGCAGGAGCGACTCACGATCGCCGTCGACTCCCTCGAGCTCCGCCCCCCGGACGCGGCCTACTATCGCTTTTACTACCTGCGGCACCCCGAAATCCTTGAGGGGAGCGTTCGGGTGGAGATCCGGCTCCTCCGGGAGGAGGAGTTCCGCCCGATCGACGATCCCCTGCTCGCGGGCTTCGAGATGAACGTCTACCCCGAGGTGGGCGTGCTGGAGCTGATTGCCCCTCCCGAGTTCTTCCAGAACCCCGAGAGCGCCGTGCGGGTGAGCTACGCCTACAAGTCGGGAGCGGGCACGTACGTGCTGGGGCTCTCCGTCCTCAAGGGGAGCGAACGGGTGTACTTAAACGGCGAGCTCCTCCGGCCCGGGCAAGATTATTTGCTGGAGTACGAGACGGGCTTTCTCATCCTCTTCGTGGAGGTGGGCCCCGACGACGTCCTGCGCATCGAGTACGAGGTGGCCCGCGGGGGCTTGGGGGGCTTTGCGGAGTACCGCCGGGGCTTCGAGGGCCTCACGCTCCAGTACCAGCCCTGGGACGGCTTCACGCTCTTTGTGGATCTGCTGCGGGCGCACGACTCCCCCACCGCGGGCGTCGACCCCGAGTCGCTGGCGACGATGCCCAACAACCACGTGGTGCTGGGCCTAAGCGGCGTCTGGGAGGGCGAGGGCTTCCGGACGGACTTCGACTTGGGCTTCAACGTCAACGTCTTCCCGCCGGATGACAACATGAAGATCAACCAGCCCAACCGCATATACGCCGTCCACGGCCTCACCCACCAGGGCCGGGAGCTGGTCCTCTTCGGCCACCGCAACGGCGTCCAGGTGTACGACGTCGCCACGGGGAGCTGGAGCGGCTACGGGCCCGCGGAGGGCCTGGCGGGCCTGGAGGTCTTCGACATCGACAGCGTCGAGGGCCTGGTCGCCTTCGCCACGTCAGGGGGGCTCTCGCTGCTGGAGCTGGAGCCGGGGGACCCCCTGGCCAGCTTCGCCCGGCCCGCCGACTGGCGGCGCTTCGACGAGCGGGATGGGCTCCCGAGCAGCCGCGTCCTCAGCGTGCTCCTCGTCGACGGCAACAACGCGGTCTGGGTCGGCACGGACAAGGGGCTAGCCACGGCGCCCCTGGGCGACTTCGAGGCCCTCACGGAGCGAAAGACGTGGACCCTCTTCCAGAAGGAGAAGTACCCGGAGCTCCCGAGCGATCGCGTCCAAGAGCTGGCCTGGGCCGGGGGGATGCTGTACGTCGGCACGGACGGGGGGCTGGCCGTCTTCGACCCCTCGGCGGAGCGCTTCGTGCCCGTAGCGGAGCTGCAGGGTCTCGAGATCCGCGACCTGGCGGCGGACGGCCTCCGCGTGTACGCGGCCACGGACCGCGGCGTGTACGCGATCGAGGGCACCCGGGGGGTCGGGCGCCCGTTCCTGAGGGCCGTTCAAGCCGTCGCCCTCTGGGAGGGGGAGCTGTGGGCGGGCACGGAAGCGGGGCTCTTCGGGGCGATCTCCGGCCTCGTCCCCGAGACGGAGGGACGCTCGATCACGGCCCTGGGGACGGGGGAGCGGGCCCTCTGGGCCGGGGAGGAGGCCGATGAGAGCTATCGGCTTCGGCTCTTTGAGGTCGCGCAGCCCCAACCCGAGGGGGAGGACGGGATCGAGTCCGGTCTCCGCGTGCGCGTCTACGACGCGCGGGAGGCGGAGCTGGACGGCGAGGCGAAGGGGCGCTTCTCGGACCTGCCCGCCGCGGAGCACACCGACCTCGGCTGGGTGGGAGAGATCTCGGTCAGCAAGCAGCTGGGTCCGCTCACCCTTCGGGGGACGCTGCGGAGCATCTCGCCGGAGTTCACCCCCATCGGGCTGCTCAACCGGGAGGACCGGCTGCAGCTGAGCCTGGGCGCCTCCTATGCGCTCAGCGAGGCCCTCACCGTCCGGGTCAACCACGAGGAGGGGCTCACGGACCTCTTCCGCTCGCCCACCCAGGTGCTGCGCGACTCCCTGGGTCTGAGCTTCCGGCCGGAGGGGGGCCCCACCCTCGACGTGGACTACGCGATCGATCGCTTGGACCACAGCTTCGAGCGGCCCGGGTTCGACATCCGACGGCGCTCGTACACCCTCTCGCTGGGCCAGACCCTGCTCGACCGGCGCCTCGATCTGGGGCTCAGCGCGCAGCTCGCCCAGGACGAGGACCCCCGCCGCCCCGGTGGGGGCTTCCTGGAGGGGGACCTCCAGGGGACGGCCCGGTTCCGGGCGGGCCCCGATCTCCGGTTGAACCTCGCCCTCAAGCAGCCGTTGCAGCTGCGGTTTGGCCGGCTCTTCGGGGCCAGCCAGCTCACCTGGGGGGCGGACTGGACGACCGCGGCCTCCGTGAGGGAGCTTCCCCTCCTCGGAATGCCCGTCCAGCTCACGTTCCAGACGGGCTATCAGGGGAGCAGTCGGTTGCCCGTCTTCGGGTCCGGGGGGCGGTTCTCCCTCGACCAGTCGGCCAACGTGCAGGTGCAGGCCGCACGTCTGCAGCTCGGGGAGGTGGTGCTCAGCCCCCAGGGGACGTTCTCCCTCCGCTCCCGGGACCCCTTCAGCTTCAACTCCCTGCTGGAGCTGGGCGGGGACACGACGCTCCAGGGGCAGTGGGGCCTGATCGACGGGACGCTCTCGCTGGGGCGCACCTTCTCCACCCAGGGGCGCACCGGGCTGGTGCGCTTCCAGGACCGCGGCCAGCTCAGCCTCGCCCACCGCGATCTGCGGGGACTTCGCCCCACCCTAGAGCTCTCGGGCACCCTGGAGACGCTCACCCACCCGCTCTTCGGCCGCATCCGCAACGGGCAGTACCAGATCGCGCTCCAGCTCTTCTGGCAGAAGCTCGACTCGCCCCTGACGGCCGACCTCTACCTGAGCCGCCAGGCGATCCTCACCGAGCGCGAGCGGACGGTGACGTACTCGTTCCAGCAGGGGATCGAGTACCAGCTCGTCCCGAGGTGGGGCCTCACCCCCCGGCTGGACGTGCTGCTCGACTACATCCGAGGCGAGCGGAACCGCCAGCCCGTGGAGGATCTCTCGGGCGAGATCACCCTCTCGGCGAGCTTTGCCCCCATCCCCGAGTGGACGGCCACCGTGGGGGTGTCGTATCTGTTTACGACGGACGCCACGAAGCCCCGGCCCCCGGCCCACAGCTTCGCCGTCACCGTGCAGTTCGGCCGGACCTTTCAGTTCTTTTGAAGACTAGCGCACGCTCGCGGGCAGGGGTAGGGGGTCGTCGGGCGGACAGGCGCTGGGGCGAAGCGCACAGAGCAACGGGTTCGGCGGGCCGAAGATGGCCACGAACGAGATGCGGTGGGCCCCCACCAAATCGGGGTGCATCGTGAAGGCGTAGTCCAGGCGAAAATCCCCGAAGCGGATCCCGAACCCGATGCTGGGGGTGATCGCGCTCCCCGCGTTGCTCAAGCCCAGACGGAGGCTGAGCTCCGCGGGCTCGAGCCCCTCGAGGTCAAAGCCCCCGAGGGTCCACTCGCCCCCCAGGTGGAAGGCCCCCCTCGCGTCGAGGTCCGCGGCGAACGCGAGGCCGCCTCCGAGCAGGAGGGCTCCCCCCAGGCGGAAGCCCGGCCCCCAGGACTCGCGGTGGCCGCTGCCGTAGGTGATCCCGAGGCTCAGGAGGTTGGGGGCGATCGCCCCCACGCGCAGGGACCGCACCGGCAGCCCGCCCAGCTCCAGGCGATCCCGAACCCAGAGCACGCTGGGGGTGAGCGAAAACGCCATCCCGGACCCCGGGGCCAGGGTGCTCACCCGGTAGAACTTCATCTGGGCCCCCACGGCCAGGGGCATCCCGATCCCGAGGGCATCCAGGGAGAGGCCCCCTCCCAGGAGCGCGCCCATCTGCGTGTAGTTGAAGGTCTCGGAAGGCACGCCCAGCTCGTCCCGGCGCACGAGCCCGCCGACGCCGAGCACCAGGAACTGGACCCCCACGTTGGGGACGGCCAGCGTGACGCGGCCGTAGTCGGCCCGCACGAAGCGGTTCTGATAGAGCCCGCTGATGTAGAGCTCGCGCAGGAAGGCCAAGCCCGCAGGGTTGTAATAGAGGGCGGACTCGTCGGCTGCCAGGCCCACGAACGCACCGCCCATGCCCGCCGGGCGGGCCCCGCCCTCCAGCTCAAAGAGCCCCACCAGGCTCTGGGCACGGACTTCCACGGGGCTTGCAAAGCCAAAGCCAAATCCAAAGCCCAGCGTCCCCCCTAACAGCAGAACGATCAGGGCGTGTAAGATTTTGGATCTCATCGCTGAACGATCAGCACCTCCACGCGCGAGCGGACCACGCCTTGAGGGGTGGTCGCGCGCACCAGATAGAAGTACGGCCCGTTTTGCACGAGGCTGCCCCGGGGGTCCCGCAGGTCCCAGACGAACTCCCGACCCGTCAGGTCGAGATCTTCCTGCAGCACGGGGCGGCCCAGCAGGTCGTAGACCCGAAGCTCGGCGCCGGTTGTCCCGTCCGGAAGGAAGTAGCGGAACTTCGCCTGGGTGGAGGCGGGGTTGGGGTAAGCGATCACGCCCGCGGCGTCCCCCGGGGGCGCGGGAAAGACGTAGAAGCGGACGGTCGCCGTGTCCTGGCCGTCGCGGTCGTCGGTGACCGTAAGCGTTACGGTGTAGACGCCGCCCTTCTCGTAGCGATGGGTGGGGTTTTGCTCCGTGGAGGTGGTCCCATCGCCGAAGTCCCACAGCCAGGCGACGATCTCCCCGTCGGGGTCGGTAGAGGTGTCGGTGAACTGAATCGTGTCGCGGGTGCTCGGGCTCATCGGGGAGAACTCGAAGGAGGCGGTGGGCTCTTCGTTGACCGCGGGGAGGATCGTGAGGGTGCCCTCCACCACGGTGTGGGGGATAAGCTGAAAGTCCGGATCGTGAAAGATCTCAAAGCTGGGGAGCAGGACGACAACGGAATCCGGTTCCCCTACGGCGAGCACCCGCAGGCGGAAGAGTTCGCCCTCCCGGATGCCTGCCTCCCCCGGTTCGAGACAGCGGGTGGCGGCGAAGCGCACCAGGCCGTTCTCGACGTTAAAAGCCCACACCGGGCAGTCTTCGGGGAACACCACCTCTAAGATCTCGATCGCGGTCGGGTCGTAGGGGAGCACTCCTTGAAAGCTTACCAGTCCCCCCGGAGGAACCCCGGAAACGGTGACGGCGATCTCTGCCTCCTCGCCCTGGCGGACCTCCTTGCTCTCGACAGTGACGGTGGCCGTGGGCGGTTCCTCCTGCGCCAGCAGCCTGCCCCCTACGCCCCCGGGAGTTGCTCCCCATGCCAACACCAGAGCCACTACCAGAACCGGAATAAGTACAAACCCACGTGGGGCAAAAGTGCTCCCTTTGCGGGCTCCCATGGATTGCGTTATCCCGTCCAACTCGGATCACACTCCTCCTTGTTAAAAGCGCCAAGCAAACCCGACCTGGTGCGTGCTGGGGAGTTGGGCATGGCTTTGGAAGGCGTAGTCGAAGCGGAGCGCATCCAGGGTGATCCCAAATCCCAGGGTGAGAGCCCAGAGCGTCCCCTCCCAGAACCCGCCGAGTCGTAGGGCGACCGTCGGGCTCATGCCTGGGGCGAGCTCTTCCGGCAGCGGTATTTGAACCTCACCCCCCGCGCGAAGCGCAAGGGGGAAAGCGAGGTCCAGGGCGATCGTTAGCTCCGGGATCGGGCGCACGGCGATCCCGAAGGTTCCGCGGGGGGCACCCCCCGTCGTCCCCAGGGCGGGGAGATTCTCCCCCATCGCCCCCAAGCGAAGCTCCTCCAGAGGCAGGGAGAACGGCTGTTGGAAGCGAAGCAGCAAGCCCCAGTCGAGGGCTGCCCCGCCCCCACTTCCCTCCTCCACGGTGCTCACGCCGATGAGCTTCAGTTTAAGCCCTATGGCCAATTCCTCCAGGCTCTGCGTGGCGGGAAGGGGCAAATCCGAAAGCGCCCACCCCCCGGCTCCCAGCAGACCCAGCTGTAGGTAGCCCAGCGTTTCCGTCACCTCGTCCTGCGCGTTGCGCCCCTCGATGGGGCCGAAGCTGAACAACGCCAGCCCCCCACCCCAGCGGGGCAGCGCGCCAAGGCCGCGAAAAAGGTGCGAAGCGCCAAAGCGGAGCTCATAGAGGGCCTGAATCTCGGGAGCACCAAGATAAGCCAAGCCGGCGGGGTTGAACAGCACCGTCCCCGCGCCGTCCGCCACCGCTACGAAAGCCCCTCCCATCCCCACAGCTCGGACTCCAGCGCTGAGGTCAAAGAGGGTTGCCTGCTGGGCGCGAACCTCAACCGGTGCGTGGGGGAAAAAGAACGGCCCGTAAACGACCCCCAAGCTCCAAAGGCAGACCCCGACGACGATCCTCAGCGATATAGACTCTCTTTTCATCGGCATATTCTAGCCCCCAATGTCCCGGTTTGGCCGTGCTCTAGGTCACCTTACCACCAGCAGCCGACCGATGGGGGAGGCGCGCACCCCTTTGTCGGTCGTCACCGTCACCCGAAAGTAGTACGGTCCCGGCGGAACGGCTTGGCCGTCGAGGTCGCGGAGATTCCATCGAAAGCGGGTTTCATTTCTATCGAGGTCCCCACGGAAGACGAGCCGCCCTCGCAGGTCGAAGACCCAAAGCGTCGCTCCTTGGGCGTTCTGCGGCAGGGTGTAGACGAACGTAGCCCGGGTCCGAGCGGGGTTCGGGAAGACGTGCACGACGACCTCCGCCGGACCGGCCCCCTCCTCCACCACGGTGATCGTCTTGGAAGCCGTGTCCGACGCCCCCGTGTCGTCCGTGACGGTAAGGGTTACGGTGTACTCTCCCGCTGCGGAGTACGTATGGGTGGGATTTTGCTCCGTGGAGGTGGTCCCGTCGCCGAAATCCCACTCCCAGGAGGTGATCGTCCCCCCTCCCGTGGAGCGGTCCGTGAACTGCACCTCCTGACCTACCTCGGGTTGAGCCGGGGAGAAGTTGAAGTCCGCCTTCAGCTCCTGCGCGGACGCTACGGCAACCTCTCCCTCTACCACGGAGAAGGGGAATCCCCCCTCCGGGGTGTTGAGGCTGGTAAACGAAAGCGATAGGGTCGTCTTCTTGCCGACATCCCCGACGGCCCGCACCTTGAATTGCAGAAAGTTTCCGTTGCGAATAAGGTTTCCACTGACCTTGGCTCCGATGAAGCGGACCTCTCCGGCATTGTTATCGATTTGGAAGGCGAATATGTTATAGCCGTTGAGGCCCAACACGTCCTGAACCCAGATAACGGTAGGGTCGTAGGTCAGCTTCCCCTGAAAATCCTGCAACCCGGGCGAGGGCGCGTTCTGGATAGAGACGTTCACGTTGCCCGTCTTGTCCTTGGGGATAGAAACCTTGCCGACCGTTACCGTCGCTTCCGCTTGCGCCCATAAGGGCGTCTGCGTCCCCGTCCCAACAAGCGCTAATAGAAGAAGGACCGCTCCACCGACCCACTTGAGGGCTGTCGATTCACGTTCTTTCATCGTTTCCATGTGGGATCAGTGTAGTCCTGGCGTTCTCCCCGTCAAAGGACAGCGGTCCAATGTCTAAGCCCTCCCGGTCCGAGGCGAAACCGACACGTTACCGCCCCCTTGTCACTTCTTGGACGACGATCCGACGGCCGATCCCCAGGGTCGCCTGCTCCCACCCGAGGAGGGAAGACCAGGAGGAAGCGCCGCTTAGCTCCCAGGCTCGGAAGTCCACGGATCCCGATAGGTCGAGAAACCAAAGGGATCCCGTATGATGAAACATCCCGCTTATGGAGAGTTCATCAAGGCTCCCCTGGCCCAGGAGGAGGAGCTGGGAGAGCCCTGCAGGCCCGTATCCCCATTGCCCCTGCAGCGTGAGCGAAGGACTCAGATAGCGGCCGTTTCCGTTTAGGCTCCACCCCCCGGCGGAGAGATCCACCGTTCCCTCCAGGGCCC
>Ga0256830_1002804_pt1 | contig 11241 bp, 8 predicted proteins | sample 128326metaG_FD_190537 | JGI IMG/M metagenome (GOLD analysis project Ga0256830, IMG submission 190537) | Hydrothermal vent microbial communities from Lau Basin, Pacific Ocean - 128-326 | ecosystem: Environmental > Aquatic > Marine > Hydrothermal vents | place: Pacific Ocean: Lau Basin | collected...
GCCATGAAATTTACAATGAAAAAGTAAGCATCAAAAGGGTCAGAGAATTACGAATCAAGATCAGGAATGAAATTGCCGGTAAAAACGGCACTACCTCACGTGACACCCAACATTTTAAAGAACAGCAATGCAATGGACTGCCATGCAAAAACTTAACCGGACAATGCTGAACAAAGGTGAAAAAAGAGTGTTTCTCTGCGGTGAAACAGGAAGAGCGGAAGTTATAAGACTCAACAGGGACAGGTCTGAAAACAACAGTTATTTTGATGAGATTAAAAGAGGCGATTTTGTGGAGGTTGAGGGAATTTATAAAAAGGGAACTCTTTTAAGGGCAGGCAGGGAGACTGTTGTCAGACCGGCTGCTCTGATTTGACATGAAAAAAATTATCGGCTATGGTTGTTTTCGATGAAAATAATATTTACCGATCTTGACGGAAGCCTTCTTGATCATAATTCCTATTCATTCGATCCGGCGCTTGAAGCGCTTAAAAGAGTAAAAGAACTCGGCATCCCTTTAATACTTTGCAGCAGCAAGACATTTGCCGAGATGGAAATTTACAGCAAAAAACTGCAATTAAAGGAACCTTTTATTGTTGAAAACGGGTCTGCTGTTTATTTCCCGGCATCCGTCACGGATGTCCTGAAATTACATGGTCTGAAAAAGGATGGAGATTACCGATATATGGAACTCGGGGTTGACAGGGTTCGGTTAATAAAGGTATTCAACACAATCAGGCGGAAAAAAGGATTTAAAATAAGGTCATTCAGTGAAATGGGTTTGACTCAAATAATGGAGATGACTTCCCTTCCGAAAAATGAGGCAGTCCTTGCCATGAAAAGGAAATATACCGAACCGTTTATTATATCCGAGGCCGATTCGGCAAGAGCCTGCGAGATAATAGATGAATTCGGCTCTTCCGGCTTCAACGTCGTCAGCGGCGGCAGGTTTTTTCACCTTATGGGTAAGACCGACAAGGGAGCGGCGGTAAAAAAGACGATAGAGATCTATTCATCATCGTATTCAGACAAAATACATTCCATAGGCATAGGCGATTCGGAAAACGATTTACCCATGCTTTCGGTGGTAGATTTCCCGGCGCTTGTAAGAAAGTGGGACGGCAGCCGGATTAAATCTAAGGCGGCTGAAGAATTTTATCGTACCGACGGCATCGGACCTGCCGGATGGAATGAGGCGGTATTGGATTTTCTTCAAGGTAAATCCGACAACGATATTCAAAGCGGAGGTGTGTCTAAATGACTGATTTTTTTCAAAACGGTGATATTACAACTCTCCATAAACTGGGAACTCCAAGATTGGAAACACTTGAGGCGAATATTTATAAATATTCAAGAAAGAGGCCGATTGCCCTTGTTCTGCCTGCTCTCTTCTCCGAAATTCAGGGCGAGGCTCTCCCTCGTATTCTTGATGAGTTAAAAAAGGTCAATTACCTGAACGAGGTAATTGTGACAATGGGAAAAACAACAGGTGATCAATTCAAAATAGCGAAGGAATTTTTTTCTCAACTTCCTTTTGATGTAAAGATCATCTGGAATAGCGGGGAGAGGATTCAGGAACTGTACTCTCTTCTCGAAAGTGAAAATGTTTCTGCCGGAGAAGATGGAAAGGGGAGGTCTGCATGGATGGCCTACGGATATGTGCTTGCATCAGGAAAGAGCAAGGTTATAGCTCTTCATGACTGCGACATTCTAACCTACAGCAGAGAGATGCTGGCCCGCTTGAGTTATCCCGTGGTCAACCCTAATATGGATTATGAATTCTGCAAGGGTTATTACAGCAGGGTTGCCGGCAAGATGCACGGCCGTGTGATGAGACTTTTCACAGTGCCCTTAATCAGATCGATGATTATGATTCTCGGCAGCACCGATTTCCTCTCCTACCTGGACAGTTTCCGGTACCCTCTGGCGGGAGAATTTTCAATGCTTGCCGACCTGGCCCGCAGAAACAGGATACCGGGAGACTGGGGACTTGAGATAGGGGTGTTGTCGGAAGTTTATAGGAATTGCTCAAAAAAGAGGATATGCCAGGTAGACCTATGTCATACCTATGAACATAAACATCAGGTTTTGTCTGCTGAAGACGAAAATGCTGGATTGATGAAGATGAGCATAGATATAGCCCAAACCATATTCCGCACCATTGCAAGCATGGGGGAGAAGCTTCCTCAAAGTTTTTTTGATACGTTAAAGGCGACATACCAGAGAACATCTCAGGATTTTTTGTTGAAATATGCCAATGATGCCGCCATAAATTGTCTTGATTTTGACAGGCACGAAGAGGCAACGGCGATAGAAGCTTTTGTAGTGGCATTAGGTATTGCAGGTGAGAGGTATCTCTCCGACCCTATGGGTGTTCCGGCCATACCTAACTGGAACAGGGTCATATCGGCCATTCCGGATTTTTTTGATAAATTCGTCATGGCTGTAGAAAGTGATAACCGCAGCTGATAACGGGTCTTTCCGGTTTTGAATCTTTATCTGTTTTGCTTAATCTAATAAAAAAAAATTATTGGAGGTTGGTTATGTCACTTGTCCTTTATCATTTTGAAATGTGCCCCTATTGCGCAAAGGTGAGAAATGTTATCAGTGAGCTCGGCATTGATGTGGTTATGAAAGATACCAGGAAAAATGATGCGTACAGAGATGAGCTGACGGCATTGAACGGCTCAACACAGGTTCCGTGCCTTGTTGTTGACGGTAAACCGATGCTAGAATCGGATGTTATTGTAGAATATCTCGGCAAACATTATGGTTGATTGATTCATTGTTGTTTGACTGTTGTCTTTGAACCGTCAAGCTCGGTTTTTTTATTGCCGAATCATATGTTGATTTCCTCATCCTTTTTTGATAATTGACCTGCCGGAATATGGGGGCTATACTCCATCAACCGAGCTGTTTTTTTATTTATGCCGCTCAGATCACCTTTTAAACCGAGTAATTTATGACTGAAGAGAAGAAAAGACCCGGAACGGGAAAGAAACTTTTCCTTATTGACGGCAGTTCATATGTTTACAGAGCTTTTTTCGCATTGCCTTACCTGAGCAATTCCAAGGGGTTGCCGACAAATGCCGTCTATGGATTTACTTCCATGCTCAACAAGATAATGAGGGATGAAAAGCCTGATTTCATGGCTGTTGTGTTCGATTTAAAGGGGCCGACATTCCGCCACGAAATATACAAGGATTATAAGGCCAACAGATCGGCCATGCCTGATAACATGAAGCCTCAAATTCCTTACATCCATGAAATTGTAAAGGCTTACAATATACCTTTGCTGGCGCAAGAAGGTGTTGAAGCGGATGATATTATCGGTACGATATCGAAGAGAGCTGAATCTATGGATATCGATATTGTGATTGTCACCGGCGATAAAGATATGATGCAGCTGGTTTCGCCGTCTGTCTGTCTTCTCGATACAATGAAAGACAGGTTGATTGTCGGGAAGGATGTTATGGAGAAATTCGGTGTTGAACCATCGAAGATCATTGATGTGATGGGGCTGATGGGTGACAGCTCGGACAATATCCCCGGCGTGCCCGGCATTGGAAAAGAGATCGCCAAAAAACTGATGAGCGAATACGGTTCTATTGATAATATTTATAAAAACATTGATCAATTAAAAGGCAAGTTAAAGGAAAATCTTGAAAAAAACAAGGATCTGGCGTACCTGAGCCGTGAGCTGGCCACCATAAACTGTAACGTCGATATTGACGTGGATCTGGAGAAATTAAAGCCGTCCAAGCCGGATCCGGCCAGATTGAGAGAGCTTTTCAAGGAGCTTGAATTCCCAAGGTTTCTGAAAGAGCTGACTCCCCGGAAGGCACTGTCGAAAGATAACTACCGTCTTCTGATGACAGTGGATGAGATAAAAGAAGTTACAAAAATGATTACCGTAAACGAGCTTTTATCCGTCGATCTTGAAACGGATTCTCTCGATCCGATAAATGCCTCGATTGTCGGGATATCTTTTTCCTTTGAACCCCATAAGGCGTTTTATATTCCGATAGGCCATACTTATGACGGCGTTCCTCCCCAGCCGCCTTTTGACGATGTTTTATCACAACTCAGACCGATACTTGAGAACCCTTCAATAAAGAAAACAGGCCACAACCTCAAGTACGATTACATAGCGCTCAGGTGTAACGGAGTGGAACTGGCCGGCATATATTGCGACAGTATGCTGGCATCCTATCTTCTCAATCCGGCCCGACATTCGCATTCTCTTGAAAATGTGGCCCGCGAGTACCTGGATCATCAGATGATTACATTCAAGGATGTAGTCAAGGATCCAAAAAAAGTCACATTCGATAAGGTGGATATTGATGCGGCCCTTGAGTATTCAGGAGAGGACGCCGACGTCGCCTACCTCCTTTCGGAAGCGCTGCTTAAAAAGCTGGAAGAAGACGGTTTCGGCAGACTGTTTCATGAAGTTGAAATCCCGTTGATAGAGGTACTTGCCGATATGGAGATTACAGGCGTTAAAATCGACACTGATTTTTTAAAGGCAATGTCAATGGAATTGAAAGAGAAGATAGATTTCATAATGGAGGATATTTTTGCCGTTGCCGGAGAGGAGTTCAATATTAACTCTCCGAAACAGCTTTCGGTCGTACTCTTTGAAAAACTCGGACTTCCGGCTGTCAAAAAGACCAAGACAGGATTTTCGACCAACAATGAGGTTCTGGTAAAACTGGCCGAAAAGCATGAACTTCCGGCGAAAATACTTGAATATCGCTCCATTGCAAAATTGAAGTCAACCTATATAGATTCACTTCCGGCCATGGTCAACAGCGTTACCGGGAGAGTGCATACATCATTCAACCAGGCGGTGACGTCGACAGGAAGGCTTTCGTCGAGCAATCCCAATCTCCAGAATATACCGGTAAAAACCGACCTGGGAAAAAGAATTAGAGAGGCGTTTGTTCCTGAAGAGGGGGCTGTAATAATATCGGCTGACTATTCACAGGTGGAGCTAAGAATAATGGCGCACCTTTCCGGAGACAAGGTGCTGCTTGATTCGTTTGCAAAAGGAGAGGACATTCATCAAAGAACGGCCGCGGAAGTATTCGGCATCTTTCCCCCGATGGTGACGCCCCGGATGAGGCGGGAGGCAAAGGTGATTAATTTCGGAATTATCTACGGCATGGGCGCTTTCAGCCTTTCAAAGGAGCTTAATATTACTCCCAAGGTTGCACGGGCGTATATAGACGGTTATTTCCAGAAATATCAGGGGGTACGGGAGTTTCTCGACAGTACAATAGCCTCAGCAAGAGAAAAAGGTTATGTGAAAACCATTATGGGCCGCAGGTGTTATGTTCCGGATATCAATTCATCCAACGCCAACCAGAGGCAATTTGCCGAAAGAATCGCCATAAACGCGCCGATTCAGGGAAGCGCCGCCGATATAATTAAAGTTGCCATGATAAGAATCCGCAACAGGGTGAATGAGGAAAAACTGAAATCAAAGATGATAATACAGGTTCATGACGAACTTGTATTTGAAGCGCCGAAGAATGAATTATCTGTTATGAAAAAACTGGTGACTGAAGAGATGGAGGGAGTGGTTGAACTGTCAACGCCTCTTAAGGTCGATGTGGGCGCCGGAAAGAACTGGGCGCAAGCGCACTGATTATGGCGCTGATTAGTTTGCAGGATCTGAAATTAGGTTTCGGCGGGCCGCCGCTTTTGAATGGAGTGAACCTGCAGATCAAGGAGGGAGAGCGGGTGTGTCTGCTTGGCCGGAACGGCGCTAGTAAATCGACGTTAATGAAGCTCATTAATGGTGATTTATTGCCCGATCATGGAACTGTTGCAAGGCGGCAGTCTCTTCGAGTGGCCTCAATGACTCAGGATCTGCCGAGGCAGCTTGGCGGGACTGTGGCGGAAATTATCGCCTCAGGTCTGGATGAGGACACCGGATGGGATGGTCATAAAGAAATTGAACAAATCATATCGAAGATGGCCCTTGAAAGGGACGCCGCATTTCAGGAACTTTCGGCAGGCCTTAAGAGGCGCGTCCTGCTTGCAAAGGCACTGATCGGATTTCCTCATATTCTTCTGCTTGATGAGCCGACAAATCACCTTGATATTGACTCCATAAAATGGCTTGAGGGCTTTATCATCCGTTACGGCGGCACGATACTCTTTGTTACACACGACCGTTCGTTCCTGCAGAATGTTGCCACGCGTATTGTTGAGCTCGATAGAGGTAGAATTATAAACTGGGACTGTGATTATGGAACCTACCTCCTAAGAAGGGAGGCGTTGCTTGATTCTGAGTCAGCCCGGAACGCCGGGTTTGACAAAAAATTGGCAAAGGAGGAGGCGTGGATTCGACAGGGGATAAAGGCAAGGCGCACACGTAACGAAGGCCGCGTGCGAGCGTTAAAAAAAATGAGAGAGGAACGAGAAAAGAGACGGAATCCGTCAGGCAATGTGCGATTGAATGTTAAGGGTGGGAATCGTTCAGGCAGGGTGGTTGTCGAAGCTGAAGGTGTAAGCTGCGGTTATGAAGGAAATATGGTTATAAAAAATTTCTCCACCGTTATAATCCGTGGAGACAAAGTGGGAATAATAGGGCCGAACGGATCAGGGAAAACTACACTTCTTGATGTGCTGCTTGGAAAATCCGTTCCTGTGGAAGGAGAGATTAAACGGGGCACGAATCTTGAAATAGCATATTTTGACCAGATGCGCGATCAGCTGGATGAGGAAAAGACGGTTAGGGAAAATGTGGCTGACGGAAACGACCAGGTAGTCATCAACGGGAAAGCGGTGCATATAATAGGATATCTCAAAGATTTTCTGTTCAGTCCGGAAAGGGCGGAAAGCCCGGTGAAGATACTGTCGGGCGGGGAACGAAACAGACTTCTTCTGGCCAGGCTCTTTACAAAACCATCGAATATGATCGTTATGGATGAACCGACAAACGATCTCGATATGGAGACCCTTGACATCCTGGAGGAGATGCTGGCGGAGTATAATGGGACACTGCTCCTGGTAAGCCATGATCGGACGTTTATCAACAATATTGTAACCGGTACTCTCGTATTCGAAGGCGAAGGGAGGGTGAATGAATATGCAGGCGGATACGACGACCGGCTTGTCCGAAGCGGGAGAAATAAAAAGAACGGCCCCGGGACGGCTGTAAAAACTGTTATAAAAGAAAAACGGCCCCGCAAGATAAGTTTCAAGGAGAAAAAAGAATTAAGTGAACTCCCTGAAAAAATTGAGACACTGGAGGCGGAAAAAGAACGGCTCTATAATATCATGGCCTCTCCGGAATTTTATCGGGACGGGGGAGAGAAAATCTCGTCCGTCAAGGCTGAAGCGGAAAAGATCGAGGAGGAGCTAAACCTGGCATATAAACGGTGGGAGGATCTTGATAGTTACAACTGATCAGACAGTCAGACTTGATAGTTAAGGAAAAAACGATTACTCCCCGCACCCGCTGTTTGCAATTACTGCAAAGCTATTCCCGGTACGTCTAAGTAGATATGCGGATCCGAGATGTATAGGTTACCCGTCATACCCGCTTTTCAACAGATTTATTCTTGTCATATTCATCACTTTTTCTATAATTAAATGATTTAAGGCTGTCGTCGACTTGTTGAAAAGAGGGCTGTCGCTTTGAAGTTTGATCTGCCTTTACAGGTTGCAGCGCTTTTGAAAAAGGGATTGAGATCAATATATGTCGCAAGAAAAGCAATATATGTCGCAAAATTATTTTTTTAACATGTTAAATTTAAGTTTTCTTCGTTGTGAGCCGATTTAACGGACCATAAATGGTGTGTATTCGGAAACCCGGTATTGCCGGTGTTAAGTCCGGCAGGAAAGTCTCTCCAATTGCAAAAGCAAATTATCCGTATGGTTGTTTTTTTGAAAATAGTATCATAACTTGTAGATGAAGTTTGTCACAGGGGGAAGTTTAGATGTCGGAGAAAGTGAGAATTCTTGTAGTAGATGACGAGCCTTTGATTCTGGAATCACTTTCTTTGATGCTTGAACGGAGCGGTTATTATGTTAAAAAGGCTCCCGATGCTCTAAAAGCGCTTGCTTTAATGGAAGAGTATCATATTGATATAGTTCTGACAGATCTAAGCATGCCCGATATGGATGGACTGGAATTTCAAGAGAAGGTGGGAGAAAAATATCCCCATGTCCCGGTAATATTCTTAACAGCTCACAGCACAGTCGGAACGGCAGTAAAGGCGATAAAGTTAGGCGCCTATGATTATATTGAAAAACCCTGCAAATCCGAACAATTGTTATCCATAATAGACAAGCTCATTAATGAGAAAAAGCTTTGCAGCAGAACTGGTGTTTCTGCTGGTGAACACCGGAAACTCCCTCGCTTTGAAAATATAATCGGCAACACGACGCAGATGCACAACGTATTTGATGAAATAAGATCAGTTGCAAACACTGATATATCGGTTTTGATAGTAGGTGAAAACGGTACCGGGAAGGAACTTGTCGCCAATGCGATACATTACGGGAGCTCCAGGAAAGATAAACCTTTTATAAAGGTAAATTGTGGAGCCATTGCTGAAAGTGTAGTTGAAAGTGAACTGTTCGGCCATGAAAAAGGCGCCTTTACCGGCGCGGTGAGAGATCGTAAGGGAATGTTTGAAATGGCGGACAAGGGAACTTTTTTTCTCGATGAAATCGGGGAACTGTCGACTTCTACTCAGATTAAACTGTTAAGAGTGCTGGAGACGTGGGAATTTCAAAGAGTTGGAAGCTCTAAAGTTCTTAAAAGTAATTTCAGGTTTGTTTGCGCGACAAATAAAGACCTTCCGCTTGCAATAATAAACAAGGAGTTTAGAGAGGATCTTTATTACAGGATCAATACAGCCATTATTCATTTGCCTTCTCTTAGAGAAAGAAAGGCGGATATCCCGTTGCTGGCTGATTTTTTTCTGAAAAAAACCGCCAGGCAGATGAAGAAAAATGTCAGGTCCATATCAAAGGAGTCAATGCGTTTATTGATGAAGCATGAATGGCCCGGTAATATAAGAGAACTCTCTCACGCCATTGAGAGAGGTGTTACATATTGTAAGGGCATTGAGATTATTCCGGATAACCTTCCCCGTGAGATAAGAAATATGGCAGGCCGCCGGGAAATTGCTTCTCCTGATTCTGCGATAACACTCTCGGCTGTTGAGTCTTCCCACATTTATAATATTCTGGTGGATAACAACTGGAATATGAGAAAGACGGCCGATACACTGAATATTTCAAGAAGCACCCTTTACAAGAAACTGGAAAAATATAAGTTGAGCAGACCGCGATGATCTGATAACGGAGAGATGTCTGTTTGGGGGCCGTCCGGTATTGTTCACTGCCGGCTGTTAATGGAAGTATGGAACATGGACGTGAAAAGAAAAGGAAAAGTACTGGTTATAGATGACAGCCGGCAAAATCGTGACCTTGCCGAGGATACGCTGTCAGATGCAGGTTTTGAAGTGCTTCTTGCGGCAAACGGCGAAGCGGGATTAAAATGCGCGAAGGCGCAGCGCCCCGACATTGTTCTTCTTGATGTCATGATGCCGGGTATGAACGGTTTTGAAATATGCGAAATATTAAAATCTCCTCAAAGCGGACTGGAAATGGTGAAGGTGATAATGTTGACGGCGCTGGCCTATACACGCGATAAGATTGCCGGATTTTCCTGCGGAGCGGACGACTATTTAACCAAGCCTTACCATCCTTCGGAGCTGATTGCCCGTGTCAACGCACAATTGCGAACCAAGCTGGCGGAAGATGCGGTCATGAACCGTCTCAAGAAGAGCAAACATATGGCAACTATCGGGCAAATGGCCTCGGGTATCGCTCACGACTTCAAGAACATTCTCTCTACATCTCTGGTAGTTGAACTGATCAGGGAGTTTGCAAAGGATGCGGAAGCGAAAATAGACGCAGGCAAGCCGTTGGATGCAAAAAAAGAGCTGGGAGAGATAAAACGCTTTTGCGATTTGGCAGAGCAGTCAATTTTGTTGGGCCAGACAATGGTTCAAGGGCTTACAGCTTTTGCCTTCGGCGCCGGCAGCGAAAATAAAGTCCATAAGTTGTCATCTCTTCTCTATCCGCCTGTTGATATTCTCTCAAAAAAAATAAACAAACAGGGAGTGGAAAAAATTCTGAACTTTGAAGATAAGGATGTCGCAGTAAAGTGTAACGGGGGAGAGATTCAGCAGGTAGCGCTCAACCTTATCATAAATGCGCTGCAGGCCATGGAACATTCAAAGGAAAAGATATTGACTATCCGTCTCTGGACTGAAGATGACCGGGCCTGTTTTTCTGTTGCCGATTCGGGGTCGGGAATACCCGAGAATATACGGGAAAAGATATATGATGACTATTTTACGACAAAAGCTGAGGGTAAAGGGACGGGGATAGGACTTTCGACGGTAAAAAAAATTATCACCGCCCACAATGGAAAAGTTGATCTTGTAAGCAAGGTAGGCAGCGGCTCCACTTTTACGGTTTCATTGCATGTCTATCACGAACCGGATTAATGCGATTTAAAGGAAATGACAGAGAAAAGAAAACAATTAATTCTACTTGTAGACGATGAATCAGCCATCAGGGAGTTTTTTAAATTTAAACTGGAACGTGCGTCATATGGTGTAATCACTGCGGAAAACGGCAAAGAGGCGCTTTCCATACTTGACGATTCTTCTATTGATCTTGTGCTGACCGATCTGGTGATGCCCGTTATGGATGGTCTTGAACTGCTTGAGAGGGTAACTCGGGAATATCCGACTGTCCCTGTAATTATTATTTCAGGTGTCGGCGATCCTGAGAAAATTGTCCGGGCCATCCAGGCGGGGGCAGTTAATTTTTTACCTAAGCCGGTCAATCATGAAGTTCTTTCGACAATTGTTGAAAAAGGTTTAAACCGTAGAATTCAATTATTAAAGGAAGCAAAACAGGCCGAAAGAGACGCCGCCATAAGTGAGTATGTGTCAAGGATAAGTCAACGCTGCAAATATTATGAAGCCTGTTACGAGGTCCCCGTCGGCACGGCCCGTGATATGGATTCATTGATAGAGACTTTATTGCAGATATGGAAACAGAGCGCTTTATACGGAGGATTTCGAGGAGAAATGAAAAATTTTCCACTCCTGGCCAGTGAGCTTTTGTCCAACTGTATTTCCTATGGACGGCTTGGAGTATCTTCCACTCTGAGAGACACGGAAGACCCCTTTGACAGGAGTT
>Ga0256830_1002805_pt1 | contig 11239 bp, 12 predicted proteins | sample 128326metaG_FD_190537 | JGI IMG/M metagenome (GOLD analysis project Ga0256830, IMG submission 190537) | Hydrothermal vent microbial communities from Lau Basin, Pacific Ocean - 128-326 | ecosystem: Environmental > Aquatic > Marine > Hydrothermal vents | place: Pacific Ocean: Lau Basin | collected...
CGAGGATGCGAAACACCGATTCGTCCCCGGATTGGAACAGGCGGATGAGGTTCTCGTCGCTCAGTTGATCAAGTTGAGGCGCTGTGCTCTGGATTAATCGAAGCTGATTCATCTATTGCAAACGGTCGTCAAACCACGATATAGACGAAAATCTGCAGGCGAAGTTCCATCCATGTTTCAAGTAAAAAGTGTTTTTTCCGTTAGAACGTTCGAACGTTGGAACGTTAGAATGTTTACAAACTCCGCGTACTGCTACGTGGTCTTGTAACCCTGGCTGACGTAGAAGAGCTGCTGTCGTTGCAACGACATTTTCCCTCGCATCTGTATCATTCCCGCGAAAGCGGGAATCCAGGAATTTGTAACTTCCTTTAGCATGTAGCATCGCTCTCCCGTTGTCCGTCGTCTGTCGTACGTGTTCCGTGGCCTAGTCTGCGTCATTCCCGCGAAAGCGGGAATCCACAGTTCCCCGAAAGGGCCGTAGGAAAAGTATGGCGGCGTGTTCTTTTCATGCGAGGCAAAACTTCGTCGCCCGGGCGCCCGCGCATTTCCATTGCATTTGCAGGCCGGTCAGGTTATTTTTTCGAGGACACTATTCGCACCAGACATGAGAGCACATCATGAATTTCGATTTACAGACCGTCATGCAGAAAGTCCAGGAGATGCAGGCGAAGATGGAGAGCCTGCAAAAAGAGCTGGCCGACAAGCAGATCACGACCGAGGTGGGCGGCGGCATGGTTTCCGTCACCGTCAACGGGAACCAGGAGATCGTGAAGATTTCCATCGAGAAGGACGTGGTCAATCCCGACGAGGTGGAAATGCTGGAAGACCTCGTCGTGGCCGGGGTGAACAAAGCCCTGGCCGAGGCGAAAAAAATGGCCAAGGATGAAATGGGCAAGGCCACCGGCGGTATGCTGCCCGACATCCCCGGTCTCAACCTCGGACTGTAGGAGCGCCGGACATTTCATGCTTTCAACCAGTCCCGCCCTCGAATCCCTGATCACCGCCTTTTCGCGGCTGCCCGGCATCGGTAGAAAGACCGCCCAACGCATGGCGCTCTTTACACTGCGGCAACCACGCAACGAGGTGGAGGAGCTTATCACCGCCCTGCAAAACGTCCTGGACCGCGTGCGGTCGTGCTCCACCTGCTTCAATATCACCGAAACGGATCCCTGCACCATCTGCTCTTCGACGCGCCGTAACCACGGCCTTGTGTGCGTCGTGGAAGAACCGAACGACGTCTTCGCCATCGAGCGGACGAACGATTACAAGGGCGTGTACCACGTGCTGGGAGGCACGTTGGCGCCGCTCGACGGCATCGGACCGGAAGACCTCCGCGTGCGGGAGCTGATCGAGCGCGTGAAAAAAGGAACGGACGAGGTCATCCTCGCCCTGAACCCGACGGTTGAAGGCGAAGCCACGACGCACTACCTGTCCCAGCTTCTCACCCCGCTGGGCATCAAGGTAACGCGCATCGCCCGCGGCATTCCCGTGGGCGCCGACCTCGAGTTCGCCGACGACGCCACGCTGGTGCGCGCCCTCGAAGGCAGGATCCCGGTATAGCCATGTGGTACGAGCGCTGGTTCGCCCATGAAGACTACCTGCTGATTTACAGCCACCGTGACGAAGAGGAGGCGGAGCGCGCCATCGAGCTCATCCTGCGCGCCGCCAACGCGCAGCCCGGCTGGAGCTTCCTCGACCTCGCCTGCGGAAACGGGCGACACGCACTCGCCCTGGCCCGCAAGGGCTTCCGCGTCGTGGGGGTGGACCTCTCCGCGAATCTCCTGGACAAAGCCCGCGAAGCGGCCGCCCGCGACAAGCTGGACGTGGAGTTCGTGCGCGCGGACATGCGCGACCTGGAATGGCGCGGGGAATTCGACGCCGTGCTCAACCTGTTTACCAGCTTCGGGTATTTTCCCTCGGAAGAGGAGGACGAGAACATCCTGCGCGCGTCGTACAGGGCGCTCAAGCCCGGCGGCTGGTTCGTGCTGGATTTCTTCAACGCCGGGGCCGTGACCGGATCGCTCGTGCCCCGCGACGAACGGCGGATCGACGGGCACACCGTCATCCAGGAACGGGCAATCCGCGGCAACCGCGTCGTCAAGCGCATCACGATCAGCGCCAACGGAGAGACCCGGACGTTCACGGAATCCGTGCGGCTGTACAGACCGGAGGACCTGCGCGCGCTCCTGGCCCGCGCCGGCTTCACGGTGCAGCGCGAGTTCGGCGACTACGACGGCAATCCGCTGCTGGATTCTTCGCCGCGGTGCATCCTTTTCGGACGAAAATGAAAACACTGCTCATTGCCTGGACCCTTTTCATCCTGCTCGCCGCGCACGGGTGCGGGATCTTTTCCACCCGGAACCCGGAGGAACCGATTGCGGCCAGCGACACGTACCAGCCCCCGGTTTCCCCGGAGATCGTTCTCGAGAATCTCGCCGCCTCCATCCGCGAGCGCAACAGCAACAATTACCTGCGCTGCCTTGTGGACACCGTCAGCTCCGAACGGCGGTTCCGGTTCATCCCGACCTCCGACGCTGCGGGGCGTTACGCCTCCGTGTTTGCAAGCTGGAATCTCCAGTCGGAGCAATCCTACTTCCAGAACATCATCGCCGTCACGCCGGCCGACGCGCAGTCGTCGCTCGCGCTGAACGGCTCCTTCCAGGTTCTCACCAGCGATTCCAGCCTGTACTTCGCCGACTACATCCTGGTCGTCCGGCACGGGCTTAGCGGCATCCCGGAAACGTACTCGGGACGGCTTCAGTTCACGCTGGCCACCGACCGCAACCAGTTCTGGAGCATCGTGCAGTGGGAGGACATCGAGCAGGCGGGCAAGGCAAGCTGGAGCGACCTGAAGGGGAGGTTTTCAAACTGATGCGAAGAAGAGAGGGAAACGCGGTTCGACACGGATTCACTCCCGGCGGTCTTGTGGGAGCCGGCCTCGTTCTGTGCTTCCTTCTCGTCGTTGCCTCGTGTAATCCCTTCGCGCCCGCCATCGAGACGGGGGAGGACGGCAACCAGGGGATCCTGGGCGATCAACGCACGGTGGAGGGCGTGTTCCAGAACTTCTGGTACGCGTACACCTTCAAGGACACCACCATCTACGGCCAGCTTCTGCACCGGAACTTCGTGTTCACCTACCGGGATTTCGACAAACTCGTGGACGTGAGCTGGGGCAGGGACGAAGACATGCTCATCACCGACCGGATGTTCAAGAACGCCACAAATCTCAACCTTGTCTGGAACAACATCGTCGGGCTCAGCGGCGACAGCCTCACCACCGACGTTACGCGGAGCTTCAACCTCGTGGTAACCTTCAATCCCACCGACGTCACGCGCGTGGACGGACGGGCCAGCTTCCGGCTGGTGCGGGAACACCCGGACCAACCCTGGCAAATCGATCGGTGGCGCGACGAGTCGAATTTCTGACCGCGCTATTTCGGATTGCTGTGGATGAAAGAGAACGCATGTACGTGGATGGACTTCGCTCACCACCACGTGGCTGGTGGTATGGGTATTCTCTAATCCCTATAACCTTTCCCTGCCCTTTAGTCGAACCCCGTCCGCTGTCAGCATCACCGGTGTCCCCAGGCCGAGTCGCTTCAGCGACGCAAGCTGCGTGGCGGCGTCTCCCACCACGAGGTACACCATCCGCTCCGGATCGATGTACTTTTGCGCCAGCTCCCGGTGCCTTTCCACGGTCATCTTCCGGATGACTTCCTCCTGCCGCTTCACGTAATCCAGCGGCAAGTCGTATGCGGCGATGGTGTTCAGCATGGACAGCAACGCTCCAAGGGTCTCGAAGCGCCGCGCGTTCGATTTGAGAAGAGCGTTGCGCGTTAAATCCATGTCCTCGGCGGAGATGCCTTCGCGGTACTTCAGCATCTCGTCGCGGAAGATCTTCACCGACTCGAACGTCGCGTCCGTCTGCACGCCCGCACGCGCGGTGAAAGTGCCCGGGTACCTGCTGGCGGAAAAGCCGGTGCGGGCGCCGTAGGTATAGCCTTTCTCCTCGCGCAGGATCATGTTGACGATGCTGTTGAAACTGCTCCCCAGCTTGTAATTCATCACGTACGCGGGGTAGAAGTCCGGGTCGGTATAGGCGAGGGCAAGATAGCCGATGCGAATTTCCGACTGCTTTGCCCCCGGGAAATCCACGAAGTACAGCGTCGGTCGCTCGGGCATGGCCGGCATGGTTGGTTCGGGTAAATCGACGTCCTTCACCTCCCACTTCCGGGACAGCGACGAGAACGTGGAAAGGGCGTCCGGCTTGGAAACATCGCCGACCACCGCGACGTGCGCTACCGACGGCGAGAAGTTGCGATCGTAGTACGTCTTGAGATCATCCAGCGTCATGGCGGACACGGATTCCGTTGTGCCGAGGACTGAGCGGCCGAGAGGATTGTCGCTGCCGTACACCAGGCGGTTGAACACGTTGCCGGCGATAACGGCCGGATTTGCACGGTTCCGGCGAATCTGCTCGACGACTTCCTTCTTGAGGCGCTCGAATTCCTTCTCATCCCAGCGCGGCTGGAGGAGAATTTCCTCGGCCAGAGCATAGGTCTCCGCGAAACGGGAGGCAAGACAGGAGGCGGTAAGCGTGACGGCTTCCTTCGAAGCGTACATTCGTATGCTTGCTCCCAGGCCGTCGATTGCTTCTTCGAGCTCGACGGGCGTGCGGTTTTTCGTTCCCTCGGTCATGAGGCGGGCGAGAAGGTTGGCGGCACCCGCGTGGGCCGGGTCTTCGCCGAGTGTCCCCCCACGCAGAGTGACCTGGAATTGTACCAGCGGTAGTTCCGTGTGTTCGATACCGAGGACGCGCATCCCGTTGTCAAGATTTGCGTCCCAGACAGCAGGAAGGTTGAGCAGGGGATCAGGACCCTGTGGCGGCTCTTTGGAGCGATCGAACGAGGACGGAATCGTATCCATCGATACCACAGCGCCTTCCGGTGCGCGAATATTCGCATCGTCAGCGGGGATGGTGAACTCCCGGGAATCCGCGGCGGACAAGACAGCCTTCCCGCGCGGCACGCAACTGGTGAGTACATACGGCTTGTCCTTGACGTATTGTCCGTACACGCGCAGTATATCGTCTTTCGTCACGGACAGGATACGTTGGCGTTCCGTGACGATGTAATCCGGAGAACCGGCGTATTCGTTGAAGATGGCAAGCTGAAAGCACTTGCCGAGAACACTGGAAATCCTTTGGTAGAACCTCGTCTCCGCTTTCGCCTTGATGCGGTCCAGGTCTTTATCCGTGAACTTCTCCTTTTCGAATCGCGCCAGGCCCTCCTTAACGGCCTGCTCCACGTCGCCCAGGTTCTGTTCCGGAAAAGCCCGCACGCGAATGCGGAAGACACCTGCCAGTTCCAGGCTGCTCTGGTTCGCCGACACCGAGGGCGCAAGCTTTTTCTCCTTGACGATGACGCTGTAGAGAGGCGCTTTCTTTCCGTCGGCCAGGAGCTGTCCCAGCATGGTGAGCGCGTAAATGTCCTTGGTGTACTGTTCGACGGTAGGAAACACCATGTTCAACTCCGGCGACCGTGCGAAATCGTCTTCGAAATACACGCGTTGGGCGACTTCGAGCTTCACCGGCTTGGGAACCGGATCTTCCGCCCGCTCGATGGGTTTGATCTCGCCGAAGTATTTCTCGATCCATTCCTTCGTTTTCTGGTCATCGAAGTCGCCCGCGACAACAAGCGTGGCGTTGTTGGGCCCGTACCACTTGCGGTAAAACTCGTGGACGTCGGCCAGGGAAGCGCGGCGCAGGTCGTCCAGCGAACCGATCACCTGCCAGTTGTAGGGATGCCCTGCCGGGTACAGCAGCTTGTTGATGACGTAGGATGTCCGGCCGTAGGGGCGATTGTCCACGCGCTGGCGCTTTTCGTTCTGCACTACTTCCTGCTGGTTCCGTAACGCCTCGGGGGTGACGGTGCTGAGCAGGAATCCCATGCGGTCCGACTCCATCCACAGGGCCATTTCAAGCGTGTTCCGGGGAACCACTTCATAGTAAATCGTTCCGTCCTCCCACGTGCCGCCGTTCAGCGTACCGCCCGCGCCCTGGATCTTCAGGAAAAACTGGTCCTGTCCGATGTGCTGCGACTCCTGGAACATCATGTGCTCGAACAGGTGCGCGAATCCCGTCTTGCCCGGAACCTCGCGGTTCGACCCCACGTGGTACAGGATCGCCACTCCGACGAGGGGATCGGAGCGGTCCTTGTGCAGGACAACCTCCAGTCCGTTATCGAGCGTGTATTTCTCGAAGTCAAGGCTGAAGCCCCGTTCGGAATCGCACCCGTTCAACATGGCCACAAACAACACGGCCGCGGGCAGCATCGCCAGGGGCACCGCCGCTGCGAGCAGCCGTTGTAATACAGAACTCGTGTGATCAGATCGCATGGTCACTCCTTCTTGTTATAGAAATCCAACAGCGCTCCCCGCTTGAATAAAAAACCCCCTTGGGGAAGGCCTTGAGGGGGGATGTTTGGCACGTGGAAGCAAGCTTACACTTCCATGATTTCCTTTTCTTTCAGGGAAAGGAGTTCTTCGATGTGCTTGGTGTGCTCTTCGATGATCTCCTGCACCTGGTTCTCCGCGCGCTTTCGTTCGTCTTCCGAAACGTGTTCTTCCTTTTCCGCTTTCTTGAGATGCTCGATGGCGTCCCGCCGGATGTTTCGGAGCGCGATCCGCGCATCCTCGCCGTAGCGGCGGGTAAGTTTGACCAGCTCCCGGCGTCGCTCTTCGTTCAAGGGAGGAATGGGGATGCGGATGAGGTTGCCGTCGTTGGATGGGTTCAACCCCAGCTCGGAGGCGAGAATGGCTTTCTCGATCGCTTCCAGGGAGCTGCGGTCCCACGGCTGGATGCTAAGAGTGTGAGCGTCCAATACGCTGACGGTGGCGAGTTGATTGAGCGGCGTGGGGTTTCCGTAGTATTCCACCCGTATGCCGTCGAGCAGGGCGGTAGTCGCTTTCCCGGTACGGATACTGGCGAGCTCGTGGCGCAGGTGTTCCACGGCCTTGTCCATCCGTTCACGGGTCTCTTTCAGTATCTCCTTCATGGGCATGGATCGGTGTTCTCCGTGTTGTTGAGACAGGAATTAATCCACGATTTCCGAGGTATGGGTCACCAGCGTTCCTACCGGCTCTCCCATCACAAGCCGCTTCAGGTTGCCCGGGACGTTCATGTTGAACACGAGAATGGGCAGGTTGTTTTCGCGGCACAGGGTTATGGCGGTCATGTCCATGACCTCGAGGTTTCGGGTGAGCACGTCGAGATACGAGATGTTCTGGAACCGGAACGCCTCGGGATTCTTTTCGGGGTCGGAATCGTACACGCCGTCCACGCGGGTGCCCTTGATGATAACATCCGCCTGGAGCTCCACCGCCCGCAACGATGCGGCGGTGTCGGTGGTAAAGTACGGATGGCCCGTTCCGGCGCCGAGGATCACGATGCGATTTTTTTCCAGGTGGCGGATTGCCCTCCGGCGGATGTAGGGCTCCGCGATCTGGTTGACCTCGATGGCGGTGGCCAGGCGCGTGTAGATGCCTTTTCGCTCCAGCATGTTTTGCAGCGCAAGGGAATTGATGATGGTGGCCAGCATCCCCATCTGGTCGCCGGTGACCTTGTCGATGCCGTCCGACGATGAAGTCACGCCGCGGTAGATGTTCCCGCCCCCGATGACGATCCCGATCTGCACTCCCAGCTCGTGCACCGAGGCGAGATCCTCGGCGAACTGGACGAGCACCTTCGTATCGATCCCGTAGTCCTTGTCGCCCAGCAGGGCTTCCCCGCTGAGCTTGAGCAATATTCGTTTATACTTCGGGTCCATGCAGATATAATACAAAAAAAGTCTTTTTGCGTGAACAAAAAGACTTTTCAGAATCAGGTTAATCCGTCCCTATCTGGAAACGGTGGTAGCGGGCCACACCGACCGGCGCACCCAGTTTCTTGGAGATTTCTTCCAGGTATTCCTTAACCGTCTGGTTGTTGTCCCGGATAAAGGTTTGTTCGAGCAGACAGTGTTCCTGGTAGAATTTCTGCATTCGTCCCTCGACGATGCGGTCCACGATGTTTTCCGGCTTCCCGGATTCGAGCGCCTGCTGTCGAAAAATCTCCTTTTCCTTTTCCACGACGCCGGAGGTCACGTCGTCGCGGGAAACAGCCAGCGGATTCATCGCGGCAATCTGCATGGCGATGTTGCGACCGACCTCGGTGAGCTCTTCGGCAGGCGAACCGTCCACCGACAGTTCGAGCAAAACGCCCAGTTTGCTGCCGGGATGGATGTAGTCAATAACGATGCCGTTTTCCGTCTTGTAGGAAGCAAAGCGCTTGACGTGGAGTTTTTCGCCGATCTTGGCCGTGGCCTCGTTGAGCGCGTCACCAACCGTGCCGGCTCCGTCGGAAAGACCAAGGAGTTCGTCCACGGTTGCGGGTGCTCCGGACTTGATGACATCGAGAACGCGCTTTGCGAAGGCGATGAAGTCATCACTCCGGGCCACGAAATCGGTTTCGCAGTTGACTTCCACCATGTGGCCCTCGTTCCCCTCGACGGTGGAAAGCACGATGCCTTCCTTGGCTTCGCGGTCGGCGCGCTTGGCGGCCATTGCGGCACCCCGTTTCCTCAGCAGTTCCACCGCTTTTTCGAAATCTCCGTCTGCTTCCATCAGCGCTTTTTTGCAGTCCATCATGCCCGCGCCGGTTTGTTCCCGCAGAGCCCTGACCTGTTGTGCTGTAATTTCCATGTTTTTTCCGTGTCGTCGTCAGTTATTCGTTTGGTTGAGATTCTGTTTCTTTCACCCGCCGCTCGCTCTCCGCTTCCGCCTCGGCTTTCTGCCTGCGCCCCAGTTCCTTGCCTTCTTCCACCGCGTCGCTCATGGCGTGCGTGATGAGCTGGATGCACTTGATGGAGTCGTCGTTTGCCGGAATGGGGTAGTCGATTGGATCAGGGTCGCAGTTGGTGTCCAGGATGGCGAACACGGGAATGTTCAACCGTTTCGCTTCTTTGACCGCGATGTGCTCCTTCATAACGTCCACCACGAACACCGCCCCGGGCAAGCGTGTCATGTCGATGATACCGCTGAGCACCCGGTTGAGCTTTTCCTTTTCCCGCGACAGCATCAGGCGTTCTTTCTTGGTCAGCTTTTCGAACGTCCCGTCGTTCTCGGATTTCTCGATGTTGGCCAGACGCTTGATGCTTTTACGGATGGTCGTGAAGTTTGTGAGCATGCCGCCGAGCCAGCGCTCGGTGACGTAGTTCATCCCGCAGCGGGTCGCTTCCTCGCGCACGATGTCCTTTGCATGGCGCTTGGTCCCTACGAACAGGATTTTCTTACCGCTGGCAACGATCCTGGAGACCTGGTCACAGGCCTTGTCGAGCAGCTCCTGGGTTTTCTTGAGATCGATGATGTGAATGCCGTTGCGCTCCATGAAGATGTAGGGTCGCATCTTCGGATTCCAACGGCGTGTGAGGTGCCCGAAATGGGCACCGGCTTCGAGTAGTTGTTCGAGTGAAACACGCGGCATAATAAACCTCCGGGTTTTTTCCTCTGCGTCCGTCACCTGTACCGGTTATCCGCCGCGGCGGACACCCGCCGGTACATCGGGACGCATGTGTGATGAAACTAGTGAATTAACGCTTGGAGAACTGGAATCGCTTCCGCGCTTTGGGACGTCCGTATTTCTTCCGCTCGACCATGCGCGGGTCGCGCGTCAGCAGGTCGGCGGCGCGTAACGGTGCGCGGTATTCCTCGTCCTTGGCCGCCAGCGCCCTGGCAATCGCCAGCCGAATAGCGCCGGCCTGCCCGGTCAGACCGCCTCCACGCACGATGACGTTGGTGTCGAACTTGTTGTTGGTTTCCGTCACCGTGAACGGAGCGCGAATATCCTGGACCAGCGTCGGCAAGGGAAGGTACTCGTCAACCGGTTTCCCGTTGATGACGATCTTTCCCGTTCCCGGAACCAGGTACGCCCGCGCCACCGCGCTTTTTCTCCGTCCGACATGGATCATGTTGACCATAACCAATCTCCTCTTGATCTCTATTTCGTATCGTTGAATTTCAATTCGATGGGTTGCTGCGCCGAATGCGGGTGTTCATTGCCCGCGTACACCTTCAACTTCTTGAAGATGCGGCGTCCCAACTTGTTGTGAGGGAGCATCCCCTTCACCGCGTGTTCGATCACGAAACGCGGATCTTTCCGCAGCTGATCCTGGAAACTGCGCATCGTCACACCACCCGGGTAGCCGGAGTGCCGGAAGTATTCCTTCTTGTCCTGGCGCTTGCCCGTGACCCGAACCTTGGAAGCATTGATGACGATGACGAAATCTCCTGTATCCACGTGGGGAGTGAATATAGGCTTGTGCTTCCCACGCAGTATCCGGGCGACATTCGCGGCCAGGCGACCAAGCACCATGCCGTCCGCATCAACGACGTACCATTTCTTTTCTACGTCTGCTTCCCTGGCCTGGAATGTTTGTATTGTTGTCTTGCTCATTGGTAATATGATAAATACATGAAACGGTAAAAATAAAGCTAAATACAAAGGTAGCCAGCAATTACATGAAAGTCAAGGAACCAGGAAAACGTGTATTCGCATCGATTCGGGTAATTACCGAAAGCCCTTGTGAAAACGCATAAATAGCCCCATTTTTCAGGGGTATTCGCAAACACGGCGTTGAGGGACGCGTCGCTGAACTCGTGTCTTTTTATGGATTATTCCACGGTGCGAAGAGACGTTTTCTCCCGATCATCGCCGATTGAGAGAAAATATTTGCACGGCATCGGCTCCATATCACCCCGAACGTCTGCCAGTTGCGCGTTGCGTGAGCGTGGTCTCCTCCTTCTGTTGGCCTTCATCATGAGCATCCACGCGTTGCCGGCACAGCCCACCCTGACGTTAGGCGACGTCGATACTTCCGCCTATCCCGCGCTCGTTTTTCCCTTCCGCATCGTAAACACGGGCGCACTTTTCATACCTGGCGACGACACGCCGCGCAGGCTCGCCGAAAACGGTGACGACCTCTCCTTTACCATCGATTGCCCGGAACGCCGTCGACTGCCTGTATCCGTTGCCGTTGGCGTGGAGCGCAGCCTTGTCTCCTTCCTGCCCGAAGCACGGAACGCCGCCCGCGCGTTCATCCGCCGTCTAAGGTTTACCGACAACAACGACGAGGCTTCCCTGTGGACCTTCGCCACGTTCATCGACCTGCGTGTTCCCGTCACGCGGGACAGCGCACGGCTCGAC
>Ga0256830_1002806_pt1 | contig 11228 bp, 20 predicted proteins | sample 128326metaG_FD_190537 | JGI IMG/M metagenome (GOLD analysis project Ga0256830, IMG submission 190537) | Hydrothermal vent microbial communities from Lau Basin, Pacific Ocean - 128-326 | ecosystem: Environmental > Aquatic > Marine > Hydrothermal vents | place: Pacific Ocean: Lau Basin | collected...
ACTTGCTTCTAGTGCCCCTACACCCTCCTCTAGCACCTCAACAAGAAAAGCCTTGTACTTCTTACGTTCCGGGTTATCATTCCATACAAGTACAGGCATACCCTTGTACGCCCAGGGCTCCTGCTTGTCCTCATCCTCCAACAGGGCTTCAACGACTTTCATAAGCATCTCGGAAAGACCTGCAACCCTACTGAGGTCAGAAGGCAAGCCTCGCATGGACTTACATACACCCAGTACCCTTTCGAGCTTCTCTTTGTTCATCACACTTACCTCTCAGGTTTGTTAAATGGCGGCAACCTGCTAGCTCGATAGGGGAGCGCGTCTAAGTTGATTGTCCCCATCCTTCCGTTTTCGCGGGCCGTAATGCGCCGATTTCTCGCATCAGTGCCCCGCACCACGCGCTACGATGGCATTAGCCATGAAGCCAGCAGGTCACCATAAACTTGTGCAGCTCCCGCGCCGCCGGTGCTACCGGCAAGGCTCTATTCACGGAGTGTCCTTTTCACAGGGCTTCCGTCTCGGGCGCGACCCGAGAATTGCTGGCGCGGACTTAAGGCGACTGCTCGCCTATCTATATTGAGTGATTATCAGGCCATCACTCACGGCGCATTTGGTGGACAGGGCCGGGCGCTAATCCGGCTACGGCTATATGCTTCCTGTGTTATAGTAGCGACGCCGTGGCTTCTGGCACGGACATAATCCGCCAAGATCGCTTTGCTCTGCCACACTAGGGGCCTGTACACCGACTCGCTTAGCAGTCGTCACAAACCGACCTCCCGCGCCGATCTCGGGCAGTCCGATCCCCATCGGATAGCATATATTTATTGCGTGTCTGCTTTCCACGCCGCCTGTCCATAAACCTAATCTGGCAACTCATTGCGGTTATGCCAAATGAATTCGATGGCTTTTCCTGCGGTCTCGTATTCGTTCAGGCTCCAATACTTTAATATACAACTGTCTTCATCTACACCGATGGCCACCAGGCCCCTGAATAGCCTCATAAGCTGTTCGCCGACCAGAAGTTCATCGAGGTCGCCGGTTTGTGTTGTAGCCATTACGAGTCGTTCCAGTTCTTTCTTTCTCATGTCAACCTCCAAGTCCACACCGGCCTTTCCGGCGGAGCATTGCTTCTTCTGGGGGTTCGCGCTAGCCCTGCCAAGGCTATATCTTTTTGCCGTTTTTCTTCATGCGGTTTTCGATCTTGTGATCCTCTCGGCGTTGGTTGTAGAAAAACTTCTCCTGCATCGCCCCGGCTATATCAAACCCTTCTGCCTCGGCAGTATCTAAGATTCGGATAATGGCATCCGCTAGCTCAACCTCGGCCATTTTCCGGTCAGGTAAGTGATCGTCCATCAGCCCCTTCCTCCAGCCTTCAAGGGCTTCGGACAACTCCGAGTGCATTAAGGCGATCACCTCCCCGAAGCTGCGCTTTATCCGCTCTCCAGTATCAAGATCGGTGTACCAACCCATCGCGACATTAGCCTGATGAATTATCTTTTGTATTTTGCGTAGCCCTTCCACCATCTCGACAGTGATTCTATAGTCAGTCATATTCTCTACTCTCCGCGCTGTGTTCATCCAATGTCCTAGCTCATGTCGGAAAAAGACAAGTTTTCCTGTTCCGTCATACCAAGTGCCATCTTTGGACAATATCATGGGCTTCAGTTCATAACCGCACCATCTGCCGTCCTCGTTCATCGCAATCCAGTTGACCCAGTTGGGTACTTCGTATTTCTTGCCCCTGACTTTTATAGTTTTCATCTCTACTTATCCCGCGAATCTATGCCATTGATCTATTTAACCATCGGCATCACGCCGCCACGACCACCTGGGAAGCGGAAGACGAACATTGACACTGGATCGTCTTTGTTAGACTGCACGATCTTCGCGCCCAGGTCTTTGAGGATGGCGACATACTTATAATTCATATATCCGCCGAGGACTCGCACGGCGCAACTGTCTGCATAGCGCCATCCTTTTCCATCGCATTCATCGCAATCCGCATCTTTCCCATTCAGGACACCGGTTGACGCACATTTATCGCAATCATGCAGGTGGCCACGGTCACACTCGACAGCCCCTTTCCCGCCACAATCAGGGCAGATCGTTACCTTCCCGGATCCGCCGCAGTGCTCGCAGTCCCTTCTCTTCGGCTCTTCAATGTCGTCGAGGGCCTTGTAGCCTTTATATGTGGCGTTGATCAACCCAACGACGCGGCGCAGCTTGTCATAGTCTGGCCCGATGCCAACTAGACCATCCCACTCTTTGACCATGACAATCATCGCGCCATCAGTTGCGCAGTAATATCCGTCACACTCAAATGGCTTTTTCAGCTCTTCCCTGAGTTCGTGCTCAGGGGCGCAGTATTTTGTGAGGTCGATCATCTCACCCTCCAAACAAATTGATTTTCAACCAGGCCAACCCGATCCCAATTCCTAATCCAGCAGACAAGAACACAATTGCTGTCAGCATCAGGACAACCAGCGAACCGAAAGCAGGCAGGCCGTCATCTGTTCCAAGTGGTCCGTGGCTCATGGCTAATATTCGATAATAACGTGCGCGATCTTGTCGGCCTTGATCAAGTTGATCACCTCGACGGCAAGCTCGGGCGGTACGCCTGAATCCACGAATGACTGCTTGATCTCTTTGTGTATCTTCGCGCGATGCTCCAGGGCCGCCTTGCGTCTCGACTCTTCGGCGGCTTCGGCTTCGGCCTTTCTGGCGGACTCTGCTCTTTCCCGCTCGATGCGTTCGCGCTCCTCCTGCGCGGCACGCTCTGCGGCTCTTTCTGCTTCGAGCTGTTTCTGTCTGGCCTCTTCGATCTCTCGCTTGGCGGCCTCCTCAGCCCTCAGTCGGGCCCGTTCCTCGGCCTCCGCGCGGATACGAGCATCGCGTTCCTCCTGCTCCCGCTTTGCCGCCTCGGCTCTCAGACGCTCCAGTTCGGCCTGTTCTTCTTCACGCTGGACGGCTTGACGATATAACGGCTCGAGTTTCTCGATGGTCGCTTTAATTGCAAGCCTGGCGTCATCTGCGCGATGCTCATAGGAGTCATCCACTACGATCGAGTTAGCTTTATCAAGGCGCTGTTTCAGGTCTGCGGCTAGTGATTTCTGTAGTCATGCTGCCTCCATAGCTTTGATTTGTTTGAACACCTCGTCCCGATCCCGGATCACCGCAGCAAGCTGGATTTTCAATCCGCGAATGAAGTCCGGATCAGGGAACTGGCGGATGACAAGTGTCGGAAGGTTTGGGTGATAGAAGAACAGATCACACCATTCCCGCTCGCAAATGAAAATCTGGCCCTGTGTTTGCTGTATGTACTTCGGCGGCGCTTTTTTGTGCTTGGCAAAGTAAAGCAGCGCCTTTGTGTGCGCCTTTGTCTCCAGGCATTTGATCTCGATCAATCCGTCCGTGCCGACAAGCCCATCCGGCGAACAGCCATAACGCTGGAGGTCATCAGTGATGAACCCAACAGACTCAACTTCATGATGCGCCAGCTCGTAAGCCATGATGGCCTCGGCCTCCATTTCCGCGCCTCTCTGGGTTGACGCATTCCCACCGAATGACGACAGGGGCCGTCCGGCGTACTTCTCGGCAGCGAGAAGCTCGGCGTAGTCCTTCATGGACTTCGATGGTTCGCCCGTACTTGTGACGAGCTTCGAGAACTCGCTTGCGGTCGGCATCCCGGCCCGGAGCACGAACCAGTCATCCGATCTCTGCTCAATATCGTGTACGATCACTTGTTCGCCTTCCGCTTGATCGTCGTATCAATCATTCGCAAAACATCAGGCAGGGCGGATCTTGCGATCTGCTCGATGGAGCTTGCCCCGAGCGACTTTTTCAGCCACGCGAGGAATTTCGCAAGATCAATATCGTTATCCGTGATCTTCGCATGAATGGCGAGCGCCTCGTCCTCTGTGATGTATTCGATCTCCGATCCCCGCCCATCATCGTCCATTTCCTTCGTCGCCAATCCTGTAGCGGCAAGAAGGGTATAGCGTTCCAGATACGCGACGGTTGATCCAACCGCCTGGATGTTGTTCTTTCCGCCGGATTGGTCGGGGCCAGCCTGGAGCGGCGTGGATTCGCTATGGCCGAGTTCATGGGTGATGACGCATGTCACTCTGATCTGCCCACCTTCAAGCTGCTCAACATCCCAGCGGTGCGATAGTCCATGTTTTGCCAACGCTTCCGCGATCTTGTCCGTGACGTTTTGCAGTGAAGCGTGGCTGTATTGCGTCGTCCCGTTCGATGTGTTGTAGCGGACGGTTTGATCCTTGACGATCTCGGGAGGATCGGCCTTAAAGGCGTTCATCGCCCGGACATAGGCCCTCTTCGCCTCGTTGGCTTCCCATCGCTCTTGTAGTTCCATGAGCTTTTCGAGCTTATCCAGATCGGCCCCTTGTGAGACGGCGACGGCCAGCAGATCGGCGGGTGTTGCCGCACTTGGGAGAGCAACAGTATGCTCTTTGCTTTTAACCATTTCGCTCATTACCAACTCCTAATATCGTGACTTTTTTCCCGGGAGAAAAACGATCGTCGTTCTCGACCGGCGAAACGTGTAAAGTGATCTTCGTGTACTTCTTCATCCGGTCGGCTCGGTAGATCGTTGCCGGAACGCCAGACTTTTCCTTGTGCCATTTTGCTCTACAGCTCGCAGAACAAAACCGCTGACTTCTTCGCGTCTTCTTGTACGACGTCCCGCAGTATTCGCACTTCATTCCGCGGCGTCCCACGCCAGATTCCAGATGTATGTCTTGACCTGCTCGCGGAGGGTCAGCCCGGCGGTGAAGGGATCAGCGTTGACCATCGCCATGAGTTTCTCGTCCTCCATTTCCGTGATCGCCTCGCTGACTGTGGCCGGATCGGTGATGAAGTCCTGATAGATGGACTCGGCCCTCTTCTGCCTTGCGGCGTCCCGGCAGTCTTCATAATCGAGCATCGCGTCCGCGTGACGAGTGGGATCGGCGATGTCGGGTGAACAGATATAAGCGGCGTCTTTGAAATCCATGCTAAAACCTCAGATCAACGGTTAGAAGAACAACGAGAGAAGCGATCCAGATCGCATCGGCCAGGTTAATCATCCGTTAGCCCATCGCGTAATAAGGGCGTTATTAACTATCAGCACGACGACCCCGACGAACATAGCCCAATACTCCAAATCCATTATCGAGTAACAGGATGGAATGGTTATCAACGCCCACGCAAAAATATTTATCAAAGCATACAAAAATTTACTCATGTTTATTCTCCTGTCGGCTGGACTCAATAGGAGCATATGGCGGCTCGATTTCGCCCCTGTAGGAGTCATGTTCGTCGCGTTCATCGCCTCCTACAACGAAAAGCCAGATCGCCGCAAGCGCGACAAGCCAGAACACAATGGCAATAAGAGCGAGATTCATGCCTCCACCCTCTCCGGCTGCCATATACAGTCATCCCATTCGATTGAATGTAGGCGCGTTTCCTCAATATCCTTATTGGGCGGGCGTTTCTTTTTGAGGTATTTGCGCTGGCAAAACCACTCGCCATGTTTGGAGTCGTCAGCAGTGCAAGGATAGCCGGGCACCATGATGTTATACCCAGTCTTGCCTTTGTAAGTACATGGCCCAGACACAATCTCCACCTCCGTGCCGATGAATGCCTGGGGCGCCGGATAAATCAGGATGGCAATATCGCCCGGGCGCATCGTTTCGCTCACAGTGCTTGCCTCCTAAGCAGCTCGGGCAGGTCTTCCTTCCGCCGATTCGGCGTAGCCATCGGACCCTTGCGGCGAGAGATGTAGATCAGATTCGCCCGGTCGATAGCCCGGCGAGTGGCACGGGCGAAGATGAACAGGGCGGCGAGCAGAACAAAAGCGGCGATATATTCCATGATTCCTCCTTATTGTGGAAAGACGCACTCACCATCGACCACCCAGCGCTGAGGCTGGCCACGGCGAGGCTTGCGGTCATAGATGACCACCTCGTCCTTCTTTGCCTGGGCCAGACGCATGGCCTTACGCATCGCCTCGGGGCGAGAGCGGGCCAGGTCGAGCAGGTCGTGGTTATGTGCGATTAGGTATTTCATGTTTCAAAGCTTAGCATACTTGCGTAATAACGCAACAGTAACTCTAATAATTTTATAACTGATTGTTTCTCTGTAAGAAAACAGGGGAAAACAGGGTGATTTTGCTCAGAATCCGCGCCTATGGTGCATAAAATATCAGATGTGCTAATATTACGGGATGGACCTCAAGACATATCTGACAACAACAACGCAGTCCGAGCTGGTCGAGAAGATCAACAAAGCCGCCGATCAATACGGCTGGCGCTCGGTCACTCAATCCGCAATCTCGCAATGGCTGACAAGCCGCGTCCCTGTCGAGAGAGCGATCCAGCTTGAATACATCACGGACGGGGCGATCACCCGTGAGGAGTGCCGCCCTGACGTCTTTTCTCAGCGGTTTTTGTCTAACCCGCCCCAAGACACACAAACAAGATAAAAGGCGCTGGAAAAGCGTACCACGCGTAACCACAAGCAAACGAACACCTGGAGGACAAAAAATGGCAATTATGGATTACAAGCAAATCATCGATCGTGTTCAAGCGGCCTCACCGGAGTCGCCGATTGCGGTCTTTCGCACGCCAGATCGTAAGCTCGAGGCCGTCTTCGGTTCGACCGTTGAGGCAAGAAAGCGCATCGAAAGGGCGAAGCGCCGTGAATTCGTCGGGCTGTTCCACAATCAGATGCCAGGCGAGACGGTTACAGAGACGCTGATGCGGGCCTCGTGGTATTGAGATGTAGACATTTGTGGACAATGTGGACCGGCGTGGACATAGGTGGACCCGATGAAGTGGTTTAAGCATGACGCAAACGCAAATGCTGACGCCAAGCTGATGAAAGTCATCATCAAGCATGGCCTTGAAGGATATGGGCTGTATTGGTATTGCCTTGAACATATCGCCGGGAATATCGAGCTGAACAACCTGACCTTCGAGCTTGAACATGATGCTGAGATCCTCGCCCACAAGACTGGGCTACACCAGGAACGGGTACAGGAGATGATGACCGACATGGTTAATCTGGGCCTTTTTGAGAACAAGAACGGCACCATCACCTGTCTGAAGCTGGCGAGGCGGCTTGATCAGTCGATGACATCGAATCCAGAAATGCGCAAGGCAATCAGGGAGTTGGTCAATAATCATGACTCAATCATGACTGAATCTGATTTAGTCATGCAAGATGAGATGAGAATAGATGAGATGAGAATAGAAAAACCCATAGTCGGCAGCAAGCTGCCTCCCTGCCCCCATGAGAAGATAATTTCTCTCTATCACGAGATGCTCCCTGAATTACCCAAGATCAGAACCTGGACAACAACGCGAAGACGACATCTCCAATCCCGCTGGCGAGAGTATCCTGACCTCGAAGACTGGAGGACGTTTTTCAATATGGTCAAAAAATCCCCGTTCCTTATGGGGGAAATCCAGAACGGCGATAGACGACCTTTTCGCGCCTCACTGGATTGGCTGATCAAGCCGGAGAACTTCGCAAAAACAATAGAGGGCAAATATCGTGGGTAAATTATCTGACTTCGACGATGGGCCAGCAATATCTATCTCTGATTACTCGAAGACTTGTAACTGTGGCGAAAAGACAGACGTTGTTTTTGTTGTCGTTGAGGACCGAGATGGCAAGGAAAGGACTGGGTGGTTTTCAATGTTCGGCAAACGTGGACGAGGCGGCTTCCTGGAGATGCAAACCGGCTTTCGCTTTGTCCGCTGGAGAGTATTCTGCGCGAGATGCTATCAGCGAGATTTGATCAGGAGAAACGCGCAGCAGATTCCGACAGAAATTGACGCATTGTTTTTGAGATCGTTCCACGCATGAAATGGAAAAGAGTGCATGAGGACTATATCGAGTCCGGCAAGTTCAGGATATTGAGGCATAGGGGAACTTGTGAATTTCGCTACAGCCTTTGGAAGAAGGAAGGTCGATGGATCGCAATTCATTACGGGAGGACAGCAGATGAGTGCAAAGAATTCGCAGAGAGGACAGGAGAATGCCTGAACTCTACATGATCAAGCGAAACGGCGGTTTGTATCCAGCGGGTGAGTGTGAAAAAGAGATATTCGATTCCGTGACGAGGGAGGAAGTTCTTGTTCGTATCCTCCAGCACCGAAACCCGAAACATCACGCTAAATTCTTCGCCATGATCGCAGCGCTTTACCACGACACGGCCCTTGGTGAGCAGTTTTCATCACCTGACGCCCTGCGCTTTTATCTTCTTGTGAAGTCAGGACATGCGGAAATCTACACTTTCCCGAATGGGAAGACGCAGGTCGTTGCGCAATCCCTCAAGTTTGCCAGCATGGATCAATTAACCTTCAATCGTGTCTATGAGGACGTTGTAAATGTCGCTCTGGACTTGTTGAAAGCGCCGAATGTTGCTACAAAGTGCAGCAAGGAAGACATTGATCGCATGGTTGACACGTTGCTGAGGTTCATATGAAGCCGGATGCAGAGATCGTTTACTGGCGGATCGCCATGAAGAAGATGGAGATCGGCAATCGCTATCTTGAGAAGGGAAACCGCCACATCAAAGACGCGCTTGAGATCATCGAGATGATCAACGAAAAGAACAAGCGCCCGAAACTGACGGTGGTCCGATGATCAAGATCACGAAGTATGACCGAATGCTGAGGAGTCTTCTCAAGGCAAAAAGGGGGAAGAATGGCGCAATCCAATGTTCCAGGTGTGGGAAGACTTACCCTCTGGACGATTGCGCCCAGGTTCACGTTTCCCACTTCTTCGGGCGGGCAAACTGGACAACCAGACTGGACGAGGAAAACGTGGACTTCCATTGTCACGGATGCCACCAGTATCTTGGCGCAAATCCCCATATCCATGCGGAATGGAAGCGCGAGCAACTTGGACAGGAGAAATATGATGCGCTCGTCCAGAGAGCAAGGAAGACCATCAAGGAACTCTACGGGATGAAAAAGGGGGTCTATCTCAGTGAGTGGTATGAGCAGGCAAAAAAAGAACTCGCGGACCTTTGAGAGCCCCGCGCTGTATCAATATCAATATCGCGATCCCAGCGCGGTGGAGTTCGGCAGAGAGGTTGAGTTCAGGAAGGCAAAGCGCAAGCTGAAAGCAAAATGGGGCTATACAATAACCTTGAGGGGGAAACGTGGACGAAATAAAACGCCCGTCTGATCATGTTCTACGAGACCGCAAAACAGGGGATGACTGGCTCGAGTCACGGCTTGAGGAGTGGGGCCATGATGAATCCATCTCCCGGGGGGTCGAACCGCTTGCCTATCCCTCCGTCTCCCCGATGTACAGGATCTGGCAAATCCAGCACAACCAAGGATCGATAACCTGCCGGAGCACGCGATCCTTTGCCCCGATGATCCCCAGATATTACTGCAAGCATCGGATCGCCAAGACCCGCCAAGCTATCGCCTCACTCCCCAAGCGGCTGCGCAAGGCCCTCATCGCGCGGTATGTCGCCGACCACAATGGCCGGACTCTGGAGATCCGGCAAGCGATCTTCATCGGCTGGACCCCAAAGACTTACCGAGCCCGGCTTTCCGAGGCGAAAAAGCGACTGAGGCGAGCCCTTGACAAGCTGTAACAAATCGCCTATTTTCAGGTAAAATCGCAATACTTCTCTGTAAACCTCCTTGTCTCGCCGCCTTCGGGCGGCATTTTTTTGGGTGCGTATTGGCCGCTAATCCAACAGTCGTCACCGCAAACGCCGTCAGCATCAACTCTAGCGGCGCGTCCAGCGGGTCGGTGAACATTACCCTGACGGGTAACGTGAACCGCCGACTGTTCCTGTTCAACGGCAGTAAGGACAACACGGACCCGAATGACAATGGCGTCTCGACAATCGTATTCGACGCCGCTGGCGTAAATCTGTCTCTTGCGAACGGGAAGGTAAAGCGCATAGGGACGGACCAGCTAGCGATAGAGTCGCCGTACTCGAGCGTCGGCGAGATGTTTGAGATACTTGAAGCGGACTTGCCCGGCTCTGGGACGTACCAGATCGATGTCTCGACGACGGGCAGCTGTCAGCGGTTCATGTGGTGCTTCGTCGAGGTCTATGACGTAGACCAGGGGGCGCTGGACGCCACGGCCGAGGGCAGCGAGACCGCGAATGTCAGTGGCGGCACGCAGCATTCGGATAGCATTACGACAGTCGGCGACAATGCGACCGTGCTGGCGTTTTGGGGGCTTAGCTTATCGGGCAGCTCGACGACGTCGATTACGACAACGCAGAACGAGATTATAGACATCTCGGGTAGCAATGGGGCGCTGTACTGTTCGTGGGTTGAGAAGGCCACGGCTGGTGCACAGGCGATGGATTTCACATCCACAACCTCGGTTTCGCGCCACTGCTCAAAGCTGGTATCGGTTGTTGCCCCTACAGCGAGTGGAGCCGCGCTTGAAGGCGCTACCTCTATAAGCGTTCTGGCGGCGGCGGCCCTAACGACCGGGATCAATCTTGCCGCTGCGGTCTCGATCACGGACACGGTTGGCGCCGATCTCACCACCGGGATCAACCTTGAGTCGGCAACGACGATCAGCGTTCAGGCTGGGGCTGACTTATCCACAGGTATTCAATTATCTGCGGACACCAGCATTTCAGATTTCGTATCGGCTGATCTGACCACCGGCATACAATTATTTGCTGATGCCAGCGAGAGCTTTACTGTAACGGCGGATCTGACGGCTGGAGGTGGAGCCGCAGCCCTTGAGGGCGCAACGAGCATCACAAATACTACCGTCGCGGACCTGACTACAGGGATCCCGCTAAACGGCGATACCAGCCTGACGATATTCTCGGGCGCCGATCTGACTACTCAGATCCAGATGGCGGCGGCGGCCAGCGAGACAATCCAGGCCACGGCGGATCTCACCACCGGGATCTCTCTGGATGGGGCGACAAGCGTCACATTCCAGACAGCCGCCTCGCTGGAAGCCCCGATCAATTTTGTCGGGGATGTCAGCATTACGGTCCAGACGACCGCCGACCTTACGACAGGCATAGAGCTGGCGTCTGGCACGGTTGTCTCGGTTGATTCGGCGGCAGATTTAACTACCGCGATCAACCTGGCCGGCGGGACAAACATCACCTTCCAGACGACGGCGCTACTCACCGTCGGTGAAGTTGTAGTCCCTGAGAGTCAGACCTACGCCATTGAGGCAGAAAACCGAACCTATGCAATCGCAGAAGATGA
>Ga0256830_1002807_pt1 | contig 11227 bp, 10 predicted proteins | sample 128326metaG_FD_190537 | JGI IMG/M metagenome (GOLD analysis project Ga0256830, IMG submission 190537) | Hydrothermal vent microbial communities from Lau Basin, Pacific Ocean - 128-326 | ecosystem: Environmental > Aquatic > Marine > Hydrothermal vents | place: Pacific Ocean: Lau Basin | collected...
CATTATGGTCAGCATTGCTGTTGTCATCGGTTTCATGACGGTGGCTATTCCCCGCTGGAATATCTGCCAGCAGTAGCTTCACCGAACTGCCGGGAAGCTTGCTTTCATAAAGGCTGACCGGGAGGTCGAGGCCTTTAACCTTGAACTCGGCACATAATGTTTTTTTGCCAACGACATTCAGGAGTTCCTGGTAGGCTGGTACCACCACATAAATATGGCGCCGCAGTGCTTTGATTGCCGGCGGTAGTTGCATCGTCATATCGGTTATCTGGTTGATCGACTCCTGTGGCGTGATCTCGCAGGTCGCAAAGAGGACATTATGGATATTCATGCGGTATAGTTAGGTCTGTAATCTATATGCCGGGTTTAGTTTCTGGCTCTATTGTTAAAAAGTCGTTTCGATGCCAACTTGTTAAAGGTTATCGGTATTTTTTCCTGAGCATTTAGAAAAAACATGAATTGAGAAGGAATTATTAATGAGATTTGCTCTGATCGGGCTGAAGGGGATGGCGGGAAACATGGCGCGCAGGTTGCGCCAGCAGGAGATAGAGGTAATCGGCTGCGACGAGGATAGTGACTATGGCAAGCAGCTAGCTGCCGATACCGGCGTGGTGGCGACTTCATCGGTAGTCGCAGCGCTGAGAAAGCTACCGGGAGATTCACCGAAGATTGTCTGGTTGATGCTGCCTGATAATGCAGCCGTTGATCGAGAGATTAAAAACCTGCTCAAACGGCTGTCGTTTGGCGATATTGTCGTTGATGGCAGCCACGCAAACTATCGTGATAGTCAGCGCCGAGGGGCACTGCTCTCACAGAGTGGTATCGGCTTTGTCGATGCCGGTATTCTGGATGGTGGCAATGGGGTTGAGCGGGGCTTTTGCATAACGGTTGGGGGTGAACGAGAGCAGGTGAATAGAGTAAAGCCACTGCTACAGGCGTTGGCTGCTGATGGTGGCAGTGGCTGGTCCCACGTCGGCTCAGTCGGCGCTGGCCATTTTGCGAGGATGGTTCATTGCGGGGTTGAGTGGAGTGTGAGGCAGGCCTTTAATGAAGGGTTTGCGCTGTTGCAGGGCAAGACAAATTTCTCTTTTGACCTGGAGCAGGTCGCACAAACCTGGTCGAAAGGGGCGATGCTTGATGGCGCCGTGCTCAGCGATGAGGTTGCGATACTGAGCGCCGAGTCATCGGGGTGCGCGCAACTACCCAACTTTGATGAGCTTCGCTGGACCGCTATTGAGGCCATTGATCAAAATCTCTCCGTGCCTGCTATTTCTGCTGCACTGCAAAGTGCGGCGGGTGATCGAAGCAGCTAACAGCTCATTGAGATCCGTTCAGGCGAGTAAGAGAGCAGGAGAGCTCGACCGCAAAGGGGCGTACGGGAGTAAATGACCATTCTGAGGCGGGTTTTAACACCGCATTGTACCGCCTGAGGAGAATATGCAATATCCTGCTTGATAAAGTTTTGTCTGAGGGTATGCTGAGATTGTTAGCGAAAACTACAGTTACACATGATTCAGCCGTATAAATTAGTTGCTTTGAACTGGGTTTAATTAAGATGTTGAGACGGTTGTATTTATGATGGGCGCATCGGTACTTGATGCCATACTGGTGCTGTTGGCAGTTGCGGTGGTGGCCGTTGCAGCATTTCGAAAATTCAATTTACCACCAATCCTCGCCTATCTCTTTGTCGGCATGCTGGTGGGGCCGTACGCGCTTAACTGGATACCCGAGAGCGACGGAACGCTTTTCCTTGCCGAGTTCGGGGTGGTCTTTCTGCTGTTTACGATAGGGCTGGAATTTTCACTGCCGCAACTGCTGGCGATGCGTCGTGAGGTGCTCGGATTAGGGGGAGGGCAGGTGGCCTTCACCGCACTCGTCGCCGGTGGCGTCGCCTGGCTGTTTGGAATGCCGTTGACCGCTGCATTCGTGATTGGTGGTGTGTTGGCGATGTCCTCAACTGCCATCGTTATCAAACAGTTGACCGAGCAGTTAGAGGTCAGTTCTCGTCACGGACGCTATTCAGTGGGCGTTCTACTGTTTCAGGATGTAGCGGTGATCCCCTTTTTGATTGTGATCCCGGTGCTGGCCGGCGACTCAAACGCCTCAATATCAACAGAGCTGGGGCTGGCGCTACTGAAGGGGCTCTTTGTGATCGGTGTGATGCTGGCGATTGGACACTGGTTATTGCGCCCGCTGTTTCACATCATCGCCTCACAGCGCTCATCTGAACTCTTTACCCTCGCGGCGCTGCTATTTGCATTAGCGGCGGCGTGGCTAACCCACCTGTTTGGCCTCTCGTTTGCGCTAGGCGCCTTTATCGCCGGCATGTTGCTGGGTGAAACAGAATTTCGCCACCAGGTTGAGGCCGATATTCGCCCCTTCAGAGATGTCTTGCTGGGGCTATTTTTTGTCACCATCGGCATGATGCTCGATCTGGCGGCGCTGCCAGCGATCATTCACTGGGTGCTGCTGTTAGTTGTTGCGATTATTGTCTTTAAAGTGGTGCTGGTGACTGCGCTGAGTCGCTTGCTGGGTGCCTCGCAGGGGGTTTCGTTACGCACGGGAATTGTGCTGGCGCAGGGCGGCGAGTTTGGTCTGGTGCTGTTATCGTTAGCGCTGGTGGAGGGGTTGCTCGACCCCGCTGCAAGTCAGGTGGTGCTGGCGGCGATCATTATTACGATGGTACTGGCCCCTTTTCTGATCGCCTCCAATGGCACTATTGTGAAACGGTTCTACTCCGACTCTTATCTGCGTAACCGGGAGAGCCAGGTAACCGAGATGGAGGAGCAGTCTGAACACCTGGATCAACATGTCGTGATCTGCGGTTACGGCCGCATAGGGCAGAATATTGCACGCTTTCTGGATCAGGAAGGCTTTAACTATATCGCGCTTGATTTAGACCCTGTGCGTGTACGAGATGCGCGCGCAGCGGGCGAACAGGTTTTTTATGGCGATTCAACCCATATCGAAAATCTGGGTGCAGCCGGGATCGGGCGCGCCAAAGTGCTGGTGATCAGTTTTGACGACTATTCACGTTCAATGAAGATTCTTGAGCAGGTTAAACGACTTTGGCCAGAGCTGCCGGTGCTGGTGCGTACCCGTGATGATGCCAATCTTGACGGCCTGCAGCAGGCAGGAGCAACAGAGGTGGTGCCAGAGACATTAGAGGCGAGCCTGATGCTGGCATCGCACCTGTTATTACTGCTGAATGTCCCCGTCTCACGCATCGTGAGAAGTGTGCAGGAGGTGCGCAGTAGCCGCTACCAGATGTTGCGCGGCTTCTTTCACGGGCAGGAGGCAGAGTCGTTGGAACAGGCGCCATCATTCCGCGAGCGGCTTCAGTCGGTGGAGCTGCCCGAGGCCGCCTATGCAGTTGGGCGAACATTGGGCGCGCTGAAGCTGAGAGAGGCCGGCGTGATTGTCACCGCAGTGCGTCGTGGGGGCATTAAAGGGCAGCAGCCACAACCGGACATGGTGTTACAGGCGGAAGATATTCTGGTGCTCTACGGAACGCCTGAAGATCTGGCCCATGCCGAAACAAAGCTTTTACAGGGTTAAACAGGTTTTTCAGGTCGAATATGCGTATCGCGTTAGGGGTTGAATATGACGGGGCCAACTTTAATGGCTGGCAGATTCAGGCGCAGGGGCAGGGCTATTCTGTGCAGGGCCGCGTTGAGCAGGCGCTGGCAAAGGTGGCGAATCACGAGGTGCGTACTTTCTGTGCGGGGCGCACCGATAGCGGGGTGCATGCGACGGGGCAGATCATCCATTTCGACAGTGAGGCGGTGCGCAAAGCGCGTGGCTGGGTGCTTGGTGCCAACGCCCATCTGCCTGACGATGTGGCGGTTATCTGGGCTAAGCCGGTTAGCGATGCGTTTCATGCGCGTTTTTCAGCGCAGCGCAGGCGCTATCGCTATGTGATCTATAGTCGCCCGGTGCGCCCGACCTTTCTGGCGCGGCGGGTGACGTGGGAATACCGAACGCTCGACATTGAACGGATGCAGGCAGCAGCCGGCTATCTGCTGGGCGAGCACGACTTCTCATCGTTCCGTGCCTACGGCTGTCAGGCGAAAAGCCCGGTGCGAACGGTGCATGAACTAAAACTAAGTCGCTCGGGTGAACACGGTGAATTCATCATGCTCGATATCGAAGCGAACGCCTTTTTGCACCACATGGTGCGTAATATCGTAGGCGTGCTGTCGGCCATCGGTGCCGGTGAGCGGCCAGTTGAGTGGGCGCGAGAGGTGCTTGAATATCGCGACCGTAAGCTGGGCGGGGTAACCGCGCCGCCGTACGGTTTGTATCTGGTCGGGGTTGAGTATCCCGAAGAATTTGGCATCCCCTACCTTTCACCACCTCAGATGGTCTGGTAATCTGCAGGTTACTGTTCCTGAATTTTCTAAATTACCTTTATGCGTACACGAATCAAGATTTGCGGCATCACTCGTCCCGAGGACGGGGTGGCGGTCGCCGAGGCGGGCGGTGATGCGATTGGGCTGGTCTTTTACGAGCCGAGCCCACGTAGTGTGACGATTGAGCAGGCGCAGGCGATAGTCGCCGCACTGCCGCCGTTTATCACCGTGGTGGGGCTGTTTGTTAACGCCAGTGATGATGAGATCCGCGAAGTGATCGATGCGGTGCCACTGGGGCTGCTGCAGTTTCATGGTGATGAACCTGCGGTTCTCTGTGGCGGCTTTGGTCTCCCTTATATCAAAGCGCTACGGATGGTGCCGGGGCTGGATGTGGCGGCGACCGCAGCACTCTATCGAGATGCTCAGGGGATCCTGCTTGACGCCTATCGACCTGGCGTCGCCGGTGGCACCGGTGAGGTATTTGACTGGGAAACCGTGCCCGAGGGGCTGAAAAAGCCTATAATTCTTGCCGGCGGGTTGACGCCAGATAATGTTAGCGAGGGCATGGCGCAGGTGCGTCCTTATGCGGTGGATGTCAGCGGCGGTGTTGAAGCGGCGAAAGGGGTAAAGGATCATGACAGAATCGCTGCATTTATCGCGGCGGTCGATGACGGGCCAGATTGAAAGATTAAAAGTGTGAAAGGTGAGAAGGGTTGCAGGTCACTTTCCATCTTTTACTCTTTTACTCTTTAAATCTAATTAAAGTGAGATTCGATGAGCAGTGAAGCAGTAGAACCAGAATTAGCAGCACAACCAGATGCCAGTGGTCATTTCGGCGTTTACGGAGGCCGTTTTGTCGCCGAGACGTTGATGGAGCCGCTGGATGAGTTGACGGCCGCCTATGAACGGCTGAAAAACGATGCCGAATTCCGCGCGGAGCTGGATAAGGATCTGGCCGATTATGTCGGCCGTCCATCCCCACTCTATTACGCCGAGCGCTGGAGCAGGCAGCTTGGTGGGGCGAAAATCTACCTGAAGCGCGAAGACCTCAACCACACCGGTGCGCATAAGGTAAATAACACCATTGGGCAGGCGCTGCTGGCGAAACACCTCGGCAAGCGGCGCATCATCGCCGAGACCGGTGCCGGCCAGCACGGCGTGGCGTCAGCAACGGTAGCGGCACGCCTTGGGCTTGAATGTGTGGTCTATATGGGTGCTGAGGATGTGAAGCGTCAGGCGCTAAACGTCTACCGCATGAAGCTGTTGGGTGCTGAAGTGGTAGCGGTTGAATCGGGTTCAAAGACATTGAAAGATGCGTTGAATGAGGCGATGCGTGACTGGGTCACCAACGTTGATAATACTTTTTACATCATCGGTACTGTCGCCGGACCGCATCCATATCCCATGCTGGTACGCGATTTTCAGGCGATCATCGGCCGAGAGGCGAAGCAGCAGATGATGCAGGCGGAAGGGCGACTGCCCGATGCGCTGGTCGCCTGTGTTGGTGGCGGCTCCAATGCGATTGGTCTTTTCCACCCCTTTCTTGAAGATAAAACCGTCGCGATGTATGGCGTTGAAGGGGGCGGTGACGGAGTGGATACTCCGCGCCACGCAGCACCACTCTGTGCGGGTCGTCCCGGCGTACTGCACGGCAATCGCACCTATCTGGTTGAAGATGATAACGGTCAGATTATCGAGACCCATTCGGTCTCGGCAGGGCTCGACTACCCCGGCGTTGGCCCTGAACATGCGTGGTTGAAAGATATCGGCCGAGCCCGCTATGTCGCAGCGACCGACGATGAGGCGCTGACAGCGTTTCACGATCTAACCCGAATAGAAGGGATCATGCCGGCACTGGAGTCTAGTCATGCACTTGCCTACGCAAAGAAACTGGCCCCGACGATGGGTAGAGATAAGCTCATCATCGTCAACCTCTCCGGGCGTGGCGATAAAGATATCCATACCGTGGCAGGTCTTGAGGGGATTTCGGTATGAGCAGAATTAAAGGCTGTTTTGAGGCGTTAAAGGCTGAGAACAAAAAGGCGCTGATTCCGTTTGTGACTGCCGGTGATCCCAGTCCTGAGGTGACGGTGCCGCTGATGCATGCGATGGTCGAGGCGGGTGCAGACCTGCTTGAACTGGGGGTGCCATTTTCTGATCCGATGGCTGAAGGGCCAACTATCCAGAAGGCGTGTGAGCGCGCACTGGCGCACGGCACCAGCCTGCGCGATGTGCTGGCGATGGTGAGCGAATTTCGTCAAACCAACACCACCACACCGGTGGTGTTGATGGGCTACATGAATCCAGTTGAGATCATGGGTTACCAACCATTTGCCACCGCCGCGGCAGCGGCAGGTGTTGACGGGCTGCTGACTGTTGACATGCCACCGGAAGAGGCGGGTGATCTGATCGCCGCACTTAAGGCGGTAGAGATCGATCCGATCTTTCTGCTGGCACCCACCACAGTGAGTGAACGCATCGCTAAAATCTGCGCTGAGGCGGGTGGTTTTGTATATTATGTCTCATTAAAGGGTGTGACCGGCGCAGCCAACCTTGATGTCGCAGCGGTGGAGGCCAAGGTGGCGCAGATTCGTCGCCACACCGAGGTGCCAATCGGTGTCGGTTTTGGTATTCGAGATGCTGAAACTGCGCAGCGTGTGGCCGCGGTGGCCGATGCGGTGGTGGTGGGGAGTGCGGTGGTCAACCGTGTCGCCGAAAATGCTGAGTCGCCCGAGAAGATTAATGAAGCTGTTGCCGCGCTGCTGCGAGAGATGCGCGCTGCAATGGATGCAGGCCCGCCACAGGTGGGCTGGTTTGCGAGACTATTTGGAGCAGGTAATTAGATATGAGCTGGTTTGAAAAACTGATCCCGGAGAAGATTAAAACGGAAGCGAGTAAAAAACGCTCGATCCCTGAAGGGCTGTGGACCAAGTGCGATGCCTGCAACCAGATCCTTTATCGCGCCGAGCTGGAGCGCAGCATCGGCGTCTGCCCAAAATGTGACCACCACAGTCGCATCGGTGCGCGCCGTCGGCTGGAGAGTTTTCTGGACGAAGAGCCGCGCATGGAGCTGGCGGCCGATGTGGAGCCGATTGATATTCTAAAATTTCGAGATTCGAAAAAGTATAAAGACCGCATCACTCAGTCACAGAAAAATACGGGCGAAAAAGATGCGCTGATCGTGATGATGGGGCAGGTCAACGCAATCCCATTAGTTGCGATGGCGTTTGAGTTCCGTTTTATGGGCGGTTCGATGGGTTCTGTGGTGGGTGAGCGCTTTGTGCAGGCGGCCAATGCCAGCCTTGAGTACAACATTCCGCTGGTCTGTTTCTCCGCAAGTGGTGGGGCACGGATGCAGGAGGCGCTTTTCTCGCTGATGCAGATGGCCAAGACCAGTGCGGTGCTGGCGAAGCTGCGTAAGCGCGGGATTCCGTTTGTCTCGGTGTTGACAGACCCCACCATGGGTGGTGTCTCTGCAAGCCTGGCGATGCTGGGTGATGTGAATATTGCGGAACCGAAGGCGTTGATCGGTTTTGCCGGGCCGCGTGTGATTCAGCAGACGGTGCGTGAAACATTGCCGGTCGGTTTTCAGCGCAGTGAATTCCTGGTTGAACATGGCGCGGTCGATTTTATTGTAGATCGCCGTGAGATGCGTGACCGCGTTTCTTCGCTGCTGGCGATACTGACCGCGCGTCCGTCGCATAGCGACCAGATCTCAATTCCGCTTGGTCCTAATGAAGCCTCAAATTAAAACGCATCAACCACCATCACATTTTCAAATCCTGACATGCGTTTTGATTCGCTCGATGAATGGCTAACATGGCAGGAGCAGCTCAACCCGGCTGAGATCGAACTGGGGCTTGAGCGAGTGCGGCTTGTGTTGCAACGGCTAAACCTTGAAGCGCCCGACTTTACCGTTATCACCATTGCGGGTACGAACGGCAAGGGGTCGAGTGCGGCGATGTTGCAGTCGATCTACTCGACGGCCGGTTATCGTGTCGGCGCTTACACTTCACCTCATCTGCAACGTTATAACGAGCGCATCACACTTAACGGCGTTGAGGCTGATGATGCGCTGCTGTGTGACGCCTTTGAGCAGATAGAGCGCGCACGCTGTGCGGAGAGTGGTGAGGTTCCACTCACCTATTTTGAATTTGGCACGTTGGCCGCGATTGTGATCTTCCAGCAGGCGGAGGTTGATATCGCTGTGCTGGAGGTCGGTCTTGGTGGACGGCTCGATGCCGTCAATGTGCTGGAACCTGATGTGGCACTGGTGACGATGGTCGATATCGATCATCAGAGCTGGCTCGGTAATGACCGCGAGACCATCGCGCGCGAAAAGGCCGGTATCTATCGCGCTAACACCCCTGCGATCTGCGCTGAACCGGCTCCCGCGCGCAGCCTGGTGGCCCACGCCGCTGAGATTGGGGCGGACTACTACGGCCTGAACGAGCAGTTTAGTTACGGCTTAAACGAAGCTGCGGGGGAGGGCAGATGGCACTGGCGCTCGCTGAGTCAGCGCCACAATCAATCTTATGAACAGCTGCCTCCACTGGGACTGCACGGCGCTTTTCAGCTGCAAAATGCAGCCGGGGTGTTGATGGCTGTGACACTTTTGCAGTCACGCTTTGCTGTTGAAGAGGATGAGCTAATCACAGGGCTTAAGCAGGCGCAGTTGGCGGGGCGTCTACAGCGCGTGGTTATTGAGGGGCACGCTAACGTTGAGTGCCTGCTGGATGTTGCCCATAACCCCTCAGGCGCGAAGGTGCTGCGTGAGGCGTTGGCCGCGCGGCCGTGTGATGGAGAGACCCACGCCGTGGTTGCGATGCTGGCGGATAAGGAGATTGGTGCCGTTGTAGAGGTGATGTTGCCAGTGGTTGATCATTGGTACGTGGCGGGTCTGGATTCCACCCTCTCTTCGCGTGGTGCAGCAGCAGCGGTGGTCGCCTCATCTCTGCCGGAGGCTACCCCTGCGCTATCATTTGCAGATGTGGGCGCGGCAACTGCGGCGGCGTTACAAAAGAGCGTGGCGGGTGATCGGCTGGTGATCTTTGGCTCTTTTTATACCGTAGCCGAGGCGAAAAGCTTTTTTGAGGATGTTGGGTGCTGCGAGGCGAATTGAGGTAAAATCCCCGTTTTGGGGTGCGCGTGTGGTTACGCCGGAATAACCGATACCTGAATAAACTGGACTGGGGCGACAAGATGCAGGAGAACAGGATTAAGCAGCGCGTTGTGGGCGGGGTGGTTCTGCTGGCGCTGGCGATTATCTTTATTCCAATGGTGCTCGATTTTCGCAAAGATTATGACCAGGTGATCAACGGTACCAATATTCCACCTAAGCCGAAAGACTTTCGTATTGAAACCTTTGAGTTGACTCAGACCGCCCAGGTGAAGGTGCCGAGACTCGCTGCAGAAGGGAGCGTTGAAGAGAAGCTGCAGCAGCATGAGCTGGTGAAACAGAAACAGGCGGCCGATGCAGCGGTAGCAAAGGTGGAAGCGAAGCCGGCAAAAGAGGTGGCGGCGGTAAAACAGAGTGCGCCGGCGAAGGCGCAGCATGAGGGGTGGACGGTGCAGGTCGGTAGCTTTAGTAGTGAAAAAAATGCGCAGGGGCTACGCGACAGGATAGCTCAGCGCGGTTTTCCTGCATTTGTTGACAGTGTGAATGTAAAAGGCAGGTTAAGTCACCGCGTGCGCATCGGACCGGAAGCGGATAAACAGCAGGCAAACAGGCTGAAGCAGAAGTTGCAGAAAGAGATGGGCCTGAAAGGGCTTGTGATCTGGCATCAGCAGTGAGCCAATAGAGGTGATGAGAAGTGGAGCGCTTAAGCAGTGACATTCGTATGGCTTGATTATGCACTGCTGGCAGTCATTCTGTTATCAACATTGATCGGTGTGCTGCGCGGCCTGGTTAAAGAGGTCATGTCGCTGCTGGGATGGGTGCTGGCCGGCTGGGCAGCGTTTTACTTTTCGGCTGACTTCTCCCTGTTTCTGAAAAACTTTGTAAACCATGATGGGCTGCGTTATGCACTGGCATTTCTTAGTCTGTTTATCGGTGTGCTGGTGGTGAGCATGCTAGTCAACCACCTGGTGTCGAGACTGGTTCATCTCAGTGGATTAAAGGGGATTGACCGCACTCTTGGTGCTTTATTTGGTGCACTACGGGGTGGTCTGGTTGTCGTGGTGCTGGTGCTGTTGGGTCGCATCTCGCCACTGGCTGCTGAAGCTGTCTGGCTAGACTCCTTTATGGTTGAATATTTTGGGCAGATAGCAACCTGGCTTGCTGATAGCTTTTCGGCCCAGACTGGAGCGGATCTTCAGAGTCAGGAGATCGATTTCTAGCGAGTGGAATAAACCGGGCTGTTTTATTTTTTGATGAGGGTTTTCTAATGTGTGGTGTGGTCGGACTTGTCCAGAAGAGTAATGTGAATCAGGCGATCTATGACGCCTTAACGGTGCTTCAACATCGCGGACAGGATGCCGCAGGCATCATGACCTGTGATAATGGAAAACTCTATCTGCGCAAACAGAACGGCCTGGTGCGAGATGTTTTTCACACTTCACACATGATCAACCTGCAAGGCAATGTGGGTGTTGGTCATGTGCGCTACCCAACCGCCGGCTGCTCATCGTCGGCTGAGGCGCAGCCGTTCTATGTGAACTCGCCATACGGTATTGCACTGGCTCATAACGGAAATCTGACTAATGCGGATGAGTTGAAAGAGGCGCTGTTTCGCGATGATAAACGCCACATCAATACCAACTCTGACTCTGAAGTATTGTTGAATATCTTTGCCCATGAACTGCAATGTGCCAACAAGCTCCATATCGATGCCGATGATATTTTTGAAGCGGTGCGCGGTGTGCATCGCCGTTGT
>Ga0256830_1002808_pt1 | contig 11226 bp, 9 predicted proteins | sample 128326metaG_FD_190537 | JGI IMG/M metagenome (GOLD analysis project Ga0256830, IMG submission 190537) | Hydrothermal vent microbial communities from Lau Basin, Pacific Ocean - 128-326 | ecosystem: Environmental > Aquatic > Marine > Hydrothermal vents | place: Pacific Ocean: Lau Basin | collected...
CGGTATTCAAATCGGAGAGCGGGAGGGACGTTTGACGGTAATCGCCCCCATGGATGACACACCGGCCCAGCGGGCGGGGATTATCAGCGGTGATGTCATCATTAAAATCGATGATAAGCCGACCAAAGACATGAATCTCGATGAAGCCGCAAAGATGATCCGGGGATTAAAGGGGACCAAGGTAAAACTGACTATCGAACGTTTCGGCGAGGACGACCCGTTGGAATTCACATTGGAACGCGATGATATTCGTGTAAAAGATGTGGCTTATGTCGGGATGCTGAACGATAATGTCGGATATATACGTTTAACCCGGTTTTCAAAAAATTCCGGCCCCGAGATGAAAGAAGCCTTGAAAAAGATAATCAACCGGGGCGCCGGATCCATAATTCTGGATTTGCGCGATAACCCGGGCGGGTTGCTCAATTCGGCCATCGAGATCCTGGACATGTTCATTCCCAAGGGGAAACTGTTACTATCCACCCGGGGCCGTACGCGCGAATCCAACCGCACTTTCTATTCCAGTAAACGGCCGATCGTTCCGGCCGACATGAAAGTCGCGGTACTCATCAACGGTGGGAGCGCCTCCGCCAGCGAAATTGTCGCCGGTACTTTACAGGATATGGACCGGGCGGTAATTATCGGGAACACCTCCTTCGGGAAAGGACTGGTACAGACGGTGTTCGGACTCGACGAAAAACGGTCGCTTAAAATCACCACCGCGAAATATTACATACCGAGTGGACGCCTGATTCAAAAACCGGGATATATTGATCAGGATCTGATCCTCATCCACCAGGAGAAGGATTCGGTTTTCACCACCGTTGGCGGTCGTCTTGTAAAAGGTGGTGGGGGCATTATCCCGGATCATGAAGTAAGCACGAAAAAAGTACCGCCACTCACGCGCGAATGTTGGCGGCAGGGCGCGTTTTTTTCCTTTGCCCAAAAACACAGGTTTGATTATCCATCGCTTTCAGCGGTTAAAAACGATAATCAATTACTGGATAAATTCAGAGTTTATTTACAGGATATAAACCTGGATGTCAACCTGGCGGGTGAAAAACAATACGAGGAAGCGAAGTCAAAGCTGTTATCGATGGACAGCACCAACATTGATTTGCGAACCGCGTTTCAGAATATTGAATCTTTTATTGCCAACCGTGAATCATCTCTCTTTGATGAAGAAAAAGACTGGTTGGAACTGAGTTTATTGCAGGAGTTCGCCAGCATCTACGAAGGAAATGAAGGGCGGTTCAAAGTCAGCCTTTCAAAGGATAATGTTGTTAATACGGCGATAGACATTTTGCAAAATCAGGTTGCCTATCGGGAAATTTTTTCTGTTCATAACTGAGAATTGTTTTAACCCATTCGCACGGCTTTTCCTTCCAATTGGTTTCTTAACCCTGGATTTGGAACCGGAAAAATTTCCGGAGAAAAACTTTCTCTTTTTAATGCAAAGATATTATTAAATTTCACGGCTTTTTCAGAACGTGTTTCATCATTTTACCATTGGGCGATTAGCTCAGCTGGTTAGAGTGTCCCGATTGACATCGGGAAGGTCGGCGGTTCCCCCGATAAAATCGGGGCGTCATCGCCCACGATAATTTCCCGGTTAATTTGGGAAGGTTGACATAATCAGGAGTTTTTCCAACTTTTGATGATTGTTTTTTCAAAATGATAAATTTACAGAGGGCGATTAGCTCAGTTGGTTAGAGTACTTGCTTGACATGCAAGGGGTCGGCGGTTCAAATCCGTCATCGCCCACAGTAATTTCCCGGTTAATTTGGGAAGATCGGCGGTTCCCCCGATAATATCGGGGCGTCATCGTCCACAACAGAAATCTGCAAACGATATATGAACATAAACGTATTTTACGATCGAAAGAATATTTATCGAAATGATGATAACCATTTCGTACGCTTCCGTATTATTTATTGTATTGCCTGATTTGTCTCCTCGAAACATTTAAACCATGAACCAAATCACCATAACCTTTCCCGATAAGTCTACGCGCACCTATCCGGCGGGAATTACTCCGCTCGAGATAGCCGGCAGCATCGGTCCGCGGTTGGCTAACGACGTGGTTGTGGCCAAAGTGAACGGATCACTGGTCGATCTATCAACCCCTATCCGGGAAGACTCGGAATTAACGCTCCTTACCGGTGACACACCGGAAGGGCACGAGGTACTGCTCCATAGCACGGCCCACCTGATGGCCCAGGCGGTAAAAGAACTTTTTCCGGATGTAAAGGTCACGATTGGCCCGGCTATTGAAAACCGTTTTTATTACGATTTCGATATCGATGGTACTTTTACCGAGGAGGATTTAAGAAATATCGAATCAAAAATGCGGGAACTGGCAAAGAAAGATTATAAAGTTTTCCGCAAAGTACTGACGCGCGACGAAGCGTTAAAATTATTCGATGAAATCGGTGAATCGTACAAAGTCGAGATTCTTAATGAGATAGATTCCCATGAAAAGATCACGACCTACCAGCAAGATAATTTTATTGATCTTTGTCGCGGCCCCCACGTTCCCTCTACCGGAAAAATCAAATATTTCAAATTATTGAGTAGCTCCGGGGCTTATTGGCGAGGCGATGAACGGAACAAGATGCTCCAGCGTATTTACGGAACCGTCTTCAGTTCGAAAAAAGGCTTAAAGGATTATTTAACTTTTCTTGAGGAAGCGAAAAAGCGGGATCACCGAAAACTGGGGAAAGAGCTGGAAATCTTTATCTTCGACGATGAGGTCGGTCCCGGGTTACCGTTATGGCTTCCCAACGGCGCCGTTATCGTGGAGGAGTTGGAAAAACTGGCTAAGGAAACCGAAGCAAAGGCGGGTTACCTGAGAGTGCGAACACCGCACCTGAGCAAAGGTATTCTCTATGAACGTTCAGGTCATTTGAAGCATTACAAAGACAGCATGTTTCCGGCTATGGACGTGGACGGTACAGAATACTATGTAAAACCGATGAATTGTCCCCACCATCACAAAATTTACGCTTCCTCTCCGCGCAGTTATCGGGATTTACCGTTACGTCTGGCGGAATACGGAACTTGCTATCGCTATGAAAAAAGCGGCCAGCTTTTCGGACTCATGCGGGTTCGCAGTATGCAGATGAATGACGCGCATATTTATTGCACACCGGATCAGTTTAAGAGCGAATTTCTGGCGGTATGCCACATGTATCTGCATTATTTTGATATTTTCGGAATCACGAAATATAAAATGCGTTTCAGTCTGCACGATCCTGAAGGACTGGGCGGCAAATACGTTAATGAACCGGAATTATGGACACGGACCGAGCAGGCCGTGAGAGAAGCTCTGGACGCGGGGGAAATTGAGTACGAGGAGATTCCTGGAGAAGCGGCTTTTTACGGACCCAAAATTGATGTTCAGGTGTGGAGCGCAATCGGAAAGGAATTTACTTTAGCCACCAACCAGGTTGATTTTGCAATTCCCCGTCGGTTTGATTTAACTTACGTAAACGAAAATGGAGCTGAAGAAACCCCGTTATGTATTCATCGCGCCCCCCTGGGCACACACGAGCGGTTTATCGGTTTTTTAATTGAGCATTATGGCGGCGATTTCCCGCTCTGGCTGGCTCCGGTTCAAGTGACGGTTCTCCCCGTATCGGAAAAAGTGCACGATTACGCTCATAAAGTGTACGAAAGTCTTAAGGCTGCCGGGATCAGAGTGAATCTGGATGACCGACCGGATAAAGTCGGAGCCAAAATACGTCAGGCCGAATTGCAAAAAATAAATGTTATGCTGATCGTCGGTTTGCGGGAAGCGGAGTCCGGGGAAGTTTCCGTGCGGCGCCGTTTCGTTGGGAATTTAGGGGCCGAAAAATTAGAAAACGTGATTCGGGATCTTAAGGAAGAAATACTACAAAGGAGGAATACTTATCAGTAAGTTATCTAACGCGCGTATTAACGAAGAAATAAATGCTGAAGAAGTTCGATTAATATCACATGGTGGAGAGCAAATTGGAATTGTAAATTTAGAAACCGCATTGGCGAAAGCCCGGGAGGCCAATCTCGACCTGGTGGAAGTGTCTCCCAATTCCAAACCTCCGGTATGCAGGATTCTTGATTACGGAAAATTAAAATACGAAGAGAAAAAAAAGGTTCAGCAGAGCAAGAAAAAACAACATGTTATTAAAATCAAAGAAGTACGTTTACGTCCAAGAATTGATGATCACGATCTTGAGACCAAGATTAATCAGGGAAAGAAATTTTTAAAAGACGGATGCAAATTGAAGGTAACGGTTATGTTTCGCGGACGGGAGATGGCCCGTTTGGACCTGGGCGACCTGGTGATGGAAAGGGTCATCAAGATGTTGAGTGACATAGCCGTCGTTGAAAAACATAACCCTCTTGAAGGGCGAAGAATGTCTGTCATTTTTACTGCTAAATAGGAGAATGTGAATGCCGAAAATGAAAACCCGTCGCGGTGTTTCCAAACGGTTCAAACTAACCGGATCAGGAAAACTGCGGCGCAATAAAGCAAACCATAGACACATGCTCATCCGGCGTTCGAATAGTGCCAAGCGAAAAATGCGTAAACCCGGTTTGGTGGACAGTTCCGAGAGGAAAAGAGTCCGTCGGATGTTAGGGATCTAAAACAGGAGGAAGCACTGAATGCCACGAGCAAATAGTTCCGTACCAAGACACAGACGACACCGTAAAATCGTCAAGCAGGCCAAGGGCTACTATGGTGCCCGGAGCCGCAATTTTAAAGCTGCAAAAGATGCCGTATGGAAAGCGGGCGTCTACGCCTATCGAGACCGACGTCAACGTAAACGTCAATTCCGTCGGCTCTGGATATTGCGGATTAATGCGGCAGCACGGCTCCATGGTATGACCTATTCCACGTTTATTGCCGGTCTGAAACGAAACGGTATTGAGTTAAACCGGAAAGTCCTGGCCGATATGGCCGTGGATCACCCGGAAGCCTTCGCTGAATTAGTTAAAACAGTCAAGGCGTAACAATGTCTTTAAAAGAAAGCATCGAGGCGGTTCGAAAATCTTTTCGAGCCGCCTTGGCTGCTTTTCCCACCGAGCCCCAACAAGTTGAAGCGTTACGAGTAAAATATTTAGGCCGCAAAGGCCTGGTGGCCGATCTGTTTTCAAAAATGGCTACCTTGGATCCCTCCGAGAAACCAATCTACGGGAAATTATTAAACCAGCTTAAAAAAGAATTAACCACGGCCTTTGATGAAAAGGTAAAAGCGGTGACAAAAAAGGGTGCCGATGCCGAACAGGAACAAGTGGACTATACCTTACCCGGCCTTCACTATCCGGTAGGGTCTTATCATCCCCTGCAACAGACGCTGGATACCATTAAATCGATTTTTAAATCGATTGGATTCTCAGTGGCCTACGGCCCCGAAGTGGATGATGATTATCACAACTTCCAGGCCCTGAATATTCCCAAGCACCACCCCGCCCGCGACATGCAGGATACGTTTTTCATCGATGATAACACGGTTTTGAGAACCCATACATCCAATGTTCAAATCCATTTAATGGAAAATCAGGAACCGCCGTTGCGTTATATCGTGCCCGGCCGCGTATACCGGAACGAAGCCATCAGTTTCAAAAGTTTTTGTTTATTTCATCAGGTTGAAGGTTTGTATGTGGATAAATATGTACCTTTCACCGAGTTGAAAGGCACGCTGGAATATTTTATCCGGCAAATGTTCGGTGACGATAAAAAGATCCGGTTTCGGCCCAGTTTTTTCCCCTTTACCGAACCCAGCGGAGAATTTGATATCTGGAATGACGAACGTCGGCAATGGATGGAGATTCTGGGTTGCGGTATGGTGGATCCCGCCGTCTTCGAAAATGTCGGGTATGACCCGGAAATATGGCATGGTTACGCCTTTGGGATGGGGGTGGAACGCATTGCCATGTTAAAATACAATATCCAGGATATCAGACATTTTTATCAGGGAGATGTTCGCTTCCTGGAGCAGTTTTAATCGTAATTTAACGGTCAGCGCATCGTGAATAGGCCGGTAAATCCCCTTTCAAATAATATATGAATATTTGACCCCAGAAATAATCTTCAGAAAATGAAAATTTCAATCAGTTGGCTAAGACAGTTTGTTAACATCGAAGAAACTCCCGAGCAATTGGCGGATATGCTGTCCATGCTGGGCATGGAGGCGGAGATCGGGTTGGATCTGTCGGAAATCAAGGGTGTTGTCACGGCTAAAGTGTTGGAGGTGGAAAAACATCCTAATGCCGATAAATTGAAGCTGTGCGTGGTAAATGACGGGGAACGGGATTATCGGGTGGTCTGCGGCGCCCCCAATGTCAAAGCCGGTCAGATTGTTCCCTTCGCGCGGGTCGGATCGGTTTTACCGGGAAATATCAAAATCCAAAAGGCGAAAATTCGGGGAGAAGTCAGCTTCGGAATGATTTGCTCCGAACGGGAATTGGGAGTTTCCGATGAACATACGGGGATTATGGAGCTTCCGGAAGAGACGGGAATCGGGCAACCGATAGCCGAAATATTGACCCGGTATTTTGGCAGTCTTGAGTTGGATATAACACCTAACCGGCCCGATGCGCTTTCGCATCTGGGCATAGCCCGGGAGATTGCGGTAAAAACCGGTCGGGAGCTTCGAAAACCGGAGGTCCATGTTCGAACCGCCACCGAAACACCGGAACCGGTGGATGTGATCATCCGTGATCCCGCGGGTTGCCCGCGGTACGTTGCCGGGGTTGTAAAAAACGTTAAAGTCGGCCCGTCTCCCCAATGGATGGTGGATTATTTAAAGGCAGCGGGGCAGAGGAGCATCAACAATATTGTCGATATTTCGAATTACGTTTTACTGGAAATGGGGCATCCGACCCATATGTTTGATTATGAACGCTTTGAATCCCGCAAAGTCGTGATCCGTCGCGCAAAAAAAGGCGAATTGTTTATTACCCTCGACGAGGAAAAACACGAATTAAATGAACACCACCTGTTAATCACGGACGGGAAAAAACCGGTTGCGCTGGCCGGTATTATGGGAGGTTTGAATTCCGCCGTTTCCGATGACACCAATTTGGTGTTGATCGAAAGCGCCTATTTTGATCCGCTCACAATCCGGAAAGGGGCAAAATCGTTGGGTATGCTGACGGAGGCCTCGCGGCGGTTTGAACGCGGTGCCGATCCGGAAGCCGCCGTAACCGCCTTTTGGCGTATCGTGAATCTGCTCGAAGAATACGCCGCGGGCGAACTGGCTTCGGAAGTTGTCGATGCTTATCCAAAGAAAATCACACCCCCCGTATTAAGCTTGCGTAAATCCAAACTGGAGATGGTGTCCGGTATTGAATACGACAATAATTTTGTCGAGGAATGCCTGAACGGTCTGGAAATATCCTGGCGCCGATCGGAATCGGATGTATGGGAATGTACGCCCCCCAGTTTCCGCCCCGATCTTGAACGTGAAATCGATCTGATCGAAGAAATAATCCGCCTGGAGGGATATGATACCATTCCCCCCAGCCGGAGATTCAGCAGCAATTTCCCGATTTCGAAAGTTGATCCCCTGGATTCCGTTGGCCCGATCATTGATTCATTTGTGGGATTGGGCTTTCATCAATGTTACAACAACTCGTTACAACCCCAATATTTTGCCGCCGGTTTGGGCAAAACACCGGTGGTAATGAAGAATCCCCTCAGCGAACAAATGTCCGTTTTACGAACGTCCCTGTTACCCGGTTTATTGCAGACGGTCGATTTCAATATCAAGAATGGAAATAAAAATTTATTATTGTTTGAAGTGGGGCAGGTCCATGAACAGGAAACGCCCGGATTCTCGGGAATTAAAGAACGTTTTGTCCTTTCCGGCGTCGTTCACGGGTTCGTCACCGAAAAGGACATCCATTCATCGCAGGAGCGCTCCCATGACTTTTATTCCCTGAAAGGATTACTGGAAAGCGCCCTGAAACGGATTACGAAAACAAGGCCACGGTACGAAGAAGATGAACATCCCGGGTACAATCCCTGTAATCGACTTTTTATTAACGAAAACCTGGTCGGAATCATGGGACAGGTACGACCGGATTACATAGAGGTCCTGAAACTGGAAACCGGAAATGTTTTCGGTTTTGAATTGGACCTGAGTGTTTTAATGGATATTTTCAATGAACCAATCGTGTACAAACCGATTTCCGTTTTCCCGAAAATTAACAGGGATGTGAATCTTATTCTCGATAAAACAATCAAAGCCGGAACGGTTGCGGAGAAGATATTTAAAGTAAATCGTGAACTAATCAGAGATGTGCGACCGGTTGATATTTACGAACACGAATCGCTGGGGAAGGATAAAAAGAGCGTGGTGTTTAATATCGTTTTCCAAAGTGATGTACGAACACTTGAAGACAAAGAGGTAAACTCAATAATAAATGAAATTATCAGTGTTGTTTCTAAACATTTTGGAGCTAAATTACGAACATGACAGACATTGCATTACTGAGCGAACTGGAAAACAAGTTAAAAATTCTCATCGAAGAATTAAAACATGCCCGGTCACGTGCCCAGAATGGCGATGTTCCTTCCAAAGCGGATGAGAAATTGAAACGAATTGAAGGTAAAGTTAAAAATCTTATCCAATTGCTTGACCAGATATAGGGAATAAAAAGAATGGAAGATCGAGCCAGTTTAGTCAGGGTAAGTATTTTTGGTCAGGAATATACCGTTAAAGCGCCGGCGGATGCCAACTATATTAAAGATATTGCCGCGTATGTCGATGGAAAAATGCGCGAAGTACAGGACAGCCTTACGACTGCTCAATCCTCCACGCGAATTGCGATTCTGGCAGCCATGAACATCTCTGATGAATTGTTCATGCTCCGCAACGAAAAAGACCATCTCACCAGCGACGTGGAAAGTCGTATTTCTTCACTGATCGAACTGATTGATGAGAATCTTTAGTCCGCCCTCGCTCCGAGGGAGTGATGCGAAAGCGTACAAGCTCTCCGGAGGCGGGTGTAAATAAAAAGGCTTGTCGGATTTTCCGCTGCCTGGGATAAAACAAGATGTCCGGGGCTTGCCCCGGGATTCGGACCATTTGATTTTAACCGTATAAACTCTGATTACAAAAATGCCACAAACGAAGATTCTTTCCGGAAAGGAAGTAAGCCGGTCGGTATATCATTCTCTGAAACCAAGAATTGAAAGCCTGAAAGCGCGGGGGGTTGTTCCCGGTTTGGCTGTGGTTCTGGTTGGTGAAGATCCGGCCTCCAAAATATATGTACGCAGTAAAACCCGCAGATTCCTGAAAATGGGACTCTATTCCGAGACTTTTACGTATCCCGATTCCATTACCGAATCTGAATTAATTGATAAAATTCATGAATTAAACCGCGATGAACGATTCCACGGGATATTGATCCAACTGCCGCTTCCTAAGCAGATCGATACGGACAAAGTGATTGGGACCGTAGATCCTGACAAAGACGTGGATGGTTTTCATCCTCAGAATCTGGGACGGCTGACGGCCGGGAAACCACGTTTCATTCCCTGCACTCCTAAGGGAATAATGCGTATCCTGGAATATTACCAAATTGATTTAAACGGCAAACATGTCGTTGTGATCGGCCGCAGCAATATCGTTGGCAGGCCGATTTCCATTCTTACCAGTTTGAAACGAAAAAACAGCAATGCCACGACGACGATTTGTCATTCGGGCACGAAAGATATTCCTTATTACACGCGCCAGGCGGATGTAATCATCGCCGCTATCGGCGTTCCGAATTTTGTGAATGATTCTTACCTCAAACCGGGCGTTGTCATCATCGATGTGGGGATTAACCGAGTAGCTGATCAATCCGAGAAAGGCTACCATCTGGCCGGGGACGTGGATCAGGAAAAAGTTACGGGAATTGCCGCTGCGATTACGCCTGTTCCCGGCGGCGTCGGACCGATGACCATCGCCATGTTGGTAGAAAATACTGTCGAATCCGCCGAATATTTCGTGTCCAACAGCTAAAATTCATACAACCCCCCTTACCGTACTTTACCCAATAAAATTTAAACAGGATATGTATATCTTGATTTCTAATATTTTAATATGTAAAATTTATCAAGTTTAATACAGATAACCTGTATTGAACATAAAACTATTTAATAAATAGTGAATTGATAATAAAGATAAACGGAGGGCCAAATGAGGGCAATGATAAGATTTACCCCTGTTTTGGTTATTTTCGGTTTCTTGTATTCCCAGACCTACGTAGGATCATCCGCCTGTTCTACGTGTCACGGTACAACCGATGTAACTAATGCAGGGTACGATATTCATGCCACGTTCTTGGAATCAGGTCACCCATACAAATTGAACCCGGTAAATGGCGCAGCGCCAACCTACCCGTGGAGTATCGTACCGAATCCACCTGCAAATGTCGATCGTGGAGATGGTACCGATACCACCTTTACATGGGATGATATTACCTATGTAATCGGTGGATACGGTTGGAAAGCGCGGTTTCTTGATTCGAAAGGTTACATAATTACCGGTGCCAACGTTCAGTACAATTTGGAAACGGAAGGCTGGAGTGGGTATCATTCCACAGAGGCCATCGGTACCAAGAAATACAATTGCGGACGTTGTCATACGACGGGTTGGGTTGATTCCGATGATGACGTTGCCACCAATAACCAGGACGGTTTGGAAGGGTTGGTTGGAACCTTTTCGGAACCGGGCGTCCAATGTGAAGCCTGTCACGGGCCGGGTAGTGATCATGTCGCGGCCCCGAGCAGCACCAATATTACAAAGGATGTTTCCTCGGATTTGTGTGGTAATTGCCACTATCGCGATGCGCAAAACAGGATTGAGTACAAGGGCGGATTCATTCGTCATCACGAACAATACGACGAATTTCTCCATTCTCCACACTCGGCGGCATTGACTTGCAATACCTGTCACAATTCGCATGCCAGCACGGTATACGATGACCAGGCATTGGGAGATGGTGTGAAAATGGAGTGCGCAACCTGTCACTCGTCGCAAGCGACAAATATGAATCATAATCCGGCGGCCACCTGTGTTGATTGCCATATGCCGGAAGCATCCAAATCGGCGGTTAGCGAAAATGAATATAACGGTGATATAAAAACGCATATATTCAAGATCAACACGGAACCGGTACCGAAGGATTCGATGGTCTATTATGATGATACGGCGGGTAAATATTTTGTTTGTCTTGACGAGAACGACA
>Ga0256830_1002809_pt1 | contig 11222 bp, 9 predicted proteins | sample 128326metaG_FD_190537 | JGI IMG/M metagenome (GOLD analysis project Ga0256830, IMG submission 190537) | Hydrothermal vent microbial communities from Lau Basin, Pacific Ocean - 128-326 | ecosystem: Environmental > Aquatic > Marine > Hydrothermal vents | place: Pacific Ocean: Lau Basin | collected...
TCGAACCCATTTTATTAATTCTGAATTACGCATTGCCTTATTACTTTTCAATAATGATGAATGAATTATAACCTAGATTCCGCAAGTGATCGTGTACACAGAGCACAAAACACTAATTCGCCATGCAGGTCAACAACTTGCGAACAATCACACAAGAGCAGATTGAAGCCCAGCCCGCTTATTGTGACACACCCACCATACGCAACGCCCGTCGCACAGTTTTGGTCGCCTGTAAAAGCATCGCAATCGCCATTGGATAATCACCAGCCTCCGCCTTTGCAACAGCCTCGTCACGGCGACTACGTGCCTTACTCAAGAAGCTTTCCATCAATTTAATTGCTCCTGGAGCAGGTTTTTTAGCTTCAATAGCCACAGGTATCAGCTCTTCATACCCCGAAAAACGCATTAATTCATAATCGTATTCATCCGCTGGCGTATCAAATTTCAGATCATACACAATCGTTTTAGAGTCCAGAATTTTATGCAATGCACCGGTAACTGTGGTCCGAGCCTGCTGTAACAATTTATTAGCGCGCACATAATCTTTCTTATCCGCCAAGCTCTTTGCTTGCGCTAATGTAGTTGCCAGCTTTTTCTCGTCCAGCCTGGCATCATCAGCCACACCACCGCTTTTCTCCATGCGTTTAATATTGTCATGATACGATTTTTGGTAATCTTGTATTTCCGCCAATGTGGTTTTGTAGTTTTCTGCCTGCTCTGCGACCTCTTCATCACCCGGAACCAAACGCGACGCTTCGCTTAACATTTTTAGTGATTGATTAGCCAGAACCAGTGCTTCAGGCAATGCACCTGCCGAAGACTGCTCGCGCCCTTCGTCCAGCTTTTTCTTTGCTGCAGTAACCAGCTGCTTAGCCTTATCGTTTTCGCTGGCTAATACACGCTGCGTGCCTTGCGCACCCAGCATCATTTCTGCAAACATCAGTTTTTGCTTAACTTTGGACAGAGTGACTGTCTCTGCTCTTGTGGATACGACCCCACCCGCTGCTTTGGCAGCCGCAGTTTGCTGTTTGATATCAATTTTCTGTCCCTTATCGACAATGTGTACCACCCCGCCCATATAGGGATGATTGCGACAAGCATAAAACAATTGATCTGGCGTTTCTTTATCTGCCTTAAGCGTCATTTTCCCTTTGTAGGTGTATGCCCCTTCCACACCTGCCGCAAAAGGTGCGCCACCCCAACCAACCGCTTTTGTCGATAAATACACGTCATGTTTTTGATCGGTGGCAATGTCAAACGTGTAGACTTTCCCACGCTCAACGATCAACTCTTTGCCCGAAACACCATCTACTAAAAACCCCATAGCATGCCCCTTGCCATACGCAGGATGGCTGGGCTTTTTGGGACCAACGGTCACTACAAAATGGTTCGGCCCTGAAGAAACGGGTACAGTCTTGTTTTCCACTTCGGATGTCATTGCCACTGAGCCAGCTATCGACTCAGTCTCATTTGTTGTTGCCGGAGCAATAACTTGTTTTTCGATGGTGGAAACATCAGCTGCTGGTCTTGTTCCACGTTCCACAATTAACGAATCTTCTTTCGCCTTGCCCTGGGTTTTTGTAGCTGGAATGGGCTCCATCTCAATCACTGATTCGCCCCCTTGTCTTTGTGGCATAACCTCTACCAGCGATTGTGGCTTATCCTCAACAACAAGTTCATGAGCTGCCTCACTTTTTTCTGCTACCGTTAACTTTGCCGTATCAATACTGGCATCTCTATCAGGTTTGATCTCTTGCCCACCGCAAGCCACCAAACTCAACACTATTGCCATACATAAAAACAACACAGTTCTAGCACAGAACTTTGACATTTTGGCCCACCCTCAAAAATACAACTAAAATTTGATAAAATCACTGACACGTAAAAAGCAATACAAAACACACAATACCAAAATGCGGCACAGACGTTTATCTGCACCGCATCCCGGTTTTACAATATTAACCCCATCAACAATTGAGCACTGCCACAAAAATTATCGCCATGGATTCTTCAAGCTGGCTTCACTCTTCGGTGGCTTCCAATCAGCAGGCTTCGGCTTCGAGTGACACTTCGTACACGATTTTGTGGTAACCGGGAAAGACACCTTGCCATGACATACACCACACTTCTGCCCCAGCAAAATCGCTGACATACTCATCACATTAGCTTTACGCTGTGGAATGAAGATTTTTGGATGACAATTGGAGCAATGCAACCACTGGGTGTGAGGCTTATGCGGAAACACTACATCAGGCATCGATGCTTTCACTTCACGAACAATATCCAAATCCATCACCAATGGCTCCACAGTAGGATCAGAAAGATCATAACGTGGTTTCAGCAAGCCATCATCCAGTGATTTCACCCAGTCCACATAGTTACCAAACTCGCTGGTAGGCAAACCATCGTAAGCGATTAATGGTGGCTGTAATACATGCGTACCGTCATTCGCAGAATCATGAATACCATCTTCAGCCGGTGCTGCGTTACGCTGTGCATCTTTCTTCAGCAGGCGATTAAAAACATTCGCCCCACTTACGTTACCCTTGGCCGATTTAACTTCCTTTAAAGGCGCTTGAGCTGCCTGAGCGTTAAAACCAACGACCAACAAAGTCGTCATCGCCAGTACGCTCAAGAAGAAGTATTTTGTTTTCATTTTATCCCTCCCCTATACGTCGTTATTTAGCTGGCTTGCCCAAAGACTTGTACGTTGGCGCAACCAATCGCTGCACGGTACTACCGTGAATTTGCGTTGGCATACCTGGCACCCCTGAATGACACATACCACAATTTTCAACTGACCATGAAATTTCGCCGTTGTGGCAAGCTCCGCAGAATTTGCCATCAATGATCTTCGCCATGGTGATTTTATTGCCACCAGCTTTGAATTTAAAACCAAGGTCCGCGTGACAAACCTTGCAGCGGAAACGAATACGATGATACCAGTGCGGAAAAACCACCGGACGCATACCCGCCGCATCAGCATAATTGTTGATAACTACATCAGCATATTCCGCCTGCGCCACCTGCGGCAACATCAGGACTGCAAACATACTCAACAAGCCGACCATCGCTGACTTGAACATAGAGCCTCCCTCCATAAATTCACCAAAAAAACCAAACACGCGCCGAATGTGATTTTATTGTTTCACGTGCAGCGCACATACTACCCTACATTAAAAACTACGGGTAGCCTGAAAATTCATTGATTTTATAATATTTCCACCCGCACTCTGCGAGGCGTTAAAACTCAACGCGGTGGACAATAAACCCAAGCTATAACGAAATACCCCCCGCCATTTCAAGGTTGATGTTGGGCTAGCGCTGGCAATCTGCTTACTGCCCTGTAAGCTAGAAGTAAAACGAAGATTATAAACCCCAAATGGGCGATTATGTCGATACGACAGCCCTCCAGAAATACTCCTTGACGAATTTTCCTGCTCCTCTCCCAGTGAGGTTGTTGTCGCACTTTGAGTTGCCTGATAGTTGCTGCTGCCCGACATGCTACTGAGACGACCAAAAGTAACATCAGTACTGTAACTCAGACTAAAACTCTGAAACACAGCATCCGGATCGCTGAAGTCCTGAAACACAACCGCTATATCTTCATCGCTAAAGCTCCGAGAATCATTGAAGCGACCACTAACATATGTTGTCCCCCGCCGCCCACGCGAACTCCAACTTAAACCTACTCCCTGGTTCACGCTTGTTGTTATATCGTCAATTTCACTATTTTTACTGCCAGACAGAGACTGTGAGAAAGTCGCAGCCAAAGAATTTGCTGAACCCGTCGCCCACGACTTACCCAAATTATGACCAATACCTGAGGAGATGTTCTGAGAACTCGGACTGCCCTCATTCGAAGCAACACCATTCGTTTCCACTTGCGTCGTTGTATTCGATGCGCTGACATTCCACTGCCAGGAATGGGAAATCCCCCTCCACTGTGTTTGTCCACCTGAGTACGACAAGCCTGCCGTCTGCGCTGTCGACAACGTTTGGCTGCTTCCACTCTCAGATGTACTCAAGGACGCCCCCGCATTCATGCTTAACGAACGAGAAATTTGATACCCCAAACCCAAATTTGTGCTGAGGCTTCGGGAAGCTTCCGTAGCCATCCCGCTCTTGGTTTCACTCAGCCGCACGCCACCTGACACTCTGACCGCACGATACTCTGGTCGCCAGAAAAACGAACTGAATGCCTGGGAATCGGTAGACGTGCCACTATTTCCAATAGGATCAACTTCCACGTATGAAACCAAGCTGTTCACACCCAGCTCTGCACTCGGCGTATAGACATGACCAAGCGACACCATATTCACACTTGACTCATCCGTTATATTTCGCGCTCGCGTACTCGTGTGAGCTATATCTATGGTTAAGGTTTGCTGTGGAATACGCAGCTGATAATTCAGGCCGTAAACCTCGCTGCTTGAACCAAAAGAGCCCCCGTCATATTCGGTAGAGCTATACCAGCCATTGTACAGCTGATTATATGCTCGCGGACGGTAACTCTGACGCAAAGTAAGTCGAGTCACACGAAAACTGGTACTACCTGAAATTTGAGATATATCCTGGAACTGTTCAGAACGACTATCTGTCCTGGAATAGCTAATGGAAAAAGGGAAACGGCTCCCTGGAAAAACTGCCACTGAAAAACTGCCAGTACCGACCGTTCCTTCTGAACGGCTAGATGTAGAGTTAGTGCTCGACAAGCCGGCACTCAGCGCCAGCGATGTAGTAGCGAACCAGGGTCGCCAGATATACCCAGATGCGCCCAGACCAAACAACAAACTGGTTGCCTCGGACTGGCTGCCCGCATTCTCAACGTAAGTATAGCTGTAGGCAACCTGTCCAGAATACGACAGCGGCACCAAACCACTAAAGGCCGCATGCGCTTCTGAGAGCACAGAGAGTCCCAAAACGACAGCCAACCACCCCTGTCGCCGCAAAATAATGCCGCTCGACACCATATTAATCTGATTCGCACCAAACACGGATAAACAGGCTTTCACCCCACCCGCATTCAACACACGAAGCCCCCCGCTCTATGACCCAGATAGCATGCCAAAAACACTTTGACGTGCGTGCAAATTCTACCCACAAGCGGCACATCAGCACCCCATACTTGTGCTTATTTTTATCATAGGCAGTATATGTTAGCCGCCAGACGGGTGCAAACTCATCGCCAGGGGGCATCATTAACGGTAATCTTTGCATCCGCATGCAGGCGCAGCAAAAGCGCCTTCCATGCCTCCTCTCCCTTCTCCCGCTGATATAGTTTTTGTGCTCGCTCTTTCACCGAATCAAAAGCATTCAACACAGGAGGCGTACGTTCTTCCAGCCGAAATATGGACACGCCTTCCAACAACACTACCGGGGCAGAAACCTCACCCGGCTCCATGATAGCCAATACTTTTTCTGCATTTTCTCCCAGCATGCCTAAATGCACAAAACCCATATCACCACCATTCTCGGCAGACTCATCACTGGAATGAATCCTGGCCAACTCTGCAAAGTCAGAACCTGTATTGATACGCTCTACAATCGACGTCGCTTCATCACTGGCCTGCTTCCATACTTCGGAAGATGAGGAAGGGTCCACTCGCAATAAAATCAACGAAACCCGGTTGCGTGACGGCGTAGTAAATAATTTTTTGTTTTCTTCATAATATTTTCTCAGCTCACTGTCCGACGGCGCATCCACCGACGTTACCGAAAGCTTAATTATTTTGGCCAAACTATCATCATTTAGCTTTTCCCGTAATTCTGATAGTACATTGTCGCGAGCTTTGGCCCACTCGGGGTCATCCTGAAATTTTTCATCAAAAGCTTTCACATCAGCCTCAACCTCATCAGCGTCAGGCTTTAATTTGCGACGCTTGGCCTCCTGAACCAACAAAGCCCTTTCAATAAGCTCATCAGCAACGCCCTTACGGAATTCTTTTGCTTCACCTTCTTCGACTTTACCGTGATAAAAACGCTCCCTGACCCCTCTGCGTAACGCAGAAACATATTGCCCCATAGACACTTTCTGTCCATTCACAATAGCAATATAATCCAACGCCTCTGGCTTCTCTTCCACTTCTTCCGCAACTGAACTTACGGCTTGTTGCGGCGCAGCGGAAATGTTACCCACCCAAAAAAAACCCACACACCACAAAATCAGCACACGCATCATAAACATTCTTTTTCACCCTAAAATTGCAAAATAATTCAACAAGCACGTAACGGTGCTATTTTCAAACCCCCATAAAAAAAGCTGGCAACCCGGGCGTCACCGCCAGGCTGCCAGCCCACTAGCCTAAACCAAGAAATCAGAGGTCAGTTTACTTGGTATGACACACCAAACAAACACGGCTGCCTGCGTTGGACTGATCAGCACCTGCAGGAGAAGGATTGGTTCCTCCTAAGTCAGTCGCACCATCCATACGCAGAAAAGTTGTGGTCTGAAAATGAGGATCATGACAGGAGCCACACTCGACAAACGGTTCATTCTGTTCCGCAAACGCCGCGCCATTATCTGAAGGCCGCATCCCAGTAGTATCACGCGTGTACAGCTTAAAATCCCATTTATCGAAGATATTAGCCGCTGACTCACCAGGAGCGTTCACAAGGAGGTTGTCCACGTACCAACGCGCTCCACTACCAATCTGAAGCGCAGGTGCGAAATCCTGGTCACGAGTGACGCCTGATAAAGTACCAATAAAATGGCCGCCATTTGGGTTCGTTGCTGAATAACCACCACCCCCATACTGCACGCTTATCGGGTGATCATTCGTCAGGTCAGTACCAATCGCCCAGATATTGGTGCCACCGGTATCCACAGAATTCATAAATCGGCCAGTAGCCTCATCCAACGTAGTATCTCTGCTGTTCCAGGTCCAATCTAAGCCATCAACACCACCACCGTCAGCAGCATAACCACCTGAACCTGGAGCATTGATGATATTATCAATGGCCTGCGTCCCGTCATGACAACTCAAACATGCCAGCGACACAGAGCCTACCTCACCCACAGCAGCATCCAAGGTGGAAGTACCCAATTGATCATAAGTGGTAAACACTGTTACATCGGCTGCCAGCAGCTTATTCCACAAGGGAACTGCCACTCGATTACCAAGTGCGTCTTCCGTACTACCACCATGAGGCGTGTGACAAAAAATACAAATTTCAGCGGTATCCCCAGGAGAGGCGGTATTCGGCCCTTGTCCTTGCGAACCCATATTATGACGCGTATTAACAATTGACCCTGCTACACTAGCAAATACTCCACTAGCCGCCAGAGCCGTCCCTAGTACTACTGCCGTCGCTACCGACGTCTTTACAAAATGTTTCATCATGAAACCCCCATATGGTCTCGTGCACGAGAATTAATAAATATATTTCCTTACTGCTTAACCCAAGACGGGCTTACTGCTACGTAAACCCGGAGCCTGCTACAGCGCCCGCAGGCAAACAAAGTTCTCCCTCACTGGAGACACTTTTTAGCATGTCTAACAACAAACTGTCAATCCCGACAATATTCTAAACCAATAAACCACACTACCCCAAAAATCTCGCCGCAATGAAAAAATACTATAAAATCAATATGGTATACAAAAACAACCCTGACATTCATTCTTTTTTCACCATGCTGCGCACGAGAGCACTTCGCGAAAGTGTGATTCCGTTCACATAAATTCAGATTGACTATTGCACATTACTTAATCTTATTAATGTACAACAGACGTAATTATACTCACTTTTACAAACTAAAAAATATTTTATGGGCGTATATTTTTAATCAAGCATTATCGGGCATCTTGCCGCCTGGCGACAATAGCATCCATTTCCTGCTCACTCAGTCGGCGCAACACTTCAACCTTCTTAAAAACCTGATCCACAATATAGACGTGCTGCAATTCATCCACAGCTATACCCGCCGGCATCGCCAATTCCCCCGGCCGATCCAGAAGTCGCTTGCCGCCGATTGCTAACAGCAATTCGCCTTTGGAATTAAACACCTGCACATTACGAAAGGCTGCATCCGAAACATAAACGTTGCCATCCTCCCCCACCGCCAAACCTCGTGGCCGGGCAAAATCGCCAAAACCTCGGCCTACCCTACCCCAAGCGCGCTGAAACTGGCCATCGCCCGAAAACACCTGCACTCGAAAATTACCCGCGTCCAACACGTAAACCGTGCCATCTGGTGCAACCTCCACTTGTGTCGGCAGATTAAACTCCCCAGCCCCATTACCACGCCAGCCAAACTCAAACAGCTTCACACCCTCTGCGGAATACACCACCACTCGGTGACGCTTGCTATCAATACCACCTGCATCCACAATATAAACTTGCTTTCCATCCGGTGACACCGCCACATCAACGGGGCGATCCAGCTCCCTGAAATCACCAATATCGCTAAGATGCATCCCGAAAGCGTCGTAGACAATGACTTTTTTTGCACTCGCGTCAGCAATGTAAATCTGGCTGTTCGCACCAATCGCCACTCCCAGCGGCTTAATCAGCACACCTTTTTTACCTACTCGCCCCAAGGGGTATAGTTTCTGACGCCGCAGATTGAAAATGAATCCTTGCCGCAACACCGTGTCCGTCACCACCACCAAGCCATTTTTTGCCGCCACACCAAACGGCTTGGCGAAAACACGACCCTTGCGTTTAATTCCTCCCAGCGCGCTGAGGAGCCGATCCTCCGCATTTTCTCTGCGGATGCTTTCACCTGACACCAGCGTGGTCACATACACAAAGCGCGGCGCGGCTGGCGGCTTGGGCCAGTAGATTGGCTGATCATCTGGCTGCTGTGGAGCTGAGGCACACCCTCCCAGCAACACCAGTAACAGCACATATGACCAACGTTTTGCTCTTCGTGAATTCATTTGCAAATGCGACACCATTCGTATTAACACAACTGCGAATGGTGGGCGAAAACCTTTCCCAGCGCAAGCAACGAAGATAAAACCAGAGGGAAAACGGGCTTTTTTGCACTCATAAAAAAACGGGGCCCGAAAGCCCCGCTCAATAAACGACTGAAAATATTGTTGTTATTTGACGTTTTTAAGACTTGAAGTCTTTACGCAGACCGACAGTCACAACGCTTTCCACATCACTGGTGTCACGATAACCCCCAAACACGCGAGTGGTTTTGGACATCTTGTGAATTACACCCAAGGCCATGTAAGTGGTGTTGTCCATGCCTGAAACATCATAATCGGTATCACCATACTGAAGTGCAAAGGTATTTTTGCCCATCTTCATCTGATAGCCTAAAAAGAGAACAGTGGGATCAACAGAGGCTCCACCAGCATCCGTAACCTCAATCATTTCATACTGAGCCGAAATTTTATGCGCGCCAGATTTCCATTGACCACCGACTTTGGCCGCGGTGTAGTCGGAATCGTTACCGGAAACACCTCCACTGACACGATCACCCGCATCAAGGTAAGCGACAAAGGCCTCTATGCCACCTTGGCTATATTTTAAGTCCAGCACCACTAAACCATCATCTTCAGAGGGTCCATAGCCAATAGAAGCAGTAAAAGGGCCTTTTGGTGAGGCATAAGCAACCAGCTCACTCACAAAGCTATGGTGACCCAAAGCACCTGTACCCGTTGGATCAAGGTTCTTACCTGACATACCACCGTTGCTACGAGCTTGCAGCGAGGTTGCAACAAAGGGATCGTATTTTACGCCACCAGTGTATTTGTAAGGTGATTTCAGGTTACCCATCACAAAAGTACCAAAACCGCCAGTCAAACCTACCTGAGACACACGATTGCCAGCAGGACTACCACCCTGATCGGTGTTTACTCTCCATTCAAACTGGGCAATCGCTTTCAGACCATTACCCAAATCCTCGGAAGCTTTCACACCCAAACGACCGCGAGCATTGTCTTCAACAAGCACGCCGTCCTTGCCACTACCGGTAGAATCTTCAGAGTAACTCGCCACTTCAACTTGAGCATGACCGTACACAAACGCATCCGCTGCCATGGTAGCCGCAGGGGCAACCAGGGCGGCACTTACAGCAATTACTAACAATTTTTTATTCATGAGAGAGCGCTCTCCATAATAGTTATTTATGATTTAATTTTATCTAAAGCTGTCTTTAGTCGACGCCAGTATTTATAGCACCTTTAGGCAAAAGCGCAACATTTTTCTGCCACAAACTATGAATCAGATACTATTTTGTTGCTAGCCAACAACAAAATAAGCGATACCACATGTTTTTTGTGCCATACACATTGGATGAGCAACAAGCACTCAGCCTGCCATTTAAGCAAGCAAACAAAAAAGGCCCGCTCAACGAGGGGCCTTTCCTTTATTAATGTGGCTGGGAGACTAGGATTCGAACCTAGATTAGAGGAGTCAGAGTCCTCTGTCCTGCCGTTAGACGATCTCCCAATGGGACAGGACGAGCCTCCAGCATCGACGAACCAGGGCTTGGGTGTACCGAGCAGCGTGCTACTTGGCCCCTAAAACCATATTCCGAGCAATTGACAACAATTGGCAGAGGAAAACCGGGGCGGCGGTAGACTTGTCGCCAAACCGCTCAATTTTCCCCACACACGCCTCTCTACCTGGCAACGCGATACTGCGCCTAGCGTTTAGAGAACTGCGGACGTTTGCGCGCTTTGTGCAGGCCCACTTTTTTACGTTCAACTTCACGGGCATCACGGGTAACCAGTCCTGCGCTACGCAACGAAGGGCGCAAAGTTTCGTCGTATTCCATCAGCGCACGGGTGATACCGTGGCGAATAGCACCGGCCTGACCGTTGTTACCACCACCTTTGACTGTGATGTTAAAATCGAAATTTTCCAGCATATCGACGACGCCCAGCGGCTGACGCACTACCATACGCGAGGTTTCGCGACCGAAATATTCGTCCAACGCACGCGAGTTAACGGTGATATTGCCGGAACCGGTTTTCATGAATACCCGCGCAGTGGAACTCTTGCGACGGCCTGTGCTGTAGTACTGTTTGTCTGCCATGATGGTTTTGTCGTCTCGTTGAAAGGCTGGGTAAAAAAGGTTAAACGTCCAGCGGCTTAGGCTGCTGGGCAGCGTGCTGATGCTCGGCACCCGCATACACTTTTAATTTGCGGAACATTGCTCGACCCAACGGATTTTTGGGCAGCATGCCTTTTACAGCTGTTTGGATAATGTACTCAGGCTTCTCTTTCACCAGTTTTTCAAAGGTGGTGGTTTTCAGGCCGCC
>Ga0256830_1002810_pt1 | contig 11221 bp, 12 predicted proteins | sample 128326metaG_FD_190537 | JGI IMG/M metagenome (GOLD analysis project Ga0256830, IMG submission 190537) | Hydrothermal vent microbial communities from Lau Basin, Pacific Ocean - 128-326 | ecosystem: Environmental > Aquatic > Marine > Hydrothermal vents | place: Pacific Ocean: Lau Basin | collected...
CGCTCATGGCGGGGTGGAAGGCGCTCGCGCGCGCCGGACGGCAGGACACTGTCGTCCCGGGGACAAGTATACGCCCCGCGGCGCCCTCAGTCGCCGGCATCGAGGCCCTGGCGGTGGGTGTCGTTGATCAGCTTCAGCAGCGACTTGAAGGGCAGCAGCGACTCGTGGACGGGCTCGATCAGGCGCATGAAGGGCAGGTCCTCGTCGGCGAAGCGGTAGCTGCCGTCACGCATGGACTCGAGCAGCGCCCGCACGGCGGCCTCGAGCTCGTCCACGAAGCCGAGCGCCTCGCCCATCTCCTCCATGTCGTATTCGGCCGAGGCGCGCAGCTCCTCGATCTCGAACAGCGCCTGCTCGACCAGGTCCACGTACTCCTCGGGTGTGCGCGGCCTCATCGCCTCTCGCCCTCCGCCCGCGCGGCGGCCAACGCCGCCTCGAAGCGCTCATGGTAGCGCACCAGCTCCTCGGCCGTGAGGAGCAGCACCCCCTCGCCGCCGCGCTCGAGCTCCACCCACAGCACCGGCACGTCCGGCAGGCAGGCCTCCAGCGCGGCCCGCGTGGCCCCCACCTCCATGACCAGGATCCCGCCCGGCGCGAGATGCGCCGGGGCCTCGCACAGGATGCGCAGGGGGTGGTCGAGCCCCTGCGGGCCGGAGGCGAGCGCCCGCGCCGGCTCGTGGCGGTACTCCGGGGGAAGGGTCTCGAGCTCGCCCTCCGGCACGTAGGGCGGGTTGCTGACGACGATGTCGTAGCGCTCCCCCGCGAGGGCCTCGAACAGGTCGGAGCGCAGCAGGCGCACGCGATCCGCCACCCCATGGCGCTCGGCGTTGCGGCGCGCGAGCGCGAGCGCCCCCTCGTCGACGTCGACGGCGTCGACCCGCGCCTCCGGAAAGGCGAGCGCGCAGGCGACGGCGATGCAGCCGCAGCCGGTGCCGATGTCCAGGATGCGGCTCACCGATGCGGGGGCCCACGGCTCGAAGCGGCGCTCGATGAGCTCGGCGATGGGCGAGCGCGGCACGAGCACGCGCTCGTCGACCTCGAAGGACAGGCCCGCGAACCAGGCCTCGCCCGTGAGGTACGGCAAGGGCTTGCGCGAGGCGATGCGCCGCTCGGCGAGCTCGACGATGCGCCGGCGCTCGTCCGGATGCAGGCGCGCGTCCAGATAGGGCTCGGGCACGCCCGGCGCGAGCGCGACCACGTGCGAGACGAGCGCGTAGGCCTCGTCGAGGGCGTTGTCGGTGCCGTGGCCGAAGGCGAGCCCGGCGGCCGCGAAGCGCGAAGCCGCCCAGCGCACCGCGTCGCGCAGCGTCACGAGCGTGCTCTCGAGGGCGGGATCCATGCGCCTGGCGGGCTCCCAGGGTCCGGCGGGTGCGACATCTTACCGCAGCCCCGCCCGCGTGGCGCGGCGTGCCATAATGCGCGTCCATGGGCGCCCCGGGGCCATCGCGAGCCCTCCTCGCCGCGGCCGCGCTGACGGCGCTGGCCGCCGGTGCGGTGCTGGGGTGGCTGGTGCACGAGCAGCGCCAGCGGCCGCCCCCGCAGCCCGTGCGCGTGGGCGCGGCCCTGGTGCTGCCCGAACGCACGCCCCTGCCGGCATTCCGGCTCGCGAGCGGGGAGCGGACCATGGACCAGACGGCGTTGCGCGGCCGCTGGACGCTGCTCTTCTTCGGCTACACCCACTGCCCCGACGTGTGCCCGACGACGCTGGCGCTCGTGGCCGAGGCGCTCGGGCGCCTGCCGCCGGCGGTGCGCGCGCACGTCGGCGTCTGGTTCGTGTCCGTGGACCCGGCGCGCGACGACCCGGCACGTGCGGCGAGCTATGCGGCCTTCTTCGGGCAGGGCATCGTGGGCCTGAGCGGCGCGCGCGCCGACATCGACCGCCTTGCCCGCGCCGTCGGCGCCTACTACGAGCTGGGCGAGCGCGACGCCGGCGGCGGCTACCTGGTCAACCACAGTGCCAGCCTGTTCCTGGTCGATCCCGCCGGGCGCTTCGCCGGCGTCGTCGCCCCGCCCTTCGATGCGGCCTCGCTGGCGGCGACGCTCGAGCGCCTGGTCCAGCAGGAGGAAGCAAGCCCATGAGCGCCCGTATCGCCCACGCAGCCCTCGGCCTCGCCGCGCTCGCCCTCGCTGCCGCGGCCGCCGCAGGCCCGGTGCCCCGCCTCGCCGTCGAGGGCGCCCACGTGCACGCCGCGCCGCCCGGTGCGCCGGTGCTCGCCGGCTACATGACGCTGCGCAATCCCGGCCCGCGGCCGGTCGCGGTGACGGGGGCCTCGAGCCCGGAGTTCGAGCGCGTCGAGATCCACCGCACGGTGGTGCGCGACGGGGTGGCGCGCATGGAGCCGGTGCCGCGGCTCGAGATCGCGCCCGGAGCCGCCGTGCGGCTCGAGCCCGGCGGCATGCATTTGATGCTCGTCGGGCCGCGCCGCGACCTGCGCCCCGGCGACCGGGTGCGCCTCACGCTGCGCCTGGGCGACGGCACGGAGCAGGCGCTGGAGCTTCCGGTGCGCCGCATGGGAGGCGGCACCACGCACATGCATGGCGGGCATTCGCCGGGGGCGCATGGGCGCTGACGGCGGGCGCGCCGCGGCGCTCGGCCTCGCCCTGCAACGGCTGCTGCCCCAGCGTGGCCTCAGCGCACTCGCCGGCCGCATCGCCGACTGCCGCTGGCCACCCCTGCGGCGCACGCTGATCCGCGCCTTCGTGCGACGCTATGGCGTCGACCTCAGCGAGGCCGCGGAGACCGACCCCGACGCCTATCCGAGCTTCAACGCCTTCTTCACCCGCGCGCTGCGTCCCGGCGCGCGGCCGCTGGAGGGCGACGAGGCCACGGTGGTCTCGCCCGTCGACGGGACGCTGAGCGCGCACGGCGGCCTGGCGCCCGGCCGGCTGCTGCGCGTCAAGGGGGGCGATTTCGACGCCGCACGCCTCCTGGGCGACGCGGCGCTCGCGCAGGCGCTCGCGGGCGGCGGCTTCGCGATCCTGTACCTCTCGCCGCGCGACTACCACCGCGTGCACATGCCGCTGGCCGGGACGCTGCGCGCCGCCCTGCACCTGCCCGGGAGCCTCCTGGGCGTGGCCCCGGCGATCGCCGCGCGCGTGCCGGACCTGCCGGCGCGCAACGAACGGCTGGTGATGCGCTTCGACACCGTCTGCGGGCCGATGGCCCTCGTGATGGTGGGGGCGCTCCTCGTCGGCGGCATCGAGACGGTGTGGGCCGGGCGCCTGCCGCGCGTCCGGCGGCCGGCCCCGGTGCCGGTGCCCGAGGGTGGCGTGGCGCTCGCGCGCGGAGCCGAGCTCGCGCGCTTCCGGATGGGCTCGACGGTGGCGGTGCTGTGGGCGCGGTGCCCGCAGTGGGGCCCGGGCCTCGCGCCCGGCGCGCGGGTGCGCGTCGGCCGGGCGCTGGGGCGGCTGGAGCCGCAGGCTCAGGCGGTGCCGTAGCGCGCCAGGGCGATCACGTCCTGCAGGGCACGCACCCCGTTGAGGTCGAGGTCGTGGAAGGCGAGCCCCGCGCCGCCGTCCTCGACCCGCACCACCCGTGCGCGCAGCCGCCGCTCGCGCGTCCCGGGGATGCGGAAGGCGAGCTCGACCTCCGCCTGCAGCGGCAGGCCCGGGCCCTCGACGAAGGTGCCGCCGAGCCCGACGTCCCGCGTGCGGCCCTGACGCACCGGGGCGCCGCGCTGGAAGATCTCCACCTCGATGGCGATCGGCCTCCGGTCGCTCGCACGCTGATCCATGATCTTCATGGCACCACCTCCGCGGCAGGGGGGCGGGCGCTCCGCCCGCCCCGATCCCCTGTAGAGACAGTGTAGCCGCAGGCCGCCGGCGCGGCTGCGGCCTGTGTCACAGCGCACCGCGGGGCCCGGTCACGCCCGGGGCAACGGAAAGGCGATCACCTCCGCCACGCTCCGCGCCCCGAGGGCCAGCATCACCAGGCGGTCGACGCCCAGCGCGACCCCGGCACAGTCCGGCAGGCCCGCCTCGAGCGCGGCCAGCAGCCGCGCGTCCGCCGGGGGCACGGGCCGGCCCGCGCGCCGCCGCCGCGCACGATCGCGCTCCATGCGCAGGCGCTGCTCGGCCGCGTCGGCGAGCTCGTGGTAGCCGTTGGCGAGCTCGATGCCGTCCACGAAGAGCTCGAAGCGCGCCGCGACGGGCGGGTTTCCCGGGCGCACGCGCGCGAGCGCGGCGCGCTCGGCCGGCCAGTCGTGGAGGAAGAAAGGCCCGCCCCGCGCGAGCGACGGCACCACCACGGCGTCGAGGAGCCAGTCCTCCAGGGCGGCACGGTCGCCCGCGAGGGCCGGCGAAGGCTCGAGGCCGCGCCCCCGGGCGTACCGCGCGAGCTCGGCGGCCGGTGCCGCGAGCGGGTCGAGGCCCGTGACCTCGGCGAAGGCCGCCCGCCAGGCAAGGCGCCGGAAAGGACGCTGCGGCAGCTCGCGGCGGCCGGCGAGCGCCGCGCGCACCAGCGCCTCGACCTCGTCCATGAGCGCGTGCTCGTCGAAGCCCACGCGGTACCACTCGAGGATGGTGAACTCGGGGTTGTGCAGCCGCCCCGCCTCGCCGTCACGGAAGGCGCGCGTGACCTGGTAGATCGAGCCGCTGCCGGCCGCCAGCAGCCGCTTCATGGCGTGCTCGGGCGAGGTCTGGAGATAGAGGCGCGGGGGCGCGCCCGGCGCGCGGCAGCGGGTCTCGAGGCTCTCGAGGGCGGGGTCGGTGGCCGTCGCCGCGGACAGAACGGGCGTCTCCACCTCCCACAGGCCGCGCGCCTCGAGGAAGGCGCGGATGCGCCGCAGGATCTCCGCGCGCGCGCGCAGCGCCTCGATCGTGGCGGACGGGCGCCAGTCCTCGCCGGCGCCGGCCGCGGCGGGCCGGGGAGCCTCCTCCGCCACCGCCGCGCCCCTACTCCTTGACGCGCGAGACGTACTCGCCCGTGCGCGTGTCGACCTTGATCAGCTCGCCCTCCTCGACGAAGAGGGGCACGCGCACCACGGCGCCGGTCTCGAGCTTCGCGGGCTTGTTGCCGCCCTGGGCGGTGTCGCCGCGCACGCCGGGGTCGGTCTCGACCACGCGCAGGACCACGAAGTTCGGGGGCGTGACCAGGAGCGGCGCGTCGTTCCACAGCGTGATGTTGCACACGTCCTGCTCCTTGAGCCACTTGGCCGCCTCGCCCACCGCGTTGGCGTCGGCCGCGTACTGCTCGTAGGTCTCGGGGTCCATGAAATGCCACTGCTCGCCGTCGGTGTAGAGATACTGCATGGGCCGCTCGACGACGTCGGCGGCCTCGACCGTCTCGCCCGACTTGAAGGTCTTGTCGATGACGCGGCCGGTCTTGAGGTTGCGCAGCTTGACGCGGTTGAAGGCCTGTCCCTTGCCCGGCTTGACGAACTCGTTTTCAATGATGACGTAGGGCTCGCCGTCGAGGATGACCTTGAGGCCGCTGCGGAACTCGTTGGTGCTGTAGCTCGGCATCCGTCTCCCTTCCTTCTCCCCTGCGGCCGGCACGCGACCGGACCGGAACGGAAAGGCCCGCAATGATAGCGCGAACCGCGGCCGCACGCCGCCGCCCCGCCTGGCAGGCGATCCTCGCCGCGGCCGTCACCGACCCGGCCCGGCTGCTCGCGCGCCTCGACCTCGACCCGGCGCTGCTGCCGGCGGCGCGCGCCGCCGCGGCGCGCTTCCCGCTGCGGGTGCCGGAGCCGTGGCTCGCGCGCATCCGCCCCGGCGACCCGCGCGACCCCCTGCTGCTGCAGGTGCTGCCCCTCGGGGCCGAGCGCGCGCCGCAGCCTCCCCGCTTCCGGCGCGATCCCCTCGGCGAACGGGACGCGCTCGCCGCCCGCGGGCTGGTGCGCAAGTACCGCTCCCGCGCGCTGCTGGTGGCGACCGGGGCGTGCGCGATCCACTGCCGCTACTGCTTCCGCCGCCACTTCCCCTACGGCGAGGGTGCCTGCGGGAGCCGCTGGGAGGAGGCGCTCGCCTGGCTCGCCCGCCACCCCGAGGTGGACGAGGTGATCCTGAGCGGCGGCGACCCGCTGGCGCTCCCGGACGCGACGCTCGCCGCGCTGGCCGACGCCCTGGAGGCCGTGCCGCACCTGCGGCGGCTGCGCATTCACACGCGCCTGCCGGTGGCGATTCCCGCGCGGGTCGACGAGGGGCTCGCGGCCTGGCTGGGCGGCCTCCGACGCCTGCAGGCCGTGGTCGTCGTGCACGTCAACCACGCGCGCGAGATCGACGGCGAGGTGGCGGGGGCGCTTGCGCGGCTGCGGGCGCTCGGCGTCACGCTCCTCAACCAGTCGGTGCTGCTGCGCGGCGTCAACGACGACGCCGCCACCCTCGCCGCGCTCAGCGAGCGCCTGTTCGAGGCGGGGGTCCTGCCCTACTACCTGCACCTGCTCGACCCGGTCGAGGGGGCCGCGCACTTCGAGGTCCCGGAGGACGAGGCACGGGCGCTCCATGCCGCGCTCGCCGCCGCCCTGCCGGGCTACCTGGTCCCGCGCCTGGCGCGCGAGGAGCCCGGAGCCCCCGCCAAGACGCTCCTCGGCGCCTGAGGGCCGCCCGTCCGGGTGCGGCGGGACGCCGCATTGGGCGGTGCCGCGTGCTGTGCTACTTTGGGGCGGGCCTTGGCGTGGCCGCGCACCACGGGGCAAAAGGGGGGAGACGGTGAACGCGCCAGCCAGCATCGAGGCCGTCCTCGCGTCGCTGCAGCCGCGCGAGGCCGCCTCGCACGACTTCCGGCCGCGCGCCTTCCGCGCGTGGGTCGCCGACCTGCCGCTCGCCAACGTGGCCGAGACGGGCCGCCGCGTGCACGCGGCGCTCCTGGAGATGAACCGCACGCGCCTGCCGGCGGACGAGCGCCTGGAGCTGCTGCGCATGCTCGCGCGCCCCGTGGAGGAGGTCACGGCCGCGGTGCGGCGCCATTTCGTGGGCCGGCCGCTGCCGCTGCCGGAGCGCGGGCGCAAGGCGGCCCGCGTGGCCATCGAGCTCGCGCGCCAGATGGCGCTGGGCTTCGAGCTCGCCGCGCGCGAGGCGGTGCGCGGGCGCGGATCGCAGCTCGCCGCCCCGGCGGCGCACGGTGCGCTGGAGCAGCTCGGCCGCGCCCTGCTCACGGTCTACCAGGCCTACGCGCCCCCGCCGCCGGAGCTGTGGCGCAGCCTGCACCGGGTCTACGGCCTGGCCGAGGCCCACGGCCTGACGGAGCTTCCCGCGAGCGGCCCGGGGCGGCGCGCCACGGACGCGACGGCGACGGCCGGCGCGGCCTACAAGCGCCTGCTGCTGCTCTCGCTCGCCTGCCCCTACCGCATGCGCCAGGGCGAGGTGCGCGCCGTCTACGAGGCCCTCGCCGAGTGGGCGGCGGATGCGCGGCTCGAGCCCCTGGGCGACCCCGTGCGCCAGGAGGGGCTGTTCGTGGTCCATCTGGACAGCGACGAGCCGCCGCGTTACCGCAGCCTGGACCGCGCCGCGTGCACGCCCGCGAGCTGCCGCGTGCTCGACGCCGCGCCGCTCGGCGAGCGCCTGCGCGGGGCCCTCGCGGCCGTGCGCGAGGAAGGCGACGAGCCGCTCGTGACGGGGGAGCGCCTGACCGCCTCGCTCCTGCGCCGGCTGGTGCTCAACTGGGGCGTGATGCCACGGCGCGGCTTCACCCGTGCCGCGAGCCGCACGCCGGCCGATGTCCTCGTGGGCCTGAGCGCGATCCACCAGCGCCTGCGCCGCGAGCGCACACCCGCGACGGAGAAGGGCGCCGGGACGCCGCCGCAGCCCGTGCCGGGCATCGAGGCCGTGATCAGCGGCCGCGCCCACTTCGAGACGGGCCTGCCCCAGGCCGGCGGGGTGCCGGACGTGTGGGACCTCGCCTTCGACGCGGGCCCCCCGAGCGGCTCGCCGCGCATGGTGGTGATCGACGAGGACCGCGAGGCGCGGCGGCCGGAGCCCGAGCCGGAGTACCCCGTGCACCGCTGCCGCGTCGAGGACATCAGCCCCGCGGGCTACCGCATCCACTGCGAGCCGGGCGGCGAGGGCGAGCTTCAGCTCCAGGTGGGCGAGCTCCTCGCCGTGCGCGAGGAAGGCGAGAAGCGCTGGCAGCTCGCGGCGGTGCGCTGGGCCAAGTGCCTCTCCGAGGGACGGCTGGACGTGGGGGTGCAGGTGCTCTTTCCGGACGCCGAGCCCGGCTATGCGCGCCGTCAGGAGGCCGGTGCCCCGTGGGTGCCCGTCCTCATCGTGCCGGAGGTGCCGTCCGTGCAGCAGCCGGCGAGCCTGCTCGCGCCACCCTTCGCGCTCCGCCACACCGAGGTCGTCAGCCTGCGCGGGCTCTCGGGCAGGCCGCGTCCGGTGCGGCTCGCCCGCACCGTGGAGAACACGGGCTGCTTCGCCCACTACCACTACGCGGCCGCCGGCGGCGAAGAAGGGGGCACGAGCGGCGGCGAGGACGATCTCGACAGCCTCTGGGGGTCGCTCTAGCGGCGTCCCGGGCCCGCGGCCGGGCCTCAGAAGACCTCCTCGTAGGGCGAGGGGTAGACGATGCGCCCCCCGCCGGCGAGCACCCCCTCGCGCAGCTCCAGCACCAGCACGGCGCTCTCGGGGGCGTCCAGGTTGCAGCTCAGCCCCCGCCCGGCGGCTGGCTCGAAGCCGAAGCGGCGGTAGTAGTCGGGATAGCCCGTGACGACGATCGCGGGGTAGCCCTGGCGGCGCGCCTCCTCGATCGCGGCGCGCACCAGGCGCGAGCCGATGCCCCGGTGCGAGTGGGAGGGCACCACCGACATCGGCCCCAGGGCGAGGATCTCGAGCGCCTCGCCGCCGTCGCGCTCGAGGCGCGCCTTCGACAGCACCAGGTGCCCCACCACGCGGCCGTTCTCCTCGGCCACCAGCGACAGGCCCGGCGCGACGCTGTCGGTGTCGCGCAGCCGCCGGATGAGGCGCACCTCCTGGTCGCCACCGAAGGCCGCCTGGTTGACGAGCTGGACCGCCACCGCGTCTCGCTCGGTCTCGGCGCGCACCACGATACCCATCGACCACCTCCTGCGCTTGCCCGGCCCTCTGCCGCTCTTCTGCTAATATTTGGCGCAAGCCGAAGGACTTTCAAGCAAAAGCGAGGCCATGGACAACGACAAGGTCGTCCGCGTGCTGGTGGTGGAGGAGTCTCTCAACGAGGCCGAGACCCTCAACAGCGTCCTGCGCAACGCGGGCTACGCCGTGCGGCCCGCCCACGCGGCCGACCTCGAGGGGGTGGCCGAGGCCCTCGAGCAGCGCCCCCCGGACCTGGTGCTGTGCGCCGCGGACCTGGGCGAGCCGGCGCTCGCCGACGTCTGCCGCGCCGTGGCCGCGTCCGGGCACCGCATCCCCGTGATCGCGGTGGCCGACGACTACGACGAGGCCCGCGTGGTCGAGGCCCTCGAGGCCGGCGCCGCCGACTACGTGGGCCGCGGGCACGCCGAGCACCTGTGCCTGGTGGTGGCGCGCGAGCTCGAGAACGTGCGCCAGCGCCGGGCATACGCGCGCTGCGAGCAGGCCTGGCGCGAGAGCGAGAAGCGCTGCGCCGCCCTGCTCGAGAGCTCGCGCGACGCCATCGCCTACGTGCACGAGGGCATGCACATCCACGCCAACCCGGCCTACCTCGAGATGTTCGGCTTCACCGACCTCGAGGAGCTGGAGGGCGTGCCCATCCTCGACATGGTGGCCCCAAGCGACCACGAGCGCTTCAAGGAGTTCCTGCGGGCCTTCTCCCGGGGCGAAGCCGAGGGCGACGAGCTCGAGCTCCAGGGCCTCAAGCCCGACGGCAGCACCTTCCCCGCGCGCATGACCTTCGCGCCCGCGACCTACGAGGGCGAGCCCTGCACGCAGATCCTCATCCGCCGCCAGACCAGCGAGGCCGAGCTCGAGAAGAAGCTGAAATATCTCAGCAAGCAGGACCTCCTCACCGGGCTCTTCAACCGCCAGTACTTCCTCGAGGAGCTGGAGGAGGAGGTCAATGCCGTGCTCGGCGGCGGCAGCCCCGGCGCGGTGCTGTGCATCGAGGTCGACAACTTCAAGGCCGTCAAGGAGTCGGTCGGCATCGCCGGCAGCGACCTGGTGCTCTCGGACGTGGCCACGCTGATCCGCCAGGCCGTTTCCGAGGAGGACGTGCCGGCGCGTTTCGGCGACCACGTCTTCGTGGTCCTCGCGCGCGGGCGCGGCGCCGAGGAGGCCAAGGCCCTCGGCGAGCGCATCCGCCAGCTCGTCGAGGAGCACATCTCGGACGTGGGCGGGCAGTCGGTGGCGACCACGGCCAGCGTCGGCATCGCGCTCGTCACCGAGCACACGCCCTCGGCGCAGGAGGTCCTCGGCCACGCCGAGCTCGCCGCCGAGGTGGCGCGCACCGCGGGCGGCAATCGCGTGCACCTGCACAACCCCGTCACGGACGAGCAGGCCGGTCGCGAGCGCGACGCCTACTGGCAGGAGCGCCTCGAGCGCGCCCTGGCCGAGGGCGGCGAGGGCCTGCGCCTGGTCTTCCAGCCCATCGTCAGCCTGCACGGCGACGCCGGCGAGAAGTACGAGGCGCTGCTGCGCATGACGGACGAGGGCAGCGGCGATCTGGTGCCGCCCTCGCACTTTCTCCCGAGCGCGCGCCGTGCCGGCCTCATGGGCCGCATCGACCGCTGGGTGGTGGCGCGCGCGATCGACATCGTCTCCGAGCGCAAGCGCCAGGGCCACGACACCGTGCTCTTCGTCAAGCTCTCGGCCGACACTGTGGCCGACCCGGAGTTCCTGCCGTGGCTCGCCGAGAGGCTCAAGCGCGCCCGCGTGCAGGGCGACAGCCTCGTCTTCGAGGTCGCCGAGAGCGAGGCGGTCACGCGCCTGAAGGAGACCAAGCAGCTCGCCAAGGGCCTCAAGGAGCTGCACTGCGGCTTCGCCCTCGATCACTTCGGCAGCGGGCTCAACTCCTTCCACCTCCTCAAGCACCTGCCCGCCGACTACCTCAAGATCGACGGCTCCTTCATCCACAACCTGGCCTCGAACCAGGAGAACCAGCAGGCGGTGAAGTCGATCGCCGACATGGCGCAGTCGATGGGCCGGCTCACCATCGCCGAGTACGTGGAGGACGCCAACAGCCTCGCCATCCTCTGGCAGTGCGGCGTCAACTACATCCAGGGATATTTCCTGCAGGAGCCGGACGAGAGCCTCAGCTTCGACTTCGGCGCCGAGACCGTCGCCTGAGCCGCGGCCGCCTGTGGCGGCAGAGGCGGGAGACGGGGGGCGG
>Ga0256830_1002811_pt1 | contig 11221 bp, 10 predicted proteins | sample 128326metaG_FD_190537 | JGI IMG/M metagenome (GOLD analysis project Ga0256830, IMG submission 190537) | Hydrothermal vent microbial communities from Lau Basin, Pacific Ocean - 128-326 | ecosystem: Environmental > Aquatic > Marine > Hydrothermal vents | place: Pacific Ocean: Lau Basin | collected...
CTTCCGCGCACGATCCCTTGGCGATCACCAGGAATTGCCGGAATTCAGGCCTGCCCGCCCTGTCGAAACCTTCTGCCAGATTCGACATGACCGACACACTGGCACGCCGGATCTGATCTCTCAGCCCCCAATCCTTCGAAAAGCTGCCGCAGTCGGTGGCTGCATAAATTCGTCTGGTCAATTCCCTGGCCTTCTGCCAAGCAATCAAATCCTCGAACCTTTCAATTTTAGCCATCCTTGGCTCCAATACTCAGCACTCAGCACTCAGCACTATATTTTAGCCGCATCCCTCAACGCCTCCACCTTGTCGGTCTTCTCCCAGGGAAAGTCCTCGTCCTCGCGGCCGAAGTGGCCGTAGGCGGCGGTGGGGGCGTAGATGGGGCGCAGCAGGTCGAGCATGGTGATCAGGCCGCGCGGGCGCAGGTCGAAGAATTCGCGTACCAGTTCGACGATACGGGCGTCGTCCACCTTGCCGGTGCCGAAGGTCTCGACGCTGATGGAGGTGGGCTCGGCGACGCCGATGGCGTAGGAGACCTGGATCTCGCAACGGTCGGCGAGACCGGCGGCGACGATGTTCTTGGCTACGTATCGGCCGGCGTAGGCGGCGGAGCGATCGACCTTGGACGGGTCCTTGCCGGAGAAGCAGCCGCCGCCGTGACGCGCCGAGCCGCCGTAGGTGTCGACGATGATCTTGCGCCCCGTGAGGCCGCAATCGCCCACGGGACCGCCGATGACGAAGCGCCCGGTGGGGTTGATGTGGTACTGGGTATTGGCATCCAGCCACTCCGCCGGCAGCACGGGCTTGATGATCTCTTCCATCACCGCCTCTTTTAGGTCGGGGTAGGAGATGTCGGGGGTGTGCTGGGTGGACAGCACCACGGCCTCGATACCCACCGGCACGTTGTCCTCGTAGCGGAAGGTGACCTGGCTCTTGGCATCGGGACGCAGCCAGGTGAGGACGCCCTTCTTGCGCACCTCGGCCTGGCGCCGCACCAGGCGGTGGGCGTAGGTGATGGGAGCGGGCATGAGGACTTCCGTCTCGTTGCTGGCATAGCCGAACATCAGGCCCTGGTCGCCGGCGCCCTGCTCGTGTTCCTCGGTCTCGTCCACGCCGACCGCGATGTCCGGCGACTGTTTGTCGATGGAGGTGATGACGGCGCAGGATTCCCAGTCGAAACCCATCTCGGAACTGTTGTAGCCGATCTCGCGGATGCGATTGCGCACCACCTCGTTCATGTCCACCCAGGCCTCGGTGGTGATTTCACCGGAGATGACCACCATGCCGGTGTTGACCAGGGTCTCGCAGGCTACGCGGGCCTGTGGATCCTGTTCGAAGATGGCGTCGAGAATGGAGTCGGAAATCTGGTCGGCGACCTTGTCCGGATGGCCCTCGGAGACGGACTCGGAGGTGAAGAGATGTGACTTTGCCATGGGTGTCCTTTGAATTTCGTGTTATTGCGCCGTTCAAGCTGGCCGATTTTATCCGTCCAACCCCTCCCCGGCAAACATTTCATGAAGCCTCCCGCAACAAACCTACGGGATGTCCTGCAAGTAAGGGCGGCTTTAGCCGCGAACGACCCGCACCATGGCTGTCGCGGTTAACGCCGCCCCTGCGATTTTTCGCGGCCAACACTGCCGGGAACCGCGGCGGCGGGCAAAAAAATGCGCCGCCGGGCGGGCAGGCCCGGCGGCGCATCCTTGGCAGACAAGGGTCGGCCTATTTGCTGGAACGCCCCACCGTCAGCTTGGAACGGTTCTTCTGTACCGTCTTGCTGCCGATGCCCTTGACCTTGGCCAGGTCCTCGATGCGCTTGAAGTGGCCGTGTTTCTTGCGGTAGGCAACGATCGCCTCGGCCTTGGCCTGGCCGACGCCATCGATCACCTGGGCCAAGCTCGCGGCATCCGCCGCATTGATGTTGAGCGGTCCGGCAAGGGCGGTCCAGGAAGTAAGAAGAAACAGCAGGACAATGGCGGTCTTGGTGAACTTGTGCATGTCTGACTCCTTTCAGATGACTCCCTTCATCCCTGCACCACGCAGGGATTCCCTGGGTAATGCATGGATAATCCTAGGACAGGCCGCGCCGAAGGATCAATGCGCAAGCAGCGGTAATATTCCCTCGTTGATGGCCGCCAGGGCCGCCAGCGGATCCTCGGCTCGGGTGATGGGGCGTCCGACGACGAGATAGCTGGAGCCGCTGCGGATGGCATCCTGCGGTGTCGCCACCCGCGTCTGATCATCGAGCGCGGCGCCGGCGGGACGCACTCCCGGCGTGACCAACTGGAAGCCGGCACCAATGGTATTGCGCAGCATCGTCACTTCGCGCGGGGAACAGACCACGCCGTCCATCCCGGCCGACTCCGCCAGCCGGGCCAGACGCCGCACGTTTTCCTCCGCGCTGCCTTGCAGGCCGATCTCGGCCAGGTCGCCCTCGCCCATGCTGGTCAGCACCGTGACGGCGATCAGGCGCGGCTGGTGGCCGGCGGCCGCGACCGCCTCGCGCGCCGCTGCCATCATCCTGCGCCCGCCCAGGGCATGCACGTTGACCATCCACACGCCGAGGTCGGCGGCGGCGCGGCAGGCCTTGGCGACGGTGTTGGGGATATCGTGAAACTTGAGGTCGAGAAAGACTTCGAAACCCTTTTCGTGCAGGGCCTCGATCAGCGCCGGGCCGCTGCGGGTGAACAGTTCCTTGCCCACCTTGAGGCGGCACTGGCCGGGTGCCAGGCGGTCCACCAGGGCCAGCGCCTGCGCGGCATCGGCAAAATCCAGGGCGACGATCACCCTGGGGTCGTTCGTCTCGGTCATGTGCAAACTCCAGATTGAACCTGATTCCGCGCTGCCGCGTGCCGGCGCAGCGCACTCATTCGCCGGACACGCCCTGCACCGGGCGTATGCTGCTCCATCGCTTGCAACCCGGGCACTGCCAGCACAGGCTCTTCGACTCGAAGCCGCAGTTGCGGCAACGATAGGGCGTCTTTTCCTGCAACAGCTTGTCCACCAGTTCCTGCAGAATCAGCAGGTTCTCGCGCAGATTGCCCTCGCCGCTCTGCAGCTGCAGTTCGATCAGCTTGTCCAGACCCCGCAGCGAAGCACGCTTGCGCAGGTAGCGGATGACCAGTTCCGCCGCGGCCTGATCATCCTGTTTTTCCCGCACCAGCTCGACCACCGCCAGCAATGGCGTAATACTGCCGTATTTTTCCAGCAGCTGGCGCAGATATCGCTCGCCCTTTTGCCGCTGTCCCAGGGCCTCGTAACTCTGCAGCAACAGCGGCACGGCCTCGGGGACGAAATCCGCATCCTGCTGTTCCACCTGGCAGAGGGTCTTGATGGCCAGCCGGTGACGCCCCATCTGCTGCTCGATCTTCGCCTTCAGCAAGCTGGCGCGCACCGCGCCCTTGTCAAAGACCAGTGCCTGCTTGAGGCATTTCAGGGCCGACTTCAGGTCCCCCTTTTGCCGCAGGTCCTCTGCCTGCTCACAATGGAACTGGGCGATCAGCGGGCCCATGCGGGGGCCGCCGGCCTGCTCGACGCGCTTCGCCGCATCGATGGCCTTCCCCCACTCCTTTTCCTGCTGGTAGATGTCCAGCAGACGCTCCAGCGCCTCGCGCCGGTACATGCCCTGCTCCATGAGTTCCAGCAACAGCGACTCGGCACGTCCCAGCAGCCCGGCGCGCAGGTAGTCCTGCCCCAGCTCCAGCAGGGCCAGGGCACGCTGTCCCTTGTTCAGGGTGGGGCGGGCGATGAGATTCTGGTGAATGCGAATGGCGCGATCCACCTCGCCACGGCGGCGGAACAGGTTGCCGAGGGCAAGGTGCGTCTCCACGGTCTCGCTGTCGACCTCCAGCATCTGCACGAAGACGTCGATGGCCTTGTCCTGCTGCTCGTTGAGCAGGAAGTTCAGGCCCTTGAAATAGTCGGCGGAGAATTCCGTGACGGGTTTTTCCCGCCGCGATTCATTGCGCCGACCCAGCCACCACCCGGACAGAAAGGCGAGCGGCAGGAGGAAGAACAGCAGTGTCTGGTCCAGTGTCAATGCTTGTCCTTGAGCGGCAGGGCACGCAGATTGGCCACCTCTCTTTCCGTGTTCCTGATGCTGCGGCGCAGGCGGGCGATCTCCTGCTTCAGGCCCAGCACCATGCCCATGCTCGCCGACAGGCCCAGCAGGGTGCCAAGGGCGACCGAGACCACGACCACGATGGACAGCGGGGCCGTCACCGTGCCGAAGTAGTAACTGAGTGTCACCGTCTCGGCATTCATCAGCGCGAAGCTGAGACCGACGATGGCAACGAGCAAAAAGACCACCAGAAAAATGATTCGTTTCATGACAGCTGTACCCGCTTTTGGAAATCGTGTTTGTTATTCTAAAACGCCGCGCCGGCGAAGTACCGGCCACGGGCAAAAAAAAACGGCATCCGCTTGGCGCAAATACCGTTTCGTGATCGCCGCCGGCAACCTTGCAGCCGGTCGGTGATCAAGGCCATTCCGGCGATTGCCAGCGCTTCCCGGCCTGCCGGCTGGCAGGCCCCGAGGGGTGAGGCCACAATCGATGAGAAGTGCCAATTACTTGTTGTGTTCGCCGTTCACCCTCTCGCGCAATTCCTTGCCGGGCTTGAAATGCGGCACGTACTTGCCCGACAGGGCAACCGCCTCGCCGGTCTTCGGGTTGCGGCCGATGCGTGGCGGCCGGTAATGCAGGGAAAAGCTGCCGAAGCCGCGAATCTCGATTCGCTGCCCCGTGGACAGGTTCTGCGCCATCTGCTCGATCAACGTCTTCACCGAAAGCTCGACGTCCTTATAGGGCAGATGGGGCTGCTTGCGTGCGATACGTTCGATCAATTCCGATTTTGTCATCTCACTCAAACCTCCTCAGCGATACCGACGCCCGGCAATACCGGGGTCCCGACGTGACGAGGGGCCGGATGTCCGGCCCCTCGATCACCCACACGAGTTACGACTTGTTGCTTTCCATCTGCTCCTTGAGCAGATCGCCCAGCGTAGTCGCGCCGACACTCGGCTGGTTGCGGCTGTAGTCCTGCACCGCGGCCACTTCCTCGGCGTCGTCCTTGGCCTTGATGGACAGGTTCAGGGTGCGGTTCTTGCGATCCACGCCGATGAACTTGGCCTCGATCTCCTCGCCTTCCTTGAGCATGGTGCGGGCGTCCTCGACGCGGTCGCGGGTCAGCTCGGAGGCGCGCAGGTAGCCCTCCACGCCCTCGGCCAGCTGCACCACGGCGCCCTTGGCGTCCACCTCGGTGATGGTGCCCTTGACGATGCTGCCCTTGGGATGGTCGGCCAGGTAGTTGCTGAAGGGGTCCTGCTCCAGCTGCTTGATGCCCAGGGAGATGCGCTCGCGCTCGGGATCGATGGCCAGCACGGTGGTCTCGATCTCGTCGCCCTTCTTGAAGTTGCGCATGGCCTCTTCGTCGCTCATGTTCCAGGAGATGTCGGACATGTGCACCAGGCCGTCGATGCCGCCCTCCAGGCCGATGAAGATGCCGAAGTCGGTGATGGACTTGATGGTGCCGACGATCTTGTCGCCCTTGTTGTGCATGGCGGCGAACTCGTCCCAGGGATTGGGCTTGCACTGCTTCATGCCCAGGGAGATGCGGCGACGCTCGGGGTCGATGTCCAGCACCATCACCTCCACCTCGTCGCCCACCTGGACGACCTTGCTGGGGGCCACGTTCTTGTTGGTCCAGTCCATCTCGGAGACGTGCACCAGGCCCTCGACGCCCTCCTCGATCTCGACGAAGCAGCCGTAGTCGGTGAGGTTGGTGACCTTGCCGAACAGGCGCGAGCTGACCGGGTAGCGGCGCGCGATGTCTTCCCAGGGATCCTCGCCCATCTGCTTGAGGCCGAGGGAGACGCGGGTACGCTCGCGGTCGAACTTGAGCACCTTGACGTCGATCTCGTCACCCACCTCGACGATCTCGCTGGGATGCTTGATGCGCTTCCAGGACATGTCGGTGATGTGCAGCAGGCCGTCGATGCCGCCCAGGTCGATGAAGGCACCGTAGTCGGTGAGGTTCTTGACGATGCCCTTGAGGGTCTGGCCCTCCTGCAGGCTGGCGATCAGCGCCTCGCGCTCCTCGGAGGACTCGGCCTCGACCACGGCGCGGCGGGACACCACCACGTTGTTGCGCTTCTGGTCCAGCTTGATGACCTTGAATTCCAGCTCCTTGCCTTCCAGGTAGGTGGTGTCGCGCACCGGGCGGACGTCGACCAGGGAACCCGGCAGGAAGGCGCGGATCTCGTTCAGCTCCACGGTGAAGCCACCCTTCACCTTGCCGTTGATGACACCGGTAACGGTCTCGCCGGCCTCGAAGGCCTTCTCCAGCACGCGCCAGGAACGGGCGCGCAGGGCCTTCTCGCGGGACAGTCGGGTTTCGCCGAAGCCGTCCTCGACGTATTCCAGGGCGACTTCCACCTCGTCGCCCGGCTTTACTTCGATCTCTCCCTCGTGATTGCGGAACTCGTCGGCGGGGATGATGCCCTCCGACTTGAGGCCGGCGTTGACCACCACGAAGTCGGGGGTCACGTCGACCACGGTACCGGTGAGAATGGAACCGGGACGCATCTCGGTACGGGAAAGACTCTCTTCAAATAATTCGGCAAAGCTTTCGCTCATCGCTTTTCTATCCTTGACGCTCCAGACCACATGGCCCGAAACGACAGTTTGTGCAAACCGTCCAGTCCGTGTCACTGGCGCGAAATCGCCCGTGGCACGCAAAAAGACGGCAGTTTCAGTGAATTTACACCTGCCGGGGCAGGCACCATTTACGGTTACTCGCGTAACCATTTCGTACATCCTGTTTGCCGCTGCCAAAGCAGCAAGACGCAGAACCGCGATTTGCAGTTACTGCGCCTTCCCTTAGCCGATATTAGACCAATCGCCGGCCAGCTAGTTCAGGCGCGCCTGGCACAGGGTCCACAATCGATCCACGACTTCGTCGATGCTGAGCTCGGAGGTATCCAGTTGAATGGCGTCCTCCGCGGGCACCAGCGGCGAGGCCGACCGCTCGCGATCACGTGCATCGCGCTCGGCAATCTCGTCTAAAAGACCGCGCATGTTAACACTCAAACCCTTTTCTTTCAACTGGTTATAGCGCCTGCGGGCGCGCTCCTCGGCGCTCGCGGTGAGGAAGATCTTGAGCACCGCGTCGGGAAACACCACCGTGCCCATGTCGCGGCCGTCGGCCACCAGCCCCGGCTGCCGGCGAAAGGCATGTTGTCGCTCCAGCAGGGCCTCGCGCACCGCCGGTATCCGTGCCACCCGCGAGGCATCGTTGCCGCAGGTCTCGGTGCGCAGTTCGTGGGTCACGTCCTCGCCCTCCAGCAGGGTGACGATCTCGCCGGAGTCCTGGTCGACCACGAACTCCACGTCCAGATGAGCCGCCAGGGTGCGCAGGCTCTCGACATCGTCGAGGGGAATGCTGTGCTTGCGCGCCGCCAACGCCACCAGCCGGTACAGGGCGCCGCTGTCGAGGATATGCCAGCCCAGGCGCTGCGCCAGCAGCCGGGTGATGGTGCCCTTGCCGGAGGCGGTGGGGCCGTCGATGGTGATGACGGGCACGGCGGAGGTGTTAGATGGTTTCGTGGGTTTGCGGGCTTTCATGGTTTTTTCCAGTTTTTAGTGCTGAGTGCTGAGTGCTAAGGACTGAGTAAATCCTTTACACACTCAGCACTTAGCACTCAGAACTCAGCACTGATCCCCAGTCCGCACCGCCCCGCCAGCCCGACGAAGTCCGGGAACGAGGTGTTCACATTGGCGCAGTCGTCGATGACGATGGGGCCGCCGGCGCGCAGGCCGGCCATGGCGAAGGCCATGGCGATGCGGTGGTCGCCGTGGCTGTCGATGCGGCCGCTGCCGAAGGGGGTGGCCTCGCCGCCCCGGCCCTGGATGACGATGCCGTCCTCGGTGGGCCGGGCGTCGACACCGAGGGTCACGAGGCCGTCGGCCATGGCCTGGATGCGGTCGCTCTCCTTGACGCGCAGCTCGCGGGCGCCGGTGAGCACGGTCTCGCCCTCGGCGCAGGCGGCGGCCACGAACAGGGCCGGGAATTCGTCGATGGCCAGCGGCACCTGGGCCTCGTCGATGCGGATGCCCTTGAGCCTGGCCGCGCGCACGCGGATATCGGCCACCGGCTCGCCGCCCACCTCGCACTCGTTGCTCACGGTCAGGTCGCCGCCCATGGCGCGCAGGATGTTGAGCACGCCGATGCGGGTGGGGTTGATGCCCACGTGGCGCAGGGTCAGGTCCGAGCCCTCGCTGATGCTGGCGCCGACCAGGAAGAAGGCCGCCGAGGAGATGTCGGCCGGCACGTCCACGCGGGTGGCGGTGAGCCGGCCGCCGCCGGTGACGCAGGCGGTGGCGCCCTTGCGTTCCACGGGATAGCCGAAGCCGGCCAGCATGCGCTCGGTGTGGTCGCGGGTGGGCGCCGGCTCGGTGACGCAGGTGCGGCCCTTGGCGTAGAGGCCGGCCAGCAGCAGGCAGGACTTCACCTGGGCGCTGGCCACCGGCATCTCGTAGTCGATGCCGTGCAGGGGCTGGCCGCCGCAGATGTCCAGCGGCGCGGTGCCCTGCTCGGTGGTGCCGATGACCGCCCCCATCTGCGCCAGCGGGTCGGTGACGCGGCGCATGGGACGGCCCGACAGGGAGGCGTCGCCGGTGAGGTGGGTATCGAAGGCCTGCCCCGCCAGCAGCCCGGCCAGCAGGCGCATGGAGGTGCCGGAATTGCCCACGTACAGCGGCCCCGCCGGCGGCTTGAGGCCGTGCAGGCCGACGCCGTGGATGGTCACGCGGCCCTGGTCCGGGCCCTCGATCTCCACCCCCATGTCGCGGAAGGCCTGCAGGGTGGCAAGGCTGTCCTCGCCTTCCAGGAAGCCCGTCACCTCGGTCACGCCCTCGGCCAGCGAGCCGAGCATGATGGAGCGATGGGAGATGGATTTGTCGCCGGGCACCCGTGCCTCGCCGGCGAGGCGGCCGCCGGGCTGCACGGTAAATGTCACGTTGTCACTCATACAGTCTCACAATGTTCTGCCACTGACCGTGGGAGCGGCTTCAGCCGCGAAGAGTAAACCGGTCATATTCGCGGCTAAAGCCGCTCCCACACAGGGGGGGTGTTATTCATTCGTCACAAAACCGGTCACGCGCCGCCTTGGCGCGGCCGAAGACCTTCAGCAGGTAGTCGCCGTCGTCGCCGGCGATGGCCTGGCGCAGATTCTTCAGGTCGGCCTCGAAGCGGTCCAGCATGGCCAGCAGGGCCGGCTCGTTGTGCACGCAGATGTCGCGCCACATCTGCGGGTCCGAGGAGGCGATGCGGGTGAAATCGCGGAAACCGCCGGCAGCGTACGCGAAGATCTCCTCTTTTTCATCCAGTTTTGCCAGCGTGTCGACCAGGCTGAAGGCCAGCAGGTGCGGCAGATGGCTGGTGGCGGCCAGCACCCGGTCGTGATGCCCGGCGTCCATCTCCGTCACCTCGGCGCCGGCGGCCTGCCACATGGCGCGCACCCGGTTCACGGCCTCGACGCTGCTGGCCGCCGTCGGCGTGAGGATCACGCGGCGCCCCCGGTACAGCTCGGCGAAGGCGGCCTCGACGCCGCTGTTCTCGGTGCCGGCGATGGGGTGGCCGGGGACGAAGTTGGCCGGCAGCTCCCCGAAGGCCGCCCGCGCCGCCTCGATCACGCTGCCCTTGGTGGAGCCGGCGTCGGTGAGCACGGTATCGGCGCCCAGGGACGGGGCGATGGCGCGCATCACCGCCTCCATGGCCCCCACCGGCACCGCCAGCAGCACCATGTCCGCGCCCCGCACCGCCTCGGCCGGATCGAGGCTGTAGCGGTCGATGACGCCCAGCTCCCGCGCGCGCCGCAGATGCGCCTCGTCGCGCCCCGCGCCGACGATCTCGCCCACCACGCCGGCCTCGCGCAGGGCGAGGGCCAGGGAGCCGCCGATGAGACCGACGCCGACGATGGTGAGTTGCTGGATCAACATGTGTGGTTTTTTCTTGCCGTGTCTGCTTTCAGTAAAAGGCCCAACGCAAAGGCGCTAAGGCGCAAAGGGCGCAAAGGGATGCATAAATGTCGCTTTTCTCCTACTACCGCATCTGTGATGCAACCAGTAACAAAATGCCTATTGATTTTCGTATAGGGTTAGTCGTAGTTGCGGATCACCACATAAAACTTTGCGCCCTTTGCGTCTTCGCGCCTTTGCGTTGAAAGCCTTTCTACCTGCCCAGAACCTTCTTCAGAGCAGAAAGGAAACGCTCGTTCTCCTCGGGCAGGCCCAGGGTCACGCGCAGGTGCCGGGGCATGCCGTAATTGGCCACCGGGCGCACGATGACGCCCTCGTGGAGCAGCGCATCATACACAGGCGCGGCGTCGCCGCCCACATCGATGCTGACGAAGTTGCCCACGGAGGGGATGTAGTCGAGGCCCATCTCGGTCACGCCGTCGGTGACCCGGGCCATCTCCTCGGTGTTCAGGTGCACCGCGCGGCGCAGGTGTTCCTCGTCGGCCAGCGACGCCTCCGCTGCCAAAAGGGCCAGGCTGTTGACGTTGAAGGGCGGACGGATGCGGTTGAGCAGGTTGGCCAGGTCCGCGTGCGACAGCGAATAGCCCATGCGCAAACCGGCCAGGCCATGGGCCTTGGAGAAGGTGCGCGTCACCACCAGGTTGGGAAAATCCGCCAGCCAGCGGCTGGCGTCGGGATAGCCGGCGGCGCCCAGGGCCGGGTCGCTGGCGTATTCGAAATAAGCCTCGTCGATGACAACGGCGACGTTCTCCGGCACCGCGGCGACGAAGGCCCTGAGTTCGTCCTCGTGCAGCCAGGTGCCGGTGGGGTTGTTGGGATTGGCGACGAAGATCACCCGCGTGCGATCCGTGATCAGCGCCTGCATGGCCTCCAGGTCATGGCCCCAGTCGCGCGCCGGGGCAACCACGGCCTTCGCGCTGGCGGCCCGGGTGACGATGGGGTACATGGCGAAGGCGTGCTCGGAGAACAGCACCTCGTCGCCCGGCTGCACGAACACCCGCACCACGAACTCCAGCACGTCGCTGGAGCCATTGCCGAGGGTGATCTGCGCCATGTCCACGCCGTGGCGCGCGCTCAGGGCCTGCTTGAGGGCGAAGCCGTTGCCGTCGGGGTAGCGGGCCAGCTCGTCGAGGCCGTTGGCCAGCGCCTCGCGCACGCGCGGGGCGGGGCCCAGCGGATTCTCGTTGGAG
>Ga0256830_1002812_pt1 | contig 11220 bp, 11 predicted proteins | sample 128326metaG_FD_190537 | JGI IMG/M metagenome (GOLD analysis project Ga0256830, IMG submission 190537) | Hydrothermal vent microbial communities from Lau Basin, Pacific Ocean - 128-326 | ecosystem: Environmental > Aquatic > Marine > Hydrothermal vents | place: Pacific Ocean: Lau Basin | collected...
ACCTTCTTCACCCACGAAGAACCCGACCAGCGAGGCGATGAGGAAGAAGAAGGTGGTGTCCCGGTCGCTCAGGAGCGCCACCGTCCGCTCCATCTGCCGTCTCCACTTCATGGCGGCCAGGGTAGGCGCGACGGTCGGGAGTCCGGACCGGTGGTGACCGTCGAGAGGGGCGGAGCTGGGATGCTGGGCTGGGAGGCGCACTCGTCGACGGTCACCACCGTCCCGGTGCGTTCGGCACCGGATCCGGTGTCGGTCATCCTGGCGGATCCGGCCTCAATGCCCCTTCAACGGGTGTTCAAGGAAGCCTCAAGGCCCCGAGGTCTGCCAACATGCGACCCCATGGACCCCCATCCCGACCTGGTCGAGTTGGCGCCCCTGGTGGGGACCTGGCGCGGGGAGGGCCACGGCACCTACCCGACCATCGAGCCCTTCGACTACACCGAAGAGGTGGTGTTCGCCACGGTGCCGACGAAGCCGTTCCTCGTCTACCGCCAGCGGACCGCCGACGCCACGTCCGGGGAGCCCCTCCACGCCGAATCCGGCTACCTCCGCTCCCCCGGTCCGGGACGTATCGAGATGACGGTGGCCCAGCCCACCGGCATCGCCGAGGTGCATGCAGGAACGGTGTCGGACGGCGCCTTCGACCTCCGGTCCCAGGCGGTGGTGCTCACCCCGACCGCGAAGGAGGTGGTGACCGTCCACCGCCACCTGGTCGTACGGGGCGACGTGCTCCGGTACCGGCTGGAGATGGGAGCGATGGGCCAGCCCCACCAGCTCCACCTGGAGGCCGAGCTCCGAAGGGTCGGCCCCTGACGGCAGGACCGTCAAATGGTGCGTGCCATCCTCACGTGGGGGCCGATCCCCTCCACCGAGAACGGCTCCGACACCGCACGGAACCCGTACCGCCGGTAGAACCCCGCCGCCGCCAGCCGGGCGTTGCACCAGACGAGGAGCGCCCCCTGCGCACGGGCCTCGTCGACGCAGGCGTCCAACAGCAGCTCGCCGACGCCTTGGCCTCGGACCTCCGGGGCCGTGGCCATCGCCCGGATCCTCCGGGCCTGGTCGTCGCGACCCGGACACGGTTCCCGATAGACGGCGGCGGTGCCCACCACCTCGTCGCCTCGGTGGGCTGCGAAAAAGACCGTGGAGGGATCCTCCTCACCGGGATCCACCAGTTCGGCGATGCTCTGATGGGGCCGCAGGACCCGCCGCCGCAGCTCCCGGGTCACGGCGGGCGGGACCCGGTGGACCAGATCGGTGAGGGTCTCCAGCTCGGCGACCCGGGAGAACATCACCGAAGCCGAGCAGTACTTGCTGTCGGTGAGATGCTCGGCCCGCCGGAGACGATCCGGCACCACCTCCCCCGCCACCTGGTAGAGGAGGCGCACCTTCGTCCAGACCCGGGGCGGCTCGGCCGCCCGCTCCCCCCACACCCGCACCACCAGCCGACGGAACGGCTGGCGCATCCCCGTGAGGAGATCCCTCATCGTCGACCCGGCGCAGGTGGCGAGGCTCACCAACATGAGCTCCATCGGCCCGGGGCCGGCCGGCGGCCGCGGCTCGTCCGACCTTCCTTCGACGACGAGGCGGTGACCGGTGCCGGTCGTCACCCAGAAGGTGCGACCTTCGACGTGGGAGGCGGTGGCGACCCGTTCCATGACCGGCCATGATGACAGCTCCGCACCCCGGCACGGCGCGAGCGCCCGGTGACGGAGGCCCTCCAGCGGCCGGGTAGCCTGGGCGTCCCGCCAGACAGGACACCCCCGCCGTGCCCTCGACCGCGCCCCACACGACCCGGAAATGGATGGTGCTCGCCACCGTCTCCGTGGGGGTGATCCTCGCCACCGTCGACGCCTCGATCGTGAACGTCGCCCTCCCCACCCTGGTCGTCGACTTCGGCACGAGCTTCGCGGTGATCCAGTGGGTCAGCCTCGGCTACCTCCTCACCCTCGCCTCGTTGACGATGGCGGTGGGACGCCTCGGCGACGTCGTCGGGAAGAAGCGGATCTATGCGACCGGGTTCGCCGCGTTCACGGTCGCCTCGGCGCTGGCGGGGTCGTCGCCCACGGTCGGATACCTCATCGGCTTCCGGATCATCCAGGCCCTCGGGGCGGTGATGATCCTGTCCCTCGGCGTCGCCATCCTCACCGAGTCGTTCCCCCCGACCGAACGGGGACGGGCTCTGGGCTGGGTAGGTACCGCCGTCTCCATCGGGATCGTCACCGGTCCCGTCCTCGGCGGCCTGCTCATCGGCTCGTTCGGGTGGAGGGCGATCTTCTTCGTCAACCTGCCCATCGGGATCGCCGGTACGGTGATGGCCCTCCGCCACGTCCCCGCGACCAGCCCCAGCGGGGACCGCAGGTTCGACGTGCCCGGGGCGCTGCTGCTCACGGTCACCCTGGCTTCGCTGTCCCTGGGGCTCACCGTCGGCCAGGAGGTCGGCTACACATCGCCCACCATCCTCGCCGCCTTCGGTCTCGCCGGACTCGGCGCCATCGGGTTCCTCGCGGTCGAGCGGCGGGTGGCCGACCCGATGGTGCAGCTGAAGCTCTTCGACGACCCGCTGCTGTCGGCGAGTCTCGTCACCGGTTTCCTCTCGTTCGTAGCCCTGTCGGGCCTGTTCATCCTCCTTCCCTTCTACCTGGAGGGGGTTCTGGGGTTCGACGTTCGGGTGGTGGGCCTGCTGATGGGGGTCGCGCCCCTCGCCCTCGGGGTGGTGGCCCCCTTCGCCGGAGCCTGGTCCGACCGGATCGGGGTGCGTCCCCTCACCCTCGCCGGGCTGGGGGTCATGGCCCTGGCGTTCCTGGGTTTGCGCACCCTCGACGGCACGTCCAGCTGGTGGCACTTCACGTTGGCGGCGCTGCCCTACGGTGTCGGCATCGGGCTGTTCCAGTCCCCCAACAACAGCGCCATCATGGGATCGGTGCCCCGCGCCGACTCGGGTCTGGCAGGAGGGATGCTCACCCTCACCCGTCTCCTCGGCCAGATCACCGGAGTGGCCCTGCTGGGCTCGCTGTGGGCCACCCGGGTGGCGGCCGCCGCCGGCCCGGCCGTCTCCGCTCCCCAAGCCCCTCCGGACGCCCAGGTCGCAGGACTGAGAGACACCTTGACCGTGGCGGAAGGGCTGATCGTCGTCGCCGTCGTCGTCGGCGTGTGGGCGTACCGACGGGACCGTCGCCCGGCCCGTTGAAGGGTCAGACTTCGGTGCCGAGCCCGGCCCGGCGGGCGGCCTCGAGGGCGGCGACGGCCGCGGCGACGTCCTGGGAGGCGATCCCCACCGACTTGAACACCGTGACCCCACCGGCCGGCGGCTCGACCCGGCCGGCGAGCAGATCGGCGACGGTCACCGCCGGCGCGACACCGGCCGCCACCAGATCGCCGGCTTCCGCCTCGGCGGCGGCGATGTCGTCCACCACCACGAAGGCCGACCGGACGACGGCGGCCGGGATCTCCACCATCTCCGGCGTGTAGGCACCGACGGCGTTCACGTGGGTGCCCGCTCGGATCGCCCCGGGTTCGAACAGGGGACGCCGCGCCGGTGTGGCCGTGCACACGACGTCGGCGGCCGCCACCGCCTCCGAGGCGTCGGTGGCGACCTCGCCCCCCAGACGATCGGCGAGGGCCGCGGCACGTTCCCGGGTGCGGCTCCACACGATCAACCGTTCGATGGGCCGCACCGCCCGGACCGCCTGGACCTGGTCGTAGGCCATCGCCCCCGCCCCGAGCATCGCCATCGTGTGGGCGTCGGGTCGCGCCAGGATCTTCGTCGCCAGTCCGGAGGCCGCCCCGGTGCGCACCGCGGTGAGGGTGGCCCCGTCCACCATGCCGAGGGGCGTCCCCTCTTCGTCGAACACGACGACGATCCCCACCGGGTTGCCCGGGACCGTCGAGACCACCTTGATCCCGGTCGACCGCCCGACACGTCCCGGCATGAACAGGGAGTTCCCCACCAGGATCCGGCGGGGGATCTCACGGTCGTCGGAGAAGGCCGCCTCCATCGCCTCGATCGCCGCCTCCGGCGGGAGCGCTCTGCGCACGTCGTCGGGACCGAGGATCAACATGGTCACGCCAGCACGGTCTTGTCGCCGACCACGATCGGGTCCCGGTCGACGGCGAAGAACTCGATCGGGACGTCGGTGTCGAAGGAGGCACGCTCCCCGGTGAGGGCCTGGGCGACCATCGACCCGATCATCGGTGCCAGTTTGAACCCGTGACCGCTGAACCCGTTGGCGACCCAGAACCCGTCGAGGTCGGTCGGCCCGACCACCGGGTGGACGTCCTGGCGGTTGATCGTGTACAGCCCGGCGATCCCGACCACGGCTCCCCGATGAGCCAACCCGGGGATGCGGTGGTGGAGGGCATGGATCTTCACGTCACGGAACGACGCATCGGCGACACGGCGGAGCCGGTCGGGATCGACCACCTCCTCCTCGTCGTCGGAGAGGATCGAACCCATCAACACGCGGGCACCTCGGGCGTCGGAACGGAAGTAGACACCTCCGGACGCGTCAACGGTGACGGGGAGGGGACCGAGTTCGGCAGGCCAGTCCCGGAAGATCACCTGCACCCGGGTGGGGTCGAGCGTCCATGAGAGGTCGAGGCCCGCGAGACGGTTGATCCGGTTGCACCAGGGCCCGGCGGCGTTGATCACCACCGGAGCGTCGATACGGTCGAACCCGCCGACCTCCACACCGACGATCCGTCCTCCCCGAACCCGCACACCGGTCACCTCCGACCGGAACCGGACGTCGACACCCCGTCTCCGAGCGGCCTCGACCAGATCGGCCACCGCGGCCGGGCCGTCGGCGTACCCGCCCCGCGGTTCGAAGAGGGCGACGTCGTAGGGCCGACAGACGTGGGGTTCGTCGCCGGTGAGGTCGAAGGGTTCCCCACAGTCGGACAACGCCGGGAAGCGTCGAGCGACGTCGGTGGGCGCGACCACGTCGGCGTCGACGTCCAACGCCCGGAGCCGGGCTGCGTCGGCTTCCACCGAGGCCCGGTCCTGTCCCATCAGCCACAACACGCCCGTCTCCACCATCGTGGCGGCAGGGTCGGCGAGACCGCAGAACTCGCCCCAGTGCCGGTACACCCGCTGCCCGTCCCGGGCGAGAGCCACCACCTCGGGATGGGTGTAGCGGCACCGGAGGATCGCCGACGACGCCCCGGTCGACCCCTCCCCGACCCCGCCCCCGCGCTCGACCACCACCACCGTACGGTCGGAACGCCGAGCGACCTGATAGGCGATGGAGATCCCGACGATCCCCGCCCCGACGACGACCAGATCGGCCCGCTCGGTCAAGGCACGGTCACCACGTAGTCGTTGGCGTCGTCGCTCCAGGTGAGTTCCACCAGGCCCCGGGTCCGGGCCGCCTTGACGAACTGGAGGAACCCTCCGTAGCCGAACCGTTTCTCCGAGAATTCGGGGAGACGCTTGCGGAGCTGGTTCTTCAACCCCGACAGCTGGGGTGCCCCGTTCCGGGCCTGGAGGTCCCTGACCACCTCGACGAGCACACCGAAGGCTTCCTGCTCTTCGGGGTTGGTGGCGAAGGCCACCACCGGGTCCCCTTTGGCGGGTCCTTCGGAGAGGGTCACGACCTTCTTGGACTCGAGGAACCGCAGCAGCTCACCGAAGGCCCGGAACCCGTAGTCGGCCTCCGAGAACGTCGGGTCTTTGCGGAGCAGTGCCCGTTTCAGGGAGGAGGCCAACACCACCTCACCCGTCGACCGCTGCAGGCCGGCGAGGGTGGAGGTGACCAGCCGGGCCAGTTCGTCGACCGAACGCTCCTTCGTCTCCTCCTCCGCCTCGGCGGCGGACTCCTTCAGAGGCTCCACCCCCTCCAGGTTCTCGTAGAAGAGGAACTCGTCGCAGGCGGGAGGGAGCATCGCCGACGTCGAGGCCTTCACGCCCACCCCGATCACCCGTTTGTTGAGCTCCCGCAGTTTGTGGACCAGCGGGGTGAAGTCGGAGTCGCCGGTGCAGATGACGAAGGTGGAGATGAACTCCCGTTCGAAGGCGAGCTCGATGGCGTCGACCGCCATCTTGATGTCGGCGGCGTTCTTGCGAACCGCGCCCATGCGCTGGGGGATCTCGATGAGCTCCACGTGGTTGCGGGCCAGCTCCCGGGAGTCCTCTTCGAACATCGACCAGTCGGCGTACGCCCGCCGGGTGACCACCCGGCCCCGGTCGGCCAGAGCGTCGGCGATCGGCCGGAAATCGAACCTCGCCCCTCCGAGGGCGTCACGTGCTCCGATGGCCAGGTTCTCGAAATCGAGGAACAGCGCGATCCGCGCTTCGTCTGCATCCATGGGGCAAGCGTACCGGATGGCGGAGTGCTTCCCCCAGGGCTTGTCGGAGGCGGGAACCGGCCGACGGGACCGGCATGCGCCGTACCTTCGGAGCCGCTGCGATCGCCGCCGCCGCCGCCGTCGCCGCCGGTCGCCACCGGCATGCCGCCCGCGTCGTCGCCCGACAGCCTGCCCTCGCCCCCGAGCTCGACGGCACGAAGGTCGTCGTCTCGGTCCCGTGGGGTTCGGTCTCCTATCGCCATCGGGCGGCACGCGACGCCGACGCTCCGTCCGTCGTCCTCGTCCACGGTTGGGGGAGAACCGCCGACACGGCCTGGTGGCGTCTGCTGCCGCTCCTCGACGGTGAGGTGGTCGCCGTCGACCTGCCCGGACATGGGCTGTCGGAGCTCCACGGCACCTTCTCGTTCGACCGGGCGGCCGAAGCGGTGCTCACCGCCGTCGAACACGCCCGGCTCGAACGTCCGGTCCTCGTCGGCCACTCGATGGGTGGGCCGGTGGCGCTGGAGGCAGCGTCGACGCGCCCCGAGGCGTTCGCCCATCTGGTCGCCGTCGCCACCTCGGCGTTCTGGGTGCGTCCGCGAACCCGCATCATGATGTCGGCTGCCCCCTTCGTCCTCGGCGACCGCTCCCCCTTCGTCGTCGGGACCCTGCATCGTTCCTACCGCGCCGACCCCGACAACGCGCCCTTCGTCGCCTGGTCCCACGCCGTACGTCCCCGGCGCCGGATCCTCGTCGAGTCGGCGTGGGCCCTGCGATGCTTCGACGCCCGCAGTCGCGAGTTCACGTTGCCGCCCACCACCTGGGTCGTCACGGCCCGCGACGCCGTGGTGGCACCCCGATTCCAGCGAGCCTCGGCGGAGGTCTTCGGCGCGGCCGTCGTCGAGATCGACACCGACCATTCCGCCCCCCTGAGTGCTCCCGCCCTCGTCGCCGGAGCGATCGAAGCCGCCCTCGTCGGAGGGCGCACCCCGTGACCGATTCAAGTTTCGAAGCCTCCCGGGCCGATGACAGAGCCATGGGCCGCCTCCGAGTCACCGCGTTCTGTCCGGAATGCGGTGAGATCCGCCCGGTCGGCGACTTCGGATGGAGAGACATCGCGGCAGGCACCCTGCACGTCCGCTGCCGACTGTGCCGAGCCTCCGCTCCCGAACCGACCGCACGGTGTCGGTGCGGCACCGACGACCCCGGGGTCCTCATCCCCATGGATGCAGAGGGGCGTCCGGTGGGTTGCCGGGAGAAGGTCGACCACCACCTGTGTCTGCGGTGTCTGAGTGCCCGCGTCGGAGGGACGGTCTGAAGGCCGGTAGTCTGGAGGGTGTCCAGCCCGTGTAGCTCAGGGGATAGAGCAACTGCCTCCTAAGCAGTAGGTCGCAGGTTCGAATCCTGCCGCGGGCGCAACGCCCACACCTCCCCCTAACCTCGGACATCATGGCCGAACCCTTCTACGAGCCCCTCTCCTACCTCGACGCCTCGTTCCTGGCGCTGGAGACCCCGAACACCCACATGCACGTGGCCGGAGTCGTCGTCTTCGACGCCGGGCCCCTGGTCCGACCCGAGGGGGGAATCGCGATCGACACGATCAAATCCCACATCGCCGCCAAGCTGAAGTACGTCCCCCGCTACCGCCAGCGCCTCGCCCACATGCCCCTCAACCGGGCTCCGGTGTGGATCGACGACGCCCACTTCGACCTCGACTACCACGTGCGACACACGAGCCTGCCCCGCCCCGGGAGCGACACCCAGCTGAAAGCCCTCGCCGGCCGGATCGTCTCCCAGCCCCTCGACCGCGCCCGTCCCCTGTGGGAGCTCTGGGTGGTCGAAGGACTCGAAGGGGATCGGTTCGCCCTCATCGCCAAGATCCACCATTGCATGATCGATGGAATCTCCGGGGTGGATCTGACCACGATCCTGCTCGACGTGACACCGGACACCGAGCCCGAATCCCCAGAGCCGTGGGATCCCCGTCCGGCACCGTCCGGCACCCAGCTCGCCGTCGCCGAGATCGCCAAAGCGACCCGGCGCGTGGTCGACCATCTCACCTCCCTCACCGATCCGGTGGAACACGGCAAAGAGATCGGCGAATCGATCCTCCGTCGCCTCGGCGCCGCCATCCACTCCCTCCGGTCGGGTTGGCTCACCCCGGCCGCCCGCACCCCCCTCAACCCCGACATCGGACCCAACCGACGTTTCGACTGGACCGACATCCCCCTCGACGCCACGAAAGCGGTGAAGGACGCCCTCGGTGGGACGGTCAACGACGTCGTCCTCGCCACCGTCGCCGGGGCGGTCCGGGACTTCCTCACCGAGCACCGCGGTTTCGACGTCGACGGTATCGACTTCCGGGTGATGGCACCGGTCAGCGTCCGCCGGCCCGAACAGCGGGGAACCCTCGGGAACCAGGTGGCGATGTGGCTGGTCCGCCTCCCCCTCGACGAACCCGACCCGGCGAAGCGGCTACGGATCATCTCCGAGGAGACGCGACGCCTCAAAGCCGAAGACCACGCCCTCGGCGCCGCCACGCTGGTGGAGCTGAGCCGCGGGACACCCCTCACCATCCTCTCCCTCGCCAGCCGCCTCGCCGGCCACGTGGTCCGACCCTTCAACATGACCGTCACCAACGTGCCCGGACCCCAGTTCCCCATGTATCTGCTGGGCGCCACGATGCTGGCCAACTACCCGATCGTGCCGCTGTGGGCCCAGCACGGAGTCGGCGTGGCCCTGTTCAGCTACAACGGTGTGATGCATTGGGGCATCCACGCCGACTGGGACACCCTGCCCGACAGCGCCGACTTCGTCGCCGCCATCCACCGCAGCTTCGACGCGTTACGCGCCGCCGCCGAACGTACCCGATGACCGCCGACGGTCACGGCCGAAACCTGGCGGCGGCCCTGTTCGGCGCGGTGGCCATCTCCTTCTCCGCCATCCACGTCCGCTTCGCCGCCGTCAGTCCCGTCACCGCCGCCGTGTTCCGGTCCGCCTACGCCCTTCCCCTCCTCTGGGCTGCGTGGCTCATGGTGCGGCGTCGCGACCGCCGACCCGCCCGGGCCCGGTTCATCGCCTTCGGATCGGGCCTGGCCCTCGCCGCCGACCTGGTCGCCTGGCACGCCTCCATCCAGTGGATCGGCGCCGGTCTCGCCACCCTCCTCGCCAACGTCCAGGTCGTCGTCGTCACCCTGGCGGCGTGGGCGCTCTTCGGCGAACGCCCCAGCCGTCGCTCCCTGGCCGCCCTGCCGGTGGTCCTGGCCGGAGTGGCGCTGGTCACCGGACTCGGACGATCGGGCACCTTCGGGGACCGGCCGGTGCTCGGCGTGGCGCTCGGAGTCACCGCCGCCGTCTTCTACGGGGTGTTCCTCCTCGCCTACCGCCGCTCCAACCGCAGCCTCGCCCCCGCCCTCGGACCCCTCCTCGACGCCACCGCCGGGGCCCTCGTCGGGTCCCTCGTCGCCGGTGTGGCCCTCCCCGTCCTCGCCTTCGATCCCCGCCCGTCGTGGCCCGCCCACGGCTGGCTCCTCCTGTTGGCGGTGGGGACCCAGATCGTCGGATGGCTGCTCATCGGGTACGCCCTGCCCCGCCTCCCCGCCCGAGAGACGTCCTTTCTCATCCTCGCCCAGCCGGTGCTGACGATGGTGTGGGGGGCGATGCTGTTCGCCGAGCGCGTGTCGGCCGTCCAGGCGGCCGGGGTGGTCCTCGTTCTGGCCGGGATCGCCGCCGTGGTCACCGAACGGCGGGAACCTCGTCTCGCCAGAAGCGTTCCAGCAGACGGTTGAAGACCTCCGGGGCTTCCATCGGAGGCATGTGCCCCACCCCCGGGACCACCTCCAGACGGGCCCCGGCGACCGCCGCCATCTCTTCCGCCTCCGACACGGGCACCAACGCGTCGTGTTCCCCGACCACCACCAGCACAGGCACCTCGAGGCCTGCCAGCACCGCGGTGCGGTCCGGGCGGTCACGCATCCCCCTCGAGAACGCGACGATCGACTCGGTCGGTGTCCCCTCGATCATGGTTCGGAGCCGGGCACGCACCAGCGGGTCGGCGTCGGAAGCCACCAACACCCCCACCAGGGTGTCTGCCAGGGCCCCGCGGCCCCGGGAGACCACCTCGTCGATGGTCGCATCCCGCCGGGCACGGGCCTCGGGGGTGTCGGGACGTGACCGGGTGTCGCAGAGGACCAGGCTGCGGACCAGCTCCGGGTGACGTTCCGCCAGGGCCAGCGACACGTACCCGCCCATGGAGAGGCCCACCACGTCGGCGCCGTCGGGGGCCGCCGACCGGATCACCGACGCGACGTCGTCGGCGAGGAGCTCCATCGTGTGCACCGGGTCACCCACCCACGGGGTCCCGCCGCTGCCCCGCAGGTCCGGTGCCAGGAGACGCCGGCCCGACACGACACCGAGCTGATCGGCCCACATCCGGTGATCGAGGGGGAATCCGTGGACTGCCACGGCGACCGGCCCCCGACCGGCTGCCGCCACGGTCATCGTCAGGCCTCGCATCCCCGCGAAGGCGGTCAGGTCGTACGCACCCATGGCACCTCCTCAGCCACCGAACACTTCCACCACCATCACCCCGAGGGGTCCCCGCACCGCGGCGATACCCACCCGGTCGAACGCCGGATTCACCATGTTGGCCCGATGTCCCGGAGACGAAGCCAACCCGTCGTGCACGGCGCGCGCCGACGCCGCCAACGCGAGGTTCTCCCCGAGCCGGGCGAGTCGAATCCCCGCCGCCGCCACCCGGTCCTCCACCCGCCCGGTCACCGGCGACAGATGGGACACATACCCGCCTTCGTACATCTCACGGGCATGCCCCAGCGCCACCCCGGCGAGCCCGTCCGACCACGCCAGCGGGGCGACCCCCTCCTCGGCCCGGGTCTCGTTGAGGAGTCCGAACACCAACCGAGCCGCGTCCTCGTC
>Ga0256830_1002813_pt1 | contig 11208 bp, 6 predicted proteins | sample 128326metaG_FD_190537 | JGI IMG/M metagenome (GOLD analysis project Ga0256830, IMG submission 190537) | Hydrothermal vent microbial communities from Lau Basin, Pacific Ocean - 128-326 | ecosystem: Environmental > Aquatic > Marine > Hydrothermal vents | place: Pacific Ocean: Lau Basin | collected...
GGCCTCGTTGAGAAACTTCTCGAGCCCGGCGGTGTAGGTCTCCTCCTGCTCCGGCTGCTCCGGCAGGGCGGTGACGGTGACGCCGTCGGCGTCCCGGCGGGCCAGCTCCACCGGCAGGTACTCCTTGATGGCCACGTCGCACTCGAGCTGGTGGTCCCAGGCCTTGTAGGTGATGCCGAAGCCGCCGCATCCGAGCACCTCCCGGATCTCGAAGCTGCGGATCCGGGTGCCGGTGGGCAGGGGCTGTTGGCTGGTCTCGGGCATGTTTGGGGTGGCGGGCGTTTGTAGATTATGATGGTCGCCGTCGCGGGCGGCGGAAGTGGCGCCGCCGCCTCATTGTAACCGCCTCGGCCGCCGGTCGGCCAGCGCCGGCGGGGGAGTGCCTTGCCATGCCGTCTTTCGACGTCGTCTCCGAGATCGATCTCCAGGAGGTCCGCAACGCGGTGGACCAGGCCAACCGGGAGATCTCCAACCGCTTCGACTTCAAGGGCTCGGACGCCCGGGTGGAGCTCGGCGACGACCAGCTGGTCATCTACGCCGACGACGACTTCAAGGTGGGCCAGGCCCGGGACATCCTGGAGACCCGCCTGGCCAAGCGGGGCGTGGACATCGCCTGCCTGGGCTACGGGGAGGTGGAGGCCACCGCCGGCGGCAAGGCCCGCCAGCCGGCGGCCCTGCGCCAGGGCATCCCCGCGGACCTGGCCAAGCGCCTGGTCAAGCTCATCAAGGGCGCCAAGCTCAAGGTCCAGGCCGCCATCCAGGGGGAGCGCCTGCGGGTGTCCGGCAAGAAGCGGGACGACCTGCAGGCGGTGATCGCGCTGCTCAAGGCGCAGAAGCTGGACCGGCCCCTGCAGTACGTCAACTTCCGCGACTGATCCCGTCCCGCCGTCCACCCACCCGGAGCCGCCGCCATGATGAAACGACTGACCTGCCTCTGCCTCGCCCTGCTGGCCGCCCTGCCCGCCCTCGCCGCCCCCCCCGCCGGCGAGGCCGTCCTGCGCGAGCGGCTGGCCAAGGCCCTGCCCGGCGTCGAGCTGGACGGCTTGAGGCCCGCGCCGGTGGCCGGCCTCTACCAGCTCGCCCTGGGCACGGACGTGATCTACGTCAGCGCCGACGGTCGCTACATGGTGCTGGGCGACGTGGTGGACCTGGCGACCAAGCAGAACCTCAGCCAGCGGGAGCGGGGCCGCCTGATCCTGGCGGCCATCGCCGGCGAGCCGGAGTCGCGCATGCTGGTCATCGGGCCGGCCAAGGCCCGCCGCACCCTGACCGTGTTCACCGACGTGGAGTGCCCCTATTGCGCCAAGCTCCACCTGGAGGTGCCCAAGCTCACCGCCGCCGGGGTCAAGGTGCGCTACCTCTTCTACCCCCGCGCCGGGATCGGCTCCTCCAGCTACAAGAAGTCGGTGGCGGTGTGGTGCGCCGAGGACCGGGTGGCGGCGATCGGCATCGCCAAGGCCGGCGGTCCCCTGCCCATGAAGACCTGTCCCAACCCGGTGGCGGAGCACCTCGCGCTGGGCCGCCGGGTGGGGGTACGGGGCACGCCCATGATCGTCCTGGACGACGGCCGGGTGATCCCCGGCTACAGCCCGGCGGAGCGGCTGCTGGCGGCCCTGGGGCTGGCCCCGGCCAAGGTCTCCCGCCGCTAGGCCCGGCTGCGCCGTGGGCCGCCCCCGTCCCGGTTCCCTGCAGGCCCTGGCCCGCCGGGTGCGGGACAACGAGGCCATCTGGGGCCTGTTGCGGCGGATCGAGCGGCGCATGATCGGCGCCCCCGGCCTGGCCCAGGTGGTGGAGGCGGTGGCCGCGGGCATCCCCGCCGCCTTTCCGGCGGTGGCGCGGGCGTTCATCGCCTGGCACGATCCCGACCACCACGCCCGGCGCCTGTGCCAGGCCGGGGGCGGCCCCGCCGCCGCCTTCGTCCCCCTGGACCGGCCGCCGGCGGACGCGTCCCCCTGCCTCGGCGACTGTCCCCCCGCGCCCCTGGCGGCCTGTTTCGGCCCCGGCGCCCCGCCGCGGGACCGGGTCGCCCTGGTCCCCCTGGTCCTGCGGGACCGGCCCCGGGGCTGGCTGGCGCAGGTGAGCCGGCGGCCGGGCCACTTCCACCGGGGCCAGGACACCGCCCTGCTGGAGCACTTCGCCGCGGTGGCGGCCCTGTGCGTGGACGCCGCCCTGGACCGGGAGCGGCTGCGGGCCGACGGCCTCACCGATCCCCTCACCGGTGTCCCCAACCGCCGCTTCTTCGAGCAGCGCCTGGCCGAGGAGGTGGGCCGCCTGCGGCGGGGCACACCGGCGGCCCTGGCCCTGGTGGACGTGGATCACTTCAAGCAGGTGAACGACCGCCACGGCCACCCCACCGGGGACGCGGTCCTCAGGCGGGTGGCCGCCGACCTGGGCGGGGGGCTGCGGGACAGCGACCTGCTGGCCCGCTGGGGCGGGGAGGAGTTCGCCGTGCTGCTGCCCGCCACCGGGCCGGGCCAGGCCCGGGAGATCGGCGAGCGGCTGCGCCGCAGGGTGGCGGCCTCCGGGGAGACGCCGGCGGTGACCGTCTCCATCGGCCTGGCGCCGGGGGTGGCGGGGGAGGGAGCGGCGGCCTGGCTGGAACGGGCGGACCGGGCCCTCTACGCGGCCAAGGCCGCCGGCCGCGACCGGGTGATGACGGGAGACGAGCCGGACCTCAGTCCGGGGGACGCCGCAGGAGGGTCACCGCCGCCCGGCAGCGGGTGAACAGCACCACCCCTTCCACCGGCCGGCCCGGCCAGCAGCGCGCCGCGCCGGCGGCGTAGCGTTCCAGTTGAGCGCGGAACCCCGCGGCCAGGGCCGCGGCGTTGGACGCGCTGGCATGCCGGTGGGTCTTGTAGTCCAGCACCACCACCCGGTCGTCGTGGATCACCACCCGGTCCAGGACGCCGTGCACCAGCTCGTCGCCGTTACGGTAGAGGATCGGCACCTCGTTGTGGGCCTCGCGGTAGCGGGCGGGGTCGAACCAGTCCGCCAGCCCGGGATCGTCCACCAGCGCCACCGCCTCGTCCCAGCAGGCCTTAAACAGCGCCGGGTCGTCCGGCGCCAGCCGGCGGCGCAGCCGCTCGGCCAGGCCGGCGCGGTCGCTGGCGCCGGTGAGGGACTCCAGGATGGCATGCAACAGGATGCCCCGGCGGGGCACCTCCGGGTCCACCGGCTCGGGCGGCGCCGGCGGGGCCGGCGCCGCCACCGGCTCGCACAGGCGCGGGTCCGGCGCCGGGGCGGGCGCCGCCTCGGCGTCCACCGCGCGGACCTCGGGCGCCTGACCGGAGAACAGGCGCGCCCCGGCGAAGTCATCACCCTGCAGGCGGTATTCCAGGGTCACGCCATCGGCAAGGGTCTCCCCCGCCGCCTGGTGCAGGGCCCGGGCGATGCGGGGGTGCCAGGCGGAGTCCTGGTCCTTGCCCGCCTCGGTGCCGGAGATGTACAGGTACTGGCGCGCCCGGGTCAGGGCCACGTAGAGCAGGTTGGCGTCCTCCCGCGCCTTTTGTCGTTCCGCCTCCTGGAGCACCGTCTCCAGGGCCGCGACCCGGTCCTCCTTGCGCGGCAGCAGGTAGAGGCCGGCGGGGCGGGGATCGCCCGGCGGCCAGCGCACGTAGCTGCGGTAGCCGCCGTCGCTCTTGGCCGGGCGCCCGGTGTCGGCCAGGAACACCGCCGGGGCCTCCAGCCCCTTGGCGGCATGGATGGTCATGACCCGCACCCGCCGCCCCCCCTGCACCGCGGGCTCGCTGGGCCCCTCGGCGCCGCTGGCGGCGAGCAGGTCCAGGTGGCGCAGGAAGCGCTGCAGCCCCGGGTAGCGCCCGGCGTCCATCTCCAGGGCCAGCTCCAGCAGCCGGTCGAGGTTGGCCCCGGCCTGGTCGCGCCGGTGCGCGGGCAGTGCCGCCCGGTAGCGCTCCACCACGGCACCCTCGTTGTAGATGCGGTCCAGCAGGTCGTGCACCGGGATGCGGTCCACCCATCGCCCCCAGCGCTCCAGGCAGTGGAGGGCGCGGGCGGCGGGATCCTCCGGCGGGCGTTGCCCGGCCAGGACCGCCAGGCGTTCCCGCCAGGTGCCTGCCCCGGCCGCGGCCAGGGCCAGCAGGTCGTCGTCCGCCAGGCCGAAAAGCGGTGAGCGCAGCACCCAGGCCAGGGCCAGGTCGTCCTGGGGCGCCAGCAGGCAGCGGATCAGGTGGCGCAGGTCCTGCACCTCCAGCGCCTCCAGCAGGGTGCCCCGGGCGGCCCCCACGTAGGGGATCCCCGCCCGCTGCAGGGCCTGCTCGTAGACCCCGGCGTGTTTGCGGTCGCGCAGCAGGATCATCACGTCCCCCCAGTGCAGGGGCCGGACCCGGTCGCCGTCCTGCACCGGCCGGCCCTGCAGGGCCAGGATGCGTTCCACGATCCAGGCCGCCTCCTGTTCCCGGCGCCGGTCCTCGGCGCTGGCGCGGGGCGCCTGCAGGGGATCCCGCCAGGGCCGGCCGCCGTCGTCGGCCCGGGCCTCCCGCGGGTAGGGGACCAGGGGCGCCACCTCCACCTCGCCCCAGGCGTCGCCCAGGTGGGTGGCGTGGGGTTCGAACTCGGTGAGCCGGGGGTCGTCCCGGAACACCAGGTTGACCAGGGCGATCACCGGCGGCGCCGAGCGGCGCGAGCGGTACTGGGAGAAGTGCTCGCAGCGCCCGCGCTGCTCGATCCAGGACTGGACGGCGCCCATCAGGCCGGGTTCCGCGCGCCGCCAGCCGTAGATGGACTGCTTGACGTCCCCCACCAGGAACACGCTGCGCGCCCGTTCCGGGTCGCCGGCCAGGATCTCCGCCAGCAGGGGCTGCAGCAGTTGCCACTGGGTGGGATTGGTGTCCTGGAACTCGTCCACCAGGACGTGGTTGATGCGCCGGTCGAGCTTGTACTGGATCCAGGCGGCGTTGTCGTCCCGGGTCAGGAGCCGGTAGGCCTGCCACTCCAGGTCGGTGAAGTCGAGCAGCCCCTGGGCGTGCTTGATGCGCTGGTAGCGCGCCACCAGCTCGGCGCCGCAGCGGTACCAGTCGCAGGTCAGGTGGTAGAGCGCCAGCGCCCGTTCCCGGTCCATGCACTCCGCCAGCAGGGCGCACAGCCGTTCGTAACATGGCGCCCCGCCCCGCTTGACCAGTGACTTGGCGACCGTGCCATTGGGCAGGCCCTTTTGGGTGAGCAACAGCGCGCCCAGTTGGGCGCCGATGTCGCCCGGGGCGTCGTCCCAGGCCTGTTCCAGCAAGCGGCCGAGGCCGGCGGCCAGTCGCCTGCCGGTGGCGGTGTCCCAGGCCTCGAGCGACTGCAACAGGCGGCCGAACTCGCCGCGCCGTTCGGCCAGGCCGGCCCAGGGATCGGTGTCGGGATGGACCCCCAGCAGCCCGGCGGCGCGCCCCATCGCCCAGTCCAGCGCCGCCTGGTCCCCGCCCTGGCCCTCCACGTAGGCCCACCAGTCGCTGCGGTGGCGCAGGAAGTCGAACAGCAGGCCGCGGGTGGTGTGACTGTCCAGGCGCGCGAGCAGGCGGTCCAGGGCGCGGCTCAGTGCCCCCTCGGGCTCGCGCAGGGCCGCGGCGCCGAGGTCGCGCCAGGCCGCGTCCTCCAGGTCCGCGGTGTCGGCGGCCAGCTCGAAGTCCGCCGGCACCTCGGCCTGGAACGGAAAGCGCTGCAGCAGTTCCTGGCAGAAGGCGTGGAAGGTGGTGGCCTGGATCGGCCGCGGGTGGGCCAGGACCTCCTCGTAGAGCCGGCGCGCGGCGTCGCGCCGCGCCCCAGCGGGCGTGACACCGATCTCGGCGAGCCTGCGGTCCAGGGTGGCGTCGTCGGCCTCGGCCCATTCCCGCAGGGTCTCGTCCACCCGCAGGCCGATCTCGGCGGCGGCCTTGCGGGTGAAGGTGATGGCCAGGATGCTGTCCGGCTCGGCGCCGGCGAGCAGCAACCGGGCGATGCGCTGGACCAGGAGCCAGGTCTTGCCGGTGCCGGCGGCGGCGTGCACCGCCACGTGGCGGGACGGGTCCACCGCGCGCGGCACCTGGATGGGTGCGGTCATGGGGGGTCCGGGGCCTCCTGCCAGTGGCCGCGGCGGCACAGGCCCTGCAGGTGGCAGCGCCCGCAGGCGCCCTCGTCCCCCAGGGCCGGCAGGCCGGCGCCGCCGGAGAGCGCCGCGGCAAGATGCTTCAGCCGCGCCTCGGTCCGGGCGAGGACGGCGGCGAGGGGTTCGCCGCGCAGCTCGGTGAACGGTTTTTTTCTGCCCGGGGGCCGGATGCCCAGCACGCCGACCGCCAGGGGCCGGGGCTCCGGCAACAGGCCGTAGAAGGGCAACTGCACGGATTCCCCGCCCAGGATGTCCTGCGCCCCGGGCGGGTCGCCGGTCTTGTAGTCCACGATGGCGACGCCGTCGGCGCGGCGGTCGAGGCGGTCCAGGCGCCCGTACAGGCGCAGGCCGGTGCCGGGCAGGGCGCGTTCCCCGGTCTGCTCCGCCTCCACCGTGGGCCAGTCGGCGCGGCGCTCGAACTCCCAGTCCAGGTAGTCGTCCACCGAGCGTTCGAAGCGGTGCGGCCAGGCCCGGGCCAGCAGGTGGCGCCGGGGCATGTCGGCCCAGACCGCCGCGGCGATCTCCAGCAGCAGCGCCCGGGCCCGGGGCCGGTGGGCCGGGTCCCAGGGCCCGGGGAAGGGGCCGGGCAGGTCGTCCGCTCCGGCGGTGAAGGCGTGCAGGATGCGGTGCACCGCGGTGCCGTAGTCGGCCCGCTCCCGCGCCTCGTCCCGCACCGGGGGCGGGGCCAGGCCCAGGCCGTCCTGGCCGAAGAACCGGTAGGGACAGTCCACCAGGCGCTGGAAGGCGGACGCCGAGAGCCGCTCCGGCACCCGTGGCGGCGGCAGGCAGGGGGCGGGCCGGCCCGGCGGCGCGCCGCGCCCGGGGTCGCCGGCCGGCCGCAGCCGGGTCCGGGGATCGTCCAGCCAGGCGGCCAGGCTGCGGTCGGCGAGCCCGGTGTCGAAGGCCAGCCGGTGGAACACCTCCAGGCGTTCCAGCCAGGGACTCGGGGGCACCGGCTCCCCCTCCCGTTCCCGGTGCCGGGTCACCAGCACCCGGGGCGCGGCCTGCAGCAGGCGGTAGAAGTCGTAAAACAGCAGGCTGCGCCGCGCGGTGCGGGTGGGCAGGCCCAGGGCCTTGCGCACCCGGTCATTGAAGAAGGTGTCGCCGCCCGGGTTGCCGGGCAGGTGTTCGGCACTGGCCCCGGCGATCACCAGGGCGTCGAAGCAGTACAGCCGTGCCTCGGCAAAGCCCATGAGTTCCACCCCGGTGCCGGCCAGGGGCGGCTGGAAATTGGCCTGTTCCCACTGGCCCTCCAGCCAGGCACGGAACTCGCCCCAGGACTGCCGGGTGCCGGCCTCCCGGGCCGCCGCCTCCAGGTCCTCGAACAGTTCCAGCAGCCGCACGCCGGCGGGGTCGGCCGCCAGGCCCGCCCACAGGCCGCAGCGCTGCAGGCCCTCCCGGCAGGCCGCCAGCAGCGCGCCCAGGGGATGCGCCCCGGGCCCCAGGGCGGTGACCGGCGCCGCCGCTTCGGCCAGTTCCCCCAGCCACCGGGCCAGGGCGGCGCCGGCGCCGGGCCCGTAGCGGGGTTCCAGCGCCGCGCCGTCCAGGCCGTCCAGCGCCCCCTGCAGCCGGTCCAGGCCGCCGGGGATCTGTTGTCCCTCCAGCAGCTCGCTCTCCAGCAGGGCCAGCGCCCCGGCCTGGCGCTCGGCGGCCAGGAACGGCGACTTGAGCAGGTCCAGCAGGGCGTCGGCGGGGAAGTCCCGTTCCAGGCAGTCGAGCCAGCGGTGCAGGGCCGCCGCCGCGCTGGTGGTGGACAGCCGCCAGCCGGCGGCATCCTGGATCTGGATGCCGGCCCGTTCCAGCAGGGCCCGCACCCGCCTGGCCAGACGGCGGTCGTTGGTGACGATGCCGATGTGGCGGCAGCCGGCGTGCCACCAGCGCCGCACCGCCAGGGACACCGCCTGGGCCTCGGCCTCGGGGTCGGCGGCGGCCAGGGTGGCCAGCCGCCCGTCGAGGGGATCGCCGCCCAGGGCGCCGGCGCATTCCCGGGCCCGCTGCCGCAGCGGCGGGGTGCCCGCATCGTTCACCGGCCGGTAGGTGGCCTCCAGAAAGCGCTCCAGGTCCGTCGTGGGCGTGCGCCCCAGGGCCAGGCCGGTGCGGTCCTGCCAGCGCCCCAGGGGGGCGAGGGGGTGGAGGCCGCCGGCACGGCCGGCGCCCTGGATCACCAGGGTGAGCCGCCCGGCGGGCAGCACCGCCCGCAGCCATTCCACCTCGGCGTCGCTCAGCTCCAGGTGCCCGGCCAGGTAGATGTCGGTGTCCCGGGCCGGCGCCACGCTGGCCGCCAGGGCCTCGCGGTAGGCGGCGCCGGCGTCCAGGCGCCCGCGGCCCGCCACCGCCTCCTCCCAGGCCCGCCACGCCCGGTGCAACAGGCCGGCCTCCTGGGCCAGGCCCTGGGGCGGTTCGCCGGCGGCGCCGTAGGCCTCGGCCAGTTGCGCCACCGGGGGCCGGTCCAGGGACAGGCCGTGGCGGGAGACCGCCAGTTCGTCGAACAGCGCCAGCAGGCTCAGGGTCAGGGCCCAGCGGTTCTGGTCGCCGCACAGCTCCGGGTGGTCGCGCAGCACCTCGTGGAGCAGGGCCTGGCGCGCGGCCGGCCCCAGCACCGGGGCGGGGGGGTCGTAGGCGGCCAGGGTCCAGGCCGCGAGGGTGGTGATGCGCGGCGGGAGCAGGGCCGGATGGCCGGCCCCTTCGGCGCGCAGGGCCAGCAGGCGGCGCAGGCGCCCGGCCCCCGCCGGCCGGGGCAGGAGCACCACCACCCGGCGCAGGTCGGGCAGGGCGCCGGCGTGGTGTTCGATGAGGTGTCGGGCCAGGCGGTCCAGGGGGTCCGCCTGGAAGGGGAGGTGGAGGAGCCGTCCCTCAGCGCTCAAGGTATTGGAGTTTGTCCGGCTTGTTCTCCCACTCGGCGGCGTCCGGCGGCGGGTCCTTCTTCTCGGTGATCACCGGCCACTGGGCGGCCAGCTCGCGGTTCAACTCCAGGAACTGCTGCTGGTCCTCCGGCAGGTCGTCCTCGGCGTAGATGGCGTTGATGGGGCATTCCGGCTCGCACAGGCTGCAGTCGATGCACTCCTCCGGGTCGATGACCAGGAAGTTGGGGCCCTCGTGGAAGCAGTCCACCGGGCAGACCTCCACGCAGTCGGTGTATTTGCAGCGGATGCAGTTCTCGGTGACCACATAGGTCATGTCTTGGCTCCCTTGCAGGACGGTGGCGACGAAAGATTGACGGCCGGCCGGGGGCGGCGCCAGGCGCGAATGATACACGCCGGCCGGCCGCGAGGGTAATGCGGGGGGTGGGCGCGGGGGGCTGGCGCGTTTCCTGCATCCATGGCGGGGGGGAAGGCCCTGCGCCCCCGTATTTTTACCTATAATGCGCTTTGCCCCCCGGGGTGGGAGAATCACAAGATCAAACTGGAGCCGACAGTGGACTCAGCCGACGCGGTGGACCGACCCGAACTCCAGGTGCCGGAGCTGCGCGCGGAGGCCGCCGGCCCGGCGGAGCTGCGGCCCCGGCGGGTGGCGGAGTGGCTCGCGAACCTGCCCTACAGCGATCCCCTGGAGGCCGCCCCCCGCCTGCACCAGGCCCTCTACACCCTCAACCGGGTGCCCCTGGTTCCCGCCAACCGCTGGGAGCTCCTGGGACTGTACGCCGAGCCGGTGGGGGCCCTGGGGGACGCCCTGCAAAGCATCTTCGCCAGCCTGCCCCTGCCCCTGTCCGGCCGGGCCCGGGAGGCGGCCCGCTGGCAGCGGGCCCTGAAGGGGGAGATGGCGGTGGGCTACAAGCGCCTGCTCTACGACGCCACCGGCGAGGGGGCCGGCGCCGAGTGGACCGCCCGCGCCGCCGGCTATGCCATTCACCGCCTGGGGGCCTGGCTCTGCGCCCACTACCAGGTGTACCTGCCCGCCCCCTCTGGCCTGTGGCGGGAGCTGCACCGGATCTACGCCTACGCCGAGACGCTCGTCCTGGACCTCCAGTCCATCCCGGACCCGGAGTCCGGCCGCGGGCCCACCAGCGTCAACGCCCTGTACCAGCGGGTGCTGCTGCTGGGGGCCTGCAATCCCTACGGCCTGGCCCTGGGGGACGCCGCCAAGGTGGAGCGCCTGCTGTCCAACCGGCCGGTGGCCGCGAGGGTGGCGCCGGCGCGGGAGGAGGGGGCCCCGGAGGGCCGCTTCCTGGTCAACCTCCGGACCGACCTCCCGCCCCTGCCCTGGCCCCGGGATGACCTGCCCGAGGCCAGGGACCACCTGCGCATGCTGGACGCCAGCGCCGTGGCCGCCGACCTGCGGGGCCTGGCGGGCCAGCTCGAGGAGGGCACCGTGCCCCCCGCCCTGAAACGCATCACCGAGTACCTGGGCAGCGGCTACCTGGACCTGCTGCACCGGGTGCGGCGGGCCTGGGGGGTGGAGGTGCGCCGGCGCAGCTCCCGGGTCCAGCGGCGGGAGCCCGTCTCCGTCTGCGTGGGTCTCAACGCCGCCCACTACATGCTCAACGGCCAGCGTCCCTTCGTGCCGCCCCAGCTGGACGCCCCGCCGGGCGGCAGCACCTACCTGGACCTGGACGACTGGATGGGCACCGACCTGCGCCCCGGCGATCTCTTCTCCACCGAGACCTGGCGCAACGTGGGGGCCTACCAGGTGTTCCGCTGGCATACCCGGGACGAGGGCGCCGGGGGCATGTGCCTGGCCGCCGAGGGGGAGGTGCAGGCCCGGCTGCGGGTGGGGGACCTGCTGCTTCTCCGCCTGGGCGACGACGAGCACTGGCGCGCCGGCGCGGTGCGCTGGCTCAAGTGCACCCTGGAGGGGGACCGGCTGGAACTGGGGGTGCAGCTCCTGGGGCCCCGGGCCCGGCCGGTGGCGGTGCGCAGCCGGCCGCCGGCCGGCGGCACCGCCGCCTTCCATCCGGGCCTGCTCCTGCCCGCCGGTCAGGGGGCCGGCCAGACCCCCCAGCTCGCCATCCCCCGGGGGGTGTATCAGCCCGGCCGGCCCTTGCAGATGGTCGAAGGGGGGGATGCCGCCGTGGAGCTGGAGGTGCTGGAGGTGCTGGAGCGCACCGGCGCCTTCGAGCGGCTGGCCTTCGACGCGGCCCGGTCCTCCTCCCCCGACCCCCGGGACGGGTCACCGGCCGGGGGGTG
>Ga0256830_1002814_pt1 | contig 11206 bp, 11 predicted proteins | sample 128326metaG_FD_190537 | JGI IMG/M metagenome (GOLD analysis project Ga0256830, IMG submission 190537) | Hydrothermal vent microbial communities from Lau Basin, Pacific Ocean - 128-326 | ecosystem: Environmental > Aquatic > Marine > Hydrothermal vents | place: Pacific Ocean: Lau Basin | collected...
CTGTCCGTAATCGTTATCCATCCAACTGTTGGGAATAATGAAGGTCAGGACCCCTTTGGGGTTAAGGTCTTTCGCCGCTTTAAGCAGGAAATACACGTAAAGGTCGGCCCGCGCCGATATTGCCAGGTTTTTCCACTGTCTTTGAAGATGGTCCCGCAGAAACGTTTTGTAGTCCCCGCGCAGCAACTCCTGTCTTATATAGGGTGGATTTGCAATGATGATATCGGGCTTAATTTTTTTCCGGGCCAACAAATAATCCCCGACAAACAATCGCGGCGGTTCCGCAAACGAGGCCCGGCATTTCCGGACCATGTCAGGATCAAGGTCGTACCCGAAAACATTGGACGACAGCCATCTTTCGGGGACCGGAATATCGTATTGTCCCGCGAGGGATTTTATTCTTTCCCGGAGGGTACGCAGGAAAATCCCCTCCCCGACGGCCGGGTCCAGGTATATATAATTAAGCAGGAAACGAACCAATGCCCGCCCCACATCGAGGGGGGCGTTCCCCATGATGAAAACATCAAAGGAGTTTCGGTCCAGATGGGGGATATCGGCATTCAGACGACAATATAAGGCCTCCGTCACCATTGCCAGGGCGTGATTACCGGGGGTAAATACCACACCCTCGTTTTTGCGTGCCCGGGTGGTAAGGGTGGAAGTATTCATCGCCGGATCACGTTCTGTTTCGGCCGAAGGTCCATACGTAACAAAATCTGGTGATACATTCCCGCTGTTTTACAATCCCAAAACCTTTCGACTTTCGCTCCACCCGGGCAATTCCCGGAAAGCGGGTGGTTTTCTCAATCCGGATCAGGCTCCATTGCCTGTATTACCATTTCGGCAAGGTCGAGCACCTGCATATTCTTTTCCTGTTCCGTTACTTTCAGCGCATCATCCAACATTATCATGCAGAACGAACAAGCCGTGGCAACCGTTTGAGCGTTACTGTCAATGGCTTCCCGGAAACGGCTGAGGTTAATGCGTTCGCCCCGGTCGATTTCATGCCACATATTACCGCCGCCGGCTCCGCAACAAAAGCTGGTGTTTCGATGACGGTCCATTTCAATCAGCTCGCCGTTTCGCAGGGTGCTCCGGATAAGTTCGCGGGGAGCATCGTACTCCCCGTTATACCGGCCCAGATAACAGGGGTCATGGTACGTGATTTTTCGATCGGAGGAAGACGTTATTTTCAATTTCCCGCCATCAATCAATTCATGGATGAACTGCGAATGGTGTTGCACGTCGTAACGGCCGCCGAAATCCGGGTATTCATTTTTCAGGGTATGCAAACAATGGGGACAAGCGGTTACAATCCGGTCGAATTCATATTTGTTCAGCGTGTCGATATTTTGTAACGCCAGGGTTTCAAAGAGATATTCATCGCCAAGGCGACGGGCGGAATCACCGGTGCATTTTTCTTCATTTCCAAGGACGGCATAGTCCACGCCCGCCGCTTCGAAGATTTTCACCATGGCCCGCGCGACCTGCTGATTACGGGGATCGTATGCCCCGGCACAACCTACCCAATAAAGGACCTGTGCTTTTTTCTTAACGCTGAAAAGGGGCAATTCGATGCCCCCGTCAAGGGCCCATTTGGTCCGGTCGCTTTGCGCGAAGCCCCACGGGTTCCCGTTATTCATCATTTTTTCCAGGTGGGAAGCGGCTTGCGCCGGTGGTTTCCCTTCGGACAAAACCAGAAACCGGCGCAGATCGGTAAAGGTGGGAACGTGATCGATCAGGACCGGGCATTCTTCCATACAGGCCGCGCAAGTAGTACAGGACCAAAGTTCGGTTTCACTGATTTTACCGTTAATCAAATCTTTTTCTTCGCCACCGCCGAAGGTCTGTTCATACAAGCTGTGCCGGATATCGGTAATAATCTTCATCGGCGACAACGGTTTGCCCGTGTTATACGCCGGGCAGACACTGGTACAGCGGGCACATTCGGTACAGGCGATACTGTCCAATAACTGTTTCCAGGTGAAATCCCGTACCTTGTTGACCCCCAGGGTGAGATTCTCCAGGTCCACGTCGGGATCTTCCATTAATTGACTTACGTGCATGGGTCGGATCCGGCCCCTCCGGTCCCGGTTTGTCAAAGCAACATTCACTATTACCGCCAGGGAGTGAAACATTTTCGTAAGCGGCAGAACGGCAATAAACGCCAGGGCGGTAACGGCATGGAACCACCACAACCACGGTCTGACTGTTTCCCAGAAAGAAGCGGACGCTGTTTTTGACAGGGGGTAGCCTATCCAGGACCACGCTTCCGTCGCCGGTCGGGTCACGGCGATCCGGGCCGCTTCGGTAACGAATCCTCCCAAAACCAACAACAGCAACAATAGGAGAATCCCCGTGTCTCCCAGGAGATTCCAACGGCCGCCGAATCCGTCCTGCGGAAGCGGCTCGGGCTTGGCAAAATAACGGCGGTAAAGGGCCATGAGAATTCCCACCAACAGCATGAGTCCGCCCAGATCATTCAACGCCGCGAACCAGGGAGTATCAAGCTCCGGCAGGTAGCGCACGAACCACCCCCGGGCGGAGAAGAAATCCACGGTTGTGGCGAAAAACAGTTCCATAAATCCCCACCCTAACAGGAAGTGCATCACCGCCGCGTAGGTAAAGGTTTTACGGTAAACCCGCCGCTGACCGATTCCGAAAAACAGCCCGTTAATGAGAGCGGAAAGGAATTTGACGGGCCGGTCGGTTTCCGGTTTCCCCCGGCGAACGGTGAAAAATCGACGGAGGTTATAAGCCATGTAGACCAGGGCGAAAAGCGCTATGATATAAAATAGTACCGGCGCCTCGTAATGTTCAGCCATTTTCTGCTCCTGCTTTAGGTAAGGATTTCAGGTTTGATGCCATCGTGAAAAGTTGATTTTACGATGGCACCGGGTTTATGTCAGGATTGTTCTTTGATCGCCTCGGTCAGTTTCGGCACGATCTCCAACAAATCACCCACGACACCATAATCCGCGATTTCAAATATGGGGGCCTCCGGGTCCTTATTAATGGCCACGACGTTTTTCGAACCTTTCATACCCACAACGTGTTGAATCGCCCCGGAGATACCCAGGGCAAAGTACAATTTCGGCGCCACGCTCTGCCCCGAGCTGCCCACCTGGCGTGACGAAGGAAGCCAGCCGGCATCGACCACCGGGCGCGAAGAACCCAATTCGGCTCCCATGGCTTCGGCCAATTCCCCCGCCAACGGGATATTCTCTTCCTTGCCGATTCCCCGGCCGACGGAAACGATAACTTCCGCGCTGGAAAGGTCCACATCTCCAGCAGCCTCCTGAAAGGGCGGTTCGGATTGGGTCTTGATCTGTTCGGCCTCCAGGGCGACGGTAATATCCCGAACCGGGGCGGTACCGGCTTCCACGGCATCGGCCTGGAAGGTCGCCGACTGAAAACTAACCAAAACCGGGGGGGCAACCTGAGGGGCTACATCCACCACCAGTTTGGCGTTAAATACCTGTCGGGTAAAAACCGGCGAACCATCTTCAATCCTGTACGCCACCACATCCCCGACAAACGGTTTACGGATTCGCGCGCTTACCTTGGGAAAATAATCGCGGACCATATATGTATGTCCAACCAGTACATACCGGGGAGCTTCCTGTTCGATCACCTGTTTTATCGCCTCGGCATAGCCGTCGGAACTGTATTTTTCCAGTAACTCGTGCTCCAGGGACAAAACCTCATCGACTCGTTTCGTTGCCGCTTCACGGGCCAGATCTTTCGCCTGCGGGCCCCATGCCAGGGCCGCCACGGTCAGATTTAAATCGCGGGCCAGGGACTGCGCGGCCGCGATTGCCTCCAGGCTCATGCGGTGCAACGCCCCATTGCGATTCTCCAATACTACCAGAATATCCATCGTTCTCTCCTATAAAACTTTGATTTCTGTTCTGAGCACATTAACCAGTTGATCCACAACCTGGTTCAGGTCGCCTTCGATCATTTCCGTCCGTTTTTCCTTTTTATGCACATACAGGCGTTCCCAGGATTGCAAGGGCGTGTTCCCGGCGATTAAATCGGCTTTGGACAGCACCTTTATTTCTTTCTTCTTGGCGCCCATAATGCCTCTCAAGGACGGATAACGCGGTTGATTAAGACCGGATTGAATCGTGATACTGGCCGGCAAGGGTAAGGTAATCCATTGGGACCAGCCCGACTCCAATTCGCGTTTCACTTTGATCGAGCCGTCCTGCAGTTCCGTTGCCATCACCAGGGTAGCGGTTGCCATCTCCAGGAATTCCCCCAGAATAACGCCGGTCTGACCGGTGGCCAAATCCGCGGATTGCAATCCTGAAAGAAGTAAATCGAACTGTTCATCGCGTAACGCCGACGCAAAAATTCCGGCAATCAGAAAAGGATCGTTTTCATAAGGCGGTTCTTCGTGAATATGAATACCGCGATCGGCCCCTTTGGCCAATGCTTCCCGGATCACTTTCGGCGTTCGCTCCGGCGGCCCCATACTGACGACGACAACTTCCCCGCCGGCGGCTGATTTCTCTTTAATCAGGAGAGCTTCTTCCAGGGCGTAAGAATCGCTCTCGTTCATCTCAAAATCCAGGGCTGATTCATCCACCCACTGTTCTTCGGTACCAACGCGTAACGCGGACTCGCTTCCCGGCACTTGTTTTACTAATACGGCGATCTTCATCGGAATCTCCTCTATCGGTAATTGGAATGGTTTAATATAATACGTTTCATTTTATGCTAAAGACAATTTTGATATGCGACTGTTGTTCTTATTGAGAAATTAACAAGGATAGAGCTATTTTAACATCTACTTTCAAATCCTTTTACACGGGCCTGACATGAGCAAATTAACCAGTATTATCATCGCAAACGGCCTATTCATTATCGGATCATTGTTTTTACTTTGGTCTCTCAAACGTTGGCTGGAAAAACGTAAGCAACACCGCGAATAGGCTCCCATATAATCCACCCGGTTACGGTAAAAAGGAAACCCCCTGATTAAAGGGGGTTTCCTTTTTAAAAACAGTCAAGCAGGGCTGTCATTGGAAACCTGGGAGCGGGGGAAACAACCAGCTTTCGCAATACACGCCCTGCTTGAAACGGTAGGTAAAGTTATATCGCCTGTCATGATACGGCAAGTCCTTTTTTTTCAGCCCAAAGCGCGCGTATTGTTTCCCCTTCCACAAGTTATCCCGACATAAAAACCAGCGCCTTGACTAACCGCTTATCGATTCGTATTTTGGCCGACACGGCAAGAAGCCTTTGAAAGCGAAATGGAAATAATTTACCCCGGTCACGGAATCGTGGACACATCGATTGCTTCATCGATTAACATAATCGGTATATCGTTCCTGATCGGGTAAAGGTATTTCTTGTCTTCCCTGAGTAAACCGTTATCGATGATTTCCGTTACCGTTTCTCCATTTCGATACCGCACGACCCCGGACCGTATGGCGGTGTTTATTTTTCCCACGAACGACTCGTCAATAAGCGCAACCGGTTCCTTTGTTTCCGGGCAGCATAAAATATCAAGCAGTTCTTTTTGAATCGGCATTTAAATTCCCTCAATTAAATCATGATTAAGCACTTCATTTCCCTGGACCATTCCCTGTTCCAATTTATTAACGGCAGTCTATCAAATCCATTCCTTGATTCAGTAATGCCTTTCATCACGGATCCCCATACCTGGGGACTGCCGCTTTTATTATTTTGGTTGGGACTTGTTTTGTTCGGCAAAAAACGGGGTCGGATTGCGGCGGTGATATTACTGACGGCGGTTGTTTTGACCGATTCGATCGCGGCTCAACTGATCAAACCACTGGCAGGTCGGATCCGTCCCTCCCATGCCATGGTCGATTCGATCAACCTGTTAGTCGCCCCCGGCGGCAAATACAGCTTTGTTTCCAATCATGCCGCCAACAGTTTTGCGATCGCCGTGGTTGTGGGTTATTTTTACCGGCGCACGAAACCCTGGCTTTATTCCCTGGCCGGAATCATTTCATTCAGCCGTGTATACGTAGGGGTTCATTATCCGGCCGATGTCATTTTCGGAGGGCTGTTCGGGTACGCCCTGGCATGGATGGTCATCAGCGCCTGGGTGATTTTAAAGATGAGAGAGCTGAAACGGGGACGAACCTGGGTATGGTATGAAAACAGGGAACCGGGGGGATAAACAGGCTTTCCCCCGATGTTCCGGACAGCACGGAAAAGTTAGTTCGGTAACGTGCCTTCCGGCGGTTTTACGCCAAAATTTGTGAACCCTTCCCGCCCCGGTGATTTTATTTCGCCGTATTTATCCTCGAACTTGCGAATATTATCGTTCAAAGCCATAAGAAACGCTTTTGCGTGGGGTGGCGCCATGATGATCCGCGAATGGACCTTGGCTTTTTTCACGCCCGGCAGCAACCGGGTGAAATCCATCACGAATTCCGCCGGTGAGTGGGTAACCACTACAAAATTGGAATATTCCCCTCCACTGACTTCCTCGTCCAATTCGATGTTTATTTGTTGTACGTTTGGCTTTCGCATTTCCATGATTAACTCGCTTTCAGAGTTGTTTAAAATCCATCAAATTCACGCCGGTTAAACTCTTCCCAGTCTTCGTTCAATCCTTCGAATTCTTCGTATGCCGGTTCGTCTTCATCGGTACTGGTGGCAACCATTTCATTTTCATATAAACTAAATGTGTCTTTTTTCTTTTCAAATTCGGCAGGATCAATATCCTCCTCATCTTCCGGATCCAAACGTTCGATATCTTCCTTATAAACATCGGTGTCGAAAAAGTCCAGATTCTCCACAATTCCGTTGGCCATTAGGTACTCGAGGAAATCCAGGTATTTCCTTTGTCGCAAATCGTTTTTACAATGGATACAGATCAAGGATTCCCTGAGGTCTTCTTCCTCAAGGGTTGATTCACAGACGGGGCAGATAATACCTTCTAACATTTGAAAATCCTTTTAAAATCGGGCGGTAATATACATGGCGACTTTTGGTTGGTCAATAGTTAGTTACAGTTCGTTGCATGTTATTATTTCCGGCTTTTCTCCGCGCTATTACACGAACGGGCCTAAATTTGGTTCCAGCATAGGTTTATGGTCGTTACGGTAATAATTTACCCGGCGAATTTCGGGAGCCGGTTTGCAATAAATATTCCATTCCCCGCCGGTTATTCCGGAGTCAAACAACGCTTCTTTTTTTATGCTGCGAAAAAACCATGATCCTCCCATCCGCCGGTTGGCGGGCGATTTTGCGACGGGATGGAAATTAATATCTTTATTCCGCTCCCGATACAAAGGCGCACACCACCCTATAATCCCAACAACCGTCGCATATTAACATAGGCCTTTTCGAGCAGGTCGCCACTGCGGTGCACCAGGACAACATTAAAGTAGCGATCCGACCGGTCGGACAGGAACCCGATCCGCAAGGGCGCATTGGAAACCTGGACCACCCGCGCGGAAACGGGATGGAATTTCGGACAAAGATCAACGACGGCATCGACCGGATCGATAAAAATCCTGTCGATAAACTCCTTCCGGGGCAGTCGCCACCAGTTTAAATCGCTTTCCGTGTAGGTTGTAATCGGCGCTTGGATTGGTTGCTCAAAATATTTCAGGGCGTCCTGTCTGCAAACGAACCTTACTTGCAAATGCGGCCGGTCGGCCGGGAACAAGGACTTGAAAAAATGATTTACAATGCGCATGGTTTCAGGCGCGGCGGGCAGGATAAAAAGGATGGAAGATACGCCCCCGCCGCGGGAGGAAATCCGCAAGGATTTATCCTCCGCCCCGCGATCCCGGAAACCGTGCCACCAAAGGGCTAACCGTGTCTTGAGAGGAATATGCATAATCCGAATATAGCTTTTTTCCCATCTAAGAAACTGCTAAGTTTTCATCGTTTTTTAAGGAATAATTCTGTTACGGATTGTGGCCGGTGTTGCCTGATTCAAAGTAAGCAGCATAGAAAAGGAAGATGTCTTGTACAACTCTTATCCGTCTTATTTAAGGTTCATATTTTTCCTGTCCCGAATTAACATTCTCAGGGGAGGCAAACAATCATGAGTGTCGGGAAAAAAATTCTCTGGGGCGGCCTTGGCTGGGTCCTGGGCGGTCCCATAGGGGCCATTTTGGGGTACGCGTTCGCATCCATGTCCGAGGCACAATCAGGACAGGGTGGCCACGCCGTCGGATATCAGCGCCGGGAATACCCCCGGACCAAACCGGGAGATTTCATCGTGTCCCTGCTGGTTCTGTTCGCAACGGTGATGAAGGCCGATAAACATCTGCTGAAATCCGAGTTGCAATACGTCAAGCAATTCCTCCACCGGCAGTTCCCGCGCCAGAACGTGCAGGAATTCATGCTGCTGTTTAAGGACATTCTCGAACAGGACTATCCTTTAAAGGATGTGTGCCGCCAGATACAACGATCGATGGATCATCCCAGCCGGCTGGAACTTATCCATGTCCTTTTCGGCCTGTCGCAGGCCGATGGAAGTATCCATCCGCGGGAAATCGAGGCGATCCACCGGATTGCCCGGTACCTGAACATCAATGACCAGGATTTTAATTCCATCAAAGCCATGTTTGTTGCCGATACTCAGTCGGCTTACAAGATTTTAGGGATCGATCCTTCGGCGACGGACGCGGAAATCAAGAAAGCTTATCGAAAAATGGCGACGAAATACCACCCGGACAAGGTGGCCCACCTGGGAGAGGACCTCCGGCTGCTGGCCGAAGAAAAATTCAAGGCCGTCAACGAGGCGTACCAGACGCTTAAACAGGAAAGGCATTTCGCCTGATGGAAAAACCGGGACAATATCCATTCACGCGGGGCATTTATCCGGAAATGTACCGCAAGCGGCTCTGGACCATGCGCCAGTACGCCGGTTTCACTTCCGCCGAAGCGTCCAACGACCGCTTCCACTACCTGCTGAACCAGGGGGTTACCGGACTTTCCGTCGCGTTTGATCTTCCCACCCAGATCGGTTACGACTCCGATCACCCCATGGCGGAAGGCGAAGTCGGGAAGGTGGGGGTTCCCATTAATTCCATCCGGGACATGGAATTGCTGTTCAAAGACATCCCCCTGGACCGGGTTTCCACGTCCATGACAATTAACGCCACGGCCGCGATACTGCTGGCGCTTTACATTGTCATTGGGGAAAAACGGGGAATCAGTTCCGCCAATCTGCGGGGTACAATTCAAAACGATATTTTGAAAGAATACATTGCCCGCGGAACATTCATCTATCCTCCCCAACCTTCCATGCGCCTGGTGACCGACGTATTCGCGTTTTGCGCTTCCCACGTACCACGCTGGAACACGATTTCCATTTCCGGTTACCACATTCGTGAAGCCGGGAGTACCGCCGCCCAGGAACTGGCCTTCACCCTGGCAAACGGAATTGCCTATGTCCGGGCCGCGATTGATCGCGGTTTGGATGTGGATACGTTCGGGGCCCGTCTTTCATTCTTTTTCAACGCGCACAACGATTTTTTAGTCGAGATTGCCAAATTCCGCGCCGCCCGCCGTTTATGGGCCACGATTATGAAAGAGCGGTTCGGGGTCACAAACCAAAAAGCCCTGCTTTGCCGGTTTCACACCCAAACCGGCGGATCTACGTTGACGGCCCAGCAAATCGACAACAACGTGGTGCGCACCACCATCCAGGCCTTGTCCGCCGTATTGGGCGGCACCCAGTCCCTGCACACCAACAGCAAGGACGAAGCCCTGGCCCTCCCCACCGACGATACCGTCCGCCTGGCGCTGCGAACACAACAAATCATTGCCTATGAATCGGGAGTCGTGAATTATCCCGATCCTTTCGGCGGCAGTTACGTGGTCGAACACCTCACCGACGAACTGGAAGCCGAAGCGAAACGCATTATCGATGAAATCGATTCGATGGGCGGCGCCGTGAAGGCCATCGAGAACGGCTGGATACAAAATGAAATCGCCCGCAGCGCGTATGAATACCAGCAGGCCGTTGACCGGGGCGAAAAGATTATCGTGGGGGTAAACAAATTCACCAGCGATGAATCCGTCGAACCCCAACTAATGGAAATCGACCGGCAATTAATACAGCGGCAGATCGAACGGGTCAAATTATTAAAACAGCAACGCGATAATGATCACGTGAAGACACAGTTACACCGGCTGGAAAAAGCGGCGCGGGGCGCCGATAATATCCTGCCGTTTATCATTGATTGTGTCCGGAGCGAATGTACTCTGGGTGAAATCGCCGATGTATTTCGCGCCGTTTTCGGCGAATACCACCAGGCGTACTGATCCCCTCCGGCATACAGGCCGGATCAGACCGGTTCACCGCCAAGGCGCCAAGGACGCAAAGGTTTATTAAAAACCGAAATATGGTTGGGAGCAAATCCTTAAAATCCTTCGCGCACTCTGCCTCCCCGCGGTAAACCCTCTCACCGCCAAGGCGCCAATTATACCTGAGAAACGTCAATTAATAATTTCGAAGGCCTGGTCATTTTATCATTCGGCTTTTACAACTGTCTCAATAGTAAAATATTTCCATTATCTGAAAAATACCGGTGCCAAAAACAACCAAACCCCCCTAATTTTTCCATGAACATTTTCGCGGTAAAAGCATTAAACGCGGTACATCGAGTAGCGGAGTCTCATGAATCAACCCATCATTCAGAGGAATTTGATGAAATACATCATCGCCACGATCGCAACCATCTTTTTGTTCTCCTGTGCCAAGAAACCACAGGAAGTAATCCATCCCGAACCACCCAAAACAGTTAAAACTTCCGAAATGGACAGTGAACGCCTGAAGCTGGAATCACAGCCCACCGATCTGTCTTTTGACACAACCGCGGCAAAGACCGTTGAACCTGACGCAAAAGGCCTTGTCGCCACCTCCCCGGGCAAGGAAACGTCCGCAACGGAATCTTCCGTTTCGCCGCAATCATCTCCGGGAATTTCCCAACGACAAACCACCATTTCCGAAACGGCGTCTTCCCCGAAGGGAAAAACCAAAAGCGGAACCGTTGCCACGAAGACACCGGCCGCGGAAGGACCGTCTTCCACCGTCGCCAGCACAGCTTCGTCGGGAAAACGCTCAACCCCAAAAGTCGCCACCAAACCATCGCCCAAAGCGACCGGTCAGAAAAAATCCGCCGGGGCGACATCCGGTCAACCGGAAGAAACTCTCCTTGCCGACCAATTCGTGGACCAACGCCAAACTTCCTTT
>Ga0256830_1002815_pt1 | contig 11204 bp, 10 predicted proteins | sample 128326metaG_FD_190537 | JGI IMG/M metagenome (GOLD analysis project Ga0256830, IMG submission 190537) | Hydrothermal vent microbial communities from Lau Basin, Pacific Ocean - 128-326 | ecosystem: Environmental > Aquatic > Marine > Hydrothermal vents | place: Pacific Ocean: Lau Basin | collected...
GCAGCAGGCCTATTTCATGGCCGCGGTCAACGGCGTTTACGGCGGCAAGGTGGTGCCGGTGCCCGGCGGGGTGCTGGTGCGCGATTCCCGCGGCCGGGTGCTGGGCGCGGTGGGGGTCACGGGCGATACCTCCGACAACGATCTGGCCGCCGCCATGGCCGGGATCGAGGCCGCCGGGCTGCAGGGCGAGGGCTGACCCGCCCGGCCCGCTGCCGCTTGCCCCTTTTTCCGCGGACGCTTGCCGCTTATGTTGGCTGAAACCGCGACCGCGAAGAAAGGGGCGCCATGTCACGGCCACGCGTCGGCATCATCGGCAACAGCTATCTGATCGGGGGCGATTATCCCGCCCACGCCAGCGGCACCATGAACAGCCAGGCGGTCTCGCAGGTGGCAGGCTGCCTGCCGCTTCTGATTCCGGCCGATCCGCGTTTCGTGACCGTCGAGGAGCTGCTGGAAACCTTCGACGGCTTCCTGCTCACCGGCGGCCGGCCCAATGTCCACCCCGAGGAATACGGCGAAGAGCCCACCGAGGCCCATGGCGAGTTCGACCGCTGCCGCGATGCCATCACCCTGCCGCTGGTGCGCGCCTGCGTGGAGCGGGGCCAGCCCTTCTTCGGGGTGTGCCGCGGCTTTCAGGAGGTCAACGTGGCAATGGGGGGCACGCTGCACCCCGAAATCCGCGAGCTGCCGGGCCGGATGAACCACCGCATGCCCCCCGACGGCACCCTGGAAGAGAAATTCGCCCCGCGCCACTGCGTGCATTTCACCGAGGGCGGCCCGTTTCACCGGCTTCTCGGCGCCACCGAGGTGATGACGAACACCCTCCACGGCCAGGGCATCAAGACGCCGGGCCGGAGGGTGGTGATCGACGGGCGCGCCGAGGACGGCACGCCCGAGGCGATCTACATCGAAGGCGCGCCGGGATTCACCCTTTCGGTCCAGTGGCACCCCGAGTACAACGCCGCCAACGATCCGGTCTCGCGCCCGCTGTTCGAAGCCTTCGGAGAGGCGGTGCGCGCCTGGGCGGCGGGCCGGTGCGAACCGTCGCTCAGGACGGCCTGAAGTGGCTGAAAACGCTTGACCTTCCACCACGTGGAAGGCTTAGGCGTGCCGACGAGACAAACAAGAGGTTTGCCGCATGCGCATGTCCGTTCTTCTGCTGATCCTGGCCGCTGCTGCCGTGGTGGGGTATTTCCTGCTGCCCGACGGTCGGCAGGCGAAGATTCCCACCGCCGCCACCGGAGAGCCGATGATCGAGGTGGTCGTGCCCGAGCTTACGGGAAATGCCAGGCTCGGCGAGAAGATATTCGAGGCCAAATGCGCCGTCTGCCATGGCCGCAACGCCGCCGGGCAGAAGGGTATCGCTCCGCCGCTGGTGCACCAGATCTACCGTCCCGGCCACCATGCCGATGCCGCTTTCCTGCTGGCCCCCCGCAACGGCGTGCGTGCCCACCACTGGACCTTCGGCAACATGCCTCCGGTGCCCGGCGTCACCGATGGCGATCTGAAGATGGTGGTGGCCTATATCCGCGCCCTGCAGCGGGCCAACGGCATCAACTGAGCCGCCGCGTGTGCGCGCGCCCCGGGGCGCTTCAGGCCAGGAAGGTGAAATCCCGCGACAGCGGCAGGCTGCGCGGCCGCCTGCCGGTGAGATCGAACACCGCGTTTGCCAGCGCCGGCATCGCCGGCGGCGTGCCCGGCTCGCCGACCCCGCCAAGCTTGCGGTTGTTCTCGAAGATCGCGACCTCGAGACGCGGCGTGTTGTGCATGCGCAGCGGATCGGCGTCGGGGAAGTTGAACTGCTCCACCTCGCCGCCCGTGAAGGTGATCTCGCCGTTCACCGCCGCCGAAAGCCCGTAGATCGCCCCCGAGATCATCTGCGCCTCGATGATCGAGGGGTCCAGCGCCACGCCCACGTCGCAGGCGATCCAGCCGCGGCGGATGCGGATCGCGCCGTCCTCGTCGGCCACCTCGATCACCTGTGCCACCGGGGTGCCGAAGGAATAGCTCAGCGCCACCCCGCGCCCCAGCCCCGCCGGCGTGCGCCCCGTCCAGCCCGACATTTCGCGCACCGCCTCCAGCAGATTTGCCGAGGGCGGATGCGCCGGGGCAACCAGCTGCAGGCGGAACGCCAGCGGATCGGCGCCGGCGGCCGCGGCCATCTCGTCGATGATGCTTTCGTGGAAGAACCCGTTGAAGGAGTAGCCCACCGAGCGCCAGTAGCCGATCGGGACCTCGAGATCGGCCAGGTAGCCCTCGATCCGGTAGTTCGCGATCGCATAGGGCTGGTCGAAGGCCCCTTCCACGGTGGTCCTGTCGGGGCCCAGCGGCGAGAACCCCGCCACCCGGGCCACGCTGGCGCGGGTCAGCGAGGGCGCGGCGATCCTGCCCTCCAGCGCCACCGCCCGGCCGTTTTCCACCCTGGCGCGGAAGCGGGCGATGGCGGCGGGGCGGTAGAAATCGTGGCGCATGTCCTCCTCGCGGCTCCAGCACAGCTGAACCGGCACCCCGGGCATGGCCGCCGCCACCCGGGCCGCGTGGACGGAATACTCGAACTCGGTGCGCCGCCCGAAGCCGCCGCCCATGAAGGTGGTGTGCACGCTCACCGCCTCGGGGCGCAGCCCCAGTGCCCGCGCCGCCTTGTCGCGCTGCAGGATCGGGGTCTGGTTGCCGCACCACAGGGTCAGCCTGCCGTCCTCGAACAGGGCGGTGGCGTTCATCGGCTCCATCGTGGCATGGGCGAGGAAGGGGACGCGGTATTCGGCCTCGATCACCTCGCCGCCGCCAGCCAGCGCGCCGTCTGCGTCGCCGTCGTCGCGCAGGGCCGAGTTGCGCCGCCCCTCGAAGGCCGCCTCGATGCGGGCCATGACGGCCTCGGTGCTGTCCGGGTAGGGGGCGGGGCCCCACTCGATTTCCACCGCCTGCGCCGCGCGGAAGGCCAGCCAGGTGTTGGAGGCCACCACCGCGATGCCGGTGTCCAGATCGATCACCTTCTCCACCCCGGCCATGGCCAGCGCCGGGGCCGGATCGAAGCGCTTCATGGGCCCGCCCAGCCGCGGGTTCATGCGGATGGCGGCGAATTTCATCCCCGCCAGGCGCACGTCGATCCCGAAGCGGGCGGTGCCGGTGCACTTGGCCGCCATGTCGAGCCTCGGCATGGGCTTGCCGAGGTATTTCCACTGCGAGCGGTCGCGCAGGGCGATCTCGCCGGAAATCCTTGCCCCGGCCGCCGCTTCGGCCAGTTCGCCGTAGCTCAGCGCGGTGCCGTCGGGGGCGATCACCCGGCCGTTCTCGGTGCGCAGCCGCGCGCGCGCCACCCCCAGCCGGTCGGCCGCCGCCTCCTTGAGGGCCTCGCGCGCCCCGGCCCCGGCCGCGCGCATCTTCTCGTAGCCGTCCCGCATCGCGGTGGAGCCCCCGGTGACCTGCAGCGCCAGCACCTTGGCGACGACGCCCGTCCTTTCGGCCAGCCAGTCCTGGGTGGGGCTCATGGCATAGTGCTTGAAGGGCAGGCCGGCCTCCAGCAGGGCGCCGTTGAAATAGGCCTGGGCGGGGGGGCCGTGCCTGACGGTGATTTCCTCCCAGGCCACGTCCAGCTCTTCGGCCAGCAGGGCCGCGAGCGTGGTCTGGGTGCCCTGGCCCATCTCGGCGCGCGGGGTGATCAGGGTCACCCCGCGGCGGTCGATGACAACCCAGGGGTTGAGCGCCACCGAGCCCGCGCCGGGGCGCAGCGGGTTGGGCGGCACCTCGCGCGCCTTCCACACCCCGAAGGCCGCCCCGCCCGCCACCGCGATGCCGGTGACAAGAAAGCCGCGGCGGGTGATCCTGCCCAGGCGGCTCATCGGCCTGCCTCCCGCATCCGGGCGGCGGCCTCGTGGATGGCGGCGCGGATGCGCGGATAGGTGCCGCAGCGGCACAGGTTGCCGGCCATGGCCTCGTCGATCTGGGCGTCCGAGGGGGCGGGGTTTTCCGCCAGCAGCGCGGCGGCCTGCATGATCTGGCCCGACTGGCAGTAGCCGCATTGCGCCACCTGATGCCTTATCCAGGCGCGCTGGATCGGGGCCGGCGCCTGCGGCGTGCCCAGCCCCTCGATGGTCACGACCTCGCCGGTCACGTCCTCCAGCGCCAGCTGGCAGGAGCGCACCGCCTTGCCCGCCACATGCACCGTGCAGGCCCCGCAGGCCCCGATGCCGCAGCCGTATTTGGTGCCCGTCAGGCCAAGCGCGTCGCGCAGCACCCACAACAGCGGCACCTCGCCGGGCAGGTCCACGCGGTGGGTCTTTCCGTTGACGGTGAGGGTGGTGGGCATGGCGGTCTCCGTCCAAGTGCTATGACAAAATGATCTGAAAATGTCATAATGTCAATTGACAGTTTTTGTGCAAAATGTCATGACCCGGCCATGAACGACAGCGAAGCATCGCTCGCCCGGCGCGCGCTGAAGGACGGCAGCCGCGAGCACAAGCTGCTCGGCGCGGCCTTCCGGGCCTTCGCCCGCTACGGCTTTCGCCGCACCTCGATGGAGGACATCGCCCGCGGCGCGGGCCTGTCTCGTTCGGCCCTCTACCTTCATTTCCGCAACAAGGAGGACGTGTTCCGCTCGCTGGTGGAATACCACTTCCTCGCGGCGCGCGAGCGGGTGGACGAGGCGCTGGGGATGCGCGGCCGGCCGGGTGAGGTTCTGGCCGCGGCGCTGGCGGCGCTGGATGGCGAGGAGGTGGAGGCGCTGCTGGCCTCGCCGCACGGGGCGGAGCTGCTGGATACCAAGAACTCCACCTCGGCCGAGGTGGCCGCGGCGGGCGAGGCCGAGATTGCCGGACAGATCGCGCGCTGGCTGGAAGAGGCCGAGACGCGCGGCCATGCCAGCACCGCCGGGATCGGCTCGGCGCGCGAGGTGGCATGGATGCTGCTGGCCGCCCGGGCCGGGATCAAGGCGGCGGCGGGCTCGGTGGAGGAATACCTCGCGGCCCGCGCCCGCCTGGCCCGCCTGTTCGGAGCGGCGCTGGAGCGGTGACTTGCGGGGGGTGACATGCGGGGGCTGCCTGCCCCCGCGCCCCCGGGAGTATTTTCCGACAGAAGAAGGGGCGCTCAGGTGACGGGGGCGCGGACCCTGAATTCGGGCCGGTCCCACAGCCGGTTCTTCATGATGTCGGCAAGCGTGGCGGCGGCGCGGCGGATGTCGGCCTCGCCGATGTAGAGGGGCGCGATGCCGAAGCGCATGATGTCGGGGGCGCGGAAATCGCCGATGACGCCGCGCCCGATCAGCGCCTGGATCACCGCGTAGCCCTCGGCAAAGCGGAAGGAGATCTGGCTGCCGCGTCTGGCCGGGTCGCGCGGGGTGACGAGGCTCAGCTCGGGGCAGCTGTCCTCCACCAGATCGATGAACAGCGCAGTGAGTTCCCCCGCCCGGGCGGCGAGCGCGGTCATGTCCACGCCCTCCCAGATGTCGAGCGCGGCTTCGAGCGCGGCCATCTGCAGCACCGGCGGGGTGCCGATGCGCATCCGCCCGATGCCCGGCGCGGGGGCGTATCCGGGGGAGAAGTCGAAGGGGCGTTCGTGGCCGAGCCAGCCCGGAAGTGCCGGGCGGGCGGCAGGCAGGTGTTCGGGGGCCACGTAGATGAAGGCCGGGGCGCCGGGGCCGGCGTTGAGGTACTTGTAGGTGCAGCCGGCCGCGAAATCGGCCCGCGCGGCGGCCAGATCGACCGCCAGCGCGCCGGCGGAATGGGCCAGGTCCCAGATGGCGAGCGCGCCCACGTCATGGGCGCGGGCGGTGAGCGCGGCCATGTCGTGGCGCCGGCCGGTGCGGTAGTCGACCTCGCTCAGCAGCAGCGCGGCGACTGATTCGTCGAGGAAGTCCGCCACCTGCCCGGGGCCGACGATCTTCAGCTCATGGCCCCGGCCGAGGGTGCGGATCAGCCCCTCGGCCATGTAGAGATCGGAGGGGAAGTTGCCGGAATCGCTGAGAATGACCTTTCGCCCGGGGCGCATCTCGAGCGCTGCCGCCAGCGCCTGGTAGATCTTCACCGAGAGCGTGTCGCCCACCATCACCGAGCCTTCGGGCGCGCCGATCAGCCGGCCGATGCGCTCGCCCAGCCGGGCCGGCCAGCCCATCCATCCGGCCCGGTTCCAGGCGGTGATCAGCATCTCGCCCCATTGAGCCCGCAGGGTGTGCATCACCCGCCCGGCGGCGGCCTTCGGCAGCGGGCCGAGGGAATTGCCGTCGAGGTAGACCACCCCCTCGGGCAGTTCGAACAGGGCCCTGGTATGGGCGAAATCCGTCATCCGCCGGGCTCAGACCTGCCCGCCGGCGATCTGGATGCACTGGGCGTTGACGCTCTGCGAGCCCGGCAGGCACAGCCACAGGGCCGCGGCGGCCACCTCGTCGGGGGCGATCAGGCGCTTGTGGCGGTTGGCGCGGATCATGCCTTGCAGCGCCTCTTCCTCCGGGATGCCGGTGCGCGCGGCGATGGCGGCGGCGTTGCGCTCGACGATCGGGGTGTCCACGTAGCCCGGACACAGGGCGTTGAAGGTGACCGGCCCGCCCATGCGCTCTTCGGAGAGCGCGCGGATCATGCCGATGACCCCGTGCTTGGAGGCGGTGTAGGCGGCCGCCCCCTTCAGCCCGCGCACCCCGGCGATGGAGGAGACCACGATCACCCGCCCCCAGCCCGTCTTGTCCATGGAGCGCAGCGATTCGCGCACCGTGAGGAAGGCGCCGGTGAGATTGGTGGCGAGGATCCGGTTCCACAGTTCGAGATCCGTCTTGTGGAAGGCCCGGCCCTCGGCGATGCCGGCATTGGCCACGCAGATCTGCACCGGGCCGCGTTCGGCCACCGCGATGGCGGTGCCGTCGACCACGCTGGCCTCCTCGTTCACGTCCATCACCAGCGGATGGAGCCTCGGATGGGCGGCCGCGGCCTCTTCCAGCGGGCCGGCCCGGCGGCCGGTGATGGTCACCTGCGCGCCTTCCGCGGCCAGGGCGCGTGCGATTGCCAGCCCGATCCCGGTGCCGCCGCCGGTGACAAGGGCGTGTCTGCCTTCGAGATGCCTGCTCATCCGATCCTCCCTTTCGCGGCCGCAGCTTGGCCCGCGCAGCGGCAGGCCGCAACCCCGGCCGTCAGGTTTTTCTGGACAAGCCCGCCCCCGGCACGGAATGATCAAGGGCCGGAGTTTCAATCGGGGGGCGCGGTATCTGCTCCCGGGGAGTTTGCATGAAGAAGTGGGTCGATCTGCCGCCGGTGTGGCTGCTGTTTTTCCTGATCCTGGCCTGGGGGCTGGCGCGGCTCGTGCCGCAGTGGAACGTGGCCTTTGCGGGCCAGGGCTGGCTGGCGGCGGGGCTGGCCGCGGCTGGCGTGGCGCTGTTTGCGCTTGCGGTGCGCGAGATGTTTGGCGCCCGCACCACCGTGATGCCGCGCGAGCGCCCCTCGGCGCTGGTCAGCACGGGCGTCTTTCGTCTGAGCCGGAACCCGATCTACCTGGCCGATACGCTGTTCCTGCTGGCCTGGGTGATCTGGCTGGGCAACCCGGCGGGGTTGCTGCTGGTGCCGCTGTTCATGCGGCTGATCGCGCGGCGTTTCATCGAGGGCGAGGAGGCGGCGCTGCGGGCCGAGTTCGGTGAGGAATTCGAGGCTTGGGCGCGGCGCACCCGCCGGTGGATCTGAGATGACGGCCGGGCGGCGGGGCCGGCTGGCCACTGCCGCCGCGGCAAGGCTCACTCGCCGAGCACGGCCGCCAGACGCGGAGCGATTTCTGCCTCGGTGCCGGGATAGACGGGCAGGCCGCGGGCGATCCAGCCCGGGCCGGCGGCCGAGCCGGCCATGCCCTCGGGGATGTCCACCAGCCCAGGGAAACCCTGCCGGGCCAGGGTGCTGACCGCATAGCCCGAGCGGTTGCCGGTGCGGCAGATCAGGGCGATCGGCTTGTCGGGGTAGCTCTGGCGCAGCCTGACCAGCGCCTGCACGAAGTCCGGGTCGCGCAGGTTGATGGCCACCGCGCCCTCGCCGATGCCGGTTTCGGCCCATTCGGGCGGGGTGCGGATATCGACCAGGATGATCTCGCCGGCAAGCGCGGCGTCGTGGGCGGCGGGGGCATCCATGGTCTGGTACTCCTGAGACTGGGCAAGGGCCGGCGTGGCGGCGAGGGGGGCAAGGGCGGTGGTTGCGGCCGCGCCCGCGGCGACCTGCAGGATCCGGCGCCTGCTGAGGCCGGGGCTGGGGGTGGTGACGTGTGGTCGCATCTGGTCTGCTCCGCGTTGAATTTGCTTTTTTGAATATGATCGGAAAGTAAGCTGTTGCAATGCCCGCCCGGTATTGCAAGACAAGACAAAAGGTCACACATGCGCGGGCTGCGCGAGGACTGACAGACTAAGGAGGAGCGGTCTTGAAGATCGGAACGCCGAAAGAGGTTCATCCGGGCGAGGCGCGGGTTGCCATGACGCCCGAAAGCGCCGTGCAGTTGCAGAAGCTCGGCCATGAATGCGTGATCGAGGCCGGGGCGGGCAAGGCTGCGGGCTTTTCGGATGCGGCCTACCGGGAGGCCGGGGTCGAGGTGGTCAGGGGGGCGGCGGCGCTGTGGAAGGCGGCCGACATCGTGGCCAAGGTGCGCCCGCCGACCGAGACCGAGGCCAAGCGGCTGCGCAAGGGCCAGACGCTGATCAGCTTTTTCCATCCCGACCAGAACGAGGCGCTGCTGGAGCTGTGCCGCGACAAGGGCGCCAATGTCATCGCCATGGACATGGTGCCGCGCATCAGCCGGGCCCAGAAGATGGACGCGCTGTCCTCGATGGCCAACATCGCCGGCTACCGGGCGGTGATCGAGGCGGGCAACAATTTCGGGCGCTTCTTCACCGGGCAGGTGACGGCCGCGGGCAAGGTGCCGCCGGCCAAGGTGCTGGTGGTGGGCGCCGGCGTGGCGGGCCTTGCGGCGATCGGCACCGCGGTGAGCCTGGGCGCCATCGTCTATGCCTTCGACGTGCGCCCCGAGGTGGCCGAGCAGATCGAATCGATGGGGGCCGAGTTCGTCTATCTGGAGTTCGAGGACGATCAGGACGGCGCCGAGACGGGCGGATACGCCAAGCCCTCCAGCCCCGAGTTCCTGGCCAAGCAGCTGGAGAAATTCCGCGAGATGGCCCCCGAGATGGATATCGTCATCACCACCGCGCTGATCCCCGGCCGGCCCGCGCCGAAGCTGTGGACGGCCGACATGGTGGAGATGATGAAGCCGGGATCGGTGATCGTCGATCTGGCCGCCGAACGCGGCGGCAACTGCGAACTGACCGAACCGGACGAGAAGATCGTCACCAAAAACGGCGTGACGGTCATCGGCTACACCGATTTCCCCTCGCGCATGGCGGCGCAAAGCTCGACGCTTTACGCCAACAACATCCGCCACATGATGAGCGACCTGACCCCGAACAAGGACGGGCAGATCGTGCATGACATGGAGGATGACGTGATCCGCTCCGCCACGGTGACCTACCAGGGCGAGATCACCTGGCCGCCGCCACCGCCGAAGGTGAAGGCGATCGCGACGAAGAAGCCCGCGAAGGCCGAGGTCAAGGAACTGACCCCGGAAGAGCGCCGGGTGCAGGAGAGGGCCGCGTTCCGGGCCCAGACGGTTCGTCAGGTGGCGCTTCTGGGCGTGGGCGGGGCCTTGCTGCTGGCGGTGGGCACCGTCGCGCCGGCCAGCTTCATGCAGCATTTCATCGTCTTCGTGCTGTCGGTCTTCGTGGGCTTCCAGGTGATCTGGAACGTCAGCCACAGCCTGCACACGCCGCTGATGTCGGTGACCAACGCGATCTCGTCGATCATCATCCTCGGCGCGCTGCTGCAGATCGGGTCGGGCTCGTGGCTGGTGCTGTTGCTGGCCGCGCTCAGCGTGTTCATGGCCGGGATCAACATCTTCGGCGGATTCCTAGTCACCCGGCGCATGCTCGCCATGTTCCAGAAATCCTGAGGAGGCTGCAGCCATGAGTTACGGTTTCACCACTGCGGCCTATGTCGTCGCGGCCGTGCTGTTCATCCTGGCCCTTGGCGGGCTGTCCAACCAGGAAAGCGCAAAGCGCGCGGTCTGGTACGGCATGGTGGGCATGGCGCTGGCCGTGATCGCCACGCTGATCGGCCCCGGATCGGGGCTGTGGCTGCTGTCGGTCGTGCTGATCGGCGCGGGCGGGATCATCGGCTACTACGTGGCCAAGCGCGTGCAGATGACCGAGATGCCCCAGCTGGTGGCGGCGATGCATTCGCTGGTCGGTCTGGCCGCGGTCTTCGTGGGCTTCAACGCCCATTTCGAACAGGTCCGCGTGCTGGCCATGGACGAATCGGCCCGCAAGGCGCTGGAAGGCTTTGCCGCGGTGCTGGCCAAGAAGACGCCGATCGAGCATGACATCCTGCGGGTCGAGCTGTTCCTGGGCATCTTCATCGGGGCGGTGACCTTCACCGGCTCGGTGATCGCCTATGGCAAGCTGGCCGGCAAGGTCAGCTCGGCGGCGGTCAAGCTGCCCGGCGGCCATGCCCTGAACGCGGCTGCGGCGCTCGTCTCGGCGGGGGCGCTGGTGTGGTATTTCCAGGGTGGCGGGCTGCTGCCGCTGGTCCTGATGACCGCGGCGGCGCTGTTCATCGGCTGGCATCTGATCATGGGCATCGGCGGCGCCGACATGCCGGTGGTGGTGTCGATGCTCAACTCCTATTCCGGCTGGGCGGCGGCGGCGATCGGCTTCTCGCTCGGCAACGATCTGCTGATCGTGGTCGGCGCGCTGGTGGGCTCTTCCGGTGCGATTCTGTCCTACATCATGTGCAAGGCGATGAACCGCTCGTTCATCTCGGTGATCCTGGGCGGATTTGGCGGCGCCTCGGGGCCGCAGATCGAGATGGATGGCGAGATGGTCGCGATCGATTCCGAGGGCGTGGCGGCACTGCTCAACGATGCCGACAGCATCATCATCGTGCCCGGCTACGGCATGGCGGTGGCGCAGGCGCAGAACGCGGTTTCCGAACTGACCCGCAAGCTGCGCGATGCCGGCAAGAGCGTGCGTTTCGGCATCCACCCTGTGGCAGGCCGCCTGCCGGGGCACATGAACGTGCTGCTGGCCGAGGCCAAGGTGCCCTATGACATCGTGCTGGAGATGGACGAGATCAACGACGATTTCCCCGACACCGACGTGGTGATCGTCATCGGCTCCAACGACATCGTCAACCCCGCCGCGCAGGAGG
>Ga0256830_1002816_pt1 | contig 11203 bp, 10 predicted proteins | sample 128326metaG_FD_190537 | JGI IMG/M metagenome (GOLD analysis project Ga0256830, IMG submission 190537) | Hydrothermal vent microbial communities from Lau Basin, Pacific Ocean - 128-326 | ecosystem: Environmental > Aquatic > Marine > Hydrothermal vents | place: Pacific Ocean: Lau Basin | collected...
CGTGGCGCAGGTCGTCGACGGTGGTGACCGTGTCGGCGACGGCCTGCGGCCAGGCGAACGGGGTGCTCGGGTCTGGCGGGTCCGCATCCAACTGGCCGTTGACGCCGAAGCCGACGCTGTAGGTCTGCATGTGCTGGTGCATGGTTTCGAACGGCGTGGCGCTGCCCAGGTAGCGGGCGATGTCGCGGTTGGTGGCCGGCACGTCGTCGCTGAGGGAGGCGTGCAGGTCGCGCTGGTAGTAGTCCATTGCCACGTCGGCCAGGGTGTCGGAGAAGGTGTCGCCGAATGCGCCGCCGGCGAAGTTGCCGCCATCGTCATCGGTATTGCCGACGCCGGGGTTGTGGGAATTCCAGAAGCCGTCGGTCATCAGAATGGTGTAGTTCTGCTGGCACTGGCCGGCGGGGGCCGGTTCCACCGGGCAGTCGCTGTTGCCGGGGCTGGTGTTCGAGGTGGAACCGAAGATGTCGTTGGCGCGGCACTCGAAGTACTGGCCGGTCTGGCGCAGCGCCATGCGCAGCGGGGTGCCCCCCGACGGGATCGTGGAGAACAGGCGGTCCAGCAGGATCTTCTTGTTGCCGCTGGCCGGCGAGATGTTCATGGACGCAACGCGCAGGTTGGCCGCGGTGTTGTGGGGGTTGTGGTTGTTGATGGTGGCATAGCCGATGCGCGCGGTCTCGGTGGGCGCGATGGCGTTGCTGAACGCGGCCTTGGCGGTCAGGTTGCGCTTGCGGTAGTAGCTGAACCAGTTGGCGAAGTTCTGGATCTCCTGGGCATAACTGCAAGTCGCCGTTCCATCGCCGTTGTCGGTGCAGTCGCTGCGGCCGATGCCGGTGTTTTCGTCGTAGACCAGGCGGCCGGCGTAGGTCGGCGTGGAGGGGCGGATTTCCACCAGCGTGTGATCGTCGTCCATGTCGACCACCCCGTTGTGGGCATTGGCCGGGTTGGTGGAGTTCTCGTCCGACCAGGCGTAGTAGCGGGCCGGGTAGAAGTTGGTCACGGTAAAGGTGCCATTCAGTGCGCCGATGGCTGCGCATTCGGGCAGGCCGCAGGTGGTGTCGTAGCTGGTGGTGGCGGTCAGGTCCAGCGAGCCGTGCGCGGGCTGGTAGGGATCATAGGGTGCGGCGGTTGGGGAAACATCGGTGTAGGCGACATTGTTGATGTTCACGCCGGCCCACGGGATATAGGTCAGGTTCGGGTTGTAGTAGATCTTGTTGTAGTCGCTGTTCCAGGCCCGCCATGCGCCGCCCTGGGGGGCGGCCAGGCCCTGCGCGGCCATGAATTCCTCGGTGGGTACCACCGATCCGTAAACGTTGACTGCCGGGGCGGCATGCACGGCGCCGGGGTCCGGCTGTACGTAGAAGTAATGGGTGCCCGGGTGCTGCGGCAGGTGTATGATGCCGCCGCTCGGCTCGTCGGTCATCACGCCCCAGTCCATGCTGCCGGAGTCGTCGGTCAGCACGACAATGTTGGGTTCCACGCCGATGACCACTTCCAGTGCGTTGTCGGAGAGGTTCAGGGGCGTCGCCAGGCCGCCGGTGGCGTAGATCCCCAGCGCGATGGCGCAGGCGCCCATCACGGTGTTGCGGCGTGAGTGATGGGGATGTGGTTGCTTGCTCATGATCCGTCTCCAGTAACTGCTTTGGCTTCTTCTTTCGTGTCTGCGACCAGGTGAAACGATGGGCGGGCCTACATGCTCTTGCCGTAGGTGGACTGCAAAAAGACCACCGCGGAATCGGAACCACCCGTGCCACGGGCGGTGATCAGAAAGGTTTCGGTGGTGCCGGCGCCGGTGCCCTGACCGTAGTTGCCCTGGTTCAGCACGTCGGCCTGGCTGCCCAGGGATACCAGGTGCTGAATCACGTAGCGGGGCGCGGTGGTGACGTTGATGTCGGCGGCGCTGGCGCTGTCGAAGCCGGCGTAGACCAGGCTGTCGGCATCGGTCCAGGTGATGTTTTCCCAGATGCGGTCGTCGCTGTTGTTGTACAGCCCGTCGCTGCCATCGTTGTCGAAGGCGACGATGGAGATGATGTCGGTCTCGATGAATCGCTCGGCTTCGCGCAGCGCGGCTTCGGCGGCCTGGAAGGCCAGTTCGCTGTCGCGCATGTTGCCGGCCATCTTTTCTTCCAGCACGGTGCTGCGCATGCCGCTGAGGCCCAGCAGGGTCAGGACCAGCAATACCACCAGGCTGATCAGCAGCACGGAGCCGCGTTGCCCGGGGGCCGTGGGATTGGCGGTGGGGGTGGGTATCTGCCTCATCTGAAGTTCCGTCGTCTGTCAGGTTCGATCAAGGGTTTCGGTTCATGTCTCACACCACCCGGTTGCGGAGCGTGACGGTGGTGGTGAAGGTGCGGCGCAGGCGCCGGTCATTGTTGTTGGCGTCGACGGTGGTGGCCACGCGGTCGTCCAGCGTACGCAGGGTCAGCGCGATGCGCACGCTGACCACCTCGGACATGTCCATGCCGCTGGCGACGGGGTTGATCGCGTCGGCATCAAGGTAGACGTTGGCGGTGCGGTCGCCGTCGGTGTCCACGCCGTAGCTGATCTGCATGTCCTCCACGCCCTCCACCAGTTCCTGGGCGGTGAGCACGCCGGCGTTGCCCATCTCCATGCGGAACAGCGACGGCTCGCCGGCGGCGTTGGTGCCGATGTAGTACACGGTGTTTACCAGGCTCATGACCTCGGCGTCGGTGCCGTAGGTCTTGCTGAGGAAGTTGCCGGTGTTGACCGCGTTGCTGTGCGCGATGGTGGTGGTGACGGCACCGTTGGAGACGTTGTTGGCGGCGAAGATGTCCGTCTTTTCGCAGTCGCTGATTACCAGGATGTCGTCGGCCGCGAAGCGGCCGTTGGCGGTCAGCGCATCCAGCTGCACGTTGGCGTTGACGGTGGCCATGTTGCCGGTCAGGCGCACGCCGGTGTCATCGGCGCGCTTGATGCTGATGATGTCGGTGTTGGCCACCACGTCGACGTCGGTCAGGCTCTGCGTGGCGCTGATGTTGACGGGCAGTTCCGAGTACTCCCAGCCCTGCAGGCCGTCGCCGGTGAAGTCGGCCACGGTATCGGCGATGTTGTCGCCGTCGATGTCGGCCATGTTGACCGGGGGCGCGCTCTGGGTGTTGATGCTGTTACAGCCCATGTAACCCGCCATGCGCAGGTCCTTGGTCAGGAAGTTCACCGCGAAACGGCCACCCTCCTGGATTCGCGCCATCGCATCCTGCACGCGGTAGGTTTCCTTGTTGCTGGAGAATATCTGCATCACGCCGGCCAGCAGGATCAGGCTGATGGTGATGGAGATCATCACCTCGATCAGGGTCATGCCGCGCTGTGGGCCGTGGAGGGCTGGAGGGTTCATGCGGTTCATAGGCGGGTACTCACGACGAAGCAGGTCAGGTCCACGTCGGGGTCGGCGCCGCAGTCGGTGCCGCTGGCCCCGGTGCGCTCGTCGTCCCACATGACGGTGATGGTGAAGATGGAGTTCGCGCCTCCGCCGGTGACCCGGCCCTGGCCGGATGGCAGTGTGCTGCTCAGGGTTTCCTGCCACAGGAATGCGTCGTACTGCGCCAGCTCGGCCGTGCTGCAGCCGTTGGTGATGCAGTTGGGGTCGGCGACCGGGTTGCTTGCGCTGGTGCCGCCGGCGGCGCTGGCGTAGAGGTTGTCGTAGCTGCCGGCCACCATGCCCGCACGGTTGGCGCGTATGCGGTCGATCATCTCGCTGGCCAGCAGGCTGGCCTGTGAGCGCTGGTAGGAGCTGTTGGTGTTTTTCAGGCCGTTGAGTTGCAGGCCGGCCAGTCCCAGTAGTCCGATGGACAGTACGACCATGGACACCAGCACTTCCATCAGCGTGAAGCCGCGCTGGCGGCGGGACGTGGCTGCGTGGCTCGTGAATGTCGGTTGGGTGGTTTTCATCGCATTGGGTACTCGTCGTTGCGTTCGGGGCTCAGACCTGGGCTGGCGCGGTGCAGTTCAGCGCGGCCTCGCTGCCCTTGATCAGCCGCGGGCGGCCCATCGCGTTGACCTGGATCTGCCGCCCCTTGCTGGCGCCCCGGTCGTCGCAGATCACGAACAGCGCGGTGCCGCCGCCTTCGTTGGTGGTGCCGTCGGCGTTGTATTCCAGGTTGTTGTTGGCCACGTTGTTGGTAATCACCGTCAGCGTGCCGCCGGTGGGCTGGCCGATGCGGATCAGCGTATCGTCGGCGGCCACGTAGGTGCCGGTCCTGTTGGTGTCGGCGAACATCAGCCAGCCGGTGGTCCAGGTGTTGGCGTTGCCGCCGCAGGTGGGCGTGGCGGCGGCCGGGTTGGCGCTGCGGCACAGTACCACCCGCGTTCCCCGCTTCACGGCCTCGCTACGGGCCAGGTTGATGTCGGCCACCAGTTCGTTGGTCTGGGTGATCAGGCTGTTGTCCCGGGTCATGCTGACGAAACTGGGTACTCCGACGGTCAGAATGATGGCCGCGACGGCGAGAGTGACCATCAGCTCGATCAGCGTGAATCCACTGGCGCTGTTGTGTGTGTGCGGTGTCATCGATCCTTCCCGTGTGGTGTGGATGCGGCGCTGTGCGCACCCACGAGTTCAGTTGCACAAATACTAGGCCCATCGGGGGCCCCCGGTGTGACTTGTATCGACCGCTGGTCCGGAAAATGTAACCACCGGTCGGCGGATCACAGGCTGCTGTTCCTGATGCCGGGGCATCGGCGGGGGGAGTGGCTAAGGCTATGAATTACTGGGGATTTGTGTTGTCCCCGGGGAAGCCGAGACGGGCCGTGAGGGCTGCTGGCGAGGGGCGGTTTCGGCCCGTTGGCGCTGGCGGGGCGACGGGCGGGCGCGGTGGCCGGATGAACGGTAGCAGGGGGGCTATCGATTGGGTTCCGCGACCTCCGCGGTTTGCGGCTCGGCGTCCGAAATGCGCCTGGCGGCGGCCTCGGCGCGGCGCTTGTCGATGACGTTTTTCAGCGCGATCAGCAGCCCCAGGCCGAGGAAGGCGCCGGGCGGCAGGATGGCCAGCAGGTAGCCGCGGTAGTCCTCCAGCAGGGTGATGGTGAGCCACTCGGCGCCGTCGCCGAACATCAGCTCCGCCTGGGAGAACAGGGTGCCGTGGCCGAGGACTTCGCGCAGTGCGCCCAGCGCCACCAGCACCGCGGTGAAGCCGGCCCCCATCGCCAGCCCGTCCAGCAGTGACGGGCCGAGGTGGTTCTTGGACGCGAAGGATTCGGCACGGGCGATGATCACGCAGTTGGTGACGATCAGCGGGATGAAGATGCCCAGCACCAGGTACAGGTCGTACAGGAAGGCCTGCATCAGCAGCTCCACCGCGGTGACGAAGGACGCGATCACCAGCACGAAACTCGGGATGCGCAGCTCCGGGCGTACCAGGTTGCGGATCAGCGACACGGTGACGTTGGAGCCGGCCATCACCAGCGTGGTGGCGATGCCAAGCCCCAGCGCGTTGACCACGGTGCCGGACACCGCCAGCAGCGGGCACAGGCCCAGCAGTTGCACCAGTGCGGTGTTGTTGTGCCACAGGCCCTGGCTGATGATCTCGCGTTGTTCGTTATTCATTGCCGTCAACCATGTTCCTCGTCGGGGCCCATGTCCAGCGTGATGCTGGGTTCGGAGAACAGGCGGTCCCGGTTCCTTTTATAGTATTTCAGCGCCCGGTGCACCGCGCCGACGATGGCGCGGGGGGTGATGGTGGCGCCGGTGAACTGGTCGAACACCCCGCCGTCGCGGCGTACCCGCCAGCCCTTGTGCCCGGGGTTGGTCAGCGAACGGCCCTCGAAGCCGAAGATCCAGTCGCTGCGTTTTTCCTCGATGGCATCGCCCAGCCCGGGGGTCTCGCGATGGCTGAGCACCCGCACGCCGGTTATCGTGCCGTCGAGGCGGATGCCGACGATCAGCTTGATCGGACCCACGTAGCCGTCCGGGGCGAACGGGGTGATGGCCAGCGCCACCGGTTTGCCGTCGCGGCGGGCGCGAAACACCGACACCGGCTTGTCGGTGCCCAGCAGCTCCGGGTCCACCACCTCGATGGTGTCGCTGAAGATGTCGTTGTCGTGCAGCTTGGTGCTGATCACCGCGTGCAGGCTGCGCAGCATGTAGTTGCGCTCCGACTGCTTGATGCGTGCCTCGGTGCCGGCCTGGATAAACGCCACCAGCCCGGTGCCCACCAGCGCGAACAGGCCCAGCATCAGCCCGCCGCGGCGCATCTGCATGACCAGGCTCACGTGTCGCCACCCCCGTTTTCGCTGGCCGGTTCAGGCTCGGTTTCGGCATGGCCGAACACCGGCGGCCGGGTGTAGTAGTCGATGGTGGGCGCGGCCATGTTCATCAGCAGCACCGCGAAGGCCACCGCGTCGGGGTAGCTGCCCCAGGTGCGGATCACGTAGATCAGCAGGCCGATGCCGGCGCCGTAGATCAGGCGGCCGCGCGGGGTGGTGCTGGCGCTGACCGGGTCGGTGGCGATGAAAAAGGCCGCCAGCAGGGTCGCGCCGCTGAACAGGTGGAACATCGGCGACGGGTAGGCGTCCGGGTCCAGCATGAAAAAGAAGAAGGAGATCGCGAACAGGCTGCCCAGCACCGAGAACGGGATGTGCCAGGTGATGTCGCGCTTGAAGATCAGCCACATGCCGCCCAGCAGTACCCAGTTGCCGACCCACTCCCAGCCCACGCCGCCGAAGTCGCCGAAGATCGCGTTGCCGGCGATGATCTCCGGCACCGTGTGATTGAGCCCCAGTTCGGTCTTCACCGAGTCCAGCGGCGTCGCCGCGCTCAGCGCGTCCATGCTCAGCGCGTACGGGAAGTCGCGCTGGAAGATGATCTGCACGGTGTCGACGAAGCCGATCTGCAACTGGTGCAGGATGTGGGACGGCACCCAACTGGTCATCTCCAGCGGGAACGAGATCAGCAGCATCACGTAGCCCACCATCGCCGGGTTGAACGGGTTGTAACCCAGGCCACCGTACAATTGTTTGGCGACGATGATCGCGAAGGCCGCGCCCATCACGGTGATCCACCATGGCGCCAGCGGCGGGATGCAGAAGGCCAGCAGCACCGCGGTGAGCACCGCGCTGCCATCGGTGAGGAAGGGCGCCAGCGGGCGCCGGCGCAGGCGCAGCATCAGCGCCTCGGAACCCAGCGCGACGGTGACCGCGATGCCGATGTTGATGATCAGCCCCCAGCCGAAGAACCAGGTGTAGGCGACGATGGCCGGTACCAGTGCCAGCAGTACGCGCAGCATCAGCGCGGTGATGCTGGCGCCGGAGTGAATGTGCGGGGATGAGGGCGTGGCCAGGCTCATGCCCGGTTCTCCTTGTCGTTGCTGCGGCCGGCGGCCCGGGCGCGACGGGCGTCGGCCTCGTCCACCAGTCGCTGCTGCTGTTCGGTGAGATTGTCCACGTTGCGCGGTTTCGCGGCCTCGCGTTTCGCGCGCACCCGTTCCATCGCGGCCTCGATGGCGGCCTTCTTCGCGTCCGCTTCCCCGCCAGTGCCGCTGTCTTTCTTCAGCGCCTGGCGCTTGCGTTTGTGACGTTCCTGTTTCTCGCGTTTCTCGCGTTCCAGGCGGAACTCGCGGAATTCGTGGCGCCGGCGCGCGATGTTGGCCTGTTTCTTCTCGCGTTCCAGCGCCCAGATCTCCGTCTTCGCGTAACGGAAGTAGTGCACCAGCGGGATCTGGCTGGGGCAGACGTAGTCGCAGCAGCCGCATTCGATGCAGTCGAACAGGTGGTAGTCCTGCACCTTGTCGAAATCCTTGGCGCGGGAATACCAGTACAACTGCTGCGGCAGCAGGCCCACCGGGCAGGATTCCGCACAGGCCCCGCAGCGGATGCAGGGCAGCGCAAAGTCGCCGCGGGACGGCAGCGGTACGTCGCCCACCCGCGCGTTGACCAGGATGCAGTTGGTGGTCTTGATCACCGGCACGTCGGTACTGTGCAGCGCGATGCCCATCATCGGCCCGCCCATGATGACCCGGCTCAGGGTGCCCGGGTTGCCGCCGCATTCGGTGATCAGGTCGATCACCGGGGTGCCGATCAGCACTTCGAGGTTGCGTGCGTGGGCGACGCTGCCGGCGATGGTCACATAACGGGAAATAAGCGGCTCGTCGAATTCGATGGCGCGGTACACGGCGTAGGCGGTGCCCACGTTGTGGCAGACGATGCCCACGTCCAGCGGCAGCCCGCCGCTGGGCACCTCCTTGCCGGTGAGCACGTGGATCAGCTGTTTCTCGCCGCCGGTGGGATACACCGTGGGCACCTGGATCACTTCGATGAAATCCGCGCCGGTGTTGCGCACCTGCTGCAGCAGTGCGAGAAACGCCTTGTGCTTGTTGTTCTCCACGCCGATGATGCAGCGCTGCGCATTCAGTGCGTAGCGCATGATGCGCAGGCCGACGATGACCTCCAGCGCGCGCTCGCGCAGCAGCATCTCATCGCAGGTGATGTAGGGTTCGCATTCCGCGCCGTTGAGAATCAGCGTATCCACCGACTTGCCGTCGGGGTCCAGCTTGATGTGCGACGGGAAACCCGCCCCGCCCATGCCGACGATGCCGGCCTGGCGGATCTTCTCCCGCAACTGGGCGCGCGACAGCTGGTGGTAGTCGTACACCTGTTCGTCCCGTGGCCGCCAGGTCTCCTGGCCGTCGGTCTCGATCACGATGCAGGGCGCGCTGAGTCCGGATGCGTGTGGGATCGGCTGGGCGGCGATGGCGGTGACCACGCCGGAGCTGGAGGCGTGCACCGGCGAGCTGACGGTGTCGCTGGCCTCGGCAACGACCTGGCCCTTCAGTACCTTGTCGCCCACCGCCACTACCGGCTTGGCCGGTTTGCCGATGTGCTGCTGCAGTGGCAGCACCAGCCGCTTCGGCAGGCCTGCGGGAACCACCGGGTGCAGTGTCGCATCCTTCTTGTGCTCGCGCAGATGCACGCCGCCGCGGAACTGGAACAGGCGACGCATCAGCCGGCCTTCCTTTGCGGAGTTTCGTCATCCTCCCGCTCGCCGTCGGCGACGGTCCGCGCATGGGGGGCCAGCGTACTGAGGCCGGCGTTCACGGTGCTGTCCGGGAAACTCCACTTCCAGTCCTCGATGCCGGTCTCCACCGGCACCATGTCGATGCAGTCCACCGGGCAGGGCGGCACGCACAGATCGCAGCCGGTGCATTCCGACGCGATCACCGTGTGCATCTGCTTGGCCGCGCCGAGGATCGCATCCACCGGGCAGGCCTGGATGCACAGCGTGCAGCCGATGCACACCTGTTCGTCGATCACCGCCACGGTCCTGACGTCTTCCTCGACGCCATTCTCCGGGTTCAGCGGTTTCGGGTCGCGGCCCAGCAGGTCGGCCAGCGCGATGATGGTGGTCTCACCGCCGGGCGGGCACTGGTTGATGTCGGCCTCGCCGTTGGCGATGGCCTCGGCGTACGGACGGCAGCCGGGAAAGGAGCACTGGCCGCACTGGGTCTGCGGCAGCAGCGCGTCGATCTTGTCCACCATCGGGTCGGACTCGACCTTGTAACGCACCGACGCATAGCCCAGCAACAGGCCGAAGGCCACCGCCAGCGCGCTCAGGATCAGGATCGCGGAAATCATGTCACCAGCCCGGAGAAGCCCATGAAGGCCAGCGACATCAGCCCGGCGGTGATCAGCGCAATGGCCGCGCCGCGAAACGGCTCCGGCACGTCGGCCACGTTGATGCGCTCACGCATCGCCGCGAACAGGATCAGTACCATCGAAAAACCCACCGCGGCGCCAAAGCCGTAGACCGCGGATTCCAGGAAGCCGTGGCGCTGTTGCACGTTCAGCAAGGCCACGCCCAGCACCGCGCAGTTGGTGGTGATCAGCGGCAGGAAGATGCCCAGCACCTGGTAGAGCAGCGGGCTGGTCTTGTGCACCACCATCTCGGTGAACTGCACCACCACGGCGATCACCAGGATGAAGGTAATGGTGCGCAGGTATTCCAGCCCCAGCGGCGCCAGCAGGTATTCGTTGACCAGGTAGCTGGCAATGGAGGACAGGGTCAGCACGAAGGTGGTCGCCAGCGCCATGCCGGTGGCCGTTTCCAGCTTGCGCGATACCCCCATGAATGGGCACAGCCCGAGGAACTTGACCAGCACGAAGTTGTTGACCAGCACGGTGCTGACGAGGATGAGGGCGTATTCGGTCATGGGGCGGGTGGCATGTGTTGTGGAACGGTCTCGTGTTTCCTGTACGGCCTGTGGTTGAAGCGGGCCTTCGAGCGGCGGACAAATCTACAACACCGCCGGCCCCGGCAAAAAGACCCGTGGGTCATAACGATAGAAAGCAGGAGTATATCGCCTCTGGCGGGCGCCGCGCCAAACCCCGAAAGGGGTAGTCAATGGCCTGCCCGGTGTGGGTGAATCATTTGCAGGATGGGGCCATCCCCCTTCCGCCGGGAATGCCGGTCCGCCGGTTCGGGTGAGGGACGAGGTCCGGCATTGCTGCTACCGTCATTCGTCCGAATGACGGAAATAACACCCAGCGTGTTTTTCCTCGTCCCTGGCAAGGTGTTACTTGACCCGCATCCCCGGCTGCGCCCCGTCGTGGGGTTCCAGTATCCACAGGTCCTTGCCACCGGGCCCGGCGGCCAGCACCATGCCTTCGGAGACACCAAAGCGCATCTTGCGCGGCGCGAGGTTGGCGACCATCACGGTGAGTTTGCCTTCCAGGTCTTCCGGGGCGTAGGCGGACTTGATGCCGGCGAAGACGTTGCGGGTCTCACCGCCGAGATCCAGGGTCAGTTGCAGCAGCTTGTCGGCGCCTTCGACGTGTTCGGCCTTGGCGATGCGCGCGATGCGCAGGTCGATCCTGGCGAAGTCGTCGTATTCGATCGTTTCGGCGATGGGGTCCATGTTCGAGCCTTCTTTTATCGTGGTCGTGGCCTTGCGGGTCTGTTTGCTGGTCTGCCCCTTGCCGGCCCGGGTGGGTTCGGCCGCCAGCGCCTTTTTCGCATCGGCCAGTACGGCGTCGATCTTGTCCTGTTCGACGCGGGTCATCAGGGGTTTGAACTTTTTGATGCTGTGCCCAAGCAACGGTTCGGCGCAGCTATTCCAGTGCAGCGCGTCGATGTTCAAAAAGGCCTCGGCCTTTTCCGCCATCACCGGCAGCACGGGTTTGAGGTAGGTCATCAGCACGCGGAACAGGTTGACGCCCGTGGAATACACGGCCTGGGCCTGCGCGGCGGTGGCCGCGTCCTTGG
>Ga0256830_1002817_pt1 | contig 11195 bp, 13 predicted proteins | sample 128326metaG_FD_190537 | JGI IMG/M metagenome (GOLD analysis project Ga0256830, IMG submission 190537) | Hydrothermal vent microbial communities from Lau Basin, Pacific Ocean - 128-326 | ecosystem: Environmental > Aquatic > Marine > Hydrothermal vents | place: Pacific Ocean: Lau Basin | collected...
ACGAGGCACTGCCTCGTCTCTACGGGTGAACGCCGTGATAACATCGCCGAAACGAGGCACTGCCTCGTCTCTACGGGTGAACGCCGTGATAACATCGCCGAAACGAGGCACTGCCTCGTCTCTACGGGTGAACGCCGTGATAACATCGCCGAAACGAGGCATGCCCCGTCTCTACTGGATCCTTTTTGCGGGTCGGGCACGATTTTAACCGAAGCGTTGTTAATGGGATACGGCAATGTCATTGGAGCGGACATTTCCGAAAAGGCGGTTGAGGACACGAAAAAAAATATCGCGTGGATAAAAAACAATTTTCAATTTTCAATTTTCAATTTTCAATTATTTAATAAAAGCGTTCTGGAATTATCTAAATTTATCAAGCCAAAATCAATTGACGCTGTCGTCACGGAGCCGTATTTGGGGCCGCAGAGAGGAAAGGTTGATTTTAACAAAACAATTAAAGAGCTGGAGGATTTATACGGCAAGAGTTTGGCTGAATTTAAAAAAGTGTTAAAACCGGGCGGGCGGGTTGTGATGGTATGGCCGGTGTTTCAGGTAACAAGCAACAGGCAACCGGAAACAAAACGCGTAACGCCAGACATAAATGGATTTAAAATAGTTAATCCGATTTTGTCCGACTTGCGTGGAAATGCTATAATTAAATTAACCGATAGAAACACGATTATTTACGGCAGGAAGGGCCAAAAGGTCTGGCGGGAAATTGTGGTTTTGGAAGCAACCCAATAAAACATTATTTGTTAACCAAAAAATTACAAACATCTCCGTCTCGCACAACATAGTCCTTGCCCTCTGTCCTGATCAGGCCCTTTTCTTTGGCCTTGGCTTCGCCGCCGGCTTCAATGAATTTTTCCCAGTTAACGACTTCGGCGCGTATGAAGCCCTTTTCAAAATCGGTATGGATTACGCCGGCCGCGGCCGGGGCTTTGTCGCCGCGTTTAATCGTCCATGCTCGGGTTTCGTCGGGTCCGGTCGTAAAAAAAGTGATTAAGCCGAGCAAATTATACGAGGCCTTTATTAACTTATCCAGACCGCTCTCGTTTAGTCCCAGCTCTTTAATGTATTCGGCTTGCTCTTCTTCCGGCAGGCTCGCGATTTCTTCCTCCAGTTTGGCGTTTATCCTGATTATCTCGCCGTCCCAGCCCAAACTTTCTTCCTCCTCCTTTGTTGAGGAAGAATCAGAGTTTGAGTTTAAAACATATATAATCGGCTTAACGGTGAGAAGGTTAAGTTTTTTTACTTCTTTTTTTTCGTCTTCGTTCAGCTCCAAGCCCCTGATCGCTTTGCCGTCTTCCAATTCTCTTTTTAATTTTTCCAGCAATTCTTTTAATTTAATCGTTTCTTTGTCGCCGCTTTTCGCCTCCTTGGAAACCTTTGCCAGCCGTTTTTCAACCGTGGACAAGTCGGCGAAAATCAACTCAAGATTTATCGTTTCCCTGTCTCCTTCCGGGTCTATCCGTCCGTCAACATGAACGATATCCGTGTTTTCAAATTCGCGGACAACTTCGCAAATGGCGTCGCACTCCCTGATGTGCGATAAAAATTTATTGCCCAGGCCCTCGCCTTTGTGCGCGCCCTTGACCAGCCCGGCGATGTCCGTGAATTCAATCACGGTCGGGATTATTTTCTTGGGGCGCGACACCGCCGCCAATTTCGCCAGCCGCCCGTCCGGCACTTCCACCACGCCGACATTGGGCTCAATGGTGCAGAAAGGATAATTTGAGGCCTCGGCCCGTTTTTTGGTTATGGCATTGAATAAAGTTGATTTTCCCACATTGGGCAAACCGACAATGCCGATGGATAAAGGCATAAAATTCATTCCCGGGGATAATCCCGGCATTGGTTAACATGTTTTAATTTTATACCACAGTATTGCCAATAATGCAAAACAAATCGGCGAAAACGCTCCCGTATTCGCCTGACGGATAAAATATGTAGGGGCGCGGAAAAATCGTTTTCGCCGAACGCCCCGAATTAACAACGGTTGACTATATCGGAATTATGATATAATCTATAACAATATTATTCCAAACCTTAAACTTTCAGCTTTAATTTTTGACTTACTTTATGTACAGCATAATTCTCTGCGGCGGCTCGGGCACGCGACTTTGGCCGTTGTCGCGCAAAAATTTTCCCAAGCAGTTTCTGAACCTCTATAGCGACAAATCGCTGTTGCAGGAGACTTTTTCGCGTATGAAAAAAATAATGCCGGCCGATAATATTGTTTTGGTCACGAACGAGAAAAATTATTTTAACGTGGCCAATCAGATTAGAGAGATTGACAAGGATTTTAACGTAAAGCAAATTTTAACCGAGCCGGCCAGCCTAAACACTCTTCCGGCCACCGTTTACGCGCTTAAATACTTGCTTGAAGTAAAAAAGATCAGCCCCGACTCTCCCGTGATAATGCTGCCGTCCGACCATTATATAGGCAACGAAGAGGCGTATTTGAGCTTGTTAAAAACCGTTATGGAAAACATCGTGGACAATATCGTGACAATCGGCATTACGCCGACAAAGCCGGAAACGGGATACGGCTACATTAAAAAAGGGAAAAAGGGGGACGGATATTTTAAGGTTGACGAGTTTATTGAAAAACCGGATATGGACGCCGCCGTCATATATGTTCACACCGGGCAGTATGTATGGAATTCGGGAATGTATATTTTCACGCCGAAAACGTTAACGGGCGAGCTGGAAAAACACGCGCCGGAAACATATTCTTTGTTTATGAAGCCTCCGAGGGAGTTTATGGATAAGTTTTCCGATTTGCCCGCCGTGTCAATTGACACGGGCATTTCGGAAAAATCCGATAAAATAATCGTTGTGGAAGGCGGATTTGAGTGGAGCGATATCGGGTCGTTTGACAGTTTGGCCGAAATTACCGGAAACGAGAAAAACGCCAAGCATATCAGCTTGGATTCAAAAAATATTTTTATCCATAGCGCCAATAATCGCTTAATCGCGACTTCCGGCGTGGAAGATTTGATTATCGTGGAAAATAATGACAGTATTTTAATACAAAAGAAAGGCAAAAGCAACGATATTAAAAAAATCGTCGAGTATCTGGACAGGCATAATTACAACGAAGCGGAGCACAACATAATCGTCCATCGTCCGTGGGGAAAATACGAAGTGTTGATTGAGGAACCCGGCGTGAAAGCCAAGAAAATAACGGTTTATCCCGGGGCTAAACTGAGTCTGCAGTATCATTACCACCGCGCCGAGCATTGGGTGGTTGTGCGCGGAACGGCGAAAATCATCAACGGGGAAAAAGAGATATTTTTAAAGGAGAATGAAAGCGCCTTCATTCCCGCCATGAACAAACACCGGCTGGAAAATCCGGGCAAGACAAATTTGGAAATAATAGAAGTCCAAACCGGAAGATACACGGGAGAGGATGATATTGTTCGGCTTGACGACGAATACAACAGATGACCGCCGTCGGGCGTTCGCCCGATTGAAATTTTGCTTATTCGCGAAAGACCGTCGCTTGAGCCGGCGGTTTTTTCGTTTAACGGCGCAAAGCATTACGCCTTGACAGAGATTTTCACGGGAGTTATACTGTTTGTATACCTATACCCTAGGTACAGGATAAAGCATAATTGATTATGGTTAAAAAATATTCCAAAAAACCCGTTAAAAAAGAGGATATAGTCAGGAGATTGAAAATAATTGACGGCCATTTGAAAAAAGTTATTCAGATGGTGGAGGACGACAAATACTGTATTGACATTCTGCAGCAGAGCGCGGCGGTGCAAAGCGCCCTCAAGCAAGCCGACCAGCTTCTTTTGCACAATCACCTTCATTGCTGCGTTGCCGACGCGATTAAAAGCAATAAGGGCGAGAAGGCGATTTTGGAGCTGCTGCGGATTTTTAAAAAAATAAGAACTTAATATTAACGCGAAAATTTAATTATTTATTATAATCCAATCTCAAAAGTCAATGATAATTTTTATTTTTCACTTTTGATGTTGGAATTAATTTTATGCCGCAAGAAAACATCACTTTGCCAATTTCCGGAATGACCTGCGCGTCATGCGCGATGACAATTGAGAACGCCTTGAAGAAGGTGGACGGCGTCATCAGCGCCAATGTCAATATCGCCACCGAAAAAGCGACCGTGGAGTATGACAGCGAAAAAGTTGGCGTAGACCGGATTAAAGAGGCGATTAATAGCACGGGGTACACGGTTGAAGAATAGCAAGTAAAAAAATTTCTCAATTATAATTTTAAGCGTAAGCGCGAGCAAATAACAACAAAACAAGCATAAGCGTTTTGGGAGCCTAAATTTGCCGGATATTATAATTTTAGAAAATAAAAATTAGAAATATATGATCCATAACAAAAAAGACGATTCTCTTTCAAGGGACGAGAGAAAGGTAAGAGACGCCGGTTTCAAGATGTGGGGAGCATGGGCATTTACCGCGCCGATTATCGTTTGGATGCTTTTTGAAATGAGCGGCCGCGTTTGGCCCAGCCGGTTTGTTTTTGATTTGGGAATGATTGTTTTGGCGACGCCAGTTATGTTTTGGCTGGGCAAAAGCACTCTGCGTTCGGCATGGATAGCCGTGTCCCACAAAAACGCCAATATGGACGTGCTGATCACTCTCGGGACGGTTGTTTCTTATTTGACCGGATTTGCTTCCTTGTTTTCATCTTTGGCCAATTACGCCGGCGTGGCGGCGATGATTATGGCCTTTCATTTGACCGGCCGTTACGTGGAGGTTAAAGCCAAGGGACGGGCTTCGCAAGCCATTAAAAAATTATTGGAGCTTGGCGCCAAAACGGCCAAGATTATTGTTGACGGAAAAGAAAAAGAGGTGCCGATTGAAGAAGTTAAATTAAACGACATTATGATTGTGCGTCCGGGCGAGAAAATACCGACCGACGGACTGATTATTGAGGGGCAAAGCGCCATTGACGAGTCAATGGCGACCGGCGAATCAATGCCGGTTAAGCGAAAAGTCGGCGACGAGGTTATCGGCGCCACCATAAACCAAAACGGGCTGTTAAAAGTAAAAGCGACCAAGGTCGGCCAGGATACGTTTTTGTCCCAAGTTATTAAAATGGTGGAGGAATTGCAAGGATCCAAAGTGCCTATTCAAGAATTCGCCGACAAGGTAACCGGTTATTTCGTGCCGGTGGTTTTGGGCATTTCCGCCGTAACATTTGTTTCGTGGCTGATATTTCCCGACAGCTTGGGCGCGATAGGCGTTTGGGCGCAAGATTTTTTGCCATGGGTTACGCCCGGATTGGGGGCTTTAACCGCGGCCATATTCGCCACCGTGGCGGTGCTGGTCATCGCTTGCCCTTGCGCTTTGGGCCTGGCCACGCCGACGGCTTTGATGGTTGGCAGCGGATTGGGAGCGGAGCATGGAATTTTAATCCGCAGCGGCGAGGCGATTCAGACAATGAAAGATCTTAAGGTTGTTGTGTTTGACAAAACGGGCACGATTACCAAAGGCAAGCCGGAAATCACGGATATAGTTAAAAGCCAAAAGTCAAAATTTGAAGACCGGGAATTATTGCGAATGGCGGCATCGCTGGAAAACGCCTCCGAGCATCCGCTGGGGCAAGCCATCGTCAATAAGGCGAAAGACGATAAGCTGGAGCTGCTGCCGGTTGACAAATTTGAGTCAATAACGGGGCGCGGCATTAAAGGATTGTTAACGATTGGCAATCGGCAATCAACGGTTTTAATCGGCAATGAAAAACTGATGCGAAATTTCAATATTGAAATTGACGCTAAAATAAAACAAAGAAAGGGAGAGCTGGAGGATGAGGCGAAGACCGCCATGCTGGTAAGCGTTGATAACGCGCTGGCCGGAATAATCGCGGTGGCCGACACGATAAAAGATGATTCCGTTGAGGCCATCGCGCGCCTGAAAGAAATCGGCGTGAAAACCGCCATCATAACCGGCGACAACAAGAGAACGGGAGAGGCGATAGCCAAGAAAGTGGGAATTGACGAAGTGCTGGCCGAAGTATTGCCGCACCAGAAGGTTGAAGAAGTGCAAAGACTGCAAAAAGAGCATGGCATTGTCGCCATGGTCGGCGACGGCATTAACGACGCGCCGGCGCTAAAGCAAGCCAATGTGGGCATTGCCATCGGCACCGGCACCGACATTGCCATTGAAGCGGCCGACGTTACCTTGGTGTCCGGCCGGATTATCGGCGTGGTCAGGGCGATTAAACTCTCCCAAGCCACTTTTAAAAAAATAAAACAAAATCTGTATTGGGCTTTTGGCTATAATATCGCCGCCATTCCTCTGGCAATGGCGGGATTATTGCATCCGGTTATCGCCGAGATCGCCATGGCGACAAGTTCAATCAGCGTAATCACAAACGCCAACAGCCTTCGCAGAGTGAAACTGGACTGATAAATTAATTACCATAAAATAAAACGCGGAAAAATATTGTTCCAACGCGCGACGCTTTGTCGGGGAAAATATTTCTTCGCGGCGGAAATTTATATGAAGAGAACCACCGTAATACTGGCCGCGGCAATCATTTTATTGATTGGGGGCGCGGTATTTGTAAGCAAATACGGCCAAGACTCAACCAAGGTCTCGGTCAACACGCTTGTTGTCGGCGACAAAACGGCGGCAACGCGGGAAGAAAACAAAAACAGCGCTTCCGCCACTGTCGGGTATATTGATTTTGATTCCACCATCGTGACCGAACAAAATCTCAACGAGTTAAACGCCGAACTTTACGGAAAGCTGGACAAATCGGCGCTCGGCTCGTCAACGCTGATAGTGCTGGTTATGAACAATCACCGCGAAGATTTGTCAGCTTTTAATTATAAGGAGTTGGCGACATTGGACGGAGCGGCGGCCCAAGACTGGCAACAAGTAAGCGAACGAATGGGCGGGCACCATGTTACCGGCATTCTCACCTTCCCCAAAACGGAAAATCCGCGATCGCTTACAATAAAAGGTTTGCCGGTGGGTGACGCGATTTTAACGTTTTAAGCCAACGGTTTTACGGCCGGGCGTTAACGGGGCGTTTGAGGCGAATTCCGCTTGTCAGAGGCGGCGAAGCATAATTCAAGTTTTTTAAATCGCTCAAGCTTTTCAAGCGCGCCAAGCTTAACTAAAAATTTTCCGCTTTTTCGCGGGAGGCTTATTATGAAAATAAAGATTAATCCAATATACTTCGGCCTATTGGGCCTGCTCGGTATGATTGTTTTTTACTACGCCATACTGGCGGCGACCACGGGCGATTTACTGCATCCGTTTTTGTTTTTTATGAGAAAATGGTATTTTTTGGCCCCGCTTTTTTTGGGATTCGGGATTCAAATGTTTTTTTTCCAAAAATTGCGGATAGTTGTCCATGAGAACAGCCTAAAAATGGCCGGCGCCGCGGCCGGCGCCAGCGGCGCGGCAATGGCGGCCTGTTGCGCTCATCATCTGGCGGAAGTGTTTCCGCTGTTGGGCTTGGCGGGAGCCGCCGCCGTGGTAAGCGATTATCAGGATTGGTTTCTCGGCGCCGGCGTTTTAATGAACATTATCGGCATAATTTATATGTGGGCGAAGCTAAAACAGCACACCGAAATGGCGTGCTGCCAAACGGATAAAAAAAATTCGTGAATATGCGGCAAATAACAATTTCCGAAAAGCAAACCTTTGAATTCGCCAAAGAATTCGCCCGAAGCCTAAAAGGGGGAGAGATTATCGGGCTGGTCGGAGAATTGGGAGCCGGCAAAACCGTTTTCACGAAAGGAGTGGCGGCCGGGCTGGGCGCTAAAAAAAACATTACCAGCCCCACTTTTGTGTTAATGAAAGTGTACGAAGTCAAAAGCCGAAAATCAAAAATCAAAAGCCTGTGCCATATTGACGCTTACAGGATAAAATCTCCTCAAGACATAACGGCCATCGGCGCGGAAGAATATTTTAATCGGCCTGACACGGTAACCGTTATTGAGTGGGCCGACGGCATAAAAAAAATCTTGCCCGAGAGGACAAGATATATAAAGCTTGAAACCGTAAAAGCGAAAGAGCGAAAAATAACGTATTAGTGACTTAAGTTAATATTTGTGAGGCTGAAAATTGGATTTTTATTCTTACTTTAGATAAAATAATAGAAACATTTAAAATTAATTTTAAATCTAAGGTATGATATATAAAAAAATGTCCAATTTGCGACAGTCAAAAAACTAAAAAGAATGGAAAATTTCGCTCTATTCAAAGATATAAATGTTTAAGTTGCAAGCATCAATTTCAAAATAAGCGCAGAAAATCAAAATTACAGAAAAAGCTCTGGAATGAATATGTTCATGGAAAACACACAGCTCAAGAGCTAGGAAGCAAATATGGAAAGTGCAGACAGTGGATTTCATCTCAATTGAACGAGATTAATGTTGATGACAATAAAATCATCAACATTAATCCTCGGTCAATTGTAGTAGTGGCTGATGCCACATTTTTCACTAAAAGTTATGGAGCCTTAATATTTCGTGAACCAAATCTGAAAGTTAACTTAGCTTGGAAAGAAATATGCTCAGAAACACCAGGTCAATATGAACATCTAAAAACAAAATTGGAATGCGAAGGATTTATCATAAAAGCCGTAGTTTTAGACGGAAAAAGGGGTGTTAGGCAGGTTTTCTCAGGCGTCCCGGCGCAGATGTGCCATTTTCATCAAGTGGCTATTATTAACAGATACCTAACCAGAAGACCAATACTGGAAGCTAGTCAGGAATTAAGAAAAATAGCTTTACAATTAGCTGGCTCGACAGAAAAAGAGTTTTCTAAATCACTGGAAGATTGGCATGAAAAATGGAAAGAGTTTTTGAAAGAAAAAACTGTTAATCCATTTACTGATAAATGGCATTACACTCACAAGCGATTAAGATCAGCTTATAGAAGTCTGAAAACAAATTTACCTTACTTGTTTGTTTATCAGAAATATCCAGAATTAAATATTCCCAATACGACTAATTCATTAGATGGCAGTATTACAACCTTAAAGAACTTACTTAGAATTCATAGGGGTATGAATCAACAAAATAGATATAAAATGATTTGCCAAATTTTAAGGAAACAGCCTCACAAATATTAACTTAAGCCGTATTAGTCAATATCTTTAAGTATAATGTATTGTTCTTCACTGTCGCAATTTTCGCACGCTCCGCTTTCAAAATATTTTCCTTCAAAGGAATCGGGCGAGACGCTTGGAGCGTCCGTGTCGGTCGCTCTGTTGCTTAATTTTTCGGCGCTAATCGCGTTCACTTCCCCCAAGGTGCCGCAGCCGACGCAAAAAACGTAGATTACACTGTCTTCCCTTTCAAATGACGGTTGGCGCAACAAATTTTTGTCCGGAATATGATTTCCGGTTGCCTTGATTTTTTCTGTTTTGCCAAAAAGACTTTCCTTGATTGTTTTTTCGTTACGCATGATATAAAATCTCCTTTTATGGTTTTTTTGTTTTTTTAAATTCAAAATATTTTTTTATGTCTTCCGATAAATCTTGTATCGTCTTGTTGTATTCCTCCTCGTTAACTCTTTTGTCTATTCCGTCGCTCGGAACCAAGAAGACAATGTCGGCGCCGTACTCATCTCCTTTTTTGGCGTTTATCGTTACGTCAAGAGTAACTCTGGTTATTTTTCCGTTATCGTCTTCAAGTTCAAGAAAGGCGTCAATTTTATGCCACCTGTCCAGATGCGAACCCACGGCGGTATAGAATTTCAATTTTTTGTCATTATCTTTTAAATTCAACAAATTGGACACTTGTTTGCGTAAATCATTCGCGAATTCGGGAGTGGGATTAGCCGGATCAGCGAACGGCTGCGTCCGCTTTACCACTTCTACGGCCTTTTTAAAGGGTATGTAGAAGTCATACAATCTGATGTCTTTGAATTTTTTGGATTCGCTGAACAATTCTTTTTCCATCAGTTTTCCCGTGTATCCGCATCCTTTGAATTTAACCATAAATTTTAATTTTATTTCCGTCGCATTGTTAATATTACGCGGTTTTTTCTTTATTGTCAAATGCCAGCATAACCCACCCTATTCCGATAACTCCCGCGACAATCATTATGTCCGCTATGTTGAAAACCGTGAAATAACTTAAGTCCAAATAATCTATCACGTATCCGTGTTTAAGCCGATCCGTTAAATTGCTTATCGCCCCCAAGATAACGGAAACGAGAAAAACCGCCTCCAAACGCCGTTTTTTGTTTATCGCGTAAATCAAATTATAAATAAGCCCCAAAATAATGAAAATAACGGTTATGTTCAAGAATATGCCGTTAAACGGCAGAGAAAAAGAGATGTTGTAATTTTTGGCAAAATTTAATTTTAAAAAATCTCCGAAAATATTTATCCCGTTTCCAAAATAAAGGTTGACGGCCAAAAACTTGAAAAACCTGTCGGCAATAATAAAAAAGATGATAATTATGTATGGTATTATCATCTTTTTTTTATGTAAATTCATACTTCTTGGGGGTATTGTCGGGTTATGAAGCAAAAATCAAGCCGATTTAACGCGAATATCCGGTTTAAACGCTCGCCTGAAGTTTGCTTTTGCATTTAACGCAGGCGCTTGCCACCGGACGGGCCAGCATGCGTTTCTCGCCGATTTCTTCTTTGCAATACTTACAAATGCCGTATGTGCCGTCTTGAATTCTTTTTAAGGCGTTATTAATATCCCTTAATGTGCTTTCCAGCACTTTTTCGGTGGCCAAATTGGTTGAATATTCGCCGATTTCCATGGCATTGTCTTCCGGCTTGCTTCCTATATCGGGGAATTTAGCCCTGGATTCGCCCGCGTCCCCCTCGGTAATATTTTCCAATTCTTTTTCAACTTGGCCTTTTCTCTCAAGCAATTCTTTTTTAATTTTTTCTATGGTTTTTTTGTCCATATTGTTATTTCACTGTTTCATTGCTTCATTGTTGGCGATTTAATCGTTAAAACAATGCGACAATAAATTAGTCGGCCCTATCTTATGGTTATTTTTATTATATATTAAATAAATAATTTTATCAAGTGATGTACTGTTGTGGGAGTCAAGGTTACTTTTTGCGGATAATTAACAACATTTAAAGAAGAGGCGTTGCCCATGCATCTCATCTTTGGCAGACTAAAGACAATAAAAAAATAATACCAAAATAACGCTAAAATAAAGCAAATTGGCAAAAATACCAAAATTTCAGCCGTAACAGGGTTCGGCGAC
>Ga0256830_1002818_pt1 | contig 11194 bp, 9 predicted proteins | sample 128326metaG_FD_190537 | JGI IMG/M metagenome (GOLD analysis project Ga0256830, IMG submission 190537) | Hydrothermal vent microbial communities from Lau Basin, Pacific Ocean - 128-326 | ecosystem: Environmental > Aquatic > Marine > Hydrothermal vents | place: Pacific Ocean: Lau Basin | collected...
GGCCTCGCGCTCCACAATGGTACGGGTATGCATGCTACGCATCTTCTTGACCCTCACCTTTCCTGTCTTTGGATAGTAGATGACCTTGCGGGGATAGATATCACCCAGATCCTCGGCCGCAAGTTCCAGCCCTTCGGTCTGCACGTAGTCGCGCACGAAATCGATATTGCGAGCACCTACGTCGATGGTGGTCATGCCACTAATCACCTTGCCGCCGCCGAACAACTTTACCTCGAGATTATGGCGAGAGCCCCCGTTTTTCAGGATCTCGTTAATCATCTTTTCCATGGCAAAGTTGCCGAAGCGCGTGGATTCCTCGAGCTGCCCGCCCCACTGGGAGGCCTCGTTGCGATTCACCGGCAACATGAAGTGGTTCATGCCGCCAACGCCAAACACCTTATCCCGGATACAGGCGGAGACACAGGAGCCAAGCACCGTGACGATCACCTCCTCATTGACGGTGACATAGAACTCGCCCGGCAATATCTTGGCGGCGATACAAGCCGTTGCCTTGTCCCAGTATCGCTTGATGTGCTCAAAGCCGGGCAGGCAACGGGGCAACTCCCTGTGTAAGGCTTCCTGCATGACTCAACTCTTCCGCCGATAAATCGTCCGGCCAAGGAGCTCAAAACGATCACTGACCTTGTACAACGATTCGGAATGCCCGATAAACAGGTGGCCATCCGGCGTCATGATATCCGCGTAACGGGAGAACAGCTCACGCTGCGTATCCTTGTTGAAATAGATCACTACGTTGCGACAGAAAATGATGTCGAATGGTCCCTTCATGGGCCACTCATGTAGCAGATTCAGCTGCTTGAAGGTGATAAGCGACTGCAATTCCGGTGAGACGCGCACCATACCGGCGTTTTCCCCGCGTCCGCGACGAAACCAGCGTTTCTGTCGCCGAGCGTCGATGCCATTGACGCGTTCTTCCGTATAGATCCCTGCTGCGGCGCGATTGACCATATTGTAGTCGAGATCCGTCGCCAGGATACGAATATCCCAGTTTCTGATCTGTGGCACCGATTCGAGGACCGTCATGGCAATGGTATAGGGCTCCTCGCCGGAGGAGCAACCGGCAGACCAGATGCGTATGCGTCTGTTCGTTTTGGTCGCGAGCAGCTTTGGCAGGAGTTCCTTGCCGAGAAACTCGAAGTGATGGGGCTCGCGAAAAAAGGATGTCAGATTAGTGGTGATGGCGTTGGTCAGATTGATGAGCTCGTCTTCATCACCCGACTTCAACAGTTCACAGTACTCGTCAAAACTCGACAGCCTGAGTTCGCGCAGGCGGCGCACCAGCCGCCCGTAGGTCATGTCGCGCTTGAGGTCGGATAGCACGATCCCTGTGCGTTCCCCAACCAGATCCCGGATATAATTGAAATTACGATCCGAGAGCGTAAACTCCTTTTCCTTCAGCAAGACATCCCCCTTCTGTGGTTGCCAGACGCATCCCGGTGTCTAGAACTCTTCCCAGTCATCGTCGTTCTGCACCTGTGGGCGCGAACGGGGGCGCGGAGTGGGTTCATTCCCGCCCTTCGCTGGAGCCGGCGCGGCGGACGGTGCCGCGACGGCCGGTGCCGGAGCGGAGGACGGTGCTACCATGCTAACCGGCTGATCGAGCTTCTCGCCGATATTGAAATACTCCATCAGACGCAGGAGACCCTTCGCCTGCTCTTCCATGGACTCCGAGGCCGAGGCGGCTTCTTCCACCAGCGCGGCGTTTTGCTGGGTCATCTCGTCCATCTGCATGACGGCCTTGTTGACCTGCTCGATGCCCGAGGACTGTTCCTGACTGGCTGCGGCGATCTCGGCAATGATATCGCTGACCTTCTTCACCGCCTGGACTATCTCTTCAAGCGTCTGGCCGGAATCGTAGACCAGTTTCGAACCTTCCTCCACCTTGTCCACGCTGTCCTTGATGAGGGTCTTGATCTCCTTGGCGGCGCCAGCGGAACGCTGCGCAAGGTTGCGCACCTCTCCGGCGACGACGGCGAATCCACGACCCTGCTCGCCGGCCCGCGCCGCCTCGACGGCTGCGTTAAGGGCCAGAAGATTGGTCTGGAAGGCGATTTCGTCGATGACGCTGATGATATCGGCGATCTTCTTGCTGGCGTCGTTGATCTCCGCCATGGCCTGGACGGCACTCTGCACCACTTCGCCACCCTTCTCGGCCTGGGAGCTGGCTGCCGAGGCAAGCTGGTTGGCCTGGCGTGCGTTGTCGGCATTCTGCTTCACCGTCGAGGTCATTTCCTCCATGCTGGAGGCCGTCTCCTCGAGGCTGGAGGCCTGCTCCTCGGTACGCTGGCTGAGATCCTGGTTGCCCTTGGCGATCTCGCTGGCGCCTGCGGTGATACTCGTCGAGGCATTGCGGATCTCGCCGACGATATTGAGCAGGTTGGTCATGGAGGCATTGATGGCATCCCGCATCTCGGCAAACTCGCCCTGGAACTCGCCGGTCATGCTCTGTGTCAAGTCACCTTCGGAAAGGGCGGAGATGACCCGCTTGCTCTCCCGGACCGGTTCGACAATGGCCTCGAGCAGGGAATTGATCCCCGCGGAGAGTTGTTTCATGAAGCCTTCGAACTTATCTGGGTCAAGACGCTTGTCGAGATCACCCTTGCTCGCGGCCTCAATGAGTCCCTCGATCATACGTTCCGCGTTCTTCTGCTCGGTAATATCCACCCACTGGACCATATTTCCCATATAGTTTCCATCCTGATCCAGCACCGCCGTTGCGTTGACCTCGAAATACAGATCGGCGACCTGGATCTCCGCCCTGGCGGGCAGGCGATTCACGTCGGACAACAGGGCGCGCTGGTGCGCAGGGTTCTTGTGGAATACGTCGATATTGGTACCGACCAGGTTGTTGACATCGAAGCCCGGGAAATGTTGCCGAAGCACATCCTGGCGCTTACGCAGCATTTCCACAACCGCCGGATTCACATAGGTAATATTTAGATCTTCATCACATAGCATGATGTTAGCCTGAGCCCCATTGACCGCGGACTGCAGACGGGCCACTTCGCGTTCCTTGACGCGAACCTGAGTCACGTCAGCCCATTCCAGGGTACAACCGATATAGTTGCCGTCCAGGTCCCGCATGGCGCCGACCCGAATGTGGAAGGTCAACGGCCCCACCTGGATATCCGTTTCATAGGGCAGGTTGTCGGGGTTGCTCAGCAACTGTCTTTGATGGGCCGGATTCTTGTGGAAGATGTCGATACATGTGCCCACCACCTGATCCGCATTGAAGCCAGGATAGATGGCCTTCAGCTCGGCCTCGTTTTCCTTCAACAACTTGTGGGTCGATTCGTTGATATAGGTGATGACGAGATCGCGGTCGATCATCATCATCGCCGTCTGGGCGCTGTCGATGGCGCGTTGCAGGCGGAAGGCTTCTTCCTCCTTCTGGCGGCGCTCCGTGGCATCGTGCCACTGCACGACGTAGCCCAGCGTGTTTCCGGCACGGTCAGTGAGCACACGGGTTTCGTGCTCGAAGACGAAGGGCCCGGTGGCGATCTCACCCTCGCGAACCTGTCCGGGACGCAACCCATGAAGAATATTCTTGATTGCCTGCGGATCCTTGTGGTAACGATGGATGCTGCCCCCCACCACCTTGTCAGCATCGAAGCCGGGGATATAGGTCGCCAGCTCCTGCTCCACGGCGCCGAGCACCTCACGGGCACGCTTGTTCACGTACACCACGTTCTCGTCGGCATCGGCGATCATGATGTTGATGGGAGCATGCTCCATGATATCCTTGAGCATCTCGAGGTTGTCCATGAACTCGTCGCTCATGGCCCCGCCTGCTACAGCATTCACGGCCATATCTGATTCCTCCGCTTGTTCCGAATAGCCACCGAGCATTGCCTCGGCGATCACGTTGAGCGCATCTGTCCAGGCGGTCCTGACTTCGTCGGTCCACAGATCCCCGGCAAACTCCGCCATTACATCCAGAAGGGTGTCCCGCACCGCGCCATAGTGTTCCGCCACCGCGCCATAGGCCTGGTGGCGCGCACCCATTTCCGTCAGCGCCTTGGCCAGGATCTCGGGCTTGCGCAGGTTCTCCACCACCAGCACCAGCGCCGCGACGAGCTTCTTTTTCTGGCTCTCCGGCGTGGTATTGCGAAACAGAGGCCTGACCTGGGGGTAGCGTGCAAACAGTTCCTCGTAGAAACGCTCCACCAGGGCATCCGCCTGGGGCGCCAGCGCATTGAAGCTCGATTCCAGGACCTCGACATCGAGGCCCAGGGGGTGTTCATTCTTTACGACCTTGCTAGATGCCGTCACTTTCTGTCCCTTCCTGTTGGTGGAGGCCTTTTTACGCGCTGCCGGTTTCTTCGTCGCCGCCTTGCGAGACTTGCTACCCGCCGGCACCGTGTCCTCGTCACCCTCCTCCTGCATCCAGGAGAGGGGGTCAAAACCCAGTTTGCTCTGTTTCCTTGCCATAGCTGTTTCTGCCTGTCTCCGGTCCTGTTTCCCAATCTGGGCGCCTGCCGCCCGTATGCCCTAGCCGGCCCAAGACAGACCGGCGAGAAGCTCTTCGACGAGCTTGCGTAGCGGACACTGGGCCTTTTGCTTGCGCGCCCGTTTCATTTTCACATGGCGACCTGAATGATTGTTTCCCACTCAACCTGCCTCTCGATGGGTGGCGCGATGTATAGCGAGCCGGATCCTGGCTCCGATCCGCCCTCCTGAGTTAGTCGGCTAAGGACAAATTGACTTTAACTCTCATGCGGATTTCGCTCTTTTAGCAGGACTTGCCTTCAACACCCGGCCCTTGATGAGGTCCTCAGCCAGCGCCAGATAGTCTTCAGCCCCATTGCTCCTGCCCTGATATTCAAAAATGGTTTGCCCAAATCCGGGGCTCTCGGCAAGGGACACGGTTTCACGTATGGGCGTACGCAACACGCGCCCCGGAAAGTAGGCAAGGATCTTGTCACGCACTTCCCGCGCCAGCCTGCGGCGCTCGTGAAAGCGCGTGAGAACGACCCACTTGTCGGTCTTCTGGTTGAGTGCTCCCTCGATGTGCTCGAAGATATTCATCAGGCGCGCGAGACCCTGGAGGGAAAAAAAATCACCCGCCACCGGTACCAGCACCTCTCGGGAAGCCAGCAGGGCGTTCATCCCCAGTATCCCCGAAGACGGGGGACAGTCAACGAGGACGTAGTCCTTGCCACGCACCCGGGAGAGCGCCTCCTTGAGCAGCCAACCACGCCTGGCGCCCCCTTCGGCGCGATGCTCCATTTCCCCAAGGCGTATGCCAGCAGGCAGCAAATCGAGCTTCTCGCGCACGGTGACGCGGTACTCGCTGATCGCCGCGCCTTCCATGAGCACCTCGTCCACGCCCGAGCTGGAACGCGTGTCGATACCGAAACCGGCCGTAAGGTGCGCCTGGGGGTCGAGATCGATGGCCAGCACCCGCTGACCCTTCTGCGCCAGGGCATGCGCCAGGTTGAGGGTGGTGGTGGTCTTTCCCACTCCCCCTTTCTGGTTCATGACCGAGAGGACGCGCATGGCCTACTCCGTGGCCTCGTCGATCCCTGCCAGTTCCGCTGCGTTGAGCATGTGGTCGATATCCAGGAGAATGACCATCTTCTCCTCCACGCTGGCCAGTCCCATGACGAAATCCGTGTCGATGCCCGAGCCGAAGTCCGGCGCCTCGCGGATCTCCTCGGAAGGAATGTTATAGACATCGGAGACACCATCCACCACGATACCCATGATGCGGCTCTTCTCATCGCTCTTGACCTTGAGCACGATCACCACCGTCGTCGGCCCATATTCCATCTTGTCCATGTTGAACCGCAGGCGCAGATCAACAATGGGCACGATGGTCCCGCGCAAGTTGATCACGCCGCGAATGTATTCAGGCGTGTTAGGGATATTGGTCACGGCGTCCCAACCCTTGATCTCCTGGACGCGCAGAATATCGACCCCATATTCCTCGCCGGCAAGCATAAAGGTCAGAAACTGATCGGTGCCTTCCGCCGTAATCAGGTCCTGTTCCACATTCAGGTTCTGTGCGGCATCCATAGGGCGCTCCTCATGCAACTTGTATGTCCTGTTCCGACGCAGCCTCTTTCTCCGGCTGCTCACCGAGAGAACTCTCCTGGGGTGACACATCACTGCGCCCCCCTTGAGGAGGCCGCTGCGGCGGAATACTTTGTGAAAGTTTGATCAGGCCGGCCACGTCCAGGATCAGCGCAACCGTGCCGTCGCCCAGAATGGTCGCACCGGAAACGCCATCGACGCGTCGGAAATTGGTCTCCAGGCTCTTGATGACAACCTGTTGTTGCCCCAGCAGGTCGTCCACGAACACGGCGACCTTCTGCCCCTCGCCTTCGACGACCACGAGCAGCCCATCCTCCAGCCTCTCGGCCTCCGCGCGTACACCGAAGACATTGCACAGGCGAACGATGGGTATATATTCCTCGCGCAGGCGATAGACCTCGGCGCGCCCGGCGACGCTTTTAATCTGCTCCGGCTTCGCCTGGATGGATTCGATAATGGATACCAGCGGCAGGATGTAGATTTCCTCGCCGACCCTCACAGATTGTCCGTCGAGGATGGCCAGCGTCAGGGGCAGGCGAATGGTAAAAGTCGTTCCCACGCCCTGCTCGGTGGTAACCTCGACGCTGCCACCAAGCGCCTTGATGTTCTTGCGCACCACGTCCATGCCCACGCCGCGCCCTGAGACATCGGAGACCTGATCGGCGGTAGAGAAACCGGGCGCGAAGATCAGATCGGCGATCTGCTCCTCACTCAGCTCCTCGTCTTCACCCACGATACCGCGCTCGCGCGCCTTGGCGAGGATCTTTTCGCTGTTCAGACCGGCGCCGTCGTCGCTGATTTCGATGACGATATTGCCCCCCTGGTGATAGGCATTGAGATGGACGATGCCGGTTTCGGGTTTTCCCGCGGCGACACGCGCCTCCGGTGCCTCCAGGCCGTGGTCTATGGAATTGCGCACCAGGTGGACCAGCGGGTCGCCGATTTTCTCCATTACCGTCTTGTCCAGCTCGGTCTGTTCACCGGACAACTTGAGTTCAATCTTCTTGCCAAGCTTCCCGCCCAGGTCGTGGACCAGACGGGGGAAACGCTGGAAGGCAAAGCTGATGGGCAACATGCGTATACGCATGACGCTCTCCTGTAGCTCGCGCGTATTGCGTTCCAGTTGCGCCAGACCATCGCGCAGCTTCTCGATGCGCGCCATATCGAAGACTTCCTCGTCATCGCCGAACTGGCTGAGCATGGACTGGGTGATCACCAGCTCGCCCACCATGTTAATGAGTTCGTCCACCTTGTCGGTGGAAACCCGGATGGAGCTTGCCTCCACGCTGCTGGTGGGCTTGCGTGCAGTCCTGCCTGAATTCGTCGCGACTCCCTCCGGCGGCTTGCTTGCCTCAGGGGCCGTATCCGCCTGAGTGGCAATCGCCTCCAGATTCAGTTCACAGTCATCTTCCACCCATTCGAAGATCTCTCGTATCGAGGCCTCATCGATGTCGCCCTGCAGCTCGATGTTCCAGGCGAGGAAGCTGTCTTCCGGTTCGAGATCCGGAAAGTCCGGTAGTTCGTCGAGAACCGCCTCGACACGCATCTCTCCCAGCGCGTCCAGTTCGCGTAGCATGCGTACCGGGTCGTTCCCGGTCTGAAGCATGTCGATATTGGGTTTGAAGTAAATCCGCCAGCCGCTGGTGGCCCCGACGGGTTTCGCCTCGGCCGGAGTGGCACCGCCGCCTTCGGCGGCACTCGTGCCCTGGAGTTTCTCCAGCCTCGCCTGCGTTTCCGCCACCCGCGCGGCATCGACCTCGGCATCCTCTCGCAGGGCGCTTAACATGTCGCGCAGGACATCCACGGACTCCAGCATGAGATCCACGGCCTCCTGGGTCACGTTACGACGCCCGTCGCGCATTTCGTCGAGCAGGGTCTCCAACACGTGGGTAAAGGAGGCCACCGCGGTAAGGCCGAAGGTGCCGCTGCCGCCCTTGATGGAATGGGCGGCGCGAAAGATGGTATTGATGACCTCGGTGTCGGCCGCGCCCACGTCCAGGTTGAGCAGTTCCGACTCCATGATTTCGAGTCCCTCGAAACTCTCCTCGTAGAAGGTTTCGAGAAACTGTGACATGTCGATGGACACGCGTTTTTCTCCCTGTCCGGCCTAACCCAGGACCTTCTTCACGGTCGCCAGTAACTGCTCCGGATTGAAGGGCTTGACGATCCAGCCGGTGGCGCCTGCCGCCTTGCCTTCGGCCTTCTTGTCGGCACCGCTCTCGGTGGTCAACATCAGCATGGGCGTAAACTTGTAGTTGGGCAGGGCGCGCAACTCGCGGATGAGCGAGATACCATCCATGTTCGGCATGTTGACGTCCGTCACCACCAGATTGAAGCTCTGTGACTTGGCCTTGCCCAGCGCATCCTGGCCGTCCACGGCCTCGACGACGTCGAAACCCGCGCCCTTGAGCGTGAAGGCGACCATCTGCCGCATGGAAGCTGAATCGTCGACTGCGAGAATTGTTGCCATGTTCCCTACTCCAGAATTGGTTTGGCGGGCCGCTGCTCAGCCCCTGTTATCGTCCAGTCCGAGATGCTTTGACAGGCCCAGGAGGGCCACAGCCTGGGTCAGCGCCTCGGAGGCCGCCTGCCAGCGCGGTGGTGTTCCCAGGCGGGAGGCTTCACGGTAGAAACTCGCAAGCAGTTGCAGGGCCGCGCCGTCGATGCGCTCGACACTCTCGCCATCGAGGACTATGGCGCCCTCCTCGGCAAGCAAGGCCTGCAGTTGCGTCTTGAGATCGGCGACGGCGGCAATATCCATTACCGCATTGCACTCGAATGTCAGTTTGTTATCGCCCATCCGTTCCCTTCTTCTGTCCATCTACCGGCCAATCTCCCGGTGTTTGCGTGGAAATCGACCCCTTCGCCCCGCTAGCGGGCCGTGTCGTCTAGGAGTATCGACATCCGGGGGATTTACTTTAGGCGAAAGGAGTGTGTGGGTTATGGCCTCAGGCGAAGACGTCCAGCATGCCATGCCCGCGGGTTATCCCCCCGATCCTTGCGGTGGTTTCCAGTCCCGGTTCCGCGTGAGCGTCTTCCGTGGCATCGACATGGCCCTGTCCCGCTGACTGCTCGCTACCCTGTTGCTGATCGCGCGCGTTGTGCTGGGAAATGTCCACGTTACCCAGGTTCAGCCCCTGCTCCTGAAACATCTCTCGCAGGCGTGGCAAGGCCGCCTCGAGGGCGTCACGCACTGCCGCATGACTGGAGGCAAAATGGATATTGGCCTGGTCGTTGTTCACCACCACGCGGACATCGAGTCGGCCAAGCTCCGGGGGATCGAGCTGGATGTCGGCCTGCTGGAGCTTGTGCTGGATCATCCACTGCAATCGCTCGTTGACCTGGCCCGCCCAGGACGGATGCTGCACCGGGGTACTGATCTCAGGCAGACCAGGGGAATTCGGTTGTGTCCCGTGCTGGGGGTTCATGAACATCGTGGCACCCGGCACGGCGGAACCGGCTGCTGGTATGAGAGTTCCGCCGGGGACGGGATCCCGCCCGCCCAGGCTCCCCAACAGGCTACCTTCGCCCAGAGAACGCTCGCTACCGGCATCCATCCTGCCCGGGAGCATTTCCTGTAACTGCCCTGCGGCCGGGTTCCCTTCCGATGCAGGCAACCTTCCCGCCGCGACATTTCCCCGCCACTGGTTCAAATCCGCGGCTGAAACAAGAGATTCGAAGCGCGCACGCACGAAGGCGCCGCTGGCCTTGCCCCCCTCGTCATAGATGACTCCATTCTCCAGTTCGGTAAGTTGCAGGGGCGGCGCCACGGTGAATAGCGGCAAGCCGTCGGGATCCTCACCCAGCGGGTCGATACCTGCCGCCAGCGGCAAATCTTCACCGCTCGTGGGCGACGACTCGCCTTCCGTGGACAGGGCCGCCTGCGGTATGCCGTCACCCACGGCACCGACCTGAGGCCGCAGAAAGTCCAGCAGCATGGCATTGAACCCCGCATCCGGCGGAGCCTCGCCACCTTCGCCCGCCGGTAACGGCGTGGATGCCGGGGCATCCCCGGCTGGCACGGGCCTTGCCGCGCCGGCAGTGGTGCTCGTTGCGAGGGGATTGTTCGCTAACATGGGGCCATCTCCCGCGTGGTTTGTTTCCTTTCGGAGAGAAAATAGCAAGGGGCGTGCCAATCACGCGGTAGTGGAAACGGCCTTCCTGATCAGGACCAGCCGGATCAGCCGCGAGGACCGCGCCGCCCCCGCGCGGCAAACTCGTCGCTCTCGCGTTGCTCGCGGCGTTTCTCCCCGGCAGCCTCGGTCTTCTCCAGCCGGGTGATGGCCTTGTCCAGTGAACCGGTACGCCCATGGCGTTGCTGCCACACCGCGCGCAACTGGCAACAGATCCGTTCAGCCTCGCGGATACGGGTTTCCTGCGCCGCGATGTTCTGATCGAGGGTTTCCATGAAGGCCTGGTATTCGTGCAGGCGCGCGGCGCTGATCCCGGCGCTGCCGTCGCGGGCCATCTGCAGGGCATACTCCTGCCGATAGCGCAGCAGCTGCTCCAGTTGCTGCTTGTGGCCTTCGAGCTGGCGCAGGGCCTGGCCCAGTTCCCGTGCCGCGTCCTGTTCATGGTGCGCTGCCAGCTTGCGGATGGGTTGAATACGGCGTGAACGTTTTCGCATGGGTCAAGGCGTCCCTGATTCCCGTGTATCGGTGTTCATGACATGGGCACCGGCTTCGTCGTATCGCCGGCGGTGCTCGTGCCTGCACTCGCGCCGTTTGCCTCGGCGAGGCGTCGCGCCTGTTCGACGAGCACCTCCAGTTCCGCGCGACTGTCCTCCCAGGAAACCGCCTCGTTCATGCCCTGGGCGAGGAAGTCCATCATTGGCCGGTGCATCTGGATGGCCTCGTCCACGCGCGGATCGCTTCCCGGAGTATAGGCGCCAACCGTGATGAGATCGCGGTTCTGCTGATAGACGGCGTACAGCTGGCGGAACCAGCGTACCGCGGCAAGGTGTTCCTCGCCGATGATCTGGTTGATGGCACGGCTCACCGAGGCCTCGATGTCGATGGCGGGGTAGTGACCCGCCTCGGCCAGTTCGCGGGAGAGGACGATATGACCATCGAGAATGGCGCGCGCCGCGTCGGCGATGGGATCCTGCTGGTCGTCGCCCTCGGTGAGCACGGTGTAG
>Ga0256830_1002819_pt1 | contig 11194 bp, 10 predicted proteins | sample 128326metaG_FD_190537 | JGI IMG/M metagenome (GOLD analysis project Ga0256830, IMG submission 190537) | Hydrothermal vent microbial communities from Lau Basin, Pacific Ocean - 128-326 | ecosystem: Environmental > Aquatic > Marine > Hydrothermal vents | place: Pacific Ocean: Lau Basin | collected...
TTTAAGCATGAACTACATGGTGTAAAAAATATCGACAATAGTAAGATGGGATAAAAAAACAAAAACACTGCGGTTAGTTTAGAAACGGTAACAGGGAATTTCAAGTTCCTTCCATCCCCTGTCTGGTCAACGAGTATTTCAACAGAGGCGATAACTATCCTGACACAGGGGGTTACCGAAGTGGTTTAATTGAACAGAACACTGATTTTCTCAAAAAGGAAATTGTCGCCACTTTGAAATCGATAGCAGTTAGAAATTATTGAACGGAGTGGAAAAAGGGTGGGGTTATTCAGGCCTGTGGTCTTCGCTTTTCAGGCTGTCGCAAAAAACACTATACTTCCCTTCGCCTGGCGCTCCGTCGTCGAGCCAAAGGCTTCTGCTCAAACCCGTTTTGGTTCCCCGGACAAAAAAATACCCCGACAAGCGGGGCATTGATTTTATGTATGGCGGAGAGGGAGGGATTCGAACCCTCGATACGCGTTAACGTATACACGCTTTCCAGGCGTGCTCCTTCAGCCACTCGGACACCTCTCCAGAATTGTTTCTCCAGCCTTTCGACCCGAAAAACAGCGCGCAAGGGTAAACCAGAACGACGGTGGGCGCAATGTGGGTGGGTGATTTTTGTGCAGATTTTTGATGATAAGTCAGGGTAATTTCAGGAGAAATTTTTCAGGGTGGTTCTCAAGGCGGGCGGGCTGCTGCCGATAGGTTTAGGAACCTGTCAGGCTTGGGATGAATCTACAGCAAAAAACCATTTGGGCTTATTTTTTCGATCATTTTCGTTAAATATGTGCAATGTTCGCCTCAAATGATCAAAAAAATGGGCTCAAAATAGCTTTCTCTCGCTACGATTCCCCAAGTCCGACTGACTCCTAACGTTCAATGCATGGACTGAAGATATCTCGTTATGAAATTTATTATTGGAGTGGTGCTGGTTATTGCTTGTGTGGCGGGAGGGTTTGTTCTCTCGCATGGCAATTTAATGGCGTTGTGGCAGCCGTTTGAGGTGCTGATTATCTGTGGCGCGGCTTTTGGGGCGTTTGTCATTGCCAATCCGGGCACGGTGATCAAGGGTGCATTGGGCTCCATCGGTCAATTACTGAAAGGCTCCAAACATAACAAAAAAAGCTACATGGAGTTGCTGGCGCTGATGTATGACCTGTTTACCAAGGCGCGTAAAGAGGGGTTGATGGCGTTGGAGGCCGATATTGATGAGCCTGAGAACAGCCCGATTTTCCAGAAATATCCACAGATCTTAAAAAATCACCATGCCCTGGATTTTATTGCTGATTATCTGCGCCTGATGGTGGGCGGCAATATGAATCCTTTTGAAATTGAAAATCTTATGGATGTGGAGCTGGAGACACACCACCATGAGGCGGAAAAAGTGCCCGCAGCGATTACGGCAGTATCGGATGCTTTGCCTGGTTTCGGCATTGTTGCGGCGGTGTTGGGTATCGTGATTACCATGGCTTCCATTGGTGGCCCGGTGGAAGAACTGGGCGCACATGTGGCCGCAGCATTGGTGGGTACCTTTTTGGGTATTTTGTTTGCCTATGGGTTTGTGGGACCGATGTCCACCAGTTTGTCGCATATGAACGAAGACGACAGCAAGGTGTTTGAGTGCATCAAAGTGTGTCTGCTGGCATCGTTGAATGGCTATGCGCCACAAATTGCGGTGGAGTTTGGGCGCAAGGCGCTTTATTCCCACAACCGTCCCGGTTTTCAGGAATTGGAAGACTTTGTTAAGGGCAAAGCTGAGTAAGTCCCACCGGCTTCTGACCGGGTAAAAATGCCATGGAAAACCAGACCATCATCGTCAAAAAGATCAAAAAGGGCGGGCACGGCCATCATGGCGGTGCCTGGAAAGTGGCCTTTGCTGATTTTGCCGTGGCCATGATGGCGTTTTTTTTGTTGCTGTGGCTGATTGCTTCTACCACTAAGGAAGAGAAAGCGGGTCTTTCTGAGTATTTCAGTCCGCCCACACAAGGTTTGGCAGATGGTGCAGGGTCGAGCGCGGATCTTATTGATATGGGGGGTGGACAAAAAATCTCCCAGGGGGATGATTCCAAGGAAAATGCCATGAAGCCACGAGCCCCTACTCAGGACGAGATTCAGCAGGCAGCCATGGCGGAAAAAGAGCAGTTGGAATCGCTGATGGAGGAGCTGAAAAAGGCGATTGAAGCCAGTCAGGCACTTAAGCCTTTCAAGGATCAATTACTGCTGGACATCACCTCGGAAGGTTTGCGTATCCAGATTGTGGATAAGGAAAACCGACCCATGTTTGATAGCGGCAGTGCGGAACTCAAAAGTTACACCAAAGAAATTCTACACGAGCTGGCCAAAACCATTAATACCGTGCCCAATCGCATCAGCCTCACTGGTCATACCGATGCGACACGTTTTGTGAGTCGGAAAAAGAGAAATTATAGTAACTGGGAGTTGTCAGCAGATCGTGCCAATGCCTCCCGTCGCGAATTGATTGTTGGTGGCTTGGCGAGCGAAAAAATAGTCAAAGTGGTGGGGCTGGCTTCTATGGTGTTGTTTAACAAGGCTGAACCGCATCATCCCATTAATCGACGTATCGCTATTATTGTGATGAACAAGGCGGCCGAGAAGGCGCTGTTTGGTGAGGGAAGTCAAGTGTCTTCCGGGGCCGAGGGTGAACAGCTCATCAAAAGCAGCTCGGTTGAGCAGCCAAAACAGATTGCGGAGTCGATACCGGTAAATAAAACACCGGCAGCAAAACCCGCTGCACTGGCTTCCGTTGCCAGCGCTAAGCCTGCTCCTCAGAAAAAGACCAAACCTGCTTCCCCGGCAAAGCCTGAGCCTGCGGCGAAGGTCAGGCCAAAACCTGTGAAAAAAGCCAGACCTGAACCGAAAAAAACGAGCCACAAAGCGGATTTGCCTCCCCCCCAAAAGAGCGATCAACAGTTTATTAATATACCGTCGCCTATTACGCCGATTAACCCCATCCAGTTACCTTGATTTGAAGGCGGTCATGGGCTGACAGATCCTGTTATAATCACGCCCATGTCTGGAAATAGCATCGGAAAATTATTTACGGTTACCTCCTTCGGAGAAAGTCACGGCCCGGCTATTGGTTGTATTGTTGACGGCTGCCCGCCGGGGCTGGTATTGAGCGAAGCTGACTTGCAGGGGGATTTGGATCGACGTAAACCCGGTACTTCGCGTCACACCACCCAGCGTCGTGAGGCTGACGAGGTACAGATTCTTTCTGGTGTGTTTGAGGGTCAGACCACTGGCGCACCGATTGCGTTGATCATCCACAACACCAATCAGCGTTCTAAAGATTATTCCAGCATCATGGATCGCTTCCGGCCGGGTCATGCCGACTATACCTATCAGCAAAAATACGGTCTGCGTGATTATCGCGGTGGCGGGCGTTCTTCGGCGCGCGAGACCGCCATGCGTGTGGCCGCAGGGGGCATCGCCAAAAAATATCTGTTGGAAAAATGCGGGATAAGCATTCGCGGTTATCTCAAACAGCTCGGACCGGTTGTGGCCGAAACCCTGGACTGGGATGAAGTACGCAACAATCCGTTCTTTTGCCCCGATGCCAGCAAAATAAAAGCACTGGAAGATTACATGGATGCCCTGCGCAGGTCGGGTGATTCCATTGGGGCGCGCATTAATATAGTAGCCAGTGGCATGATGCCGGGATTGGGTGAGCCGATCTTCGACCGCCTTGATGCCGATATTGCCCATGCGATAATGAGCATTAATGCGGTGAAGGGTGTGGAAATCGGAGCTGGTTTTGGTTGTATTGAGCAAAAAGGCACTGAGCATCGTGATGAAATCACTCCGGAGGGGTTTCTCAGTAATCATGCTGGCGGTACGTTGGGAGGGATTTCCAGCGGCCAGGATATTTTGGTGAGCATGGCGCTTAAGCCGACCTCCAGTCTGCGCCTGCCGGGCAAGAGCGTGAATCTGCAAGGTGAGCCTGTCGAGATTATCACCAAAGGACGACATGACCCCTGTGTTGGCATTCGCGCTACACCCATTGCTGAAGCCATGCTGGCCATTGTGCTGATGGATCACTTGTTGCGTCATCGTGCGCAAAATGCCGACGTGGAGAGTGTTACCCCCGTTATTCCTGCCACCCCCTAGTTCTTGTTTCTGACTCCTGGCAACTGATCTTCATGCCCTACTGGCGTCTGTCCGGCTTTTACCTGTTTTATTTTGCACTGATAGGTGCATTGATTCCCTACTGGTCGCTATACCTTAAAGATCTCGGTTTTTCTGCGCAGGACATCGGCATACTGATGGCGGTGATGCTGGCCACCAAAATTGTTTCACCCAACGTATGGGGTTGGATTGCTGACCATACCGGCAAGCGCATGCTGATCGTGCGTGTGGGTTGTTTGCTGGCGGCGGTGGCTTTCTCCGGTGTATTTTTGGGGGATAGCTATTGGTGGTTAGTGCTGGTGATGTTGGTTTTCAGTTTTTTCTGGAATGCCACCCTGCCACAATTTGAAGTCACCACCTTTAATTATCTTGGTAAACAAAGTCATCGTTACAGCAGCATTCGTCTGTGGGGTTCTGTTGGTTTTATTGTTACCGTCATTGTGTTGGGGCCGGTGCTGGATCTGCAAGGTGTAGCGATTTTACCGGTGATTTTGATGATGTTGTTTGTGGGTATGTGGTTATCCAGCCTGCTGGTACCGGAGAAAGCCTCGCAGCATCTGTTATTGACCCACGAACCTCTGCTCAAGGTATTACGACGGCCGGAAGTATTGGCACTGTTGGTGGTGTGCTTTTTATTACAAGCCAGCCATGGGCCGTATTACACCTTTTACACTATTTATATGGAAGACCATGGCTACTCGCGTTCACTGATTGGTCAACTGTGGGCGCTGGGTGTGGTGGCCGAAGTGGGCGTGTTTCTGCTCATGCATCGCTGGGTACCACGCTTCGGGCTGCGCAATCTTTTGCTGGCAAGTCTGGGGCTGACGGCCTTGCGCTGGATGTTGATTGGGCAATTTCCCGAATTGATCGCAGTGATGGTTTTCGCGCAGGTTTTACATGCTGCCAGTTTTGGTATTTATCACGCCGTGGCCATTCAACTGGTTCACCGGTATTTTACCGGGCGTAATCAGGGGCGTGGACAGGCCTTGTACAGTAGTATCAGTTTTGGTGCAGGTGGTGCGGTAGGCAGTTTTGTCAGTGGACTGGGCTGGGATACTATCGGTCCCGCCAACGTCTATTGGGTAGCAGCATCGCTCGCACTGTTAGCATTTTTTGTTACTGCGGTGTGGATACGGCCTGCGCGCGAGGCATGAAGGTTGATTGGGCGCGTTTTAACCTGAAGCAAAAGATACAAGCGTATCTGCCAACTGATTTTTGATGTTCAGCACTTCATCGGTTGCATAGTCACTGAAGTGAGATGTACCCCAAACCACACCGGGCCAGCAGGCATCATTGTATTTTCGACCGATAATGTGAATGTGTAATTGTGGAATAATATTTCCAATGCTGGCGATGTTTATTTTGTCCGTAGAAAAATACTTTTCAGTAAATTGGGCGACAGCATTGATATGTTGCTGAATGCTTGATTGCTGATCGGGGTTCAGTTTATAAAATTCGGTCTCCTGAGTGGTGGGTACGAGAATAAACCATGGAAACAGGGCGTTTTTTGATAGCAGCAATTGGCAGTTATCAAATTCACCGAGTCGATAGCTGTCTGCTGCCAGGTGTTTGTCGATATGAAATGTCATCAGGCTGTACCGTTTTTTGTCAGTGGCTGATCGTACACTCTTTTTTCCTTTTCTCAAATTACCGACAATTAGCTGGCTGGAAGAAGGAGCATGCCTTGTGGTGAAGAACATCGGAAAACCGCATGCGCGGTTATAAGGAGGTACTTTACTATGAACAGGCTATTGAGGCACCGCTCGCCAGACGAAAGGGGCGAAAACAGATAGGTTGGCCTGCCAGTACATAATACCTGCTCTCTACTCTACCCCTGTTGCACTGTTTTCACTGCTTGGGCCTACTTCTCAGACAGCACCGTCAAAGCACGATGATACTTTTCAATTCTTATCAAATCTTTATCAGTGACCTTAGGGACATGCACGAAACAACTTCCGGATCTTGCATCTCATCTTCAGCCCGTCTTTGCCCGTTCTTCAATCACAAAACCTCAAAATAGAACGACTATTCCTACGGTTTTGCTCAATCAGAACGAACAAATACGAACTAAATCTGAGCGCCATATTCGGAACTTGTTTCATGCTCGTCCCTTATTAAGTCTCGTCAAATCCAAATTATCATTAATATCTTCAACTTTAACTTTTATCCACCTTTTTTATTCTTGAAAAGTCCCGTTAAATTTATGGATAGGCAAGGCTAAAGAGTGTAAGGGGCCGGACGATAACGAATTTGCTGGCGGTACCGCTTTGGGCTTCGGCCATCAATTTTCAAAACAGCTTTAAGGGGGCAGGTTTGTGGAAAAACAAGAATATGGTCGTGCGATTGGTTCGCACTTAGGAAAACCCATTTACGAATCTTTTAAAGATCAGGGCGTAACATATATTTTTGATCGGGTGGCGCAGTGCGATACAGAAGGCTGCCCGCTGGATCAGGTTAAACACGGTGAGCTGTTGGTGAACCCGGGTTTGATTTACAAACAAGCATCCTAATTTTATAAAACTAAATGCCAGTCACGAATGTTTTTTCGTGACTGGCAGCCGTTTTGTTAACCGGATTTTTCTTTGTGATCCACAGAAGGTTGCATCAGTTGATTTGCTTTTTCTTCGCTTAACCATTTCCAGGGTAACGGAATCAGTCCGGGTACCTGTCGGCAGTATTTTTCATAGGTTTTCCCGTAATGCTCAACCAGTTTGCGTTCTTCCATGCGGGAGCCAATCACAAAATAAATGCTGATCAGACTGTAAACAACCAGTTGAGCAAGGTGCAGGTCTTGCGTCCATAAAATAACCAGAAAAAAGAAATACCAGGGATGGCGCACAAACCGATGCAGGGTGGAAATCTGCAAGGAGTCCGGGTCGGTACTATCCGTGTGTCGGTTACGCCACTGGGTGATCCCCAGAAATACCCCGTTGTCGTAGGATTTTAGTGACCAGATAAAACCCAGTATGGCCGCAATGGTTAATCCTTTCATTAACCAGCCTGTCAGCCCCGGCCATTGCCAAATCAGCGGCCCCGGGTTTTGGTACATGAGCCAGAGCAGGGGAATAAGCAGGATTACCGCGAGAACGTTATAGGCAAGCCGATAGGCTGGCATTAACTCGGGCCATTGATGCTGTACCCAGCGCTTGAACCATAATGATGCCAGCAGGGAATGGACCACAAAATAGGCGGTGAAGCTGACCCCCAGAGGAACCAGGGACCACAGGATGTCGTTGTTTGTCATAAGTGAGAGTATTTGATTTTTGTTAGCAATAGTCGATACTTGGCGTGGCTGCCGATTTAAAATGATAAACAGCAGTATACAAACAACAGCACAAAGGTGGATACCATGCGTCGAATGAAAACAATTTTTTTGGTGGGTTTTTTGGGAATGTTTGCTGTTGCACCGGCATCAGCAGACTGGTTTTTTGGAGCAAAAACCGGACCGATGTTGATTGATCTGGGTGGTTTTAGCGATACGACGAATACCGGCGTTGTTGTGGGTTATGAAATAGGTGTTGTGGTGGCAGATTTGGCATTGGAAGGTGAAATTACTACCACCACAAGTGACGGGAAATTTGCTGGCGACAAAGTAGAAGTCGATACACAGGCGTTATACTTGGCTTTTCGTACGGGTGGGCCGATCTATTTCAAGGCCAAAGGTGGTTTGGTGAATGAAGAAGTCACTATTGGTTCCAGGTCTGAAACAGATAGCGGGGCTTCTTATGGTATTGGTCTGGGCTTTGGTATCGGTATTGCGCAGCTGGAGCTGGAGCTGACAGCGATTGAGTCCGACATTGCATTTCTCAGTGTGGGCGTGCAATTTTAGTGAGTGAATATTTTGCTGTGAAAAAGGCCTCGTATCCCGGGGCCTTTTTTGTGGGTTAAATTTGTGACTGTAATGTATTGATCATCGCACTTGCTGCATTCGATAGCGTGCGTGCCTGATGTCGTACAATTCCCAATTGACGTGCCAATTTTATCCCGTATATTTTTAATGCAAGCAGTTCTTCGTTCAGCATGCTGCGTGGCAGCACTGACCAGCCCAGTCCCACTCCCACCATCATTTTGATGGTCTCAAGATAATTGGTGGTCATGCTCGCACCGAGTTTCCCACCGACTTTGGTGACACTGCGTTCCAGCAGTTGCCGGGTGTAAGTACCCGCTGAGGGTAAAATTGCCGGATGTTCTGCAAGCTGTTGAAAACTGAGTCTGGACTTTTTAGCCAGAGGGTGTTCGTGAGCAACGACAATGTCCAGCGGGTCCGGCCAGATGAGTTTACTGTACAGGTCCGCCAGCGGTTCCAGTGGCAGGGTGACAATGCCTAGCTCAAGGTCACCCATTTGCACTGCGCGGCAGGCAGCCTCCGAATCCATGAATTGCAGATCCAGCACCACCTCGGGATAAGTTTTGCTGAATTGCCGTAACACTGGCGGCAGTCGATGCAGGCCGATGTGATGACTGGTGCCGATGCTGAGTCGCCCTGCGACGCTGCCAGTGAGGTTGGAAATCAGCCGTCGGCTGTCTTCTATTTCACTCAGGATGGTTCTGGCGCGTGGCAGGAATTCACGACCAGCCTCGGTCAGGCTAATGCGACGGGCGATACGGTCAAACAGCGCCGAGCCTAGTTCTGTTTCTAAAGCAGCGATCCGTTTGCTGATCGCTGGTTGGGTAAGATAAAGCTGCTCGGCGGCAAGTGAAAATGATTTCAGCTCCGCAGCAACGATGAAAGTTTGCAAATTGACGGTGTCCATGGAGACAGTTTTATGTATTCCTATGTGGAATGCAAATCACTAAAAAATAGAATTGTTGTTATTTTTCGGCTGGGCTAGAATTCTCTCCAACAGATTGAATATAGAAGCGAAACGGGAAGAACGGAGGAAGGGGCAATGGCTGGCAAAACTCTTTACGACAAATTGTGGGACGCCCACGTAGTGCGCAGACAGGAAGACGGCACCTGCCTTCTTTATATAGACCGACATCTGGTGCATGAAGTGACCTCTCCGCAGGCCTTTGAAGGATTGCGTTTGGCTGGTCGTAAACCGTGGCGGGTGGAGGCCAATCTCGCCACGCCGGATCATAACGTACCCACTACGCCGCCGGAAAATGGCGGGAGGGCGCAGGGCATCACTGATCCTGTGGCGCGTTTACAAGTGGAAACACTGGATAATAATTGTGATGAGTTCGGTATTACTGAATTCAAAATGGATGACATCCGCCAGGGCATTGTGCATGTCATCAGTCCCGAACAGGGTGCCACGTTACCGGGTATGACATTGGTGTGTGGTGATTCACATACTTCCACTCACGGTGCGTTAGGTGCGTTGGCTCACGGCATTGGTACTTCCGAGGTAGAACATGTATTGGCGACGCAATGTTTGATTCAGCGCAAGTCGAAAAACATGTTGGTGAGTATTGATGGCGCAATAGGTCCGGGTGTAACCGCCAAAGACATCGTGCTGGCCATTATCGGTGAAATCGGTACGGCGGGCGGCACAGGTTATGCCATTGAGTTTGGTGGCGAAGGCATTCGTGATCTTTCCATTGAAGGTCGCATGACGGTGTGCAACATGGCCATTGAAGGTGGCGCGCGCGCGGGTATGGTGGCGGTGGATCAAAAGACTATCGATTATGTGAAGGGCCGCCCCTATGCACCGACAGAGGAACAATGGGACGCTGCGGTGGCTGCATGGCGTGAATTACACTCGGATGATGATGCACAGTTTGATCACACCGTCCGTATTAACGGTGCCGATATTCAGCCGCAAGTCACCTGGGGAACTTCACCGGAAATGGTTGTGCCTGTAGATGGTTGCGTACCTGATCCGGCACAACAAAATGATGCAGTAAAAGCGGATGGTATGCGTGCTGCGCTGGCTTATATGGGGCTGGAGGCCAATATACCGATTAATACAATCAGCATTGACAAGGCTTTCATTGGTTCCTGTACCAATTCGCGTATCGAAGACTTGCGTGCGGCAGCGGTCGTGGCCAAAGGGCGAAAGGTGGCGGATAACGTGAAGTTGGCGATGGTGGTGCCGGGGTCCGGTTTGGTGAAAGCGCAAGCCGAAAAAGAAGGGCTCGATAAAATTTTTATCGAAGCCGGTTTTGAATGGCGAGAGCCCGGTTGCTCCATGTGTCTGGCTATGAATGCCGACAAACTGGAGCCGGGTGAACGTTGTGCTTCCACCTCGAATCGTAACTTCGAGGGACGACAGGGGCAGGGAGGGCGCACTCATCTGGTGAGTCCGGCTATGGCAGCAGCAGCGGCAGTGGCGGGTCACTTTGTTGACGTAAGAGAAATAGGGGAATAACAGCATGGAAAAATTTGAAAAAATGACAGGCTTGGTGGCCCCGATGGATCGTTCCAATGTGGACACCGATGCCATTATTCCCAAACAGTTTTTGAAATCCATCAAGCGTTCGGGTTTCGGCCCCAACCTGTTCGACGAGTGGCGCTATCTTGATCACGGTGAGCCAGGTATGGATAACAGCGTTCGACCACTGAACCCGGACTTCGTGCTCAATCAGCCACGTTATCAGGGGGCGAGCATTCTGTTGGCCCGCGAAAATTTCGGTTGTGGCTCATCGCGTGAGCACGCGCCCTGGGCGTTGCTTGATTATGGCTTTCGCGTCATTATCGCGCCCAGTTACGCGGATATCTTTTTCAACAACTGTTTCAAGAACGGTATCCTGCCCATTGTGCTTGATGCACAGGTGGTGGATGGGTTATTTCAGGCCGTAGCGGCTAACGAGAGCTATGCATTAAGCGTTGATCTTGAAGCGCAGACAGTCATCACGCCAGATGGCAAGAGCATTGCCTTTGATGTGGAAGAGTTTCGTCAACATTGTTTGTTGAATGGGTTGGATGATATTGGTCTCACTTTGCAGCATGTGGATGACATTCGTGTTTATGAAACACGGCGCAAACAGGAAGCGCCGTGGTTGTTTTGAATAAAAAAATTCCAACGCAGAGGCGCAAAAACGCAAAGAAAATATGTTAAATAACAAACTTTGCGTTCTTCGCGCCTCCGCGTCTTTGCGT
>Ga0256830_1002820_pt1 | contig 11193 bp, 6 predicted proteins | sample 128326metaG_FD_190537 | JGI IMG/M metagenome (GOLD analysis project Ga0256830, IMG submission 190537) | Hydrothermal vent microbial communities from Lau Basin, Pacific Ocean - 128-326 | ecosystem: Environmental > Aquatic > Marine > Hydrothermal vents | place: Pacific Ocean: Lau Basin | collected...
TGAAGCTCAATGACATTGATACGATAGAAAAGGTCCTGACGAAACTTCCCCTCCTTGACTAGCTGGGCAAGATCTTTATGGGTGGCACTCAGTACTCTTACATCGGTTTTGATTTCCTGCTGTGCCCCGATGGGGCGAACAGCCTTCTCCTGAATTGCTCGTAGAAGTTTTACCTGCATATTCAATGGTAGATCGGCAACTTCATCAAGAAAGAGCGTGCCGCCATCGGCGGCCTGGAAGAGCCCCTCTTTTTTGCTGGAGGCACCAGTGAAGCTCCCTTTTATATGGCCAAAAAACTCACTCTCCATAAGCGCATCGGGTATTGCCCCACAGTTAACTGCAATAAAGAGTTTATCAGCACGCGCTCCCTGTTCGTGGATCATGCGTGCCGCTAGCTCCTTTCCTGTTCCCGATTCACCACTAATATGAACGGGTGCCTGGCTTCTTGCTAATTTGCTAATGATGGTTCGAGTGTCACATATTGGACGCGACTCCCCCAGTAGCGTGAGCGCTGCTTCCTGTTTTTCATTTTGCTGCCTGGGGCTGAGCTTTAGAGCTGTCGTCACAAGCGTTCGTAGCATCGTGAGATCAACAGGCTTGGAGACAAAATCAAATGCGCCCGCTTTGAGGGCTATCACCGCAGACTCCATATTTCCATGGGCCGTGATGACGGCTGACGGGATAGAAGGATAGCGCTTCTGAATGTGTTGAACGAGGTCGATGCCATTACCATCAGGAAGTTTCATATCGGTTAGACAGAGATCGATATCTGGGTGTTGCAGAAGCACCGCTTTCGCTGCAGTGATTGAGGGTGCGGTATAGCAATCGACCCCCATCCGCAGTAGCGTCAGTTCTAATAACTCGCAGATATCGGGTTCATCATCGACTACAAGGGCCGTGGGCTGGTTCATATTAAATTACCTGTCGTCTTCTTGGGTCAGCAAAGGTGATGCGGAAACAACTACCGCCACCAGAAATAGGAATATAGTTAAGGCGTGCCTGGTTAGATTCACATAGCTCTCGAGAGATGTATAGCCCAAGCCCACTACCATTAGATTCTGTAGTGAAAAATGGCTCGAAAATATGCTCAGCAAGCGCAGGCTCGACCCCTTTGCCATTATCAATAACCTCAAGATAAGGGGAGCCGGATTCGTTAGATATGCCACCCTGAAGCCATAGTTGAGGGGTGCTGTTCTGATCACCATGGCGTAGTCCATTCTGGCAGAGGTTCAATAAAACCTGATGTAGTTGGCTATCATCAAACCGGATGATATCGATCTCTGCTGATAAACAGAGATGTACTTGAGAGCGGAGCACACCTTCATTAAGAGATAACTCGTCGATGAAAGAAGCTAACCACAGAGAGATCTCAATCTCCTGTGGATTAGATCGGTCACGGCGATTAAGCTGCATGACATTTTCAATAATCGTGTTGACCCGCTGGCTATGGTTCTGAATGATTTCAGTGAGCCTCGCCTCGCTCCTGTCAAGCCGTGGTGATTCTGCTAGTAGCTGTCCTGCATGGCTGATTGCTCCGAGTGGATTGCGAATTTCGTGTGCGATGCTGGCCGTTAGTCTGCCGAGGGACGCCAGTTTTAACTGCTGTGCTTGCTGTGCGATAGCAGCCATATCTTCGAGGAAAATAAGCGTGCCCGAGTCGCTCTCCATCCCCAGGTGTGCAAAGCGCGGCATAATACTCGGGGTAGCTTCAGATGATTTAAATGGTAGCGGCTCATCATCAGGTTGAGCCCACCAGTGCTCAACCTGTTGTATCAGGGGTTGCGGTAATTCATTGACTGTATCGCTGTTCGATAATTCTGTTGAACCTAAAAGATTACGTGCGGAAGCATTGATAAGGTGGATCTTCTTATAGCGATCAATTACCACTATTCCTGTCTGCATACGTTGAATGATGTATTCCGTTAATTGTGCCATGTTGGCGAGATCTACGCCGCGCTTTGCGGCAAGCGCTTCACTCTCATGTAGTCTCCTCGCCAGCGCCTGGGCAAGGATAGCGGTGGCGAAAAAACTAGCGCCAAGCAGCCCTGCCTGGGTGTAGCTTGATTCCAGTGCAGGCTGGCTCCAGGAGGAGAGAATCTGCTCTGATAGCACGGTAAGCGTGGCAACCGAGGCAAAAAAGATGGAAGACCTCCCGACAATCAGAAGGCTACCCCCGGCAACTGCAATCACTAGTAATATCCCCATGCCGCTTGCTATACCGCCACTGGCATGCATTAACAGCGTAATGATAATAATGTCGAGCAGTACATGTGAATAGACCTGTGGCTCAAAGTTAGGCGCCTGTCGCCTGATCGTAATTAAATTTAACAGGCTGGTTATCAGATAAATAATACTGGTAACGTAGAACAAGATGAAATTTGTAGAACCCAGCGGCGGAGGTAGTGCACTTGAGTAGCAGAGTATGGTTGCGAGCCCTGCTAGCGTGATTCTATATAGATTTAGCAGGCGCAGAGAAGCCCACATTTTAATATTTGATAAGGGCTTATGTGAGCTGTTATTTGACATGAAGCTGTTGTTCGAGAGGGGCTAGTTTACTGTTGTGATGACATGTTGCAGATTTCTGGTCATATATCGCATCAAGATATTTTATTGCGGAGTTGTTGGGGTTGGGCCATTCATCGAATGATTTTTTGAGTAATTCAACCGCATGTTCAATGTTGCGCTTTTTTTTCTGGTGAATTGCCGACAGCAGGTAGTAGTTTGACATGAGGATTTTATTAGGCTCTTTTTTCAGTTGAACCTCGGTTCTTTTGAGTAGCGTATCAATATCCCCTAGCGCTGCTGGTGGCGTACTATTAAGAGCAAGTAGAGAGTCTATGAGCATTATTTTTCCTCTGGGGGATTGTGAGGATTTCTCAATAAAATATTTTGCTGCTTCCTGCATGGCCGGGTAGTTTAAATATAAAGAGACAAAGACTGGAATAGCATTGGTTATAAGCTCGTTGGTGCGGTGCTGGGTCCATTTGTCGGCGGCCTGGGGCTGAGATGCAATGTTTAATAAATAATCGATCACGGCAAGATTATTAAAAGTGTAATGGCTTGTCTGGGGTGGCAAGTCAGGTTTGACCGTGTAGTAAATGCCATTAAACTCTGTTCCATAGCCTAAGTCGGGTTTGGCGGTAAATATTATGTTCTTCTGCTCTGTTCGAAGGTATTCCTGAAGAATTTCCACTCGCTTCTCTTTTTTTAATATAGTGGGGGGGAACAGGCGGTTAGCGTAGATAAGGCCGTTAATGTTTCTGAGCGTTATATCTGGTCTCATCCCCTCGACCAGATGAAAGTAGGCCAGGGGGGCTGCTGTGGTATCTGTATCTGTAAATACAACGCTGTTCTTTTCGATAGATGCGAATAAAATATCAGCATACTGCTTTGTCCACTGTTCATAGTGTCTGAAGTTCTTATTCGCATGCAGAATGAGGACTAGCAGGACCAGCAGAACTGGAATTGAAAATTTCAGGACGACCGTTGATGAGAGTGGTCTGGGTAAAGTTTTTTCACAGAGATTACCAAGCGTAATGATCCCAGCGGCGAGCCAGATCGTCATAATGCAATAACTAGGGATAAAATAAACTTTCATTACATCTCTTTTGATTTCAGTGAAGTCGAAATTTAATTGCCAGATGAGCAGGTAGCTGGAGGTGACAAAACCAACCAGCAGAGCTGCCGATATTCGATGACCGATTTTTTTCCATTGAGATATAAGCCCGACCAGGGCGAGTATTCCGCCGAGAAGCGAAAACTGCTGAAGCGCTTCTTTGAAAAAATAGCCGGCAAAATTTATTTTATCGCCCAGCCCGGCAGATAAACTGTTGTCGACCGTGCTATAACCTTTTCGAGAAAGATAGAACCACAGATCATTCAAATTGTTGATCGGACCCATGACTGCGTATTCGGGTGGGGGGGGCGTGTAGAGATACATCCATAGATACGGTGCCAGGCCAGCTAGGAAACAGATAAGGACGGTGAGAAACTGAGCTGCGATCACTTTGAGTAATGGCCATGCAATAATTAAATAGCAAGGAGAAACAAGAAGCATCAACGGCCAGTGGTTAGTGAGGCTGAGTCCATAAAAGAAAGAGATTAAGGCTATTTTTATGCGGATTCTGTTTTTTACACCAGAAGTAGCTTTGATGTGGTAATCAACGGCATCGAGTAGCAGTAGTAGTATCAATAGAAAGAGAAATGCGTTAAGTGTATAGACTTCAGCAATAATCGCCTGTGACCAGTAGGTTGAAGACCAGGCTAAGACCAGAGCTGCTGTATATGCTGCAGTCCGTGAGTGTAAGAGCTTTATAATAATCAATGAGATTAACACACAGCCTAGCGCACCAAAAAAGCCACTCACTGCATGTATACGCGAAGCGACTGACCCAACTGGCACTTGCGAAAACAGATGGCCAATCAGGGTGTGAAGCGGATATCCCGGTGGATGTGCAATGCCGAGAAAGTAGCTTGACATGATGAACAGGCCGTCATCTTCCAGCACAACAGTTTTAGGCATGCTGATTAAATAACTTGCGAAAATAAGGGCGAAAAGTAGCCACAGCCTCCACCCTTCACTGGCAATGATCTGCCCCAGGGGTAGATATTCATTATGGGCATTGGCGGTTATTTTCTTATCCATATGTGTGGTGGCTAAACAGAATTCATTATTCGGTGATGTCAGTTTTATTATTGCTACCCTCAAGAATAGAAGCGCTTAACGCAGTGAACTCAGACTCTTTTCCCTGTGATCGATAGACTCTATGGAGTTCACCAAAGGCGATATTTCTTGTTGGATGGGGCCAGATGTCGATGGCTCTGAGGAGATTCTCTTTTGCCTTTTCTATTTTCTGCTGGGTGAGCTGCTGCTTTCCGAGTAGCGCGTAGTAAAGGCTTCTCTCCTGTTTGTCTGCGTTGATAAGTTGTTTAGATGCGCTTTCAAGTAGGCTGCTAATACTGCCAAACTCATGCGGCCTGTTGTATCCAAGCAGAGAATAGACAAGAATGAGTTTCCCCTTTAGCGTCTGAGTTGTGATATCTATCCAGCCCCTGGATAGTTCAGCGGGTATCGCCTTTTTAATGTGCAGGCTGACAAATAGAGGTATGGCATTATGAAGAAGTTCTTTATGTCTCAGGTTTTCCCAGGGTGTTTCAGGTGTAGCAGAATTGGCCAGGTCGATTAGATACTGAACTGTTTGTGCGCTATCGGCCTGAAATATACGTTGGCCTCGTGTGAGGTCAAACGAAACCCTGTATGTCAGACCGTTATAGATCTCGCCATGGCTTAGGTCTGGCTCAGAAGTGAATTCAATATTACTACTGGAGGCGCCTAAAAAGTTTTCGATGACAGTTTCTCTTTCTTCGCTATTAACGCTTTTGGGTGAAACAATTCGGTTGCTATATAGCAGTCCATTGCTATTCATTAGTGTGAGGTCTGGTCGCCGTTTTTCTACGTGGTGGAAATAGCCAATAACGCCGGTAGTAGAGTCAGAGTCGGTAAAAAAATAGGTGTTTTTCTCAACTGAAGAGAACAGTGCATTAGCGTACTGGGCGCTCCAGTTGTCGTTGTGTCTGAAGTTTTTATTAAAATTTATGATGAGTACACTACCTGATGCGAGAAGTAATATTGCATATGTAATTGTTTTATTGTTAGGGTGCTTTAACAGGCGAGGAGCTGTTTTTAGAGTGGATGCAATCCCCACTGCAGACCAGATGGCAATGATGCTAAATGCCGGTAGCAGGTAGACCCTGAAGAAAGAGCGATGAAGCTCATCAAAATCGAAATTCAGCAGAATGATGAGTAGTAAGCTAGAGGCGATAAAGCCAGCTAGTAACGCAAGCGAAGCGCCTTTTCCAATGGTTTTCCACTGAGTAATAAACCCGATAACAGCAAATAGTGAGCCGACAGGGAAGAGTTGCCTGATAGCTTCGCTGGCGAAAAATTTTGCAAATAAAATTTTATCGGCAACTCCTGCTGTAATGCTGCTGTCGACATTGCTATAGATCTGGCGTGAAATGTAGAACCAGAGGTCAGTAAGGTTATTGATCGGCCCCATGAATGTATATGCTGGCGGAGGTGGTGTGTAAAGGTACATCCACAGGTAGGGGGTTAGCCCTGCTAACAGGCAGACGGTAACTGAGGCGAAGCGGCTAGCGATCTCCCGTCGTAGTGGCCATGCAATGATGAGGAAACAGGTAGTCCCAAGGAGCATGAGTGGCCAGTGGTTCGTCAGGCTTAGCCCATAAATAAATGCGATGGCTGCTATTCTTATGGAGAGGCTTTTTCTGAAAACTGCGCTCTCGTCCGCGCAGTTTCGGTGATACTCAACTGCCTCCAGTAGTAGTAGCAATATTAACAGGAAGAAAAATGAGTTCAGGGTGTAGACCTCCGCTATGATCGACTGTGACCAGTACACGGGAGACCATGCAAGCATCAGTGCCGCTGCATAAGCAGCGGTGCGTGAGTGCAGTAGTTGTAACGAGATAAGGGCGACCAGGATGCAGCCTAGTGCACCAAAAAAGCCACTCATTGCATGTACACGCGAAGCGACAGAGCCAATAGGTACTTGCGTAAACAGATGGCCAATCAGGGTGTGAAGCGGATATCCCGGCGGATGTGCAATGCCGAGAAAGTAGCTTGACATGATGAACAGACCGTCATCTTCCAGCATGACTGTTTTGGGCATGCTGATTAAATAACTAACAAAAATGAGGGCGAAAAGTAGCCACAGCCGCCACCCCTCACTGGCAATAGCCTGTGCAAGTGGGCGATAGCCTGAACAGGAGCTGGGGCTTATTTTTTCTTCCATGTGAAATTAGTTGTCATCGCATAATTCCATACCGCACCGATTGCGGCACCGGAGATTCCGGCAATTGCCCATGGCACATTGTATTCATAGAGTGATGCGGCAATTTCAATATTAATAGCCGCCCCCAGGCTACAGGCGATATAGAAGCTTAGCAGTCCCGAGAATAATTTTTTTCCACGCAGGCGGCGGTCGCGAAAAGTTAGACTGTTATTGAGTAAGAAGTTGGTGGTCATTGCAACGATAGTCGCGGCTGCCTGCGAAAGCCAGAACGCCTCCTGCTGGGTGTTAAAAAAGAAATTAAGTGTTGCCATGTGAACCACAACACCGGTCAGTCCAACTGCTGTGAACATAAAAAACCGTAATGGAATCTGGCGTCCGGTTAATTTATCGATAATCAATGAGAAAAATTCGAGTACGACCAGACTGTCGAGTTTGCTCTCGCCATATGCGCGTGCACGCATGGTGTAGGGGAGTTCGCTAACCTTTATCGAATCAGCGGCGGTGACTAGCATATCGAGCAGAATCTTGAACCCCTGCCCTGAAAGTTTCTCAAAAGTGGGTTCAAGCGAGGCGCGTTTAAACATAAAAAAGCCACTCATCGGATCACTAACAGTGACATTTAATATTCGGTGCGCGACTGCTGAGGCAGCTTTACTGATTTTGACGCGCATCGGAGGTAGTTGCCCAGTGCTACCCTCTGCGATGTAGCGGCTGCCATTGATAAGATCAGCATCACCATTTTTAAGTCCCTGCAACATTTGCTTGAGCAGCTGTTCATCATGCTGACCATCGGCATCCATGACCGCGATATAGGGTGAGGCTGAGGCGAGGAAGCCCTCAATACAGGCGGATGAGAGCCCACGACGTCCAAGGCGTTGAATGCAGCGGACATGTGCGTTCTTCTGTGCCATGCTTCGGGCTAGAGGCGATGTGCCGTCGGGGGAGTTGTCATCCACGATAATGAGCTCCCAGTTGACACCCTTTAGCGCGATTGTCAGGTCATTAACCAGGCGCTCAATGTTGTCGCTCTCATTATAAGTTGGTACAACAATGGTAAGTTCCGCTGGCAATGATGATCCCTCTAAATATTTTCACCCTGATTTAGCTATCGTCAGGCGGGAAGTTTTGTTTAATTTCCAGTTGGTTGACAGTTTCTTGACGTTTTTTTAATGCTAAAGCTGACAACCCAGAACGGCATAAGTGTGTAAAGAGCTGGTCTCTGTTATTGAGTGTATTGAACCGATGAATAGCACCCTGATTTACCTGGTCTCTCAGTCGCCACGTCGGCGGGAGCTGCTGTGGCAGCTGGGTATCGAGCATGAAGTGGTCGTGACAGAGATCGATGAAGCGCCTCATGCGAATGAGTTGCCGGAGCACTATGTGACCCGTATGGCGCTAGAAAAGGCGCGTGCTGGGCGGGCAGGCTTAGCTGTTGTCGATAAACCACTGCTGGGTGCTGATACCTCGGTGGTGGTGGATGGTGAGATATTGGGCAAACCGAACGACGAGGCGGATGCCCGGCAAATGTTGCACCGTCTCGCGGGGCGCACGCACCGAGTGATCAGCGGGGTGGCGCTGGTGGATCGCAACAGCGAAGCGAGTCGCCTTAGCGTAAGCCGTGTCACCTTTCGGGCTATTAGCGATGAAGAGGCGGCCGGCTACTGGCGCAGCGGCGAGCCGCGGGATAAGGCGGGCGGTTACGGGATTCAGGGGCTGGGTGCGCTCTTTATCGAACGCCTTGATGGGAGTTATTCGGGTGTGATGGGGTTGCCACTGTTTGAAACGGCGGCCCTGTTGCACGATTTTGGGGTTCAACTCCCCGTTTTCAATGCCAATCATGCTGAATAGCGCCGTATCCTGCTCTTTGATCCTGTTTATTGCCCCTAAAACGGGTAGACTCTGTCGGCTACATAGACTATAGAAAGCTGCCGGAATGGATAATGAGCCATGAGTGATGAAATACTGGTAAACGTGACACCGCAGGAGACGCGTGTGGCGGTGGTGGAGAATGGCCTGTTGCAGGAGGTCTACATCGAGCGCACCTGTAAACGCGGTCTGGTGGGGAACATTTACCAGGGCAAGGTGAGTCGAGTATTGCCGGGGATGCAGGCAGCTTTTATCGATATCGGGCTGGAGCGCACAGCCTTTCTGCATGTCTCCGATATCCAGCTGCCCGAAGGGCTCATCAGTGAGAGTGATCATGAAAACGGTGGGGCGAAACCTGAGGTGGCGATCGAGTCGCTACTGCATGATGGTCAGAAGGTGATGGTGCAGGTCTTTAAGGACCCGCTGGGTTCAAAAGGGGCGCGCTTGACGATGCAGATCAGCATGCCGTCACGTTACCTTGTCTTTATGCCTGCGATGAAACATATCGGTATCTCACAAAGAATAGAAGATGAGGCAGAGCGGCAGCGCCTGCGCGCCATACTCGAGGCGGGTATGGGGGATGAAGGGGGCGGCTTCATTGCACGCACCGCAGCAGAAGGGGTGGATGAGGCCGAAATTCTGGAGGATATGGGGTTTCTGCGTAAGCTGTGGGCCTCCGTTGAGCGCCCTGAACAGATGGCAAAGCCGCAGGATACGATGGTCCTCTACGAAGATCTGCCGCTGGTGCTGCGGATGTTGCGTGACTTTCCAGTAGAACAGATCGACAAGATCCGGATCGATTCGCGCGAGGCGTACCAGCGGGCGCTGGAGTTTGTGACGCAGCTGATTCCCGAGCTGGCGCCACGTACGGAACATTACCCCGGTGAGCGGCCGATATTTGATCTCTATTCTGTTGAAGATGAGATTCAGAAGGCGCTGGAGCGAACGGTACAGCTCAAGTCGGGTGGCCATCTCTGCATCGATCAGACCGAGGCGATGACCACCATTGATGTGAATACCGGCGCTTTTGTTGGCCACCGCAATCTTGAAGAGACCATCTTTAAAACCAACCTTGAGGCGGCGCAGGCGATTGCACGCCAGCTAAAACTGCGAAACCTCGGTGGCATCATCATCATCGATTTTATCGATATGGGCGAAGAGGAGCATAAAAGGCAGGTGTTGAAGGCGCTTGAGAAAGGGCTGGAGAGTGACCGTGCGCGGAATTTTATCTGTGATGTATCACCACTAGGGCTGGTCGAGATGACACGCAAGCGTACGCGGGAGAGTCTTGGGCAGATATTATGCGAGCCCTGTTCGGTCTGTAACGGAACAGGCTCGACAAAAACACGGGAGACGGTCTGTTACGAGATTTTTCGTGAACTGATGCGTGAAGCGCGTCAATTCGATGCTACCAAGTTCCTGGTGCTCGCCTCACAGGAGGTGGTTGACCTGCTCCTTGATGAGGAGTCTACCAGTATCGCTGAGCTGGAAGAGTTTATTGGTAAGCCGATTCAGTTACAGGTAGAGACGCTCTACACTCAGGAACAGTTTGACGTCGTGTTGATGTAATTTACCCTGGTTAATCGCATGTTCCATTTTCGAGTAACCTTAGTTTACAGAGCAGATAGCACGTGATTCGAGCTACCTTAAGCAGGTGCTGGATGCTGGTTGCGGTCAGCATCATTGTAGTGGCGCTGTTGATTAGCAGCGCGCGTCTGCTGCTGCCTTACCTTGATACATATCATCAACAGGTCGAAGCGATGATTAGCGATGCCGTGGGTGCCACGGTTGAAGTGAGCTCAATGGAGGCGGCGTGGCACGGCGCAGGCCCGCTCCTGAAGTTGCGCGGTGTGCGCGTACTCAATGATGGTGGTTCAGAGCTGCTCAATTTTGATCATGGCAGTATCGGGCTTAACCTGTTGCAGAGTATTCGTTATCGCTCGCTGCAGATTGGCAACCTGGTTGTGTCGGGCGTCAAACTGATTATCACACGAGATGAGGCTGGCAAGATCAGTGTGGCCGGCCTTGAGGCCGGGGCAGCAGGGACAGGTGATAACGGTGATGAGGCGCTGGCGCAACGTCAGGCAGACAATCAGCAGGCGCTATTACACTGGCTGCTCATCCAGCCGCGTATGGCAATTGAGTCGAGTGAGGTGACATGGCGTGACCTGAAACAGGGTGGGCGCGAGCTGCACTTTTCAAACATAGCATTTAAGCTGAGAAATCAGGGTAATCGTCATCAGCTTGATGGTGCTGCAGAGTTGCCGACCCATCTTGGGCGCACGTTTTCATTTGCAATCGATATCAACGGCGATCTACAGGCGCAGCAAGAGTGGCGCGTGCAGGGTTATATCGAAGGGGCGGGGCTACAGCTGGCACCATGGCTCGAAGAGCAGGCGCCCGCCGGGGTGCGGGTGGATAAGGGGCTGGTAGAGACACGTCTCTGGTTTGAGTGGCGGGATGCAGCGCTGCAGCGGGTTGAAGGTGATTTTTCACTGCAACAGCTATTGTTAAC
>Ga0256830_1002821_pt1 | contig 11188 bp, 8 predicted proteins | sample 128326metaG_FD_190537 | JGI IMG/M metagenome (GOLD analysis project Ga0256830, IMG submission 190537) | Hydrothermal vent microbial communities from Lau Basin, Pacific Ocean - 128-326 | ecosystem: Environmental > Aquatic > Marine > Hydrothermal vents | place: Pacific Ocean: Lau Basin | collected...
TACAGGCTGCCGGGCGGAAGTCAGACGACGGGCCTGAGGCACCCCGATATGTTCATGTAATACGAGCGCCTGGGACGGCGTCACCCATGTCACATAATCCTTCCGGCTGATCGCCTGCATAAGCCGTGCAATCCTGCTCCACTCTCCTTCCTCATGTTTCTCCGGCTCTTCATGAAACCGGCCGGGCCGATAGTCGAAGATCTCGGCATCGTTTGCATACACTGGAATCAGCCCAGGCCCTGATGAATACCGCAGCTGGAGATATTCCAGGTACTCGTCCAGCCGTATATCACCGTGAGCATAGCGCTGAAACTTCTGAAACAGGATCGAGTCGGTCCACAAAACCGGCAGCTCCCTGCCTTCTCCATCAGCAGCGCGGGAGGGAAGCTCACTGTCCTCCTCCAGGCCCAGCGCGAGACGGATATTATCCCTGTCCATGATCATTCCGGAATATCCAGAATCAGAATAAATGCCAATCATTCCCGAGGAAAAAGCCATTTCATTCACCAGGGCAAGCCTCGGCCGCAGGCCGAGGATACGCTCGTACTCGTCTATTCCAAGCCGCTGATTCCAGAAATTGACCTCTCGCGGCACAAGGGGACCAATCATCTGCACGTAGCCACTTCCAATCAATTCGCACTTGCCTGTTGCCAACAAGTGGCGAAAACGTTCCGTCCATTCGGGCGCCAGCGCCGTGATCTGATCTAAGGTCCAGCCACTCATCTCCACACCCAGGACAATGTCCTCGTTCTCGATCAAATCCAGCAGAGGCATGTAGCAGCATCGGATCACCTCCGGACGCTGTGCCTCCTCAATGGAGGAATAAGCGAGATTCAGGTGAAAAAGGGCAAATGCGTGGTTCATGTCTGTCCTGACTCGAGACATGCTGCAATCCACGTGGCCAGTACAGCGCCACCATCTGCCTGCCCGAGGCGGGCGCGGGCATTGGCCGATATTTTCCTAGCACGGGACGGATTCTGCATCAGGTCGGCCAGGCGTAAAACAGCCTCATGTGGCGAATCGGCGATCACAGCCACCTCCTCATATGCCAGTGCTTGTATTTCGGCAGCGCGATCCGGTCCTGGCGACAGCACTACGCTCGGAATGCCCTGCTGTAGCAGCTCGAACAGGCTGACACCATACAGTACCAGTGCGTGGCTGTAATCAGACATCATGGAAGGTAAATCTTCCGGAGCAGTATGGCACTCCCACCTCAGGCGCGGCCTGGACGGTATATCAGGTGCCTCGGCAAACGGCCCCCGCACCCAATGGATTTCCGTCTCATCGGGTAACTCCGCGTCCAGCAATGCGGGCCATTTCCGGCCAAGGCCACTGGCATCGCTGCCCCCCGTCAGCACCAGCACCTTGCTGTCCTGCTGGTGAGGAGCATCGCCGGAAACCGGCGGGAGAAAATAATTCTGCCAACCATAGGAAACCTTGCCTGCCTTCACCAGCGCATACAGCCGGGGCGCCAGATAGAACGAAGGGACATGAATCCGGTCCAGTCGGGATGCGAAATCGAACAGGCCATCGATGCCGATCAAAAGCCGGCCGGCCCGCCGCTGTTCATCGAGCAGAGCACTCAGGCCAGCCGGCACCCACGCCGGCGCCAGATCAAAGATCAGCGCAGCCGCTGGTCTTTCCTCCATTTCCTCCCGTATCGCCGTTTCGAGCGCCACCTCCCGGTCCACGAAACGGTGGGGCAAGAGGGCCAGTTTAGGATGCTCCACAACGTCACCTTGAATCAACAGCCTCACGCCGACACTGATGATGTCCTGCAGCGCATGTGCCAGTATCCGCATGCGCATCAGATGACCAAGCCCGACCCCCGGCCCGCACTGGGTCACCAGCAAAACCGGGATGGAACGGTCCGACACCGCCTTCTGCCTTACATGCGCATTGATGCCACGCAATGCCGGATCCTTTTCCAATTGCTCCATGACCCACGGCAACGATACGATGGAGTCGGCATCGTGACCGTCATACCAGCGCTGGTAGACCTCCGACATGAAGCGATAGTCGGAGGGCGTGTCCACGGAAATGCGGTGCTGCAATCGGGAGAATATCGGCTTATCCATCACGGACACCGTATCCAGGCTATCGGCAAAGCGTTGCAGGGAAAGCCCCACGTGCTCACGCTCGCGTTGGGTCCTGCTATCATCCACCAGCCGGCGCCAGGTCCGATAGCGGTAGGGTGAAAACCCTTCATGGATGAAGGCGGTGTATCCCGTGGCAGGCAGCAATCTGACGTGGTCCGCCGCAGGCGACTGCTGTAATGCACGAATCATGCGTGAAACGGTACCCGGATCGATCAAGGGTGAGTCGCCACAAAAGTAGACTACGATATGGGGCCTGGCTTCTGCCACCACGGCATCGATCCGGCCCACCAGGTCATCCACGTCACCCTCATGGGCAAAGACAGGGCAGCCCGACTGTTGCGCCCAATCGACCAGCGGACGGTTGTATTCGTCGGCGGTGGTTGCGAGCACGATGCGGTCGAGCTCAGGAATCCTTTCGAGACGCTGCACAATGCGCGCGATCATGGGCTGGCCAGCCAGGTCTAGCAGATGCTTGGCCGGCAGGCGACTGGAGTTGAGACGCGCGCCGACGACGCCGATGACGTCAGCCATGACTCGACAGGCCTGGCAATTTATCTACACATCTATAAAGCATAACGCGTCAATCCGGCCTCAACAGTGCACCTGCAAACGGCCTTGCAGCAGGGTTTCCAAGTGCAGGCGCACCCGATCAAAGCACTTTGGAAAACATCTCCTCAAGCGGCAGTGAACACCTCAACAGCTCTAGGCACCCAGGTACAACCCTCCATTGACGTTCAACACATGCCCAGTGATATAGCTGGCCTTTTCAGAGGCCAGAAACACCGCTGCATCCGCCACATTATGTGGCAAGCCTACCCTGCCGAGAGGAATGTCTGCCAGGATCTCGCTCACATCGGTCTCGGCGATAATCTGTTCGTACATGTCGGTCTTGATAAAACCGGGAGCAATGGCATTGACCCGTGCCGGTGCAAGCAACCTGGCAGCCGACTTGGTCATCGAGATGACGCCTGCCTTGGCAGCCGCATAGTGCGGCGCCTTGGTGCCGCCCATCTGTCCACCTACCGAGGTGATATTGATGATGGCCGCCTCGCACTTGTTCCGGAAACAATGCTCGGCAACCTGAGTACACAGAAATACACCCTTGAGATTGATATCCAGAGTACGCTGCCATTCAGCATCATCGATTTCTGAGAACTGCATCTGGTGTAGATAGCCAGCATTGTTGACCAGCACATCCACACCGCCCCAGAGGGACACCAGGGTATCGAAGGCCGCTTCTACGCTACCGCGATCCCCCACCTCCAACGGCAGCACCAGGACCTCGCCAGTACAGGCATCCGCCACAGCCTGTGCTTCTGTAGCCCTGGTTCGATACGTGATGGCGACCTGCGCGCCCTCAGCCGACATAGCCTGCGCAATCGCCGCGCCAATGCCCCGCGAGGCCCCGGTCACCAAAACTGTTTTCCCGGCCAATAACGCACTCATAGTAAATCTCCCCAGCGCTCCCGGATGCGGATGACAATGCCATCGGCATCCAGGCGGTAGCGTTTTTCCAATTCGGCATTGGAGCCCGGCTCAACGAAGGTGGTGGGAACGGAGAGCCGCAGCAACCGACAAGCCAGCTCCCGGTCCGTGATCAATTCGGCAATGGCGCCACCCACACCGCCATCACTCACATACTCCTCCACGCTCACTACCCGTGGCACCTCGTTCAACAAGACAGCCAGCGCGTCCGCCGGGAGGGGTTTCAGATAACGCAGATTGACCAGACCGGCGTCTATGCCAGCCGCGCGCAGTCGTTGCACCGCATCCCGTGCGGCGGCGAACTTGTGGCCCACCGCGACCACGAGCAGATCCTTCCCTGCCTGCACGAGCTGGGGTTGGGCAAAGGATATGGCGGTCTCATCCAGTACCGACGGATCAATATCATCGACCGGCCCGTATGGCATGAGAATCAGCACGGGCCCGGTGAGGTTGCGCAATTCATCGCGCACCATGCGTTCGGTTTCATGGCGGTCCTTGGGATACAGGATGCGCAGGTTTGGCATGCCCCGCAGATAGGGGTAATCATAGATGCCATGATGGGTGGGATTGTCATAACCGGCAAAACCACTGCGCATGCCCAGCATCAGTATGGGCCGGGACATGAAACAGACATCATGGAACATCTGATCGAAGGCGCGTTGCAGAAAGGTGGACTGATAGGCAACCACCGGCTTCATCCCTTCCAGCGCCAGGCCAACACTCATGGTCAAGGCATGCTGCTCCTCCATGCCGGGATCGAAACAGCGCTGGGGAAATTTCTCGAACGCCGGCGTGAGCCCGGTCGCGTAGAGGGTCGATGGTGTGATGCAGACGATACGCTCGTCTCGCGTCATCTCGTCCAGGACCACGGCAGCGGCGACGTCCTGATAGGCCGGTCCCGGGGGTGACGCGAGAGGCTGCCCCGTGTGCTTGTCGAAGGGAAACGAGAAATGCATGCGCAAGGGGTGATCGTCCGCCGGCTTCCAGCCTTTTCCTTTGACGGTCTTCACGTGCACAACATTGACGCCCCCTTCCCCGCGTGCCGCACGAAATGCCTCCAGCAGCGCGCCCACGTCATGACCATCCACCGGCCCGTGATAGCGCAAGCCCCAGGACTCAAACAACTGGCGGGCCTTCGCGCCATCCTGCAGGGCTTCATGCAGCCCCCCGAAGCCGGGGCTAATGGCGTAACCATTGTCATTGATCACCAAGGTCAGCGCCAGATCTTCCACCGCGATATGATTGAGCGCCTCCAGCGCCATGCCTTCGGCCAGCGCTGAATCACCAATCACCGCCACGGTCCGGCGCGGGTCGCCCTGGATGCGGCGCGCCAGAGCCATGCCCGTGGCAATGGACAGCGAGGTGCCTGCATGAGAGGCCTCCACGATATCGTGCTCGCTCTCGGTGCGGGTCACGAAACGGTTCATACCACCGTAGGTGTTGAGGGTGGGAAACAGTGCAGCGCGGCCGGTGAGAATCTTGTGGGTATAGCCCTGATGACCGGTATCCCAGATGATGGGCTCGGCAGGTGAATCGAATACCGCATGCAGGGCGATACCGAGCTCGACCGTGCCCAGGTTGGCACCGATGTGGCCGCCGGTCTGCGACACGGTGTCCAACATGAAATTGCGGATTTCCTGTGCCAATTGCTCCAACTCCATCACACTCATGGCCTTGATCTGCGCTGGTGACTGGATTTCAGTCAGCATCGAGACACGAGTGGCGTCGGATGTGTCGGTGGTCGTTGTCATGTTGTTATCAATTCCCGGGGATTGTGAATATTGTCGTACATTGTGTCGCGCTCATGCACACATTTCCACCTGGATCGCGCTGCGTGCCCGTTGCAGGTTTCGCTGCAATGCCACAGGTGTCTCCCCTTCCCCCCAGATGAAGCCCATGACTGCCAGGTTGTCGGCGACGGTGGCGAGGCGATACCCGGGGCGCTTCAACTGTACGATGTTGGCGATACCCGGCAGACGCCCGGCCTGGTCCAAACCGGACAGACCATGGAAGGTACCCGCCTGATCTGGAAAGATACCCATCCAGCCCGCACAAGGTCCCGTGGTTGCGCGCGGCAGATAATCCCGGAAAGCGTTCCCTGCAAGGTGGGCAAACCACGCCCGGGGGCCACTACTGCCCGTGGCCAGTGGCGTGACGAATGAGGTACTCACATCGCCGTGGAAACGTGGCGCGATTTCCAACACCACTGGCCCGTCGGTGGTCATGATCACGTCAGCCTTTACCGGTCCCTGGTCGATACCCAGCACCCGTGCGCCCGCCTCGACCACGTCGTACACCTGTTGTTGACGGCGGGCATCCAGCGAGCAGGGTTCGTGGCCCCAGATGGGATAACTGTACGGAGGCTCGGAAAAGAACCGTTCAAGCAGACCGCAGGGAAAGAAGGCATCATCCACGAACAGACCATTGACATCGATATGCTTGCCGGTGATCAACTGTTCGGCCATCACCGTGCGAGAAAAACGGCGTGCGTCCTCGAAGGCCTCGTCCAGTGCCTGCGGCGCTTCCACACGACGCACACCGCGACTGCCACTGCTGTCCACCGGTTTGACAAACAACGGATAGCCCAGTGTCTCCGCCAATTGGCGCAAGCCTGCCGCATCATCCGCCGCGCCACCGCGGGGAACCGGCACACCCGCGGCGTCCAGGGCACGTGTGGCGGCCACCTTGTCTAACGACAAGTGCACCGCCCCGGGCCTGGCTGCCGGCACACCCATCTCCTCCCCCACGGCGGCCACGGCGGCGAGCCCGAAATCGCTGCCACAGTAACAACCGGCGAGCCTTCCCCGGGCAGCAATGTCACGCGCAAGATCGACAATACCCGACACATCCGTGCCATCGATCTGTTCGTAGCCATCGGCCAGGGCAATACCTGGCGCTTCCGTATTCAGATCCGTCACCACCACTCTCAATCCAGCCTGCCTGGCCCAGTGGATGCCGGGCAATTGAAGATTTCCGGCGCCAATATAGATCAAAGTGGATTGCATGGTCTGTCGTGTCGCTGCTATCGGAGTTGTAGGGCATGTCTGGCATCGCTACACCAGCTATCGGCAATGCGTTGCGTTTGTCGGGCGATGGCCTTCCCTCCCGCCAGGGACGACAGGCGTTGCAGGTTTTCTGCCGGGGAAGTGGTGACATGCGCCTCGCCATCCTGAACCACTACCGGGACAGGTGTGGCTGCGGGGACCCCGGGCTCAACACCCGTCATCGCCTGCACCTCTGCCCGGAAGGGATTGAAGCCCGGCCACAGGGCGGGCAGCATCGCATCCGCAATGGCATCACCGCAAAGTCCGGGATTCGCCTCATAGAGGAATACACCTTCCTCATTCACACGGAATGAGAAGAAAGCAAAACCCGCAGCAAATTGCCAGCGGTTCAGCAGCGACCGCGCCATCGACTGCACTTGCGTCTCCACAGGCCCGCCCGAGAACAGTGACGGCCCGCCCATGCCCAGTGCGCGCGCTCGGCCATCATCGAAGGCGACAAACTCGTCATAGAGCAGATCCAGCACCACCCGTCCATGGTGCAGCAAGACCATGTAACCCACATCGACACCATCGATGAAGGTTTCCACCATCACCCTGTCGTTTTGCGATTCAGCGCTGGCAGCGGCGAAGGCCGCCGCAAAGAATGATGCATCATGGATCCGATACACGTTCTGCTTTCCCGTCAGCGGCATGTCCGGTTTTATCATCAGCGGCAACGGGAACGCCGGCATGACCGCGCGTGCCAGCGATTCTCCGGCCGGTGTCGGAATGCCTGCCTCTTCTGCTTGCCGCTTCAATTCCCATTTGGAGACCGAGGCCTGTGCCAGCGCCAATGGGACACCAGGCACCCTGAAATAATCCGCCGCCCGGGCTGCAGTCAGTACCGCAGGACCCGAGGTACGCGCCAGTACCGCCTGCACGTGATACTGCCCGCGCAGGTCTGCTAGCGCCCCGATCACGCCTTCGGTATCGAAGGTGCTGTGAAAGACGGCTTGCGTGATAAACGGGCGGCACATGTCGGCAGGCGCACGGTCAACGGCGATGACGTCGAGGCCAGCATGATGCGCCGCCGCGATGAGCGGATATTGTCCCGGCCCGGCGCCGATGCTGACGATTGTGGTCATTTCAGGTCAGAGCGGTTCGGTGATGATGCGGATGGTGTCGTAGACCCGCTCGACACGCCGTTCCAGTTCGGTGCGATCCGGCGCCGTGACCACGAACACGCCAAAGCGGTGCGCATGACTGAGCAGCTCCGGCACCACATCGCCCGGCTGGTACCAGAATTCCAATTTCTGCAACCAGTCCCAGGAAGCCGCCTCTTCCTGTCCCTCGATGCGCAGCAGTCTGCCGGGTTCGGGAAAGAAATAACGATTGGCAACGGCCATGTTGCGGCACGGCGTGAGCGCCTCCAGATCAGGAGTGCGGCCCGTGGCCATTTCGATGACCGTCTGCACATAATTGACGCCTGTTCCCAGCGGCACCAGGCCCGCACAAAAATCCCCACCAGAAAGCCGGGCCGCCATTTCGATCATCTTTGGACCATCGGGTGTCATGACAACATCACCCTTGGTAACTCCATCGGTAATATCCAGCGCCAGCGAGGCCTGTTTCACCAGCTCTTCCACTGCGCGGCGTTCCTCTGTACTCAATAAAGACGGTACCCAACCGCCGTTTTCCATGATTTGTGGTCGGAAGCGATCCAATATATCATAATTGCGGTCTGCAAATCCCGGCGTATAAGCCCGGCCATCCACCATGATGGTTTCTGTACTGATCTGCGGCCCCGGAAGAAACTCCTCCACCAGCACCCGCTTACTGAAAGAAAAATCTCTGGCCTTGTTGAACAGCCTCTCCACGTCACAGCTCTCATCCAGCAGGAAGACCCCACGGGAACCGGAACGATCATTGGGTTTGATGACCAGCTGGCTGCCGCGTTCGGCAATGATCGCCTCCAGTTCCACAAAAGACCCGATCTCCCGAAACCAGGGAATGGGAATGCCACGCTCGGCGAAACGTTCCTTCATGCGCAGCTTGTCGGTGGCAAGTGCCGCACTTTCCGCAGAAATAGCGGGCGTCCCCATGAGCGCAGCGATCTCGGCAACGATGTGCGGTATGTCACTGCCCATGGTGGACACGCCAACGATATCGGCACCTTTGGCCTTGTAATGATCCAGGCATGCGACGACCGCCGCCACATCCTTGGTGCTGATGGACTCGAAATAATCCGCCACTTCCCTGCCGGGTGAATCCGGGTTAATGTCCAACGCGAGCACGGCAAGCCCCATCTGCTGGGCTGTCAGGATCATGAACATCTGATCTGAACTTGCGCCCAATACAATGAAAACGGGTTTGACGAATGGCGTCATGCCTGCTCCCCTGATGCCTGCGCGGAGGGATTGTAACAGATGGCAATCTCTATATCCGGGCCGGCAATCTCATGTATCCTGCGTACTATCTCTTCCTGAAACCGTTGCGAAGAGACAAGAATGCAATCGATGCCCAGGGCAAGCATCTCCTCCGGCGCAAATATCTTTTTACCCAGAAACTCGGTCCCCTGCTTTCTTGGATCACCATCAAGCAAATAATCACAGTAATACCAGAGATCGATATGAGACATCATTGAGGCTGTATGGATCCCGGCGCCGTAGACGGCGCTGGTGCGCCCAGTGCGTTTCCAGGCGTCGAGTGTTGTACGAAGCTGTTGATTGATGTGCTTGAGGAAGCGTGCTTCCTGGATAGCATAGTGGCGGACGGCACGGCCTGCTTCATCAGCATCATCAGGAAACTCGGACATGTGCCAATCACCCCAGTCCGACAGGCGTCTTGTCCCTACCAGCCTTATCGCATGTCCCTTCTGGACCTGGCTTGACAATGTCTCTTCCCAACCACAATCCCGCATCAGTCGGGCAAGGCTGGCCTGGGTGAAATGCTGAATGTGTTCCAACGAGAAATAGCCCGAAACGCTGAGATCCGGCTGCAACACATTAGGCACTTCGATGAAGACGATACCATCCGGCTTGAGCAGTTTCCGGACCCTGGCCAGTGCGGCACGCGGATCCGGCAAATGCTCCAAAACACTTACCAGGGAAATACCATCGAAAGTCCGTGGTGGGAAATCCTCATCACCCAGACAGGCCTGTTCAACCCGGTAACCCTTGGCCCGCGCCTTCTCGCAAGCAGTAGCTGAGGGGTCCAGTCCACACAATTCCCATTTGTCCAGGCCGCACCCGCGCAAAGCATCGAGAAAGCCACCCGAACCACATCCGATATCCAGCAGGCGGCCCGCCTGCCTGGCAGACAGAAAAGCGGATAGAGACCTGGCCCGCTCGGCATTCAGCCGCGGGTAGTAGCCTTGCGCTGATTCATCTCGGTAAACCTGGCCAGAGGCAACCGAACTCGTGTAGTAATATTGAGCAAGCAGGTCTACACGGATACGCGGCGAATTGTATATAAAACCGCAGGCTCCGCATTGTGCCACGGAAACGGTCACATCACCCAGTGACGATCCCGTCGACTGACTGCCACGGTAGAGCACCTGATATTCAGACGCCCCGCAAATGGAACAACCAGGCTCTTCGTAGCGATCCAGCATGATCTACGGTTGCTTGCTTGCAGATGCCGTCATGTTCTGGGTTTGTCGAGCATGACGACTGTTTCGCAAGGCGAGTCTGGGGCGCAAGCCATCCTCCGGATCGGCACGCCATTGCCGGTCCCTCTCTTCGGACGGGGCTGGTTCCTTTATGCCATTCCCATCTGCGCTCAAACCCGAATCGACCGCCTCGATGACTTCCTCGATCTGGTGCGGCAGCCAGCAATGGCCCATGGAATATTCTTCTCCAGCAGCATCCAGGTCCAGATGAAACTCTACGAACTCGGCGTTCCAATGATGCACGGCGCGATAGATAGTGGCGGGGGATACACTGTGGTCAGACCACCCCACCGCCAACCCAAAGCGATCACGCAACGTACCGATCGCAGCAAGATTGCATGCTTCGGGCCTGGTGGGATAACTGGAAACACAGTGCAACAGTACAGGCGCGACACAGTCATTCTCCTTCAGGCAACTGACAGCATGCTCGATTTCATCCAGGTCTGCCATACCCGTTGACAGTACTACAGGCTTGCCGGTATGCGCGCAACGGGCCAACAATTCATCCCACAAAAGTTCGTATGACGATATCTTGAAGAAGTCGACGTGTGGATTAAGAATATCCACGGCCTCGAGGAAGAAAGGCGTGCAGCCGAAGCGAATCCCCTTATCATGGCAGCGAGAAGCGATCTCGGGAATGAATGCAGCGGGAAGTTCCCATTGCCTGCGATCCCGGTGAGCCTTGCTGTTGGCGAGGATTTCCGGTGCAAACAATTCATCGATGCGAAACAGTTGAAATTTAACGGCATAGCAACCGAACGCTGCCGCCGTATCGACGAATTCTAAACAACGATCAAGGTCGCGGTGATGATTGCTCGAGACCTCGGCGATGAACTTGACCTGTTTGTCATCCGGTTTCATTGATCTCTCAAAGCAGAACGTGCCCAAGGGCCTGTACTACCTCATCCTGCTCGGCATCCGACAGGCCCGGATGAATGGGCAGGGTCAAC